>ERZ809472.21-NODE-21-length-41803-cov-13.250096_pt1 | contig 41803 bp, 26 predicted proteins | sample MGYA00521274_ERZ809472 | MGnify/ENA primary metagenome ERZ809472 (study PRJEB31581, sample SAMEA3312791) | metagenome | study: EMG produced TPA metagenomics assembly of the PRJEB8939 data set (Metagenomic analyses of Rumen microbiomes reveals... | reverse complement strand
ACATCGGCTCCGACATCGCCGGCACGGGCTACGATGCCGCGACTGCCAACTGGGGTTCGCCTTGGCGGATGCCGTCGCAGGCGCAGATACAGGAACTGTTGAACAACACGACCTCCACTTGGACTACTCAGAACGGCGTGAACGGTAGGAAGTTCACTGGCAGTAACGGTGGCGCGGTGTTCCTCCCCGCTGCGGGCTACCGCTGGAATGACGAGTTGGACGACGCGGGTTCGGACGGCTACTACTGGTCGTCCACGCTCGTCGAGAGCGGCCCGTACAACGCCTACGGCCTCCTCTACTTCGTTTCGGGCTACGCGTACTGGGGCAACGGCAACCGCGGCAACGGTCAGTCTGTGCGCCCCGTGCGATAGAACTGCCTGTGCATCCTTTCGCAACGCGAACAAAGACGCGAATGAATCGTGAAACGCGATTCTGGAAATTAACTAATTATGAAACACCATGTCACTGACAAAAGAGATAATACAACAAGAAAACGGCCGCACCACCGCCGACTTCATTTGCTTGTAGCCGGGGATGATTATGAATTTAGAAATGAAAAATCAGGAGTGCTACTTCAGAAATTCAGCGAAAATCTGAAGTAGTACTTCAAATTTTCTGCATTTTCTTTGGCCGTTTAAAGCAAAAGCACTACCTTTGTAGGCAAAAAAGTGAAGATATGCTTGAACGGCTACTGAAACTGGAAGAGATACGTGATGACAGTCTCTTTCTTTGGGGGTCCCGACAGACTGGAAAGAGCACGTTGCTGAAGGCGCTGTTCCCCAACGAGCGACTCTACGACCTGCTGAAGACAGATGTCCGTATGCAGTTGCAAATGAAGCCTTCACTGTTGAGGGAGGAATGTGAAATGCTTGATGAAGGTTCCATCGTCATCATAGACGAGGTACAAAAAGTGCCCGCATTGCTCGACGAGGTACACTGGCTTATGGAGAACCGTGGGCTGCGGTTCATCCTAAGTGGCTCCAGTGCCCGCAAGCTAAAACGCAGTGGAGCCAATCTGTTAGGAGGAAGGGCTTTGCGGCGGACGCTGTTTCCGCTGGTCAGTGCTGAGATTCCCAATTTTGACCTGAACCGTGCACTGAGCAATGGTATGTTGCCCAGGCACTACCTCATAGATAATCCTGTGAAGAGGATCCAGGCATATATCGGAGATTACCTGCAGCAGGAGATTATGGAGGAGGCCATCGTGCGAAATCTCGACAGCTTTACCCGTTTCCTGCAAGTGGCGGCACTCAGCAATACGGAAATCGTGAACTATACTAACATCGCACAGGACTGTGGGGTGTCGTCGAAAACGGTTAAAGAGTATTTCACCATTCTCGAAGAGACCATGTTGGGATTTTATCTTCCCGCATATACTAAGGTTGTGAAACGTCGCGTTATACAGTCGCCGAAGTTCTATTACTTCGATGTGGCCATCCCAAACCATCTGCTTGGTCGGCTTCCGCTGCAACGGGGAACGGACTTCTATGGACATGCCTTGGAGCACTTCGTCGTTCAGGAGATACGTGCCTGGCTGTCATATAAGGACACGGGCAAGAAGATGGCCTATTGGCATACGCTCGACAATAAGTACGAGGTGGATGTCGTAATCGGTGAGGCCGAGGTGGGTATTGAAATAAAATCTACGACCAGCGTCAGTTCAAGTGACACAAAGGGTCTGAAAGCCTTTGGAGAAGAATACCCACAAGCAAAACTGGTGATGGTGGCTTTGGAGGAATGTCCCCGAAAGTTCAATGGCATAGAGATATGGCCGGTAGAACAGTTCCTTCAGAGGTTGTGGGACAAAGGGTAAATCCCTTTGAAAGATTGTTGGCGGTTCTCTCTTTTTTTGCATGTTATAATCTGCCAAAGGTGAAAAAAAAGGAGGCTTTTGGCTGATTATAATTTTTAATTTTGTACCCTTGCACCCAAAATCAAATAAATCTAATATGTTGATAGGTAGAAAAATGCAATCTAAAGAGCTGCTGAGGCTCTACAATTCTGACCGTTCTGAGTTCGTGGCAGTCTATGGCCGTCGTCGCGTAGGTAAGACGTACCTTGTCAATGATGTGCTGGGCGACAAAATACTGTTCCGCCACGCGGGTCTCTCGCGTGACGATATGGAAGGACAGCTCGAGGGCTGGCGTTCCTCGCTTGTTGGTCGCTCCTGCAACGCGGAAAGAGCATGGCTCAGAACATTGATGCTCTATTCTTTGCGCATAATGGCAAACTGAGAAACGAATTCACAGAACTGTATCATTCTCTATTCAAGTCGCCAGATGATTACATAGGTGTCATCACCACACTGAGTAAACGGAAGTCTGGACTTACACGTAATGATATTATCAAAGACAGCAAGACTGTAAGCAACGGGCGCCTTACTACAATACTGACAGACCTGGAACAATGCGGATTCATCCGTCGTTTCAGCGTGGTGGGCAAGAAGAGCCACGATGCGGTCTATCAGTTGACAGACCATTTCACACTGTTCTATTTCAAGTTCATGGAGGGCAACACTTCTGATGACGGGCAGTTCTGGAGCAAGTGCATAGGCAAACCTATTTATAACACCTGGGCAGGGCTGGCTTTCGAGCGGCTATGTTTTTGCCATGTGGAGCAAATCAAACGAGCCATCGGCATTGCTGCAGTCTCCACTAATGTATATGCCTGGCGTGCTGCTGCTGATGAGGTTTATGGTCCTGGCGTGCAGATTGATATGCTGATAGACCGTCAGGACCAGGTGGTCAACCTTTGCGAGATGAAATATTCTGTCGCACCATACGCCATTGACCGTGAGTTGGCCGACAGTCTGCAGTACAAGAAAGAGCGTTTCATCCGCGCCACAAAGAATCGCAAGGCTATCCACATCACGATGATTACTGCCAACGGACTGTTGCATAATGCGTACGCAGGTGAGGTGCAATGTGAGGTGACAGCCGATGAACTGTTTTGAATCTCAGGTGACGGCCCCAGTTGATCATTTCCCAACCCTTTCGTCCCCTGCTTCAATGGCATGAGTTCGGGATATTGTCCTTCCGCGTGCCTTTATTCAGTAACGTGCCTTAACCGTGCCTTAATCACTCCATTTAGTAAATAAAGGTGAAAAAATTTGGCGTTTCAGATATATTTTGTAATTTTGCATCGAATTGTGGAAATACGCTAACGACCCAAAAACTACAACTGCAACTAACACATCTAATAACTAATCTAAAAATCACTTTATTATGAAACGTTTTTTCCTCTTGACCTTTTTCTTGTCGGCTTTCACTGTCGTCACCTTTGCCCAGCGGTCTACCGATCGACTGGACCGCGGACTCGTAGCCATTCCTTCAAACTCCGGCAACTTCATCAGCTGGCGTATCTTCGGTGAGGAATACTACGACACGGAGTATAACCTCTACTGCAACGGCACGAAGCTGAACAGCACGCCGCTGAAGGTTTCAAACTACAGCCACTCCGGAGGCACGTCGTCCAGCCGTTACCAGGTGGCTGCCGTGGTGCGTGGCGTGGAACAGGAGAAGAGTGCTGAGGTAACACGCTGGAGCAACCAGTACAAGCAGTTTGCCGTGGGCAAGCTCTACTCGCGCCGCGGCACCGACATTACCAACAGCTACGACATCAACGACATCGCCTTGGCCGACTTGGACGGCGACGGTGTCTCAGAATTTATCCTGAAGCGCAACTATACGCCCGACAAGCTGTCGGTGAGCAACGACTCGGCCTACAACGTGCTTGACTGCTACACGCTGAAAGGTGAGCGTCTGTGGTACATCGACCTCGGACCTAATATGGTCAGCGGTCCCGATGAGCAGTACGATGCCGTGGGCTATGACTGGGACGGCGACGGATGTGCCGAGGTGCTCATGCGCGGTGCCGACAACATGATTATACACCACCCCGACGGTACTACCACCAACGTCGGCAACATGAAGACCAACACGCGCGGCTCGGTACTCAGCGACGCCAACATGGCCTACACCAACCAAGGAAACGAGTACCTGCTCTATCTCGACGGAAAGACTGCCAAGCCCTTCGACCTGACTCCAAATGGCAGTGGTGTGAACACGTATTCGCCGATGGCCTATCCGCTGCCGCGTGGCAATGTCAACGACTGGGGCGACGGCTACGGCCACCGCGCGACGAAGCACTATTTCGGCGCTCCGTTCCTCGACGGTCGCAACGCCTACATCTTCCTGGGTCGTGGATGCTACACGAAGCATCATTTCAAGGCCTTCTCGGTTGACCCGCAGACTCACACGCTGACGCTTTACTGGGAGTGGAGGGGCGAGTCATGGCCCTACCACGGACAGGGCTACCATAACTTCGGCATTGCCGATGTCGACTGGGACGGTCGCGACGAGATTGTCTTCGGCTCGATGGTCATCGACGACAACGGCAAGGGCCTTCACACCACCGGCCTGGGCCATGGCGATGCTCAGCACTGCTCGGATCTCGACCCCTATCGTCACGGCCAGGAGATTTTTGCCTGCAACGAGGACTCGCCGGCCATGAACTACCGTGACGGCACGACGGGCAAGATATACTACCGTCTGCAGTCGACCAGCGATGACGGCCGTGCCCTCTGCGGCAACTTCTCGAACGATTATCCTGGTGCCATCGGCCACTCGTCGCAGTCGGGTACCGTCTCGTGTGTGGCCGACAAGGTCATACCCGGTGCGCCCAGCGGCTTCACCAACAACTGGCGTATCTACTGGGACGGCGACTTGCTGGAGGAAGGTCTCGACGGGGCCAATTCGCGTGAGGGAGCAGCCCGTGTGTTTAAGGCCAACGGAAGCGTCGTCTTCACCGCCGACGGCACCGCCAACTGCAACTGGACAAAGAACACCCCGTCGGCTGTCGGCGACATCATTGGCGACTGGCGCGAGGAAATCATCGTGCGCACCACAGATAATAAGTATGTTCGCGTATATACTACTAATTTAAAGACCAACTACCGCAACTATACCCTCTGGCACGATCACCAGTACCGCCAGGGCATGGTGTGGGAGTCGATGGGCTACAACCAGCCCCCTCATTGCAGCTACTTCCTCGGAGAGCTGGAGGGTATCACTGTCGCCCCGCCGCCATTCACCAACACCGATCGTATTACAGTGGCCAATGGTTCCGCCATCGGTACCGGCCATAATGGCAAGCATGTGCTTGTCTGCGACTATGCCGACACGCAGGTCAGCATAGCAGAGGGCGCCCAGCCTTGGATTGTGACGTTCAATGTGCCTTCGCTGGTACAGGGCACCAATAGCACCAGCACCAATGGTAATGGCAAAATCAACTACACCTACTACACCTGTGACGTCACGGGCAGCGGTCTCAGTGGTGCGACACGGCTTGTGAAGCAGGGCGACGGCACACTCCGCCTGCCAAAGACCGCCTTTACCCACACGGGTCCGACAGACATCTGGGCCGGAAAGGTGAACTTCGACGGCACGATGCCCAACTCATCGCTCTGGCTGAACCGCTTCGCTGAACTGTACAGCGACGGCGGACAGTTCCGCTCCATCCGCATGGACTACGACGCAAAGCTGTATATCGGCGAGTCGGCCGAGGTTTCTGCTGTCGCCACTGATACGCTTGTACTGGGCTTCGGCTCACGAGTGGTATTCGATATTTTCTATTCTGGCTTGAATGTCAGTGCTGCCAATGCGACCAATGAGTCGTTCTCCCGTCCTCTTCGGGCTGCTGGGTCGACGCTGGATGCCGATCAGCTCACGGTCAACCGTCTGCTGACGATAGAGACCAAGGAATGGGAGTATGGTCCGCAGTATCTGACGCCCGTGTTCGAGTTTGTGCCCCACACTTCCGATGGTAATCCTGAGCCTGGCCGCTACCTCATCGGTGCCGTGGGCGAGCTGGAGGGTGACCTTTCCGACATTCGCGTCGAGGGTCTGGGCACTTCGGTGAAGAGCATTCTCTCCTTAGAGGACGGCAAGCTCTACCTCGACATCGAGGAGCTGCGACAGTCCACCGTCGTCAGCTGGAGTGGAGCCAACGGCAATATCTGGGACTTGGGTAATACAGAGAACTTCACCGAGGGTGACGGACAGAATGTGTCTTTCGTCACAGGCGACAATGCCATCTTCAATGACAATGCCTCGGCTTTCACTGTCAATCTTGCTGGTGAGATAGAGGCTGACAGCGTCATCGTCGACAACACCAAGGCGTACACCTTCCAGGGCAGTGGCGCACTCATTGGCAACACCACGATGGTGAAGCGCGGCACGGGCACTCTGACCATCAAAACCGACAACAGCTATACCGGTGGCAATCGCATCAGCGGCGGCACTGTCAGCGTCGCCTCCTTGGCGAATGCCAATCAGGCGAAGGGCAACCTTGGCGCCGTGACCACGACGTCGGCAAAGTTTGTCATTGAGAACGGTGCCACCCTGCAGACGACGGCCGCCGTCACCAACGGTTCGGCCATCCGTTTCGAGGGCGAAGCAGGCGGTGTCATCAACAACTCTGCCGACTTCATTGTTGACCGCGCGATGAGTGGCACTGTATTGAACAAGAAGGGCACGGGATGGATGAAACTTAACGTGAGCAACAGTTCGCTCACACGCATGATTATCACCGCTGGCACTGTGCAGTGTATCAACGCCAACACGCCCGCCAAGACCGTGGAGTATCAGGGCGGCACGCTGCGCGAGAACACCGGTACGACCTATGCCGTCAATGTGCCGAAGAACAAAACTGGAAACTGGTATTTGGCCAACCGCGCAACTTACACCAACCGCGTGACCGGCGAGGGAACGCTGACGGTTTACTGCACGACGGAGAAAGGTACCAATTACTATGCCACGCGAACACCTGTGCAGTGTAACTTCAAGGATTTCGAGGGAACGCTCAAGCCCACGTCGAGCCAGGACGATGCCAGTTGTCTGCGCTTCACGCTCGACACCTCGACCGGCATGCCAAAGGGCACGATGAACATTGCAGACAAGGTAGAGGTGCAGAACAGTGGCAAGACCTATCACATAGGCAAGGTGACGGGTACTGGAGCACTGGGCGGCAGCTGCACGTTCAGCAACGGAGCCAGCGTGGGAGCCAACACGTGGCAGGTAGGTAACGGCGACAACTGGAGCACCTCGACGCGGGTGGTCTCCAATGCCAACTTCGTGAAAGTCGGCGAGGGCAAAGTGACGTGGAACGGAAAGAATACCAACACCGGTACCACCAGCATCAACGAGGGTGAGCTGCTCTTAGGAACGACATCGGGCCTGGGCACAGGAAAGCTCACCGTGGCCGCCAACGCCACCCTTTCGGGCAATAACAGTGTGAAGAACGCGCTTACCAACCAGGACATCACTGTCTCTGGACTGCTGCGCCCTGGCATACTCGAAACCATGAATACTGGTACGATCTTCGTCGATAACAAGAACGTGACCGTCAATGCGCAGGGCGTGCTACAGATTACCGCCGGACGCTGTGCAACGGCTACCAACAACGGATGTACGGCCATCGATGGCGCGAACAGGCTCACCTTGAACGGCACCCTGCGCGTGATTCTTACATCAAACAACACGCTGCAGAAGGGTGACAGCATTCGCATCTTCCGTGCCAACAGCTTCGTGGGTACACCGACCTTCGACTTTAAGGGCAACATCGTATGGGACACCAGCCGTCTGGCCGAAGGTCTGCTCTTCGTAAAGGCTGTTGCTGTCAATGGCGACGTGAATATCGACGGCGTGGTTGACGTGGCTGATATCGCTTCCATCATCGACGTCATGGCCGGCGAGCGTGAGAACGCCTCAGCCGATGTCAACGGCGACGGAGTCGTGGACGTGGCCGACATCTCTTCCGTCATTTCCATCATGGCAGAAAACAGCAGGAGGCAGTTATTGGAAATAGATTTTTAGAACAAATCTATCAAATGAAGTAAGTAAACATAATTAGTATATCTTTTAATTAACAAAAACAAAAAAACTATGAAGTACAAATTGCTACGATTTTCACTCATAGCGTTCGTTGCGATGCTATGGGGAACTGCGTTTGCCGATGAGGTTACGATGAAGTACTCCGGTGGAACGACCACAAGTATGACTGGTGAGAACGATGCAGCACTTCTTGGACTCGATGCCACCGAATGGTCGGTGGTGGGCGACAAGGGGCATCAGGACTACATGCCAGGTCTCAACAAGGATGGCGGTATCCGCATTTATTGGCATACTAACGGTGGAGCCACAGTTACGGTATCTTCTCTTACCGGTGCGACTATTAACAACATTAAAATGTCATTTCAAACGGGATACAGTAGTGCCTCTGTGACTGTTGATGGACAAGCTGTTTCTGCTAACGCAGATGGTGTTTGGCCCATTAATAGCACATCGTTTGTGATTGGCAATGGCACCATTGGAACTAATACCCAAGTACGTATCACTGAGGTTGTTGTTGATTACACCCCCGTTGGTGGCCAAACCGACACCCGCGAGGCTACGACCGTCACGCTGGGCGAGTGCCAGACGACCGGTGAGGTGGGCGGACAGATGGACCTGCCTACGGCAACGGTGAAGACCGCTTCAGATGTCACGATTAACACTACGGTGACATGGGAAAGTTCTAATCCTGAAGTGGCCTCCATCAGCGACACCGCTCCCATCGTCAACTTCCTTGCTCCTGGCACGACGACCATCAAGGCCAGCTATGCCGGTGACAACAGCACCAAGCCAAGCTCGGCCAGCTTCCAGCTGACCGTCACGGCAGCTCCCTACACCACTATCGCAGCCATGCTGCAAAATATCACGTCCACGAAGACGACTACGACCTATCAGTTCACGAACCTGCTCGTGACCTACGTCAACGGAAAGTACACCTACGTCAGCGACGGGCAGAACGGCTTCCTGTTCTTCGGAGAAGGACTCGACCTCGTTAAGGGAAACACCTACGAAGGCACCGTCACCGGACAGCTCTATACCTTCAACGGACTGCCCGAGATGGCTGTCACGGCAAGCGACCTCAACGCCACGATGCAGACCGAGGGCAACGAGATTGCCTGGCCGACCATCACTCCTGCTGACCTGCAGAACAACGTCAACAAGCTTGCTACTATTGAGAATGCGACCTATGTCGGCCCTGGCTCAGGCAAGAACCTCACCTTCAAGGTGGGCGACGAGGAGTTTACCGTCTATAACAACTGGAGCATCGATGTTACAGCCCTTGAAGCCGACAAAGCTTACAATCTCACGGGCGTTGGTTCCGTCTATGCCAAGGACGAGACCACTACCTACCAGCTCTACCTCGTCAGCTTTGAGGAGTACACCGAGCCTGTCTGGGCATGGGCCAACATCTATGCCGACTTCACCGACCAGAGCTTCTTCACCGAGGCAGACAAGAACGGTGCCACCGCTGGCCTGAAGATGGGCGCTTCTGGCGGCTTCACCCGCGTGGCTGCCGACGACGTGACGGCTAACGCCATTATCAGCGGAAACTATCACAGCGACGACCATGGAATCTCAAACTTCTCCGCTTCCGTAAAGGTTGAGGGACCCGTCAGGATTACTTTCGGCACCTGCGCATGGGGCGGCAACGTCACCGTGAAGGACGCTTCGGGTGCAGAGGTCGTTCCTTCCTTCACCACCAATACGGGTGCCTGCTACCACCTGAACAAGCAGGCCAACGTTGTTTCTGCTTACTACAAGGGCGAGGCCACCACACTGACCATCGCCGGTGGCAGCTACGTGCCCTACTTCTCAGTAGTGGCTGTCGATCCCGCCGACATCCCCAACGATGCCAAGGTGACCTTCGACATCGCCAATGTGGAGTGCGAGGGTGTCGCTCCCGCAGAGATTACCGCAGAGATTGGCTCGACGATCACCATCCCTGCTAACCGTACTCTCTACAAGGCCGACTGCACTCTGACTGCCTGGACTGATGGCGAACGCAATCAGTACAAGCCTGGCGACGAGCTGACCGTTAGCGCCGACCTGACGCTGACTCCGGTCTTCACAGAGAACAATATTGAGGACCCGCAGCTGGGTGAGACCTTTACCGCTGTCTGGGACTTCCAGCAGAAGAACGGTGCTCCAGTGCTGAACTATCAGAACAAGACCGGCATCTATGTTACCCAGGTGGACTTCGGAGGCTATATCATTGACTTAAAGCTCGACTTCGACACCAACAACGGTGGTAAGATTGACAACGGCTCATGGCAGGACTGGTGCCAGATGAACAACGGCACAAAGCTGACCATCCCCGCACAGAAGGGAATGACCGTTTCGGTGGAGAGCTACAGTGCTACCACCACGACAACCTTCGACGGTTCGACCGACTACACCACCGAGGGCAACGTTGTGACCTACACATACGGAGGCAGCAGCAAATCCATCGACATCGTCATCGGCAATGGCTCTTACTTCCGCTATGTCAAGGCTGTATATCCAACAGCTGCCGAGCCTGAATTTGTCGATATCAAGGCCGACTTCACCAACCAGAGCTTCTTCACCGAGGCTGACAAGAACGGTGCCACTGCTGGTCTGAAGATGAACGCTGACGGCACGTTCACCCGCGTGGCTGCCGACGACGATACGGCTAACGCCATTATCAGTGGTAAGTTCCACAGCGATCAGCATGGTATCTCGAACTTCTCGGCCACTGTGGCAGTGTTTGGTCCCGTGAAAATATCATTCGGTACCTGCGCATGGGGCGGCGACGTCACGGTGAAGAACCTTGAGGGCGAGACCGTGGCCACGATGAACACCAACACTGGTGCCTGCTACGACCAGGATAAGGAGAATAATATCGTCTCTACATTCTATAAACTCGATGTGCCCACCGTACTGACCATCAGCGGCGGCGCTTACGTTCCTTACTTCGCTGTAGAGGAAGTTGACCCCGCTGATATTCCCAGCGACTGCACGATTTCCTTCGACGTGGCCAACAGTGGCGCACAGGGCGTTGCCCCTGCCGAAGAGATTGTAGGCATCGGCAAGAAGTACACCCTGCCGAAGAACTTCACCCTCTACAAGGAAGGCTTCACCCTGACGGGCTGGGCTACTGAGAGCGCTACGTATGCTCCTGGAGAGGAAATCACCGTGCCCGATGCAGAAAGCATCACTTTGTTCCCCGTCTTTACTGAGAACGAGGTTTCTCTTGCTGACCGCACTGAGGCCGTCACCGTGAAGTGGAACTTCCGCCGCGATGCCGGTGCTCCCACTGTGGCTTGGGAAGGTAAGGACGGTCTCGTATGGGTGGCTCAGGCTGAAGTCGCTGGCAAGACCATCGACGTGGCACTGCCCTTCAGCACCAATCCTGGTAAGTTTGCCAACGGCAACTGGAGCGACTGGGCACAGCTGAACCAGGGAACCACCTTCCACGTGCCTTCGTGCAAGGGCGCAACCATCTCGATGGAAGCTTACAATGAAATCACCACTACCACCATCGACAGTCAGACCGACTACACCAGCGGCAAGACCATCAGCTACACCATCGGCGGTGCAGCCGAGAGCGTCGACGTGGTGATTGGCGACGGCAGCTACTACCGCTATATCCAGGTGGTACTGCCCGTGGTTCAGAGCCAGGGTGGTGGCGAGAGCTTCGACCAGGTGGCCGGAACCATCAACTGGCCTGTGGGCGACGAGCAGGCTCCGACCATCAGTGCAGATATTGCTGCTGCCATCAGCAGTGCCTCTGTCAGTGCCGGTAGCGACCTTACCATCAGCACTGCCAACTATTTCGATACTGAAATGGTGCATTACACCCCCAAGAACAGCAACGCTGGCAATGTGGAGGGCGTCATGATTGAGTATCGTGTGAAGCCCGCTAAGGGCGTGACCTTCCAGCCCACTCAGATTGACTATGCTGCCGTGAAGGTGGGCACCGACAATGCCACCTACTCATGGAGCTACACCGTCGACGGCGAGGAGAGCACCATCACACAGATTGACCCGAAGCCCAACTTGCTCCGCAACAACGGAAACAACAGCGTAGAGAACGGTGGCACGGCCAAGCTCATGCACACCGAGACCTTCACTAACGTTGACCCGTGCGAGGAGTTCACCTTCCGCTTCTACATCTCGGCTTGTGCCAACAACAAGAACATCTGTATCGGTAACGTAACCATCTCGGGTATCGTCAACGGCAAGACTGTCAGCGTCAACATGTACGAGCTGGCCACTGCCGTCGCTCCTGAGGAGGCCGGTAGCATCAACGTCTACCCTGTGGCCGAGCAGTATGAGGAGGGCAGCGAGGTCACCCTCACCGCCATTGAGAACTTCGGCTACGACTTCGTGAACTGGACCAACGCCGCAGGCGAGGAGGTCTCCACCGAGGCCAAGTTCAAGTACACCGTTGCCAGCAACGAGACGCTCACTGCCAACTTCGTGGCCGTCGAGACCTACGAACTGGCCCTGGCCGTCGATGGCACCAACGACTACATGGTGACCATCTCGCCCGAGCCCACCATGGTCGACGGCAAGATGATGTATGAGGACGGCACGACTGTCCAGCTCAACGCCAACCAGTATGAGGGTCTTGTCACCTTCACCAACTGGAGCGACGGCGAGACCGCCAGCTCGAAGCTCGTCAGCATGACCGAGGACATCCAGCTCACCGCCATGTATGCCCAGGCCGACATCATCGCCGGTTGGGACTTCTACACCGCAGGTGGCAATGGACGCAAGGCCGACTTCTATGCACAGGACAACGACGGCGATGCCCTGAACCTGGTGAACACCGAGACGGGCGAGACCAGTGGATGGCTCGACAAGAGCTGGCTCGGAGCTGGAGGCTACGAGAGCTTCAAGGGTGCAGCCGTGAACTGGCGCACGGGCTCTGGCAACGGCGACGTGGGTCACTGGCACTGGCAGACCAAGGTCAATGCAGAGGCCTTCACCGACATCAACGTGCAGTTCCAGATGCTCTACAACTACAACGCCTACCAGACCTACGACGCCGAGTTCTCACTCGACGGCGAGAACTGGACCAAGTTCGGCAGCATCACCATGAGCGGCACCAAGGCTCCTGCTACGTTCAGCGAGCAGATGCCCGCCGAGGCCAACAACCAGGCCGAGCTTTACATCCGTATGCTGCCTGACAAGACCTCGAATGTCGACGGTGCTGCATCGGCCAACGACGGTAACACCCTGGCCATGTTCTTCATCACCGGCTCACCCAAGCTCGTTGACGACGGTGTGGCTCCCGTGCTCGTATCGACCGTTCCTGCCGACGGTGCTACCGGCGTTTCAGCAACGGGCAAGATTGTGCTCACCTTCGATGAGCGTGTGAAGTTGGCAGACACCTTCATGCCGACAGGCTATATCAACGATGTCCGCGTCAACAGCAACATGCAGAACCCTGTCACTCCGGTTGTCAGCGGCAAGACCGTCACCTTCGAGTACAAGGGTCTGGAGTATGGCACAGAGTATGCCTTCCGTCTGCCTGGCAACTCAATTGCCGACCTGACCAACAACTTCTTTGAGGATGAAATCACCCTGACGTTCACCACCATGGAGCGTCCCAGCGTCGAGAAGAAGCTCTACGACTATGTCGTTGAGAATGTCGACGACCTCGTCGCTGCCATCGCCGCCGCACAGGCCCGTGCCGACAAGAACACCCGCTACCGCATCTTCATCAAGGACGGCAACTACACCATTCCTCTGAAGGAGAACAGCTTAGTGGCCAAGGCCGAGGGTTATGAGGTGCCCGAGTGTATCACCTTCATCAACACCCAGAACCTCTCCATCATCGGTGAGAGCCGCGACGGCGTCATTATCACCAACGGCATCGACCCCACCGACCTGTTCAACGGACAGTATGGCAAGACCAGCAAGTACGACGGCATCGGCAACAGCGACGTGTTCCAGATCAGCGGTAGCGACTACTACTTCCAGGATCTGACCATCGAGAGCGGTATGGCCGACGCCACTGGCCGCGACCTCGCCGTTCAGGACAAGGCTACCCGCACCATCTACAAGAACACCGGTCTGCGCGGCTATCAGGACACATGGACCTCCAACAACGACAATGGTCTCTACTACTTCGAGGATGGTTACGTCCGCGGACGCACCGACTACATGTGCGGTAAGGGCGACGCCTTCTTCAACGGTGTCGAGCTGCGCCAGATCGCAGGCGGCTATGCCGCAGTGCCCTCGAAGAGCATCAAGTATGGCTTCACCTACAAGGACTGCACCATCAATGGCGAACCTGCTACGGTGAACTATGCTACCGGTGAGACCCGCACCGCTACACAGGCCGACGGCAACTACACCCTCGGTCGTCCGTGGGGCAGCGGCACCCCTGTCGCCCTCTTCATCGACACACGTATGAACGTCGTTCCCTCCGCTATCGGCTGGAACGAGATGAGCAACGGATGGCCCAAGCGCTTCGCTGAGTACAACTCCATGACCTCCACCGGTTCACAGATCGACCTCAGCGGACGTAAGAAGGTGTTCGGCGAAGGACATGAGAACAACCCCGTCCTCACCGCCGAGGAGGCCCTCGAGGCCGGCAACCTTCACAACATGTTCGGTGAGTGGGATCCCACCCTCGCCACCGAGCAGGCTCCTATTCCTGCCAACGTGAAGATCAACGCCGATACGAAGGAACTCACATGGGACAACAGCAACTACGCCCTGCTCTTCGCCATCGTGAAGGACGGCAAAGTCATCGACTTCACCCTCGAGAACTCCTACACTGTCGACGATGCCACTGCTGCTTACGCAGTGCGTGCTGCCAACGAGATGGGTGGTCTCAGTGAGGCCAGCATTACCGCCGCCATCACCACCGCCATCAGCGAGGTGGCCAACGGCGAGCAGACCGTGCCCGAGACCGTTTACAACATCAACGGTATCCGTGTGCAGAAGGCTCAGAAGGGTCTCTACATCATCAACGGCAAGAAGGTCGTGATGAAGTAACCCCGATGGAATAACTCTTAACTCTGTACCGTATACTGCGGTATTACCGCAGTCCCTCGTCAAAGAATTATGAACTGAAGAGGGGCCGTACCGCACAGACAGGCGGTGCGGCCCCTTTCTAAAAGACAACCGATATGAAGACAATTTGCATAGTGGTGGGCGCGCGCCCCAACTTCGTCAAGGTCGCCCCCCTCATACGTGCCATAGAGCACAGCGGCAAGGGCCGTTACAGCCTCGTGTATGCCGGCCGCGACGACGATGCCACCCTCGAGCCCTCGCTCTTTGATGACCTGCAGATGCCGCGCCCCGACGTTTTCCTCGGCGTTGACAGCACCAGACTCAACGAGATAACGAGCCAGGTCATGGCACGCTTCGACGCCTTCCTCGACTGCTACCCCGTCGACGTCGTCATCGTCGTCGACGACCTCGCCTCCACCATGGCCGCCGCCATCGTCGCCAAGAAGCGCGGACTGACGCTCGCACACCTCGTCGCCGGCACACGCTCCTTCGACATGAAGATGCCCAAGGAGGTCAACCGTCTCGTCATCGATGCCCTCTCCGACATCCTCTTCACTGCCGGCATACGGAGCAACAGCGTCGCCTCCCGCGAACAGGGCGAAGGCTCAAACACCTACATGGTGGGAAACATCCTCATGGACTCCTTGCGCTTCTGTCAGCCACGACTCCGACAACCCACACTGGAAAGCCTCCCTTGCGGAGGAAAGTTAGAGGAAGGCTGGGCCGAGGCCCCTTACCTCGTCCTTACCATCAACCGCCGCGCATTGCTCGCCGAGGAGGCAAGAGAGCGCTTGGGCCAGATGCTTCAGGCCATCACCGAGGCAGCCGGCCCCATCCCCGTCATCGCACCCCTGCGCGACGAAGCCATGCGCGTCGTTTCCCGCGCAGCCGCCCTCGTCCCTGTGGCACCCCTCTCCTACTTAGCCTTCGGATGGCTCACCGCCCATGCCCGTGGCATCATCACCGACAGTGGCAACGTCGCCGAGGAAGCAACGTTCAACGGCGTGCCTTGCATCACGCTGAACAGCTACACCGAGCACCAGGAGACCGTCAGCGTGGGCACCAATGTCCTCGTGGGCGAAGACCCGCAGCAATTGGCCGAGGCCGTCAGGCAGATGGTCGCCGGAGAATGGAAGCGGGGCTCCCTGCCCGACCGCTGGGACGGCCGCACGGCAGAGCGCATCGTGAAAATCCTTTTGGAATAACTCTTAGACATCCGCAGAAACACATACCAAAAACATAAAACAATGCCTCTGTTTTAACAAACAATGTCTTTGTTTTAATAAACATTGCCTTTGTTTTAACAAACATCGACGTTGTTTTAACTTTGCCCCCGGCCTTTCATACAGAGAGACCGGGGCTCTTTCATATTTCCCCCGTATCTCTCTCTGCTTGACCTCTGGTCGCTTGCGCAGCAAGAACTTTACACCGTTGCCGAGTCGCAGGACTCTTAACTGTGAACTCTTAACTGTGAACTTATTTAAAATGGTACAGGTAATTGTGCGGAATTACAAATTTATTTGCGTACCTTTGCAGCCAAATTCCAACAATGACGAATGAGTTGAGAATAGGTTAATCATCAAATTGCTTAATAACAATGAACAAGCAAACCATCGTCACCGCAATGCTCGCCCTCGTCACAATGGTGGGGCAGGGACAAGTGAAATCAGGTCTCGACCTCTGTCTGAGGGACGAGACAACGGGCGAATGGCTCATAGGGCTGTTTGACGAGTATGCCATCTACGACTGCGAGTATTGGGACTATGCCGAGGCGGGGAAAGACCGTGTCGTGCTGACTAAGGACGGACAGCGCAAGGAGATCAGGATGAAGAAGAACGCCATCACCATCGACGGCGTGAAGCATCAGACTGCTGTGCTGACTTCAAAGTTCCTGCCCGACTATCCCGTGAAGGATGAGACGACCTTCGACGGCGCGTGGCTCGACGGCGGGCAGGAGGCCGTCTTGCGCGTGGTGCACAGAAGCGGCAAGGCAGGTATCCAAGTGCAAACGACATTCAAGCACATCGCCAAAAGAGATGTGAAAGACTATACCGCCCTGAGCGACTCGCTGGGACGCTATGAGGCTCGTGTTCCTCTCGTTGGTCAGACCAGCTCAATGATTAACACCGATGCCACGGCAAATATCTATAACTGGGATAACTGGACGTTGATTCCATACGTCATCGGGCCTGGCGACAAGATGCTGTTCTTTATCGACGACGTTGAAGGGCGTATCTACGTGATGGGTAAGACGGCACGCTTGACTAACGAGTTTCTGAACTACCCTATGTATGGTTGCATAGGCGATGCTGTCATCGTCGAGCAGATGGACTTCACGACGTTTATCAACAAATATAACGACGAGGAGCGTCTGCATTTGCAGCGTCGCGACTCCATTCTTGTCGCCCACCCGCTGCTTTCGAAACGCTATAAGGACTATACCACAGGGATAATGACTTCGTTCTTTGCCAACGATTTGGGGAAGTTGAATCGCAGAAAGGTGAAACGCGAGGAAATCTTTGGCGAGGCGTGCCGTCGCAACCTTTTCAACATCGACGTTCCCTATTTGGTGCTGCAACGCTACGACTATTTTCTTGATCATTTTTGCTCTGCCGCCATTGAGAAGTATTGCTTGATTAATAATGGCGTGGCTTTCCTACAAGGCATCCGGCGAGGACATCTTCAACAAGATTGTGGAGCCCTACCGCGGCCGCTACATTTACATCGACGTGTGGGGGACATGGTGCGCCCCCTGCAAGCAGATGATGCCCTTTGTTCCGCAAATGAAGGAAAAGTTGAAAGACCTCGACCTCGTCTATCTCTACCTCTGCAACCGCAGCAGCGATGAGGCATGGAAGACTGCCATCAACCAGTTCCACCTGACGGGCGAGAACAGCATCCACTACAATCTGCCCGAGGCCCAGGAGAGCGCTCTCGATCGCTTCATCGGCGTCGGCGGCTACCCCACCTATAAGCTCGTGCTGCCCAACGGAAAACTTCTGCCCACGGTGGCTCCTCGGCCCGACCGTCCCGGTACCATCCGCATGATGATTTATGAAACGAAAAACAACTAGAATAAAACTAAACACGATGAAACAACAGATTATTATCAGTATTTTCGCACTGCTGGTGAATGCCATCACGACATGGGCACAGGCAGGGAGCGAGGTCATTAACTTCGCCGAGCAGAACTTGGAGAACGCTGCGGCCGTCACCAGCATCAACGGTACGGGCTGCACCATCAGTTTCACGAAGGCCAGCTACTACACCAATGGCTCCGCCGTGCGCGTCTATGGCGGCGGCACGATGACCGTGAACGTCAACCACGGCCTTTTTGTGGAGCAGGTGAAGCTGACGCTTGCCGGCGGCGGCAACGCCAACCCCGTCACCGTCAATACGGGCTCGATGGGTGCGGACTTCGTCTGGACGGGCAATGCGCGAAAGCTGACTTTCACCGTCGGCGGCTCCACGGGTCACCGTCGCATCCAGTCCGTCGAGCTTACCTACTCCGCGGGCGTTCCCAAGCCGAGCATCAACGGCCAGAGCCCCTTCCTTCGTTCCACTGAGGTAAGCATCGCGGCCGAGGACGGCGCCAGTGTCTATTATACCACCGACGGCACGACGCCCAACGAGCAGAGCAGCCTCTATGCGTCGCCGTTCACCATTCAGGCGGCCACGACGGTGAAGGCCATCGCCGTGAAAGACGGCAAGAGCAGCAACGTGGCCGAGAGGCACTTCGCCGTCTCGCTGCCCTTCTCGCTCATCACTGACATCGAGCAGCTCACCGACGGTTGTCAGGTGTGCTTCGTCGGCATGACCAGCTCCACCACCTACGCCATGGGCGCCCAGGACGAGACCAACCGCATGGCCATCGAGCTTGGCAGCGTGCCGGCCGACCTTTCAACACTGGCCATTGCCGGCGGGCAGTGCGTGGCCCTCGTTGGCAAGAGCGACAAAGGCTACACCTTCTACGACGTGGCCACGGGCGGCTACCTCATGGCCGTCAGCTCGGCCTACAACTACATGCACACTGGCGAGCTTTGCGCCGACGCCTACGCCACGGTCACGGTGGGTGCCACTGGCGAGGCCACAATCGCCTTCGGCAACAACAAGCTGCACAACAACCTGCGCTTCAACTACAACAACGGCTCGCCCGTGTTCTCCTGCTACAGCTCCAGCTCGGAGAACGTGAAGAAGGTGTACCTCTACAAGCTCGCCGCCGCCGAGGAAGAGTGGAGCGGCGACGGCACCGCCTCCAGCCCCTACCTGATAGCCACGGCGGCGCAGCTGAACCTGCTGGCGAGCCGCGTCAACGGCGGCAACAGCTACGCGGGCGTATATTTCCAGCTGACCAGGGATCTTGCCTATAGCGGCACGAACAACTACACCTCCATCGGCACCGCGGAGCATCCCTTCTGCGGCATCTTCGACGGGCGGGGCTTTGCCGTGAGCGGCATCGACGGCGCCGACGCGCTCTTTGGCACCATCGGCACCGGCGGACAGGTGACCAACCTGCTGTGGCTCGACGCTACGCCCGCCAAGGCTTATCTCGCCGGCAACAGCTATGCCGATGTCTATACCATCACCAGCGGTACCCAGGGGCTGAGCATCGGTCTGCGCAGCGGCACGGCCATTGCCCATGGCAGCGCCATCTATGCGCCCGCCGGTGCTGAAATCGGCATCACGCTCAGCCTTGCCAACGATGGCGGAGTGCTGGGCGAGGTGAAGATGAACGCTGAGACGCTCGACGGCAGCGGCGCCGAGAGGACGCTGACCATGCCTAACGGGAACGCTGTGATCACGGCGGACCTGTCGAACACTTGGTCGGGCGAAGGCACGGCCACCTCGCCCTACATCATCACTACTGCAGCGGGCTGGGACCAGCTTTGCGAGAAGGTGAACGCTGGTGAGACCTTCAGCGGCAAGTTCTTCCAGCTGGGCAATCACATCAGCGTCACGACGATGGCGGGCACAAGCGAGGCGAACAGCTTCCAGGGCACCTTCGACGGCCAGGGCCAGACGCTGACGTTCACTGCCGACGTCAGCACCAGTGTCTGCGCCCCGTTCGCCTGGGTCAAGAACGCCACCATCCGCGGCCTGCACACCGCCGGAAGCATCACCACGTCCGCTCAGTTTGCCGCCGGCATCGTGGGCCGCGCCTTCGGCAACACCTCGCTCACGGCCTGTCGATCCAGCGTCACCATCAACAGCACGCATAGCGGCGACGGCAGCCACGCCGGATTGGTGAGCATCGTCAACCACTACAACGGCAGCGGCAGATACATCAGCCACCTGACCCTCGAAAACTGCCTCTTCGACGGCAAGCTGCTCACTACCAACGGCACCAACAGCTGCGGTGGCTTCATCGCCTACAACCACGGCAACGGCGTCGTGATGAACAACTGCCTCTTTAATCCCCAAGAGGTGTCGGCGGGCATGGGCGAATCGACTTTGATACGCAAAGGCACGGGCGAAGTCACCATCACGAACACCTATTACAAGACAACGTTTGGCGGAACCGACGGCCAGGGCGAACTGACCAACAAGACGGGCGACGATTTGAAGTCGCTGCTCGGCGCGGGATGGGAAAAGATTACCGAAAATGATGCGACAAAGGTTGTGCCCATCATGACCACCACAACGCTCGAAGGTGACGGCACTGCTGAATTGCCCTATCTCATTGCCTCTGCAGCCGACTGGAACATTCTGGTGCACAACGTCAACGCCATCGGCGAGCGCTATGCCGAGAAGCATTTCCAGCTGACAGCTGGCATCACCATCACCACCACGCTCGGCACCGAGGGCACCCCCTTCAGCGGCATCTTCGACGGTAACGGCAACACCCTGACCGCCGCCCTCAACGACACCGACCATCAGGGCACCGCCCCCTTCCGCTACATCAGCGGCGCCACCATCATGAACCTCAAGGTCAACGGCACCGTCACCGGCTCTACCCATGCCGCCGGACTCGTGGGCTTCACCTGGAGCGGCGAGAACACCATCGACGGCTGCACCGTCAGCACCGCCGTCAGCGTGCCTACCACCTCGGGCTACCGCCATGTGGGCGGCATCGTGGGCCACGGTAAGAAAGCCACGCTGAACCTCAGGAACTGTACGTTCAACGGTACGATGTCGAACACGGGCGACTATGCCGGCGGCATGCTCGGTTGGAGCGACGGCTCGGTACTCAATATATTTAACACCATCTACGACGGCACCTACACGGGCGGCGGCAAATTCCACCCCGTTGCCGTCAGGAGCTACAATGAGAATATGAGCGTCAACACGACCTATTGCGTTTACACCGTGGCCCCCACGCTGACCGACGAGAACTATATCGCTGCCACCGGCTTCCGCGTGTATAAGAATTTGAGCGATGTGGAAGGCAACGGCCTCTACCTGCTGCTGCAGAACGACGAAACCCCGTACTACGGCACGGTCGGCGTACAGATGAAAGACCATTTCGACCTCACTGGCAACATCATCCATCCCAAGCCCACCGTTACCGTGGCCGGCAACTTCGTCGTACCGCAGTCGAGCCAAGGTCAGGACTACTACACCCTGACCTACAGTCCGGAGAACGATGCCCAGGCTGGTAACTACACCGTGACCATCACGGGCGTAAGTATTGCTAACGGCCCACACTTGGCAGGCTCGAAAACGCTCAACTATACGGTCGCCGGCGACGGACTTTTGACCGATATCAATATCCCTGATGGCCAGATTGGCCACTACTACGTGCAGATGCCCGACTATATTGAGGACGATACGGCCACGAAGACCATCAACATCCCCAATGCCGACGTGACTGCCTTCAAGGTGTATGACGACGGCGGCAAGAACGGTCCATACAGCAATAGCTACGAAGGCATGCTCACCCTGAAGGCCCCCGAAGGCTACCGCCTGCGCCTGACGGGCACCATTGCATTGGAGACCGAATACGACGAGCTGTCCGTCTATGACGGAGACGACGACCTCGCCCCCACCCTTGTGGACGAGCTGTCTGGTGGAGACCAAGGTGACCCCCTGGACATCGGCATCGTGGAGACTACGGGCTGCTGCATGACGCTCTATCTCGACAGCGACGGTGAAACCGTCTGCGACGGCCTCAACCTCACGGTGACGCTCATCGCTCCCCACGTGCCCTATTCGCTCGCTGCCGTGCCCTCGACCACTTCTGCCACGCTGAGCTGGGAGGGCGTTGCCGACAGCTATAAGGTGGAATATCGCAAGGCTGGCAGCGACGGCGCCATCTATTACAACGAGTTCGAAGGCGAAATCCCCGCTGGATGGACCACCATTGATGCCGACGGTGACGGCTACGGGTGGTGCTACTATAAAGACTACACTACCAGAGACTTAGAAGGCCACAGCGGCTATGGATTTATGGCATCGGGTAGTTATCAGGATAATAAAGCCTTGACTCCCGACAACTGGCTTATTTCGCCCCAGCTCACGCTCAACGGCACGATGAAAGTCTGGCTGAGAGCCTACTCAGACGACTATCCTCATGAGCACTTCGCCATCTACGCCTCGACCACGGGGACGGCTGTAGAAGACTTCACCACGGTGCTCGTGCCTGAGACCGTGGTCACAGATGAATATGCCATGTACACTGCCGACCTGGCGCAGTTTGCCGGAAAGGATGGCTACATCGCCATCCGCCACTTCAATTGCTCTGACCAGTTCGCACTCTTCCTCGACGACTTCGGCATCTATGGTGTGCCTGTCGAGGCGGGCGAATGGCAGGAGCTGAACGTCACTGAAAAATCAACCACCGTTACCGGCCTGACGGACGGCACCGAATATGAGTTCAGGGTGAGCGGCAAGAAGGGCGAGGAATCCGTTACATCAAACATCGCCTCATTCCGCACCCTCTTGTACGACATTTCGCTGGCCGACGATGCCACGAACACTACGGTCATTGACAATAACAACGGCAGTAAGGTCAACGTCACGATCGGCGATCGCTTGCTCTTTAAGGATGGCGACTGGAACACGCTCTGCCTGCCCTTTGACATGAACACCAAGCAGATTGCCGCCTCGTCGCTGGCCGGTGCAAAGCTGATGGAGTTCGACGGCACCACGTCGGGCTTCGATGAGGCCAGCGGCACGCTGACGCTGAACTTCAACAAAGCCAATTACATCACCGCCGGCAAGCCCTATCTGGTAAAGTACTTAGCTACAGCCATCGGTGGTACTGACTACTACAACAACTTATACAAACTGACCGACGGCGACACGTCCACCAAGTGGTGCACACAAAGTATCTTTTCCAATACGTTCTCTGCGGAGATCGTCACGCCTGTTCCTATCAGTGTGACGAGCTACACGATGACCACGGCCGACGATGCGAAGGACTATTGGTGGCGCAACCCGGTGGTGTGGACATTGAAAGCCAAACTCGACGACGACGACGAGTGGACCCTCATCGACAGCCGTAACGCGCAAACCACTCCTGACGACGCCTTGCCCACTGCGAACTTCGCCGCCAAGACCTACAGCGTGAACGAGACCGGTACCTATCAGTACTTCCTTCTCGACATCACCCAGACTGGTGGTTGGTCGTACGCCGACGGCCACAAGACGCAGCTGAGCGAGCTTAAAATCAACGGTACTTCACAAGGCACCCCCAACCCCACGTTCCCCGGTGTCACCATCAACAGCGCCGCTCCCGTGGCCGTCACCAGCAGCGACAACAAGGTCAGCTTCACCGGCAGCTACACCGCTCAGTCCTTCGACAAGGAAGACCGTAGCGTCCTCTTCCTCGGTGCCAGCAACACCCTCTACTATCCCGTGGTCGGCGCCAGCATCAATGCCTTCCGCGCCTACTTCCAGCTGCACGGCCTCGCCGCCGCCCCCAACGACGGTGGTCAGTCCGGCGTCCGCGCCTTCGTGCTCAACTTCGGCGACCACACCGAGACTACCCAGGGCATAGAAACCCTCACCTCCGGCCCCGCTCGCGGCGGCGAGGGCAGTGGTTACTACACCCTCGACGGCACGAAGCTCGACAAGGCCCCCACTCGCAAGGGCATCTACATCCAGAACGGGCGCAAGGTCGTGATTAAGTGAGAATAAAGCTGATTTAGAGTTTGTCCTTGTCGTAGGCAAACAGCCATCTGCCGTGGAAGAGGCGTGCTAAGAAGATGCTTCCACGGAAGGACAGCTCGATGGCCATGGCCGTCCACACGCCGCGCAGACCGTACTCGCGTGCCAGCCATGAGGCGAGCGTGAGTCGCACCCCCCACATCGACACAATGTTCATGATGGCGGGCTTCAGCGTGTCGCCGGCACCGATGAACACACCGTTGGCCACAATGGAGGCCGCAAACATCGGCTCGGCCCAGGCCTCGATGCGCAGCGCCTGTGCGCCCTCGGCGATGACAACGTCGACGGGGGTCATAAAGGCCATCAGCTCTGGGGCGAAGATCCACATGAGCACCCCCATGAAGGTCATCACGCCGATGCCCATCATCACCGACATGTAGGCAAAGGAGCGCGACAGTGCATGCTGTCCTGCGCCGATGGCCTGTCCTACGAGCGTGGTGGCGGCCTCGGCGATGCCAAAGCCGGGCATGTAGCAGAGACTCTCCACGGTGATAGCCAGCGAGTTGGCGGCGATGGCCACGGTGCCTAATGGTGCCACGATGATGGTGCTCACAATCTGGGCACTGCCCATGAGGATGTGGTTGAGCCCCATGGGGGCACCAATCTTGAAGGCGGTGCTGACGATGGATGTCCCCTGCCGTCGGGGGAGCTTGAAGGGGCCTCGCAGGTCGCTGCGGTATAGCAGGAACCAGAGCATGAGCACGGCAGTGATAAGCTCGGCGAGACCTGTGCCCAAGGCGGCACCGGCTACGCCCATGTCGAGGATAAAGATGAAAAAGTAGTTGAACACCACATCGAGACAACACATCAGGATGTTCAGCGCCGAGGGAATCTTCATGTTGCCGCTGCACTTGAGCATCGAGCCTGCGAGACTCTCCATCTGGAAGAAGATGCCGCAGATGCCCACGAGCATGAAGTAGATGGCGGCGTCATGGACGATGTCGGGCGAGCCGCCGAGCCAGACGGGCAGATAGCCATGCACGGCAATGCACACTGCCGAGAGCATGGCGCTCCATGCCAAGGCACACACCAGTGACATGCGCAGCACGCGGCGGGCAGCGTCGAAGTCGTTGGCGCCGATGAAGTGGGCCACCTGCACGGAGAACCCCATGTTCACCGCTGATACCAGTCCGCTCATGAGCCACAGCGTGGTCTCGACCAGACCGATGGCCGCTATGGCCTTCTCGCCCAGATGGCCCACCATGGCGGCGTCGATGAAGAACATCGCCGTAGCCGAAATCTGCGCCAGGATGGAGGGCACAGACAACTGCACGATGAGCCGCAGACGATCGCTGCGGCTCATCGTGCGCCCTTCGCGTATGTGTAACAAGAGGTCTTGCTTTGCCATGACTGCGTGCAAAGGTAATACAAAAATGTGAAAAGACCGAAAGTTTTTTGGTTGTTTCACAATTTTGTCGTACCTTTGCCCCACTATTCAAGAACTCAAGAACTTACTAAACTCTAAAATTTACTATGAAAACAACATTCAGGGAAGAGGGCAAGGATTTAATCATGGCATTTGAGGGTCGTCTGGACACTGCTGCCGCCCCTCAGACAGAGAAGGACGTGGAGGTGCTGACCGACTGCATGGGTCACGACATCGTGCTCGACTGCACGAAGATGGAGTATATTTCATCCAGCGGTCTGCGCATATTTCTTGGCATCCTGAAGAATGCGAAGCCCAAGGGAAGCCATGTGTTCATCACCGGTTTGAGCGACGAGCTGAGGAAGGTGTTCGTCATGACCGGTTTCATCAGCCTCTTTGAATACAGATGAAAACACTGCTGTTTTTCGGACTGGGCGGGCAGGAAATCCTGCTCATCGCCCTCGTCGTATTGCTGCTCTTCGGCGGTTCCAAGATTCCTGAGCTTATGCGCGGCCTGGGCAAGGGCGTGAAGAGTTTCAAGGAAGGGATGAAGGAAATCGACGGCGAAGAGCTGAAGAGTGAGAAGTGAGTGATGTGAACGCAGCACAGGAGACGGGGACGTTCTGGGATCACCTTGAGGTCTTGCGCTGGGTCATCGTGCGCTCACTGGTGGTCACGGTCTTGTTTGCCGTCGTGGCTTTCTTTCTCAAGGACTGGCTTTTCGCCGTGGTGCTTGCCCCCCGGACCAGCGCGTTCATTACGTTCCGCCTCATGGGTACGGAGCCTTTTGCCCTGCACCTGATGAACACAGGCCTCACCGAGCAGTTTATGACCCATGTCAAGGTGGCCATCTATGCCGGTCTGCTCTGTGCCGCCCCCTACATTGTCTACGAGCTGTTCCGTTTTGTCTCGCCCGGTCTCTACGACCGTGAGCGCCGTGCCGGACGGTGGGTGGTGGTGTCTGCCTGTGCCATGTTCTTTCTCGGAACGCTGGTCAACTATCTGCTTATCTTTCCGCTGACGGTGCGCTTCTTAGGCACCTACCAGGTGAGTCCCGACGTGGCCAACATGCTCACCTTGCAGAGCTATATCGATACGCTGCTCTCCATGAGTCTCGTCATGGGCGTCATCTTCGAACTGCCTGTGCTCTGCGCCATCCTGGGCCGCATGGGCTTTATCAATGGCAGGCTCATGGCCCGCTACCGTCGCCATGCCGTGGTCACCATCCTCATCGTGGCGGCCATCATTACTCCTACCACCGACATTTTTACCCTTTGCATCGTAGCACTGCCCATCTGGCTGCTCTACGAGGGCAGCATCCTGTTGGTGCCGTCTGAGGGGAAAGCAGGGAAATCCTGACAGGGTTAAATGGATTCCATCAGGAACTCGATGACTTTCTCCTTCGGATTGAAGGGACTGAGGTCGTCGAGTCCCATCGACTTGATGGCAATGTTCAGAAGGTCGTCCTCGGAGGTATCCGTGGAACGTTGCTGTTTCTCCAAGTAATAGCGGCCGGCATCGATGAGCGTCTGCTTGGGCACAAGGCCCACAATCTCCGTCCCCGTGACGTGGACGCCACGCGCGGCGGCACGGCGGCACACCTCGTCGAAGGCCACATGCAGGGGTGTCACCTTCAGGTTGGTCATGTTCATCGATACCTGGGCGATGCCATATTCGTCGATATACCAGCCGATGGCCTTGGTACACTTCAGCGTGCCGGGAATCATGACGGGCTTGCCGTCGGCATCGAGTACGGGACTGCCCGTGACGGGGTCGCCTTCGCGCTTGGGCCGCCCTTTCTCGCGCACGTCGAAGGCAATGGCGTTGGCGATGCGCGTGTTGGTGGTGTCAAGGTTGAAATTCACGGCGATGAGGAAGTCGCGGGCACCGACGACGGTACAGCCTGTCTGTAGGATGTGGGTGGTGAGGGGAGAGAGACGGGAGGCTTGCCCATTCAGCTCTTCAGGATTGAAGCCGGGCGGTATGAAGTCAGGCCGCTTGTCGGGGTTGGTGAGTTTCTCCGGCAAGGCCTCGTACTCACCGGCGCGGCACACGGCGAGGTTCTTGTGTTCAGGACGGAAGGCCGATGCCTCGTAGCAGTAGCAGGGGATGAGGGCTTCGTCGGCAATGCGGCGTGCCAACCCGCGTGCCAGCTCGGCACACTCCTCGAGGGTGATGCCGCTGACGGGAATGAGGGGTAGCACGTCGGTAGCACCCATACGCGGGTGTGTGCCGTGGTGCTTCCGCATGTCGATGACCTCACCGGCTTTCTTCACGGCACGGAAGGCTGCCTCGACGATACCTTCGGGCGAGCCCACAAAGGTCACCACTGTGCGGTTGGTGGCCTCGCCGGGGTCCACGTTGAGCAGACTGACCCCCTCCACGGCCTCTACCTCGTCGGTAATCTGTTTAATAACACCCATGTCGCGCCCCTCGCTGAAGTTGGGTACGCACTCCACAATTGCATTGTTGTTTGCCATCTTTGTCTCTGGTTTGGTGATCATGCTGCAAATATACGCATTTTGTCCAATACGGCACCCACCTGTTGATACAAAAAAACTTAAAAAGATGTATGCGGGAAGGCGGTTTGTAGGAATTTTTTGTAATTTTGCAACCGATAATGTTAACCTTTTAAACGAAAGAATTATGAAACCGACATTGTTTCTGCTCGCTGCTGGCATGGGCAGCCGCTACGGTGGCCTGAAGCAGCTCGACGGTCTGGGCCCCAACGGTGAGACCATCATGGACTACAGTATCTACGATGCCATACAGGCCGGATTCGGCAAGATTGTGTGGGTTATCCGCAAGGATTTTGAGGAGCAGTTCCGTACACAGATTCTCTCCAAGTATGAGGGCAAGGTGAAGTGCGAGCTCTGTTTCCAGGCACTCGACGCGCTGCCCGAGGGCTTTTCCGTTCCTGAGGGTCGTGTGAAGCCGTGGGGCACGAACCACGCCGTGCTCATGGGCAAGGATGTCATCAAGGAACCGTTCTGCGTCATCAACTGCGACGACTTCTACGGTCGCGATGCCTTCATGCAGATAGGCAAGTTTCTCGCCGGTCTAAAGGAAGGTTCAAAGAATGAGTATGCAATGGTCGGCTTCCGCGTAAGCAACACGCTGAGCGAGAACGGCACCGTGGCCCGTGGCGTCTGTGCCTACGATGACAAGCGCCACCTCACCGATGTCGTGGAGCGCACGGAGATTGTACGTTGCGCCGAGGACGGTTCGCAGGCCGGTGCTGCCGACCAGCCCATCCGCTTCAAGGACGAGGAGGGCAAGTGGCAGGCCTTGGGCGAGAATGTGCCCGTGTCGATGAACATGTGGGGCTTTACCCCCGACTACTTCGACTATAGCGAGGCCTACTTCAAGGAGTTCCTCAGTGACCCGAAGAACATGGCGAACCTAAAGGCCGAGTTCTTTATCCCGCTGATGGTGAACAAGCTCATCACCGACGGCACCGCCACCTGTGAGGTGCTCGACACCACGAGCGTATGGTTTGGCGTGACCTACGCCGCCGACCGCCAGGCCACCGTCGACCGCATCAAGAAGCTTGTCGACGACGGCGTGTATCCCAACAAGCTGTTCTGAGAACATGCTCAGACCGTCAAAGTCATCGATCATACGTGAGTTGCGGGACTATGCCATGATTACCGTTGGCATGTTGTCCTACTGTATCGGTTGGACCATCTTCCTGCTTCCCAACAACATCTCCACGGGCGGCGTGGCCGGTGTGTCGTCCATCCTCTACTGGGCCACCGGTTTTCCGGCCCAGCTGTCCTACTTCGGCATCAACCTGGTGCTGCTTGCCGTGGCGCTGGTGGTGCTGGGCTGGCGCTTCTGCGTGAAGACTATCTACGCCGTCAGCGTGCTCACCGTCTCGTCGAGCATCGTGGGCAGCATCTATCATGAGCACTGGCTCAGTGCCGAACCGTTCATGGCAGCCATCATCGGCTCGGTGTTCTGCGGCTGCGGCGTAGGCTTGGGACTGGCCAACAACGGCTCCACGGGTGGCACCGACATCATCGCGGCCATCATCAACAAGTACCGCGATGTGTCGCTGGGCCATGTTATCATGTTCTGCGATATCTTCATCATTTCGAGCAGCTATCTGGTGCTGCGCGACTTCGAGCGCGTCATCTACGGCTATGTGGTGCTCTACGTCACCGCCTTCTGTATCGACTGGGTGGTGAACACTATGCGCAGCTCGGTGCAGTTCTTCATCATCAGCGAGAAATATGAGGAGATAGGCCACCGCATCAACCGCGAACCCCACCGTGGCTGTACCGTTATTAATGCCCAGGGATTCTATTCTGGTCACGACGTGAAGATGCTCTTCGTGCTGGCCAAGCGTCGGCAGAGCGATATGATTTTCCGTCTCATCAACGACGTGGATCCTCACGCCTTCGTCTCGCAGAGTGCCGTCATCGGTGTCTATGGCGAGGGCTTCGACCAGTTCAAGGTTCGCAGGTCGCGTCCGAAGAAAGAGTCTTTAGAACCCACTAAATCCACTTCCAATCCATGAAAAAGAAAATCGTTGTCCTGACAGGTGCAGGCATGTCCGTGGAGAGCGGACTTAAGACCTTCCGCGATGCCGACGGCTTGTGGGAGGAGTACCCCGTGGCACAGGTGGCCACGCATGAAGGCTGGGAGGCCGACCCCACACTGGTGACAAACTTCTACAACATGCTCCGCAAGAAGTGCTGGGGCGTGAAGCCCAACGAGGGTCATAAGCTTGTGGCGAAACTGGAGGAGAAGTACGACGTGGTGGTGGTGACGCAGAACGTGGACAACCTGCACGAACAGGCTGGCTCCACCAATGTCATCCACCTGCACGGCGAGTTGATGAAGGTCTGCTCAAGCCGCAATGTCGACGACCCGCGCTACCAGCAGACACTGACACCCGAGAACTGTGAGGTGAAGCCTGGCACGAAGGCTGGCGACGGCTCGCTGCTCCGGCCTTTCATCGTGTTCTTCGGCGAAGCTGTCCCCAACATCTCCATTGCTGCTGAAGAGGCACAGACGGCTGATATCTTCATCGTTATCGGCACCAGCCTCAACGTCTATCCTGCTGCCGGACTGATACACTATGTCACTCCGGGAACGCCCATCTACCTCATCGACCCGAATCCCATCGCTGCCGGCAACGGCGTGCAGCAGATACAGAAAGGAGCCTCCGAGGGTATGAAGATACTCTGGGAGAAACTGATGTAAAAAGCTTTTGGAGGGACTGTGGGAACCTATTCGTGATGGTAAGGTTCGCCTTTGATGATGGTGCAGGCACGGTAGAGCTGTTCAGTAAACACCAGCCGCACCATCTGGTGGGAGAAGGTAAGTCGCGAAAGAGATAGCTTTTCATTGGCACGGGCATAGACGGCCGGCGAGAATCCGTAAGGCCCTCCGATGACAAACAACAACCGGCGCGCTGTCTGGCGTTTTTGTTCCAGCCAGCGCGCCAGTTCTATGCTACGCAGCTCCTGACCATGCTCGTCAAGCAGTACAAGTGTGTCGCCCGGCTGCACGAGGCGAAGGATCTGCTCGCCCTCGGCCTGGCGCTGCTGCTCCTCACTGAGACTGCGCGTGGCCTTCAGCTCGGGGATGACGGTCATTGAAAAAGGCATGTAATGTGTCACCCGGCGGGCATAATCATCTATCGAGGCCAGGAAATGCTTATCGCTGGTCTTGCCCACCATGATCAGTTCTGCCTTCATCCGTCTATTGCAGGAACTTATCGATGGTCTCCAGACAGTATTTTCCGTTTACTGGCTTGGCCAGGAAATCGTCGCATCCGGCAGAAATGGCGGCATTGCGGTCGCTGTCAAAAACATTGGCTGTCAAAGCAATGATGGGTAGCGAGGGATTGGTCTCCTTCAGCCGACGTGTGGCCTCCAGTCCATCCATGACAGGCATCTTCACGTCCATCAGCACAAGGTCGATGCCTCCCTTGGCAACCATGTCAAGAGCCTCCTGACCATTCTGGGCTCGCACCACCTGATAATGACCACGCAAGATGTAGGTCATAAGGATGTAATTGCTATCGTTGTCTTCAGCTACAAGAACAGTTTTCATTTAACTATTGGAATTTAATTAGATTAAGTGGTTATGATTTCGTTAATTTGTTACAAAAGTAGTGATTAAATTTGATATTCCTTTGTTCCATTGAGAACTTTTAACTAATTTTGCACTCTAAGACCAAATTACTAACCCATTTAATACACCTACAACATGAAAATGAGAAACTTTTCTCTTGCCCTGGCCTTGGCGGCATCGTTCTCGGCCCAGGCCCAGCACGTGATGGACGTGCAGACGCAGAAGCTGGGTGCCCCCGTGCAGAGCACGATGTATGGCATCTTCTTCGAGGACATCAACTACGCTGCCGACGGCGGCCTCTATGCCGAGCTGGTGATGAACCGTTCCTTTGAGTTTCCCAACCATTTTGCCGGATGGGACATCTCGGGCAAGGTGACGCTGAAGGACGACGGTCCTTTCGACAAGAACCCCCACTATGTGCGTCTGGCTCCTTCTGGTCATAGCGACAAACACACGATGATTGAGAACCACGGATTCTTCGGCATGGGCGTGAAGGGCGGCGAGGAGTACCGCTTCTCCGTCTGGGCACGTGTTCCCGACGGCGGCAAGGCCAAGCTGTGGATTGACCTCGTCGACAACGCCACGATGGGCGACGACCAGAAATTGGGCAACGCCAGCGTGGATGTCAGTGGCAAGGAATGGAAGAAGTACACGACCACGATTAAGCCCCGTCGTACCTTCGACAAGGCCCACCTGCGCCTCTGGGGCGACGGTAAGGTGACCACCGACGTGGAGCACGTCAGCCTCTTCCCCGTCAAGACCTGGAAAGGTCGTGAGAACGGTATGCGCCAGGACTTGGCACAGGCCTTGAACGACATGCACCCTGGCGTGTTCCGCTTCCCCGGCGGCTGCATTGTTGAGGGCACCGACTTAGAGACCCGCTACCAGTGGAAGAACTCCGTAGGCCCCGTGGAGAACCGCCCACTGAATGAGAACCGCTGGCATTACACCTTCACCAGCCGTTACTTCCCCAACTATTTCCAGAGCTACGGACTGGGTTTCTTTGAGTTCTTCCAGCTGTGCGAGGACTTCGGCTGCGAGCCGCTGCCCGTCATCAGCTGCGGCCTCAGCTGCCAGTTTCAGAACCCCGACCCCACAAAGAAGGGCGTACACGTTGACCTCGATGACCTCGACGACTATATTGAGGATGCCCTCGACCTCATCGAGTTTGCCAACGGCCCCGTTGACTCCGACTGGGGAAAGGTGCGTGCCGAGATGGGACATCCCGAACCCTTCAACCTGAAGTTCCTCGGCGTGGGCAACGAGCAGTGGGACTATGACGAGAAGCACGGCGGCTACGGCCCCGTATTCACCTCGCGCCTGAAGAAGTTCATGGATGAAATCCGCGAGGAGTATCCCGACATCAAGCTTATCGGCACCACCGGTCCGAACTCCGAAGGCTGGGACTTCGACCTGTTGCAGCCCCGTATGAAGGAGCTGAAGGTGGACCTCTACGACGAGCACTACTACCGCAACGAGGAGTGGTTCCTCAGCCACGGCCTGCGCTATGACTCTTACGACCGCAAGGGTCCGCGTGTCTTTGCCGGTGAGTATGCCTGCCACGGAAAGGGCAAGAAATGGAACCACTTCGAGACATCGCTCTACGAGGCTGCCCACATGACGGGCATCGAGCGCAATGCCGACCTCGTGCACATGGCCACCTACGCCCCGCTCTTCGCCCATGTGGAGGGCTGGCAGTGGCGTCCCGATGCCATCTGGTACGACAACCTCCGCTCGTTCAAGAGCGTGAGCTACTACGTGCAACAGATGTTTGCCATGAACAAGGGCACCAATGTGCTCTCGCTGACCACCGCCGACCCCGCCAACGCCAAGAAGCGTGTGCCTGTGGCCGGACAGGACGGCATGGACGGGCTGTTTGCCTCGTCGGTCTACGACGCAGAGACGGGCGAGGTCATCGTCAAAGTGGTGAACACATCGAAGCAGTTGCAGCCCGTCACCCTCAACCTGCTCGGCATGAAGGATGGCGGCACCGCCCAGACGCTGACACTGAGTCACAATGGCTCTTTGGACGACGAGAACACGCTTGATCACCCCGACCTGATCTGCCCCGTCAGTGGCACCGCTACTGTCAACGCCGGTAAGAAGGCCGCCACGATCGAAGACCAGTTGCCCGCCATGACCTTCCGTCTTTACAGAATTAAGAAGTAGCTTTTGCTTACCATTCATGAAACTGCCGATTATCGATACCCATTGCCACCTGGACGGCGATGAGTACGCCCAAGACCGTCAGGAGGTGATAGCCCGTGCCGTTGAGGCCGGTGTGACACAAATGTTTGTGCCGGCCATCGACCTGCCGTCGTCGCGGTGCATCCTGGAACTGTGCCGTGAGTACCCTGAGACGCTCTATCCCATGGTGGGCTTGCATCCCGAGGAGGTGCATGCCGACTGGCAAGAGCAACTCGCTGGGCTGCGTTCCCTGCTTCCCTCCATTGGAGAGGGTGGGGGAGGGCGTCCCATCGCCATTGGCGAAGTGGGTCTTGACTTTTACTGGAGCCGGGAGTTCGAGCAGGAACAGCTGGAGGCCTTCGAGGAGCAGGTGCGCTGGTCGGTAGAGACCCGACTGCCGCTGATGATACACAGCCGCAAGGCGCAGAACGAGCTGGTTAGCATCCTGAAACGCTATAAGGACGACCTGCCGGGTGGCGTGTTCCATTGTTTTACTGGCAACGAAATAGAGGCGCAGCAACTGTTGGAGTTCCCACGCTTCGTACTTGGTATCGGCGGTGTATCGACTTTCAAGAAAAGTCATCTGCCCGAGGTATTGCCCGCTGTGGTGCCTTTAGACCGTATCGTTCTGGAGACCGACTCGCCCTATATGGCTCCTGTTCCTCATCGTGGCCAGCGCAACGAGCCAGCCTTTGTGGTCCAAGTGCTTGCCCGTCTGGCACAGGCCTACGGTCTGACGGAAGAAGAGATGAGAGCCCGAACAACTGAAAATACCAAGCGGGTATTTGAATTGGAATGATACTGCGATAATCTTTTGGTTTAACAGGTTTAGACTGTCAAATTCTATCAAATACCGACGGGATTTTAACAAGTACCGTCGGTATTTTAATTTTGGGCCGTCGCTGGAGGCCGTAAACAGGAGGCCGTATCCCCTCACCGTAAAGAAGGAAAAATACTCGTTGATTACTTTTATCCAGAAATAGTTTGGCTATAATAATAATGTGTACTTTTGCATCTTGAAAACAGTAATTATCAATGGCGTGACCGTCCCTATTGGTCATTATCCTATATACAGTAGACTAATGAAAAAGTATAGATTTTTTTATTACTGTCTTTGCTAACACCCGTCATTTATGCTTTCTTCCTGCATAAAGGGATATCTGAAGGAAACGAATTAATCATAATTGGCGAAAAGTTCAATTATCAGTTTATCATTCTTGGCATGATCGTTGCCGGCATTGGAGCGACAGGCTACTATTTTCACAGAGATAGTCCGAAAGACCCTTTGATGTTTGTATCACTCTTGTCTTGGTTGATCTTTTTCTTTGTCAGTAACAAATTAGTCCAATGCAAATTCCAAGAGAAGGTAGAGCCACAGGTGCTTCCTTCCATCTATCCAGACATGGAATTGCCAAACAAGCTATGTTTTAACCCAAATCGGTCGTTAGAGCGAATTTGGGTTAAACTCATAACTGTGAACTATAACTGGGGGGCAAAAACATAAAACAATGCCTTTGTTTTAACATCCATTGCCTTTGTTTTATCATCCATTGCCTTTGTTTTAACGAACAATGACGTTGTTTTAACTTTGCCCCTGGCCTTGCTGTGACTTAGAACGGCTCTCTCTAACCTTTTCCCCGTACCTCCCTCAGTTTATCGCCGCCGATTTGACCATGACGGGCCTGATATGCGGACGGGGCAAGCGAACAAGGTCGAGCGCTGGCAGGGAATTCTTTATCGTAACATAGGTTAGACAGCCCCCTTAATCCGTATAGTCTTTTTGGCATAAATCAAACTCTGCACGAGTCCGCGCAGTGCCAGGTATACGAGCAAGGCCAACCACAGTGCGTGGTTGGCCATTTTAGGTGCCAGCAGCAGATAGACGGCAAAGAAAGCCACGGAGGCTACGAAACACGACCAGAGCATGCCGCGCGTAGCGGTGATGCCGATGAAGATGCCGTCCCACACAAATGCCGCCATGCCCGCTGCAGGTATGAGCACCGCCCACACCATGTAGCCCTCGGCGGCGCTGACCACCTCGGCATCGTTAGTGAGTAGGCGCAGCACTTCGCTGCCCAGCAGCCAGTAGACCAGGGTGAACACCGCTGCCACGCCTAAACCCCAGTTGAACAGCCGGGCCACGACAAGCCGTAGCGTAGCATGGTCGCCAGCCCCATAGCTTTTGCCGGCAAGGGCCTCGCCGGCGAAGGCAAACCCGTCCATCACATAGCTGAAAAACATGAAGAACTGCATGAGCAGTGTGTTGGCCGCCAGCGTCAATGCTCCCTGAGCAGAACCGGCCGATGTGAAATAGAGGTTCACGGCCACGAGGCAGAGCGTGCGCAGGAAGATGTCGAGGTAAATACGGAAATGGTCATTCCAAAAATGTACCAGGCTGGAAATCTTGTCGGAGTCAGGCCTGGGCAAACTATGAGTCGGGTCTGGGCTAACCCATAGTTTGCCCAGGCCCGACTTCTTGAAAGGCGATACCTTCCTCCCTGCGGCGGCAAGGGCAGCGATAAACGCGGCCCATTGGCTGACTAACGTGCCTAATGCCACGCCCACGATGCCCATGTGGAGCACGATGACGAGGAAGAGCGAGAGGAGGATGTTCACCACGTTCTGCCCGATGGCAATCATCATGGGCGTGCGCGTGTCCTGCATGCCGATGAACCAGCCCATGAGGCTGTAGAGGCCGAGTATGGCTGGCGCTCCCCACACGCACGTATAATAATAAGGTATACAGAGTTCCTGCACGTCGGCCTGCATTTGCATCAGCCAGAACGTCAGCCACTGTAGCGGCACCTGAAGCACCACGATGGCTGCGCCCAGCAAAAGGGCTGCCAGGAGGCTGTTGCGCAGGATCTGCAGGGGGGAGAGGTCTGGATGTTCGTTGTGACCTCTCGTTTCTTCACCCTCACTGTTCACCCCTGAACGTCCCACAGCCTGTGCCGTGAGTCCGCTGGTGCCCATGCGCAGGAATCCGAAGAGCCAGTACATCACGTTGAAAATCATCGACCCCACGGCGATGGCTCCTATGCTGGTTGCCCCTCCCACATGCCCCATGATGGCCACGTCGCAGAGACCGAGCAGCGGCACGGTGATGTTTGATGCGATGCTGGGCAATGCCAGTGCCAGTATTTTCCGGTTCATAGGTGACGATGCAAAATGGTCTTGTAAGGAGAAAAGCGCCGGTTATCTTCTTCCTGCAATTCGGCTGCAAAGTTAGCACAAAAGCCACAGAAAATCGAAAAAAACGTCAAAAATGTGCACACTCCTATGCTGTGTGTGCACACAAAGGGTTGTTTTTTGTAAAAAAGTTTGCGTAACTGAAAGAAAATATGTTACTTTGCACCCGATTTTCAAAGAATCTCTGAGATTAGAACATTTATTATTAACATTTTAAAAAGAAAAATCATGTCAGAAATTGAAAGCAAAGTAAAGGCCATTATTGTTGATAAGCTTGGTGTTGAAGAGTCCGAGGTTAAGCCCGAGGCAAGTTTCACCAATGACCTGGGGGCCGATTCACTTGATACTGTTGAACTTATCATGGAGTTTGAGAAGGAGTTCGGTGTAAGCATCCCCGATGACAAGGCCGAGAAGATTGGCACAGTGGCCGATGCCATTGCATATATTGAAGATAATCTGAAGTAAAATAATTAATGAGAAATTACTAATTAGTAATGAGTAATTATGATTACTGGGTGGGCCGAATGCCCGCTTTCAGTTGTAATCATAATTACTCATTACTAATTTCTGATTATTGATTAAAACCTATGGAACTAAAGAGAGTCGTTGTTACAGGACTTGGCGCCGTGACACCCGTGGGAAACAATCCTGAGGAGATGTGGAAAAACCTCTTGGCGGGAGTCAGCGGAGCAGCACCGATACAAAGCTTCGACGTAACTGATTTCAAGACAAAATTTGCTTGCGAGGTCAAGAATCTCAACGTGACCGACTATATCGACCGTAAGGAGGCCCGCAAGATGGACCGCTACACTCAGCTGGCAATCATAGCTGCCAAGCAGGCTGTAGAGGACAGCGGCATGGACTTGGAAACAGTCGATAAGAACCGCATCGGCGTGGTATATGGTGTGGGCATCGGCGGTATCAACACCTTCCAAGAGGAGGTGTCCTACTATGGTGCGCACATCGAGGAAGGACCGAAGTTCAGCCCGTTCTTCATCCCGAAGATGATTGCCGACATCGCTGCCGGACAGATTTCCATTATGTACGGTTTCCACGGTCCCAACTATATCACTGCCTCTGCCTGTGCCTCGTCGTCGAACGCACTGGCCGACGCCTTCAACCTCATCCGCTTAGGAAAGGCCAACGCCATCCTTGCCGGTGGTGCCGAGAGTGCTATCTGCGCCTGTGGTGTGGGCGGCTTCAACGCCATGAAAGCCCTCTCCACCCGCAACGACGAGCCAGAGAAGGCCAGTCGTCCCTTCAGTGCCAGCCGCGACGGTTTCGTTATAGCCGAAGGTGCCGGATGTCTCATCCTCGAGGAGCTGGAGCATGCCAAGGCCCGTGGTGCAAAGATTTACGGCGAGATGGTGGGTGCCGGCATGAGTGGCGACGCTTACCACATCACTGCATCACACCCTGAAGGTCTGGGAGCCAAGCTCGTCATGCAGAACGCACTTGAGGATGCTGGATTGAAGCCCGAGGACATTGACTACATCAACGTACACGGCACGTCAACGCACGTCGGCGACATCTCCGAGGCAAAGGCCATCAAGGAGGTATTCGGTGAGGCTGCCTTCAAGCTGAACATCAGCAGTACAAAGTCGATGACTGGTCACCTGCTCGGTGCCGCCGGTGCTATTGAGGCTATGACCACACTGCTTGCTGTGAAGAACGACATCGTGCCGCCGACCATCAACCACGAGGAGGGCGACGACGATCCGGACATTGACTACAACCTGAACTTCACGTTCAACAAGGCACAGAAGCGCACCGTCCGTGCAGCACTGAGCAACACCTTCGGATTCGGAGGGCACAATGCCTGTGTGGTGTTCAAGAAGTATGAACCTTAGAGAAATAATCGAGTGCCTGCGCCTGCCTTTCCGCGACGACAAAGAACTGCGGCGGCAGCTGCGGCAGGTGATAGGATTCTACCCGAACAACATCAGCCACTACAAGCTGGCACTGACCCACAAGAGCTCGGGACAGCGCAACGACAAGGGACGCCCGCTGCACAATGAGCGGCTGGAGTTCCTTGGCGACGCTATGCTCGACGCTACTGTGGGTCATATTGTGTTTGAGCACTTCGACCGCAAGCACGAGGGGTTCCTCACCAATACGCGGTCGAAGCTTGTCAGCCGCGACTCGCTTGGCAAGCTGGCCAAGGAGATGGGGCTCACGGAACTCATCCAGAGCAACGGACAGCAACGCTCGCATAACAGCTACATGGCTGGAAATGCCTTTGAGGCCCTTGTCGGTGCCATCTACCTCGACCAGGGCTACGATGCCGTCATGCGCTTCATGAAGAAACGTATTCTGGCGCAGATGGTGAACATCGACAAGGTGGCTTACAAGGAGGTGAATTTCAAGTCGAAACTTCTGGAATGGACGCAGAAGAACCGCGTGAAGATGGAGTTCAATATGCTCCAGCAGACCACCGACGAGAAGGGATCGCCCATCTTTGGCTATGTTGTGATGATTGAAGGTGTGGAGGGCGGCAATGGTCAAGGCTTCTCCAAGAAGGAAGCGCAGCAGGCAGCATCGAAGGAGACCCTGCAGCGCCTCCGTCGCGAGCCGCAGTTCATCGACGCCATTTTCCAGGCCAAGAGTGCCCGCACGAAGATGGAGGAGGAACCGGTAAGCGTGGCTCCAAGCCTCACGCCTGAAAGTCCCGCCTCAGAAAGTCCTATCTCAGAAAGTCCTACCCCCAAGGGCGACCTCACCACCAACCCCTCTTCCGATGAGTTCGACCTCTCCGACATCACCCACAACCCCGTGGAGAAGTCGCGTGAGGATATCATCGCTGCTGCCGAGGCCGCAGCATTTTCTCTGTAGGCAGTGCTTGCATTTCAAAACTAAGAAACAATGAAACGATGAAAATAGCATTGATAGGTTATGGCAAGATGGGCAAGATGATTGAGCAGATTGCCCTCAGCCGCGGTCACGAGATAGTGAGCATCATCGACATCGACAACCTGCAGGATTTCGACAGCGATGCTTTCCGCTCTGCCGACGTGGCCATAGAGTTCACCGCACCGCAGGCCGCCTACGGCAACTACCTGAAGGCCTGGGAACAGGGGGTGAAAGTGGTATCCGGTTCTACTGGCTGGATGAAGGATCATGGCGACGACGTGCGCCGTGCCTGTTCAGAACAGGGCAAGACCCTCTTCTGGGCCTCGAACTTCAGCATTGGCGTGGCCATCTTCTCTGCCGTGAACCGCTATCTGGCCAAGCTTATGAACCAGTTCCCGCAGTATGACGTGGAGCTGGAGGAGACCCACCATGTACATAAGCTCGACCACCCCTCGGGCACGGCTATCACCCTGGCCGAGGAGATTGTGGAGCATATCGACCGCAAGGCAGCGTGGGCCGAGGACACCACCGACCCTTCATTGCTCCGCGTAGATCATATCCGCCGAGGAGAAGTGCCCGGCATCCATACCATTCGTTATGACAGTCCCGCCGACTGCATCACCATTACCCACGACGCACACTCGCGTCAGGGGTTTGCCCTGGGTGCCGTGCTTGCTGCCGAGTATACCAAGGAGCACAGCGGACTGCTCACTATTTCAGACATGTTCAATTTTTAACATAGTTCATAAAGGTGCTTAAATAAAGCTTCCTATCGCAACCATCCTATGCAGCGTTGCGTCAAACTAATGTGAAAAAGAAATAAAGCAATGAAGAAGAAAGAAAAAGTGAACAAGAAACTTCAGTGGTTGAAGTTCATCGTGGTGCTCGTGCTCTACCTGCTCTTCCTCTACTGGGTGAAGTCGTGGCTGGGGCTCATCGTGGTGCCCTTCATCTACGATGCCTACATATCGAAGAAAATCAACTGGCAGTGGTGGAAGGATGCCGAAGGTCCCGTGCGGGCCGTCATGTCGTGGGTTGATGCCATCGTGTTTGCCCTCGTCGCCGTCTATTTCATCAACCAGTTCTTCTTCCAGAACTACGTCATTCCTTCTTCATCGCTGGAGAAGTCGTTGCTCACGGGCGACTACCTCTTCGTGTCGAAGGTGAGCTATGGCCCGCGTATTCCTGAGACACCGCTCACCGTGCCGCTGACGCAGCACACACTGCCCTTCGGCAACCTGAAGTCATACATCGAGTGGCCCCATTGGGACTACCGTCGCGTGAAGGGCCTGGGCAATGTGGAGCTCAACGACATCGTGGTGTTCAACTATCCTGCAGGTGACACCATTATTTCCGAGCCGCCCTACCAGACCTACTATTACCAGTTCTGCTATGAGTTTGGACAAGGCATCTTCCAGCAGTTGTACCCCACGGCCCAGCCCATAGACTCGTTGTCGAAGTATGGCCAGCTGATGCGCCTGAAGCAAATCTACGGACTCGGTTCGGAGTTCATTAAGCACAATCCAGGCTACAGCCCCCAGCCAGGAGCCATACCTTTGGGCCAGATAGACTGGCGTCCCACCGACCGTCGCGAGAACTACGTGAAGCGTTGTGTGGGTCTGCCTGGACAAACGTTGCAGATTAAAGACCACGTTGTCTATCTCGACGGCAAGCCTAACAAGGAGCCCGACGAGGTGCAGTACTCCTACGAGGTGCGCTTCCACGACGGTGCTGTCATGGAGGATGACTTCATGAAGGAATATGGCATCACCTGCGAGGACCTTGGCCTGAGCGATGCCGACCGCTCGTACTTCAAGAGCAACGGACAGATAAAGCTCACCGACCAGATGCGCAACACCTGGAGTATCATGCCCCTGACGCAGTCCACGATGAAGGCCCTTGCCGAGCGCAAAGACCTCGTTGAGAGCATTGAACCCACGGTCAGTGAGCCGTCGATAGATATCTACCCCTCTAACGGCAACACTCACTGGACACGTGACAACTATGGTCCCGTGTGGATTCCGAAGAAGGGTGAAAGCATCAAACTCACGCTTGACAACATCGCCGTTTATGAACGTCCCATCAAGGCATACGAGAAGAACAACCTCCAACTGCGCGACGGCAAGATCTACAT
>ERZ809472.18-NODE-18-length-44453-cov-16.054102_pt1 | contig 44453 bp, 88 predicted proteins | sample MGYA00521274_ERZ809472 | MGnify/ENA primary metagenome ERZ809472 (study PRJEB31581, sample SAMEA3312791) | metagenome | study: EMG produced TPA metagenomics assembly of the PRJEB8939 data set (Metagenomic analyses of Rumen microbiomes reveals... | reverse complement strand
ACTCTTTCCCTACACGACGCTCTTCCGATCTGCTAGTATATAATAAATACATAAGCCAAAATAAGGAGGTAAAAACAATGGCAGAAGAGAAAAAGACAGCATTTGAGATCCTTAATGCAGTGAATGTAAACGATCACACGGAAGTTAAGGACACAGGAAAGGTCAAGCTCACTTATCTTTCGTGGGCATGGGCATGGGCAGAAGTTAAGAAGCGTTTTCCGACCGCTTCTTACGAGATCATCAAATTTGACGGACTTCCTTATGTTTATGACGAGAAAACAGGCTTCATGGTTTACACCAAAGTAACTATTGAAGGTGTTACGCATGAAATGTGGCTCCCGGTCATGGACGGAAATAACAGAGCAATGCTCGATCACCCTTACGAAGTCAAGACCAAGTACAATTCATTTACTGTTCAGGCGGCAACGATGTTTGATGTCAACAAGACTATTATGAGATGCCTGACAAAGAATCTGGCAATGTTCGGACTCGGCCTTTACATTTATGCAGGTGAGGATCTTCCTGAGGATCCTGATGAAGATGTTAAAGTCAAGGACCAGAAAAAGTCCAAGGCACAGCCTAAGACTCAGCCGAAAGCTCAGCCAGTGGAACAGGCACAGCCTAATCAGACTACTGATCCTGAAAGACAGAGACTCTTAAATGCAGCAAATGAGCTGGTAGCATTCTGTAAGGAGCATGATATAGACATTAAGGATCTTTGTGTGAAGCAGGGCCTTACTAAGCAGAGCACGACAGAAGATTATCAGATGGCATTAGTATATGCCAAAACATTGGCAGGAGGTGAAGGTAATGGTTAAGAAAAGAAATGTCGGTTACAGGAAGAATATCAGCAGTGACGGAAAGCGTTCTCCCCATATTTCCGAGAAAACAGCAGCTAAGATTGATGTTATTGCCAGACATAAAGGTGTTAACTTCACTAAGGCTTGTGAAGAAGCACTCGATCAGTATGCAGAAAACTACATTAAGAGTTTGGATATCATAGAACAGCAGGAGCTTCTTAAGCTCCTTTGGGACAAAGTATAAGGAGGTAAACAACAATGGCAAACGTATACGAATTGGGATCATCATTTGATCTTATTTGGAACTTGATCGAAGACGAGGTAATGGAAGAATCAGCACTTGATGAAGCATTTGATAATCTTGTAGATGATACTAAGGATAAGTTTGAGAACTGCTGCAAGTATATCAAGAATGTAGATGCTGATATTGAAGGTCTTGATGCTGAGATCAAGAGACTGCAGGCTAAGAAGAAAACCCTTACAAATAGCAAGAAGAGAATTCAGGACCTCATGCTTAGAGTCTTGCAGAAGATGGGTGAAAAGAAGTTGCCTTGCGGAACATTCACTGTAAGCAGGCAAAACAATCCAGCTACAGTAGTTATGGATGAGCAATATATTGAAAATATCCCGGCAAGATATTTAAAGATTGCTGAACCTACTATTGACAGAACTCTTATCAAGAAGGACCTTGATGCTGGTATCGATCTTGAAGGTATAGCACATCTTGAGCAGAGTGAAGGATTGAGAATCAGGTGATCTTATGAATAATCTTGCTGAGATCATGAAAAGAAAAGATATAACTCCTGTTAAGTTATCTGAAATTACTGGAATAGGTGCAAATACAATCAGAAGGATAATGCAAGATAGAAATGTTGTGCCTTACTATAGAACGTCACTGAAACTTTCAGAAGCTTTGGGATATACAGTAGCACAGATCAGAGGAGAAAAGGAGATATAACATGGCTAATAAAATTCACAATGCAGGAATGACACTCGAGGAAATAATGAGTGAAGAAGAACCGGCAGAAGTAACAACCCTTTATGGTGGTGATCCTACGGTCGAAGAAGCTGAAAAGGCTTTTGATGAACTTTTCAAAGAATCACAACAGGCATTTAATAATTTTATGAATATTCGGAGGTAATAAAATGAATAAGGTACAACTTATCGGCCGCTTAACAAAGGATCCTGAGATCAAAATGACATCAAACCAAACTAAGTTCTGTCAATTCACACTTGCAGTAGATAGAAGATTCAAGGATGCTAACGGACAGAGACAGGCTGATTTTATCAGCTGCCTTGCTTGGAGACAGACAGCAGAGTTCATAGCTAAATACTTTAAAAAGGGTAACAGGATCGGAGTAGTAGGAAGCATTCAGATAAGAAGCTATGACGATCAGAATGGACAAAAGCGTTTTGTTACAGAAGTCGTTATTGACGAAGCAGAGTTTGTTGAAAGTTCAACTAAAAACGAGAACACAACAGCAGAAACTAATACAGGGTTTGTTGATAATGACCCGGTTCAAAGTGAGGCGGTTGGAGAAAGCGTGTCAGGTGTTTTGCCTTTTGAGATATGAGAAAATATCGATCATTGCTCTTAATATCTATTCTTATGTGTGCATTGGTGTTGGTTGCTGATGCACACAGCCAAGAACATAGTAAATATCATCTTCGTGATTCTGATATTCACAAGGATATCTATACGAGAAGACCAAAAAAGATACTCCAGACACACAATCTATTCCTTGAGTACATGAGCGACTCGGAAGTAACAATAACGATCATGCAGCTGGAGAGTCTCGGATGGTATTTTATCACGGCATATTGCCCTTCGGAGTGTGGTTGGAATGGAGATAACTATCCTGTTGGATGGACTACGGCAAGCGGTGAGATATGTCATAGGGCCGACTGGGAGCATAGATATTCAGAACCTACGACTTGTGCTATTTCGAGATCGGTACATTCTTTCGGAGAATATTTCTATATAGAAGAATTTGATCGGGTATTCATCAGCGAAGATACCGGACCGGGGGTGCAGGGAAAGCACTTGGATCTATTCTATGAGGATTACGATAGCGTTTTATCGTTTCCAACCGGTTATTACGAGGTGTTTTCAGTTGAATACGAAGAAGTAGAAGTGAGGTTAGATAGATGAGCAGCCATAATAAAATAATTAAATGTATGCATGAAATGACAGGACTTCCATACTCAGTATGCAGAAAAAAGCTCAAAGAAAATCACTGGGATCTGTATTACGCAACTGGTTTCAATCAACTTAATAAGGAATGTGAAAAGCTGATTGAAAATATGGGTAATTTACTAAGGCCAGCTATCGAGATTCTTTGTGATGCGACAGTCAAACTAATAAACGATGTTGCTGAATATATTTCAAATATTGATTGGAAAGCTATTAAGGAGACAGTAGATGAATATAATCGACAGAATAATATTGAAGCTCTACCTATGGAGATTCCCGGAGAAACCACTGGAACAGAAGCCTGAAACGATCATTTCTGAACATCAGATACCGATAAAGACAGTTCATGGTGTTTACTGGTGTCCGAAAAGAGCAGTTGTTCAAGGAATAATTGACAGAAATTATATATGCACAAAGTTAGTCGAGTCGATGGTTCCGGAGTTGGCCAAGTGTTTAGGTTCAACGATCACAATGGAAAATCAAGACGAGTTCGGAACACTCAGAATCCAAGGCACGCTCGATGTAGTGATTAACAATAATAACTTCAAGTTTGGTGATTAAGGAGAAAAAGAATGAAGATACTTGATTTACAGACAGGATCAATTCACGAATACGGAACAAACGGACACGATAGCTTATATGTTAGCAATGATGGAAGATACCTTATTTATTACAATCTTCAAAACGGTGATGGCAGCGGTGTTGGTGATTACAGATTTGTTTGTGACGATGATAAGGTTCCAGCAGAAAGCGAGACAGCAGATGCGAGACATTGTGAGGTTTACTTCAATATAGGCGGTTGGCATGATCATAAACCAAAATGGACCCCGACAAGTGAAATGTTACCTGAGGAGTACGACAGTTATCTTGTTATGTGGAGACCAAGAGCCGGAGAATATACAGACAGGCTTTTCTATGAGATTTGCGAGTATGATCCAGACGAAGACGAGTGGGAGAGGATAGAGCAAGCAGGAGAAGCAGGAGCAGAGATCGTGGCTTGGATGCCGTTACCCGAAAGATATGAACCTAAGGAGAAAGAAAATGGATAAAGACTTACTCAATGATTTAGACGATGCTATAAAGCATTGTGAAGAAAAAGAACGAGAGCAAGCCTTAAATGGTTGCTTTGCTTGTGCGGAAGAACACAAACAGTTAGCAGAATGGCTAAAAGAACTAAAGTCATTTAAAGAAGGTCAGAAGTCAAGAAAAGATTTCATAGAAACTGTGTTATCTGTGGCGGTAACTTTTGAACTTGATGAGCTTGATGTTGCTTTATATCTCGTAGAACGAGGAATTAAGTTAGATGATTTTAAATACAATGATGATCGGTATAACTATTTCAAAGAATTCTTTGAAGTTCATGGTTTATTAAAAGGAGCTGAAAATGGATAAAGACTTAATCAATGATTACAGAGCTGTTGTTCTTCCGGTTCTTCAGAATGTATTAATAAAGAAGAATTTTGAAGGTAGAGGATTATCTGATGCACTGGAGCTTGAAAAGGATTTCAATGAAATACTCAGGCTTGCAGAAAAGGCTCTTGATAGCCAGTGGATCCCGATCATTTACAGACCATTGACAGAGAAAGAACGCATTGCATTCGCTGAACATTATGGTGTTGAGTATTGCGACACATCAGAAGAAAAAGCATTTGATTGCCCTATGCCAGAAGATGGTCAGGAAATTTTAATTTCTACATTATGGGGAGTTACTGAGGATGTTGCTGACAATGATATTGATGGAGAAGGGTTTATTTGCTACGGATTAGAGGCAAACGGAGACTGGGATGGAGTCGAAGCGTGGATGCCTAAGCCGGAACGGTATAAGAAAGGCGGTGCGGAATGAGTAAAACATCATTGGGTTGGCTTCATACTGGAGATTTATTTATGTTTGAAAACAGGGTGTATCGGGTAGGTCATCTCATCAGTAACACAAATAGTTATATTGCTTGTGTTGATGTTATTACCCATAAGACAACAAGATTATATATTGATACTACTGTTGAAGATATGAAAGGCGGTGAAGAAGAATGACAGTTAATTTACCAATGGGAATGACAGTTGATGCCTATAACCTTCCTGATGATTTTGAGATACAGGTGCAGCAAGCATTTAGAGAATTTACTTCCGGGACATCAACAGATTATACATATCAGGACAAACTTCATTTTATTGATCTTGCTTCTAAATATCTTCATGGAGGAAAGTCAGAAGAGGAAGCAGTCAGACAGTTAATGCACGATAAGTTTGACTATGAGCTTGATGATCAGGGCAGATTTGCAGACGAGACCGATTATTATTCTATCGAGTTTATGGAGTGGTGTTATCAGGAAGGTGCTGAAAGCCAGAAGTTACATTCAAGAGCATTTGAAGGAGTCAAAGATAATCACGACAGGGAAAAGATTGAATTAATGCTGGTCAGATTTATTAAAGCAGTTATCGATTATGAGTATTGATTATGAGAAGGAGGTATAGTGATGAACGAAGCACTAAAGAAGAATGAGAAGTACCAGAAGCGGTACATGAAGCGACATAAAATGCTCTGTGTGTTGCTCTCCAATGAAAATGATAAAGATATTATAAATTGGTTGAGAACGCAGGAGAACGCAAGTGAGAGCGTCAGGCGAGTATTACGATCAAACATTGAATATCAGGATATGACTAAAACTGGGAGGTAAAATAAAATGGATCCAATGACATTCTTATCAAGACGGTTTGAAACACATCTGGGAGGCCCGTTGAGGTTTGGCGATGAAGTTATTGACTCATTTAACGACAAGGCAATAGTTGTCAGAGAACCTTATAAAATAGGTCCAGATCAACACTGGTTTACGTTGATATATTATGGTCGTTCTCTATCTTCGGTTCGTGTCGATGATCTTAAGAAAACCGGGAAAAGTTATGCTAAGGAGCTTAATACGATTTTTAAAGGATTGAAGGAGAAAGACAATGGTTGAGATTTACAAGAACGAAAGAAAGAATCCGAAAACATACCTTGTTGCAGATATTAATTACTTAAATTTAAAAGGTCGTTATGATAGTGAGAAATTGGAGGACTTTATTATTTTTTCAATGAGATATTTCAAAGTCAGGCCTAACAGATTGTTTATGACTTCGGTATGGGTCCTGAACGATGAAATGTATCTTGCTGATCCTCACAAGAGAGGTGCAAAGCAGCGGACGGCAATTTGCTTGATAAATAACAAAATAAAGGAGTATCTGGGAATATGACAGCAATCATTATTACAGCGATTATCTGCGTAACGCTGGTAGCAATAGCATTTATTAACAAGGATAAGCCGAGGAAATAATCATGAGCAGAACGATCAAGATACTACAATGCCGAAAGTGCGGAGAAGAACTTTATCGAAAAGTAGAAGGCGAGATTAGAGAAGCTGACGGACGATGGTTTTTGAATACAGAAGTCTATATTGTTGATGAAAAATACTGTTCCCACTGCACTGGGAAACTGAAGGAGGTAAGAAATAATGAATAATCGTACAGAAGAGAAACTTAAAGATTTATCAGGAATGAAAAAGGCAGTTTCTGAATTGCTGTATCAGGCTTGGGAACGAGGATATAAGTACTGTGAAGCTGAGCACGAACAACAGGCAAAAGCAAATCCTGAATTTCATGTTGGAGATGTAGTCTATTATTCGAAGTTTGCATATACCGATAGGAAAGGAATTATTATAGGTCTTTCGTATGATGGAGAAAAAACACTTGCTTCGGTTTACACAAGAGACTTTGATGTTCCTCAGATACTTCCTCTCACAGACCTTACTCCTACCGGACAGCATGTCAACGTTTTAGCTTTTTTCAATAAGGAATTTATAGATATTTCAGGAGGTAAAGAAGAATGACAGATAAAGAGAGAGCAATAATCACGGCATATACAGGTATTACGATGCTTACGGGAGATAAATTCTCGATATTTCACAAGTATATTGAGGATATTTTAGCCAGACCAGTATTTACTCATGAATTGGCTAACCCTTCTGTATGGGAAGAAATAAAGGAGAAATCAAAGAAAGATTTTCTTGATTTATGTAGCGGAAGTGAAGAAGAATGAAACTTGAAAGTACGGTAATAGCATTAACTAAGGTTAGTGAAGCAAAAGAGAAAATGGCTAAGGAAGCTAAAGAGTTTGGTATGGATTCAGCTGATATTACTAATACTGAACTGTCTTGTATATCAGCTCTGTTATCAGATATAGCAATGTCACTGGCTATAATTGCTGATCACTATACAGATATGAATAAATGAAATTAAAAGGTGCAGAAAATGAAAACAATTAAGATTTGCGGAATTCCATATCAGATTATTGATAAGGAATGCATTGAAGGTAATGGAAGAGTGTGCGGAGAAATAACTTACGATGAATGTGTTATTAAAATGCGAGAAGGTATGCATCCGGATTATTACAATCAAACTCTTATTCACGAAGTAGTACATGGAATGCTTGTAATGATCGGAAGAAATGATCTGTCTGATGATGAGACTTTTGTGCAGACACTGGCACTGGCTATCAGTCAGACGTTCGATTTAAAGGGAGAGAAAGAACAATGACAAATAAAGAGGCTATTGGAGTAATCAAGTTTGAGATTGCTTGCGTAAACAGACAAGATACACCCAGATGCAAGCGTGATTGTGCAAATTGTGATTTATGTTTGCCAACAGAAGATGTGTTAGAGGCTTTTACTCATGCAATCAGGGCATTAGAGAAGATTGAAGAAATAAAAGAAGAAGAGGCTAAAAAGTCATTCATAACGCAGGAATATTTATCTCAACCCGAACCTTACAAGAAAGGCGGTGCGGAATGAACAATGAAATGACAACAGATAATATGTCAAATGAAGAAGTTATCGAAGTCTTAAAAGGTATTGTCTTTGGTGGTTTTGACAGAACAACGCTGAAAGAAAGACAGGCTCTTGACCTTGCAATCAAGGCTCTTGAAGAAGGACCGCAGGATTGTTCTAATTGCAAGCGATATGATTTTCCTTATTTTGAAATCAAGATTGACAAGGAACAAATGCAGGAATTTGTTGATAAGGCAAAAGCGGAAGTGTTGGCAAGTATCGAAAGATCGCAAGGCGAGTGGATATATGGAGAAGATGAATGTGGGCAAGACGGTTGGTTCTGCTCTAAATGTAATTTCTTTGTACCTTGGTATTATCAATACTACGAAAAAGATATTGATTTTATAAGAGATTACAAAGCGTGTCCGCATTGTCTTGCAGAAATGATTACTTACACAGGAAAAGACAGAGATACGAAAGGCGGTAAAGAAGAATGAAGAGAATAGTTGATATTTCAGATGATACTTTTAATATGTTAAAGGATATTGTTGAAACTGATTGTGTGGATCCTTATTCGTTGGCTGATATCATCGTGAATAAAAGTATACCACTTCAGGAATGTGAGTTTCTTTCAACACTAATGCAGTCAGTAATGACAACGGAGCAGCTGAAAGAAGTTTTTCAAAAGATGGTTGAGGAAAAGAATAGGTGGATCCCGGTCAGTGAGAGATTGCCAGATTTGTTTGAGGTAGTTCTGGTAACAGACGAATCCGGTAAAGTGTTCGAGTATGAAAGACGCTCATTGGATGATGATGGGAATGTGTGTAGGGAATGGAGTTTCTTGGGTAGAAGTATCATTGCGTGGATGCCATTACCCGAGCCATACAAGAAAGGCGGTGCGGAATGAAAGAAAAAACCGATTATGGGTTTGGCATTAAGGTAACTACTCATTGTGAGGGTGCATGGAGTTTCGGGAGTTGTATATCACATTCTTTTGGCGAAACCTATTTGTTTATCAATTTTGCAAAGTGGAGTATTAGCATAGGCTGGCTTATGAAAGACGATAAGGAGAATAACAATGATTAACATTTCAAAAGAAGAAATCAGGGACAAAATGTTTTTTGTCAACGAAGAAGATATCGATCAACCGATTGCGGTCATTAAGGTTGCCGATTTATTAGAAAAAGAGGTGAAGAAGAATGATTAGAAACGATATGTTAATCAGAGAAACACCAGTTTATGACCGACAGAGATGTATCGGAATTCGTAAAGATTGCATAATCACCAAAGAGGAATTTCTGGAATGCTTCAATGAATGGGTAGTCAAGCCATTACAAGAGAATCCTGTATCATCGCAGACGGAATTTTATATTCCTGCTGATAATGGTGGAGTAACACCTATATAGAAAGTGTGGTAATAAAAATGATCTTATATCAAGCGATGATACCTTTAAACCCGAGGACTAAGAAGAATGGCCAAGAGATCATGTTTAATTCTAAGCTCAAAAATGGTTTTTTTAAGAAAACTGCTTATGGATTAAAGTATGTTGGTGTGCCTTTCATATCCCAGAATAACAGATACAAGCAGTATGAGTGTGATGCAGGCTGGTTTTTAAAGAAACCAGCTGTTCCTATCTCTGAACCTGTCAACGTCAAATGTATCTTTTACAGAGAAAATGAGACAAGATGTGATCTTACGAACCTGCTCGAAGCACTAGACGATATTTTGGTTAAGTACAAGATCCTTGCAGATGATAACTTCAAGATTATAGTAACTCATGACGGTAGCCGGGTAATGATCGACAAAAAGAATCCGAGAACAGAGATTGAAATTACAAAAATATAAGTTACAATAAGCTAAGGAGGTGAAATCATGGATAACAGAGTTATTAGAGAAGAATATGCTGAGATTGCAGCAGAAATCATTAAGGAAGAAACAGAATTGCTTGCTGATATTCGAAACAGTGAAGCAACGATCATTTACTTAGGCTCAGACTACCCGAAGAAAAGTAAAGGTAAAACTGTTCTTGGAGAATGCGAGAAAGTGCAGAGTAAAAACAAGTGGGCTATCCCTTGTGACTTTACTATTACAGTATACGAACCTAACTGTTTTGGCTTGTCTCGGGACCAGTTGAAGATCCTTCTTTTACATGAATTGCTCCATGTTGGTATTAAATTCGAGGAAGATGGTACGGAAAAGTATTACATCAAGCCTCATGACTACGAAGATTTTAAGGTGATCACTGACCGATACGGAACGGAATGGGGTACAGTATGAGGGAGTTCAAGAGCTTCTATAAAACTGTAGGCGGTGGAGAAGGCCAGAAATGCCACTATCCAACCAGACTGGATACTTATGGCTGCGGTTGTCAACACGACTGCAGCTATTGTTATGCTAAGAGCCTTTTATATTTTCGTAAACAGTGGAATGCTAAAGAGCCTGCTGTTGCTAATATAAATGACATTAAGAAAGTCATTGCTCAGGTAAAGCCGGGTACTATCCTGAGACTCGGAGGAATGACGGATTGTTTCCAACCACTCGAAAAAGAGGTCAGGAATACTTATAAGACAATCCAGATGCTCAATGCTAAAAGAGTTGGTTACCTGATTGTAACTAAATCGGCTCTGGTAGCAGAAGACGAGTATATGAAAATCCTTGACAAAGACCTTGCCCACATTCAGATTACAGTTACTACTCTTGACGATGAATTCTACCTAAAACGTAAATATGAGAAAGCAAGCCTGCCGTCTGAGCGAGTCAAAGCAATCCTAAAACTGCAAGAAGCAGGATTTGACGTTCAAATAAGACTTTCACCGCTTATTGAAGAATGGATGAACTTTGACCAGCTTAACAGCCTCGGGATCAAGAAAGGCATTGTTGAATTTTTGCGTATTAACTCATGGATCAGTAAATGGTTTAAGATAGACGAGAGAAAATACACCCATACAGAAGGTGGGTATAAGCATCTTCCACTTCAGGAGAAAGCAAGGATCATGGAAAGAATTAAGATCCCGGAAATATCAGTTTGTGAGGATGTAAAGAAGCATTATCTGTATCTTAGGGAAAGATTTAATCCGAACAAAGACGATTGTTGCAATCTGAGGCTCAGGTAAGCACGCAATATAGCGTAATTCACACAAAACAGCGGTTATTTAGCGTTTGTAATTAAAAACAATAAAAGTATATGTAAATGCAAGGAAAGCGTTTAAACGCAAAATTAGGAGGTATTACATGAAAGTAAAAAATCTTGCTATTGAAAAACTCGTTCCTTATGAGAATAATCCGAGGAATAACGAGGCGGCAGTCGACTATGTAGCAAATTCCATTAAGGAGTTTGGATTTCAGGTCCCTATTGTAGTTGACAAAGACAACGTGATCGTTGCCGGTCATACCAGATACAAGGCAGCACAGAAACTGGGATTGACAGAAGTGCCTGTAGTAGTTGCTGAGGATTTGACACCGAAGCAGATCAAGGCTTTCCGTCTTGCTGATAATAAAACAGCAGAAAAGGCATCTTGGGACTTTGAGAAGTTGACAGACGAGATTGCTGATCTTGAACTGGACTTTGACCTCACTTCTCTCGGTTTCGGGGAGTTTGAGCTTGATGTTCTTAAGAATGGAAACAATTTTGATGAAGAAGCCTTGGACGATCTCTTTACTGATGCTCCTGAGAAGCAAAAGGAGCCTAAGAAGATCCAGTGTCCTCATTGTGGCGAATGGTTTGAAGTATGAAAGTATTTCTTGCCGGTACAGATATTCTTAAAGGCTTTCCCGATGAATTGAAGAAGGCTAAGTATCAACTTGCTTCTTTCTTTACTATTCAGGATTGGCAAATACCATTCTTAAACAGTTGTGATGAGTGGTTATTAGACTCGGGAGCTTTTAGCTTCATGAACGGTCAGAAGAATGTTGACTTTGACGAATATCTTGGCAGATACATTAACTTCATCAACAAAAACAATGTAAAACTATTCTTTGAGCTGGACTTAGACTCAGTGATCGGATATAAAAAGACACTTGAAATGAGAAAAAGGCTTGAAAAGGAAACAGGAAGACGATGTATCCCTGTCTGGCATAAGAGCCGTGGCATTAGTGAATACTTCAAAATGTGTGAAGAATATGATTATGTTGCTATAGGTGGGATCGTATCAAAAGAGATCAAGCCTGAACAGTATAAGGCATTTCCTATGATGATCACTGAAGCACACAAACGAGGAGCAAAAGTTCACGGCCTAGGATTTACTTCAACCAGTTACTTTGAGAAAGTCAGATTTGACTCTGTTGACTCTACTACTTGGAATGTGGGGGGGAAGTTCGGAAACATCTGTGTTTTCAGCCCAGAAAGCATGATGAAACAAAGAATACAACCACGCTTCTTAGGAAAAAGATGTCACAAGCAGAAAGAACTAATGATTTATAACTGGAATCAGTGGGTTAAATTTCAAAAATACGCAGAGGTGTATTTATGATTATTTTCTTAGCAGGGGGGGTATCTGGCAATCTCAAACCAGCATGGCAAAGAGTAGCCAAACGTCCGGTTCCTTCTCTTAAAGCATTTCAGGAGGAGTTAATCAATGAAAATTTTTGGCAGGGGGGGAGTCCCGTCACTGGGTCCAAGACGAGACTTCGCCTATGAAAAATAAAAATACTGAGCATAAGCCTTTTATCCTTGAGTCATTTTTCTATGCTGATGAGGATACGGAGCGTTTATTGCCGTTATTTGGCGATTTTCTGCTCGATTCTGGAGCGTTTACATTTATGCAAGGTAATTCTACTCATCTTGATTGGAACGCTTATATCGAGCGTTATGCGGCTTTTATAGTGCGTAATGATATACAGAAGTATTTTGAGTTGGATATTGATTCTGTTGTAGGCTATGAAAAAGTAAAAGAGTTCAGAAACACACTTGAACGATTAACGAACAGACCTTGTATTCCGGTCTGGCATAAGTCAAGAGGAATAGCTGAGTGGAGCAGAATGTGTGATGAATACAAATATGTAGCCATTGGAGGCATAGTATCGAAAGAGATCAAACCCGAGCATTACAAAGCATTCCCTCACATGATAGCTGAGGCACATCGTAGAGGTGCTAAGGTCCACGGACTGGGTTTTACAAATCTTTCTTTATTGCCAAAAATACACTTTGACTCCGTTGACAGTACGGCATGGACAACCGGGAACAGATTCGGATTTATTTATCGCTTCAATGGAACAACCATGATAAAGATAGACTGTCCGAAAGGAAAAAGGCTTGGTGATCCTCGGAAAGTGGCACTTATAAACTACACCGAGTGGATTAAATACCAGAAATATGCAGAAACTAATTTATAAGAAAGGAAAAACACATGAACAGAAAAGCAATCGTATTAAGCAGTGGTGGTCTTGATAGTACAACCTGTCTTTCCATTGCTGTAGAAAAGTTAGGAGCAGATAATGTCTCCACATTATCAATCTACTACGGCCAGAAGCACGACAAGGAATTGCAGTGTGCTCAGTCTGTGGCAGATTATTACAATGTAAAGCACTATGTTAAAGATATTTCTACTGTTATGGATATGAGTGATTGTGCTTTACTCAAAACAGGATCAAAAGAGATCAAACACGAGTCTTACGCAGACCAGATCAAAGAAGGTGAGATAGTCAGTACCTATGTACCGTTCAGAAACGGACTTTTCCTTTCCTGTGCTGCAGCCTTAGCTCTTTCTATCTATCCCGATGCTGATGCTGTTGACATTTACTACGGAGCACACGGAGACGATTATGCCGGGAACGCTTATGCGGACTGTTCTCCTGAGTTTTACGAGGCTATTGGGAAAGCGATCAATACAGGAACATACAATAAGGTCAATGTTATTGCTCCACTGATTAATACGAATAAGGCTGGTGTTGTTGCTATCGGTTTGAAGCTCGGAACACCTTACAACCTTACATGGTCATGCTATGAAGGTAAAGAAAAAGCCTGCGGAACATGCGGAACTTGCATTGACAGGCTCGAGGCCTTCAGAAAGAACGGTATAGAAGATCCTATTAAGTACGAGGTGAGATAATATGCCTGAGAAAGAATTTGTAACTTGGGAAGATATAGATAACTTTGTAAAAAAGATAAAAAATGATTATTCCCTGACTAAATTAACAGGAGTGTTTGGAATACCGAGAGGCGGCCTTATAATGGCTGTTCTTATATCTCATGCTTTAAATATACCGTTATTGACTTCACCTTGTGACGATTGCATCATAATAGATGATATATGTGACTCAGGAGAGTCTCTTCTTCATTATTACAAGAACACTTCCGGGGGAGGCAGGAAGAGATACCACATTATCACTATGTACTACAAGGAAAACGCTCTTGAAGTAAAGCCTGACTATTATTTAAAGAATAAAGAAGACAAGTGGATTGTATTCCCTTGGGAAAGTAAGGAGGAATGATATATGTATTACATTAGTAAAAGACTCGAGATAGCAGGTGCACATCATCTTGACTTGCCCTATGAGAGTAAATGCAGCAATATTCACGGCCACAATTGGATTGTAACTATTTACTGCAAAGCTGGAAAACTGACAGAATACGGGATGATCGTAGACTTCAAGAAAGTTAAGACAGCTATTAGTGATAAGCTGGACCATAAGTTTATAAACGAAGTAGTTGATTTTAACCCTACGGCAGAAAATATGGCTAAGTGGGTCTGTGATGAGGTTAACAAGATATGTGAGACCGGAAGATGCTATAAAGTTTCTGTTCAGGAGAGCGAAGGTAATATAGCTATATACGAGGAGACTTAACATGAAAGTAAATGAGATTTTCTACAGCATCGAAGGAGAGGGAAAAAGAGCCGGACTGCCTTGCGTATTTATCAGGCTTTACGGTTGCAATTTAAACTGTTCCTATTGTGATACGAGATATTCATGCGAAGGTAACGAGTATACTGAAATGACGGTAAGGGAGATCATAGAAAAGGTACTCGAATTTGGCTGCAAGAATGTCACGGTAACAGGTGGAGAGCCTTTGATACATGAAGATATAGATAAACTGCTTTTTGAATTAAGTAATCATAGCTTATGGACTAACGTTGAGACAAACGGCTCCATCGAACCTATCAGAACGGTTTTAGGGCAGATACCTCATGTATTCTTTACGATGGACTTCAAGACAGGTGCAAGCGGTATGACTCATAAGATGAATATAGATGCTTTTACCATGCTTGAAGATAATGACGTAATAAAGTTCGTAGTAGGATCAGTTGGAGACCTTGACCAGTCCGTAAAATTCTATAAGAATAACTTTATTAAGGCTATTCCTTATGTCAGTCCGGTTTTTGGAATGATCGAGCCGAAAGAGATAGCAGAATACTTAAAGGAATATCACTTGGATAACTGGAAGTTGCAGCTTCAACTTCACAAGTATATTTGGGACCCAAAGACTAGAGGTGTGTAATGGATAAGAAAAAGGTTGAAGATGCAGTTAAGCAGTTGCTTGAAGCATTCGGAGAAGATATCAACAGAGAAGGATTAAAGGAAACACCGAGAAGAGTAGCCGGGTATTGGGAAGAACTGCTTGAAGGTATGCAATATACTAACCAAGAGATTGCTGATATGTATTCAAAGAAGTTCATTACAAGTTCAGATCCTCTTGTTGTTAAAGAAGTCAGGAATGTATTTAGTCATTGTGAGCATCACTTAGCACTGATGTTCAACATGACCGTAGTTGTTGCTTATATACCAAAGCAGATATCAGAGGGGCAATATGAGGTTATTGGACTCTCAAAGATTCCTCGTATCGTTGACTTGTGTGCTAAGAGGCTTCAATTACAGGAGAAGCTTGCTCAGGATATAGCTGAATGCATTTCACTTGCAACAGGATCAGGAGATGTTTTTGTTAATATAAAAGGAGATCATGCTTGTGTTTCTGCTCGTGGAGCAAAGAGTGATGGATTTACTGATGTAACATATATGCAAGGGAAGTTCAAAGAGAATTCAGAACTCAGGAATGAGATTGAGAGAAAGATAAGGCATATATAATGGCTAAGCTTGGCAGACCAAAAAAGAACATCGATGTACAGCAGTTTGAGAAACTATGCGGACTACAATGCACGAAGGAAGAAATTGCTTCTTTCTTTAACTGTTCAGAAGATACTATTGAGAACTTTTGTAAAAGACAATACAAAGAGACTTTTTCGGCTGTCTTTAATAAAAAAAGAGGGTTAGGAAAAATCAGCCTAAGAAGAAGTCAATGGAAATTAGCCGAAAAATCTCCTGCTATGGCTATATTCTTAGGAAAGCAGTATCTTAACCAGACGGATAAGGTAATGAATATCATTACTGACGATGATGCTGATCCGCTCTCTAAGGCATTTGAGGAACTTATGAATGGTAACAACAGCATTCAGCAAGAAACAACTGCAGATACTGGCATTTCCGAAGAGTAATTACGATGCCTTAATTTGTGATGGATCTATCAGAGCCGGCAAGACATCTATTATGTCTGTCGCTTTTATTATTTGGGCAATGCAGAATTTTAATCATCAGAACTTTGGTATCTGCTCAAAGACTATAAAGACAGCAGAAAGAAATATTGTCTTACCTCTTCTTGCTATGTCATTTTTAAAGAAGAGATATAGCATGAAGTACACTTCAATGGAGAAGATCATTATCTCTGACGGAAAGCATGAAAATACTTTTTATATTTTCGGTGGTAAAGATGCTTCGAGCTATACCCTCATTCAAGGTATTACCTTAGCAGGAGTTTTATTAGACGAGGTTGCTTTAATGCCTCGTTCTTTTGTGGATCAGGCAATAGCAAGATGTTCTGTATCAGGCAGACGGCTTTGGTTTAACTGCAACCCCGAGGGACAACTTCACTGGTTTAATCAAGAATGGATATTGGAAGCAGAAGAGAAGAATGCTATGCATCTTCACTTCACGATGGACGATAACCCCTCTCTTGCTCCTGAGATCAGGGCCGGATATGAAAGAATGTACTCGGGTGTGTTCTATGATAGATATATCAAAGGTCTATGGGTATCTGCTGAAGGTGTTATCTATGCTGATATGTTCGACTATACTCGAAACGTATTGACTGTTGAGGAAATAAAGAAGTTAAGATTCGAACCCGGTTGCGTAATATCATGTGACTACGGTATTCAAAATGCTACTGTTTACCTCAAGTGGAAGAAAGTGACAGGAGAGAGGAAATACATATGCGTTGATGAATGGTATTACTCAGGGAGAGAGAGCAAGAGACAAAAAACAGTATCAAGACTTGTCAAAGACTTAAAGGAATTCACGGAAGGTGATAAAGTTAAATATGTCATAATTGACCCGTCAGCAGAAGCACTCGAGATTGAGTTGCAGCAACAAGGATTTAAAACAGTGAATGCTAAAAATGAAGTTATAAACGGTATTGCGAATACTGGGAAACTTCTTGAGGACGGATATATTCTTTTTTCTGAAAAATGTAAATATACCTTAGATGAATTTGAATTATATGTTTGGGATGAAAAGGCTGCAAACTCGGGTGAAGATATTCCTGTGAAAGAAAACGATCACTGTATGGATGCTATGAGATATTTCGTAAATACCGAGGAATTATTTTATAAGTGTTATAAGAAGTCAAGTTCCTTTGGCTATTGACACCTTGATTTATATGCTAAAATGTGCATAGCAATTCCCGAAAGGAGTTTTTGAACTATGAAAACATATCAGGACTGGCTTAAGGTTGCAGATAAGAGCGATAAAGAACGAATGGCATTCGTGTTCGGTGTTATTGAAGATTACAAGAACAGTGATGAATATAGATTTGCAGTAACAGCTCAAACTTACTATGACGGAAAGAATGAGGTCATTGAACACTTTAAGAAGATGCTCTACAACGCATTCGGTGAAGCTGTTCCGGATATGGTATCTGCTAATCACAAGATTGCAGAAGGCTTTTTTAAGCGTGACGTTGTTCAAGCTACTTCTACACTTCTTTCAAATGGCCTGACTTGGAATAAGGATTTAGGTAGTAAAACACTCGGAAAGTCTTTTGATAGAGTTATCTGTAAGCTTCACAGGTGGGCACAGATAGCAGGTGTTTCTTGGGGTTTCTTCAATAAGGACCATGTTGATACTTTTAGGGCAACTGAATTTTGTGGCCTGAAAGACGAAGAAGACGGTATGGTCAAACTTGGTATTAGATTTTGGCAGTTAGATTCTACTAAGCCTTTAAGAGCTGTCCTTTATGAACTTGATGGTTACACCGGATATATCAGAAGAGCAGGACAGAAAGACGAAATCTATACACAAAAGAGACAGTATAAAGAAACGATCAACTCAACACCTGCAGACGGTGAAGAAATCGCTGGTGGTGAGAATTATCCTACATTCCCGATTGTTCCTTGCTATGTAAACGAGCAACACCAGTCTGAACTTGTGGGATTGAAGAATACCATAGATGCAGTCGATCTTATTCAAAGTGGTTACTGCAATGATTCTGATGCTAATTTCATTTTTTGGCTCGTTACTAATGCTGGTGGTATGGATGATCTGGACCTTGTTGAGATGGTCGATAAATTGAAGAAGGTCCATGCTGCACAGTTAGCAGGTGACCAACAGATTCAAATGCAGACCGTAGAACAGCCATATTTAAGCCGTGAAGCGATCCTCGACAGGCTTGAGAAGAAATTATACAAAGATGCTATGGCACTCAATACATACGATCTTGCGAGCGGTGCGGTAACGGCTACACAGATCATTGCTGCGTATGAGCCTTTAAATGAAAAGCTGGATCTTCACGAAGAACAGTTGTCAGAATTCATTGAAAGACTTCTCGAAGTGGCAGGAGTAGAAGACGAAGCTACTTATAATAGGTCATTGATTGTCAACCAGTCTGAAATGATAGATAACTACCTCAATGCTGCTCAATATCTCGATGATGAATATGTAACTGAAAAGATAATGACAGTACTCGGAGATAAGGATCAGGTAGATACAGTCCTTAAAAGGAGAGCGACAAAGGACCTTCAGAGATTAACAGGCGGTAATAACCCTAATAATGATACAGGTGAGGGCGATGGCAATACGGAAGGCGAGCAGACAGTATAATTCGGACTATATGTCCCGGTTATGTGACGACGAATTAGAGCAGTTAGAGGAAAGACTAACTGCTCTTTATGCAAATGCGACTAATGACGTTCTATCTGATTATAAAAAATGGATGTCTCACTACAAGGCCAATTACAATGAGATGTGTACGAAGCTCGAAGCTGATGAAATTACTAAGAAAGAATTTCAAGAATGGGTCGACAGGCGAATGGTAGATAATAAACTGTTTACCGAGACTGTTAATTCAATGACAGACGTTCTAGTTAATACTGATATGGTTGCTATGGCCCTTGTAAATGATGAACTACCTTTAATAATTGCTCAGTCATATAATTTCATTCAGTCATTAGGCTTTGCCGCAGCTGATGAAGCAGGACTGTCAGTAGGAACATTCCAGATATACAATGCAAGGACTGTTCAGGCTTTGATTAAGGACAATCCTGATATACTTAAATATGTAAATAAGGAAAATGATTACACGTTCAATAAGGACCGAATAAACAATACTATAACACATGGTATTTTGAACGGTGACAGCATACAGAAGACTGCTAATCGTTTACAAGGTGTAAGCAGTATGGACGAGAACTCAGCGATTAGGACGGCAAGAACGGCAATGACCGCTGCTGAAAACCTCGGAAGAAATGAAGGATTTCAAGAATTAAAAAAGAAAGGTATACCATCAAGACTCCAGTGGTCAGCAACTCATGATAACAGGACCAGAGATACACATATTCTTCTTGATGGACAATTTCAGGACGAAGACGGTTACTTTAGAGTTGAAGGATATGAAATTCAATTTCCGGGAGATCCTTCTGCGGAACCTGAGATGGTATACAACTGCAGATGCAGAGCTTCTTTAAGACTTCAAGGTGTCGATCATTCTCAGGACGGAGATTTATATGAGAAGTTCATGAAAGAAAACTATCCTGATGACTGGAATGCTATAAAAGATGGTATCAAAGAAAAAGAATCAGCATATAAGGAGAAAGCAAAAGGAGCAAGGGAACGAGTACAAGCAGAAGTTGAAAGAAGGAGAAACAGATAATGGCTAAAGTAGTAGATATCAAAATAACAGATAACTCAGAGGAAGTTCTTGAAGCAATGCAGGAACAGGTAGTTGGATGGCTTGAGGCTATCGGTGAAGATGCAGCAGGAACGGCAGCTGATAGGGCACCAGTAGATACAGGCAGACTCAAAGGATCCATTTCTCACGCAGTTGTAGAAAGTGAAAACGCTGTTTATATCGGTACAAATGTCGAGTATGCACCTTATCAGGAGTTCGGTACATCAAAAGGTGTTCCGGGAAAACATTTCATTCAGTTTGGTGCTACGGCACATCAGGCCGAGTATAAATCATTGCTTGAACAATATCTGAAGGAATGATAGTATAAAACTACGGTTAAGTTTGGATCATATTGGTATGAACCTCCTTCTGGAAAAGATAAAAGCGGACAATGCGAAAGTCCGCTTTTATTTTGTTTTTATTTTCATTTTCATACCATTATTACAATTTGCAAACGATTTTCGTTTGTGCTATAAAAGAAAATATCAAACAGTCTAATGAATAAAGCAAATTTCACCGAAGCAAAGGAGACAGAACACTATGGCATCACTTACAAGGAAATTTCTCGAAGCACTTGGTATCGAAGAAAAGGTTCAGGACCAGATCATCGAAAGACACAACGAAGTCTTGAGCGATATTAAGTCAGAGAGGGATAAGTACAAGGCAGATGCAGAAGGAAAAGACGAAATCCAGAAGCAGTTGGATGAACTCAAGAAGAAACAGTCAGAAAAAGATGGTGAACCTTCTGAATTGGAAAAGGTAAAGAAGGATCTGGCCGACAAGACAGCCGAGTATGAGAAGTACAAGGCTGACATCGAGGCAAAGGAAACAAAGGCAAAGAAGGAAACTGCATTCCGCAAACTCCTGAAAGATGCCGGTATTTCCGAGAAGCGTATTGACATAGTTGTTAAGGCTTCTCCTAACGAGATCGAGTCTATTGCTTTTGACAAAGAAGGTAATATCAAGGATTCTGACAAGCTCACTGCAAGCGTGAAGGAAACGTGGGCAGATTTCGTTGTTACACAGCAGCAGGGTGGTGCTCAGGTACAGAACCCTCCGGCTGGTAATGGTGGTGATACTCCTAAACCTTCAAGAGCTGCAGAATTATTCAAACAGCATGCCGCAGAAATGTACGGCAATAAAACTACTAAGGAGGACTAAACATGTCTTTTATTGAAAAGAACGCTACTGTTGGCAAGACATATGCTCCGGGCTGGTTCCTCGCTTCTGAGGACTGCAAGAGAGAGACAAGACAGATCGCTCAGAGTGGTGCTACATCTGCTAACGGTGGTAAGTATCAGAAGATGGGATCATTCTATCCTGCAAACAATTCTTCTACAGTTGAAGGCATTCTCTATGAGGATGTTGATGTAACGTCAGGCGATATGCCCGGTTCTGTTGTTACAGAGGGTATCGTATATCTTGACAGGCTTCCTGCTGCTCCTGAGAGCGGTGTTCAGAATGCTCTTGAGGGTAAGGGTTTCAAGTTTATTGCTACTTCACCTTCTACTGTAAGACCTGAATTTCCTACAAGCCTCACAGCTCTCACTGTAACTTCCACAGCTTCCGCAACGGCTGACGGAAAGACAGCTATTGCTGTTTCCGGTGTAACTCTTAAGAGTGGTGAGAAGTACGCATACAAGATCGATACTGAAGCTCCTACGGTTAATGCCGGTGATAAGGTCGACAATACTTGGACAAAGGTTGATGACTTCTCAACAGAGATTACTTCAACCGATGGCAAGAAGATCGCAGTTGTAGCTCTTACGAAAGCTGGCGAGTGCTATGCTTACGGCTCAGCTACAGTTGATGTAAAGTAAAAGGAGGAAATAAAAATGGGCAAGTGGGAAAAAGGTATTTTTGGTTTTGTCCCTGAAGCCGAGTGGCTTAATACAGAGTTTACACCTACAAGACAGAATGATCCTATTGATGGTCTTTTAGGTGATCAGAGAACAGATAACATCATGGGTCAGTGGCAGTCTATTGCTTCACAGTTCCAGATTCCTATGATGGCAAAGTTCCACGGATTTGATACGGAGTCACAGACAACTTTCCGTATTCCTGTCGATACTCATAACATCGAGAAGGGCCTTATCAAGGTTAAGCTCAATCAGTCTGAAAGACTCAGAGCACTTACAAGAGCTGGTGTTCGTGAAGATGCACTTTATGACTATGTTATCAATGACGGTATCCGTCTTGCGGATCAGGTCATTACTCGTTCTAAGGTTGCTAAGAATGAACTCCTTGCTACAGGTAAGGTTACAATCAAGGAGAACAATCTTGATCTTACAGTTGATTACGGTGTAACCGATGCACAGAAGGCTTTTAATATTGACTTTGGTGCTGGTAAGGATGTTCCTGCACAGATTCAGGCTATTCTTGATGGAGCACTCGCAAACGGTGTTACACTGACAGGTATTCTCACATCACGTCAGGTTCTTTCTAAGATGCGTAATCATCTTTCTGTTCAGAAGGCTATCAATGGTAATATTGGTGCCGGTGCTCAGGTAAGAATGACCGCTCTTACTGCTTGGCTTGAGGAAGAGTACGGCATTACTCAGGTTATTACAAATGATCTCACTTATGGTGCAGATGCTACTTTCGATTCTGATGGCAGACCTGTTATTCAGAATGCAAGATACTTCCCTGCAAATAAGATCACATTCTTTGCACCTGCTCCGAGTGGTAAGCTCGGTATCGGTCTTTGGGGTGATCCTCCGGAAGTTGATGTTGCTAACCTGATGAAGGTCGAAGGCAGCTCTGTTTCACCTTACGTTTACGTTTCACAGTACGTTGAGAACGATCCTGCAGTTCTTTGGACAAAGGCATCAGCACTCTATATGCCTGTGCTTTACAATCCTTCAAGTCTGTATATCGCAACGGCTACTGAAACTGCTGAAGCTGGTCAGGGTTAATGATCATGGAAAAGACACTTACTGAACTTTGCACTTATCTGAACAACTTTTTTTGGAGAGACAAGCGGAAGGGAAAGATCACTATAAGTGGTGGAACTTTTACTGCTAGCTATCTCAAAGAAGGACAATATTTCCGCATTGTCGGTAGTGTTTTTCCTGAGAATGAGGGTGTCCATAAATACCCTGCTACAGACCTCAAAGACGAGGAATTTATTGGTTGTATATGGTCAATGGCTGTTCCACAGGCAGTCATTGACCTTGCCAATGATATAGCTACTTGGCAGGCAAAATATGGATCCGCAGACTCTCCAGCAATGTCACCTTTCAACTCAGAGAGTTTTGGCATTTACAATTACAGCAAAGACTCGGGTTCTTCGGACGGAACAGGTGTAAGTGGTAGTTCTTGGCAAGGAGTATTTGCTACAAGAATGGAACCATATCGAAGGTTAAGAGGATTACCGTAATGTTATATGAGTCAGTAATGGAAGGTTGCCACATCATGGATAAGACTACAATTCCTGATGGCCGAGGCGGTGTAGAAACTGTCTATGTCGAGGGTGCTCCTATTGATGTGGCTTTTTCTTTTGATGATTCTCAGTCTGTGGTTATTGCTAATCAGGAACAGGTTACGGATCTTTATACTCTGGTCACGAAAAAGAATGTAGTCTTGCAAGCTGGTGATATTATCAAGCGTGATAAGAACGGTAGTACATTCAAGATAGAGTCAGATGGAGACGATAGCACTCCACCTGAGATTTCTGCTTTGAATATGCGACAGGTAAAAGCTAAGAAATGGAGTTTACCGAATGGATAAACAACAGGCTTTATACAGTTTATGGAGTAGATTTAATCTTCCTGCTTACGATGAAAATCGTGTGCCGGAAGAAGCTGTTTATCCTTATATTACTTATCAGGTATTGCTTGGCAACTTGGATAGTCCGGTTTATCCGATGGCTACACTTTGGGATAAGAGTACATCATGGACATGGCTTGATGCTAAGGAAAAGGAAATATCTGAATACATTGAAGATATGCTCCCAATACCGCTTGATGAAGGCTACATGAATGTAACCAAAGGAGAACCGTTTGCTCAAAGAACATCGGACCCGAATGACAAGACTGTTATTGGATATATACTCAACCTCGGAGTTGAATTTTTTACAAGAATATAAAGGAGAATAAAGCTTATGGCAAAAAGATTTACACAGGTAAAGCTTGATGCTTTCAAACAGTTACAGCTCGAAGCAGGTGTAATTGTTTCTCAGTTTAACCCTTCTAACCCTGTTCTTGACAGGTCAAAGATCCTTTTCGTTACTACTGGCGGTATCAATCCGGTATGCAAACCCAGTTTTAACGATTACTTTGATGATGTAGACAATATGCCTTCCAACACGAAGCAGGGTAAACAGATCGACCAGTATGAGTGCAGTATTTCAACTACAGCACTTGATATTTCACCCGAGGGCGTTAAGATCGCTCTTGCTGCAGCAGACATTGACCCTAATGATCCTTCGAGAATCACACCTAGAAACTATCTTAAGCTTACTGACTTCGAAGACTCTATTTGGTGGGTTGGCGATAAGGCAGATGGTGGCTTTGCAGCTATTCAGCTCTTGAACGCTCTTTCTACAGATGGTTTCAGTCTGAAGACAACAAAGAAGGGCAAGGGAAATACAGCAATCACACTCACAGGTCACTATGATGCTGATAACATTGATGTAGTTCCTATGAATTTCTACATTGTAGATGGTGAGGATGATACTACATCTATTGTTCTCGATAAGGCCGGTGTTGCAGTTGAAGCAGGAAACGATGTTACGATCACAGCTACAACTAACCCTGATACAGCAACAGTTACTTGGGAATCTCTCAACGAAAGTGTTGCTACAGTTGATGATGGTGTTGTTACCGGTGTTGCTGCAGGAAGCACACTGATCATTGCTTCTTTCACGGAAGATAATGTTACATACTCTGCTTTCTGTACTGTAACCGTAACAGGTGGCGAAGGTTAATAAGAAAGGATCTTTATGGCTGAGAATAACGAAAACAAACTCGATGAACTGAATGCTAAATCATGCGAGATCATGGCCGATATTTTCGCTCCTTTGAGTGAATTGATGAAGGATAAGGTATTTGCTAAGCTTTATGTTACAAACATTCAGAACGCATTTATATACGCTTTCAAAAATCACCCGAAGGAAACAGTGCAGATAGCAGCTGCTCTTGAAGGACAGAATCCTGATGAGTATATCGTAAATCCTTTTAGAGTTCCTTTGATCTTATGGTCAGCGTTTGGTATGTATTCAAAGGTAGGTAGAGACCTTTTTATCTCGCAGGCTCAGAACTCGGAAGAAGCCTCTTCTGGGTCTGCTACGGAGAATACAGAGGCGAGCGAACAGCCGGAAGATTCCTAAGTTATTGCTTGGCAAAATTTGAATTAGAGCAGAGAGCAGAGGCATATAAAATGTATGTCTCTGACTCTCTGTTTTTTATTCAGCATATGTTTACCAACAAAGAAACTGACGAAGATTTTGGCAATGTTTTCACATCAAAGTTCAGAGATATTCTTCGCAATTACGAGGAAGAAAAAACAGAAGTCAAAAAGCCTCAAGACAATGCTGAAGATATCAAGAATAGAATGATCGAAAAAAGCATAAAGTTAAGTGGTACTAAACTATGAATGTATTTGAATTATTCGCAAAACTCGGATTAGATACATCCGAATACAACGAAGGATTAGAAGGTGCTGAAAAATCAGCATCTTCTTTTGGTGCTAACCTTAAAAAAGGTATTGGTGTAGCAGCAGGAGTAACAGCAGCTGGTATCACAGCGGTTACTGGTGCTACCGTAGCAGGTACCAAGGCATTTGTTGATGGTGTTTCAAATGTCGCTGAATACGGAGACCGAATAGATAAACTTTCACAGAAAATGAATTTGTCTGCTGAGAGCTTTCAGGAATGGGATTTTATAATGCAGCATGCCGGAACTTCCATTGAAAGTATGCAGGCAAGTATTAAGACGTTATCCAATGCAGCTGAGACCGGGAACGAAGCATTTGAAACACTCGGAATAACTCAAGAGCAGATAGCAGAAATGAGCGGTGAAGAGTTGTTTGAAGCAACGATCACGGCTTTGCAGAGCGTTGAGGACGAAACACAGAGGACATATTTAGCAGGCCAGCTCCTTGGACGTGGAGCTACTGAACTTGGTGCTTTACTCAATATGAGTGCAGAAGAAACCGAGGAAATGAGAAATCAGGTCCATGAATTAGGTGGTGTCCTTTCCGATGATGCGGTAAAGAATGCAGCTACTTTTCAGGATAGCTTACAGAATATGCAGACCTCATTTACAGGCCTTAAAAACAGTATGCTTACTGAGTTTTTACCTTCATTCTCAACAGTGATGGACGGACTTTCTCTTGTATTCTCAGGTGATACAGATTCAGGTCTTGGTATGATCGAGCAGGGTGTAAATGACTTGGCTGATAATATAGCTGAGGTTGCACCTCGTTTCATTCGAATAGGTGGAACTATTCTGACTTCTTTGAGTGGTGCGATCATCGATAATTTACCTGTTTTGTTATCAACTGGTGCTGAGGTAATTTCTCAAATTGGGTTAGGTATCATCAACAATCTTGATACTATCCTTCCTGCGATTTTTGGAGTAATTGAAATTATTGGTGGAACGCTGATTGATCATGAGGAAGAAATTCTTAATGCCGGAGTCGGTATACTCATGATGCTTGTAAATGGAATAGCCGAGCATGCTGATGAAATTGCACCGACAATAGTTGGTGTAATTCATACTTTGGTGTCTGTTTTAACGTCTCCTGACGTTGCTGTACCGTTGATTGAAGGCGGATTACAGATTATAGCCGGACTGGCTTCAGGATTAGCAGAAGCTACCCCAGAATTGGTAAGTATGATTCCAGAGATAATCGCAAATTTAATTCTTACATTGATTGAAGTCGCCCCGGAACTTGGAGAGACGGTATTAAGCCTGCTCGGTTCTTTGGGTGAGTCAATTTTAGGTTCGATTATGGGCCTGATGGGTATGTCTTGGGATGAAGTCGGAGGCGGTTTAGATACAATTTTTGCAGGTGTCGGTCAGTTCTTTTCCGATATTATCTCCGACATTGGTGGTTTCTTCTCGGATATCATCTCGGATGCAGGATCTTTCATCTCGGACGTATGGAGTGATATTTCAGGCGGTCTTTCTGATATTATCGGTTCTGTTTCTTCATTCGGACAAGATATTTGGAATTCTTTTATTGGCATATTCGATAATATCAAGGACACTGCAAAGAACGGAATAGATACTTTGCTTTCATTCTTTGACTTTGATTGGGAATTGCCAAGATTAAAGTTACCGCATTTCTCGGTATCGGGCGGATTCAGTTTAGATCCTACTAATTTTCAGTTGCCGAAAATTAGCGTTGACTGGTATAAGAAAGCTATGGACACTCCTTATATGCTTGAAGATGCAACTATCTTTGGTGCAGCAGGAGGGAAATTACTTGGTGCAGGAGAGGCAGGTTCAGAGATTGTCATAGGCACCAATAAATTAATGAATATGATGAGACAGGCGGTCGGAGTAGATACAAGACCGATCACTATTAATGTATATGGTGCTGAAGGACAGAATGTAAGAGAGTTGGCTAAGGAAGTATCAAAGGAACTTCAAAATTTGATCAATGATAAGGAGAAGGCTTATGGACTTGCTTAAAAGAAGATTGTCATTTGGTGATGAATTGATACCTGCCTTAGTAGCTTCTGCTCCTAAGAATATCAGACCGTCAAGAAAAATGACTGTAACACCTATTCCCGGAACTAATAGGGAAGTAGTGGAAATGGAAGATGCGTGGGAAAATTACGACCAGCCTTATGAGATGTTTGTAGGTGATGGTTCACCTGATTCTATACAGTCGGCTCTTGATGATGTAGCAAGAGTTCTCAGTAAGAAAGGTTGGCAGACACTCCTTGATGATTATAATCCTGACTACTATCGTTTGGCTTATTTTCCGGGAAACTTTGAAGCCGATAATAGGAAAACTCGAGTCAGTACATTTGAGCTGGTATTCAGATGCAGAGCAGAATGGTTTTTAATCTCAGGAAATACACCTGAGAACATCGGTTCAGGTGAGAAAATATTCAATCCTACTGCTTATTCTTCAAAGCCTCTTATCCATATTGAAGGAAGTGGTAATGGTAATCTGACTGTAAATGGTACAACAATGGCATTTACTAATATTGGAGATTATCTCAATATAGATTGTGATGAGATGGACGTTTATAGATTGCCTGCTGAAAACAGAAACGACAGAATGACAGGTGAATTTCCTACTCTGAAATCTGGAGATAATATTGTCTCTTTCACAGGCGGTATCACATCAGTAACTATTACACCAAAGTGGTTTATCATTTAAGGAGGAAGATATGTTTCCAATTCTCTACGAAAGTATAACAACAGGTATAATTCCACAGCATAACGGACTCGGTATTTTATCCGATGCAAGTTCAGTAATCTGTGATCATGAAGCAAATAGTATTTACGAACTTACCTTTGAATATCCTATTAGCGGTAAACACGCACAGGATCTCGCCTATCGCAGAGTTGTAAAAGCTAAACCTAATTTCATTGATGAGCCACAACTCTTCAGAATAGACCGCATAGGGAAGGTTATGAATGGTAAGTTTACTGTTTATTGTAAACATATATCTTATGACTTGTCGGGTTTTGACATTGTAAGTGGTAATGCTACAAGTGCGGTTGGAGCATGCACATTACTTCAGAATGCTGCTCCCGGATATTCGATCACGACTGACAAGAATGTCAGTGCTAATTTTAAGATCGGAACTCCCGGTTCTGTAAAGTCGTATTTTGTAGGCAGAGAAGGATCTTTCCTTGATGTTTTCGGTAAGGCCGAGATTAAGTATGATAACTTCTCTGTAAAATTACTGCAGAATGCAGGACAGAACAGAGGAGTAACTATCAGGTATCAGAAGAATCTTCTCGAACTTTCTCAAGAGATAGGCAGTGCCAATCTCTATACTCATGTAAGATGCTTTTATAAGGACACAGACGGCAATGTAACCAACAGCAGCAAAATATCTACTGGATTATCGCTCGATGTAGACAGGTGCCTTATAGTCGATGTTTCAGACGAATTTGAAACAACTCCTACTGTTTCGCAACTCAATGAAAGAGCAACAAGGTATAAAAATGAAAACAATCTGACTGTTCCTACGAATAACATCACTCTTGATTTTGTTCAGAGCGGTGAACTTCGCAATAGAGTAGATCTGTTCGATACCGTCAATGTCTATTATGAGGCATTAGGAATAACAAGAGCAGAGGTTAAGTGTATCAGGACAAAGTTTGATGTTATCAGAGAGAAATACATCGAAGTGGAATTCGGAGATGCTAAATTTGATGTATCAGACACGATTGTAAACACGACAAAAACGCTTGCAGATAAGCCGAGTACATCTTTTATGGCTGATGCTATTGCAAACGCAACAGAACGGATTACAGGCAATCTCGGAGGCTATGTTATCAACGGACACGACAGTAACGGTGACGGCTATCCTGATGAGAACTTGATAATGAATACCCCGGACATAAATACCGCTACAAAAGTAATAAGATCAAATTTAGGAGGTATCGGTTTTAGCCAGAATGGATATGCTGGACCTTTTGCCACGGCTATAAATTATGAGGGAATTGTGGCAGATGCTATAACAACCGGAACACTTAATGCCAACTTGATTAAGGCAGGTGTTTTGTCAGATGCTAATGGCAATTCGTCTATTGATATGACGAGTGGTGTTGCAAACTTAAAAAACCTGCGAGCAAAATTGAATTTTACGCTTTTGGGTGATAATAACGTTGTTAAAGCAAATCTCAACCATATGGGTACAGACGGTAGCCAACTCCTGTTATATGACAATAATAATCACGCATTGGTAGATTTGTGGGCACATAATGGCGATGGTTCTATTCAGTTAAACAATTCAAGTGGTTATCAGAGAGTGTCGCTTAGTGGTAGTTTGTTAAGAATGCAGACCGCATCAGGCAAAGCTCATTCAGAATTAGGATTGAGTGCAAATGGTGGATATCTTAATTTAAGGGACACAAACGGCAATATAAGAACGGATATTCACAATAATAGCAAAGGTGGAGAAGTATATTTTTATAATCAATCGACATTGATTGCATACTTGGGTGCAGGTTCTTCAAGCGGAGACGGAGTTTTCTTTTTTAAGAATAGCAGCGGTGCAGATAAGATCTATGGTCAGGGCCAGACAGGACAGTTGACTTGTGTCTCTTTGGTCCAGACTTCTTCCCGGAAAGTCAAAGAGAATATTAAACCCTTAACTGATGAAGAAGCGAGAAAGATACTCGAATTGGAGGCAGTCAGCTTCGATTATAAGAACAAGGATGAGGGAACGGATAAGCGTGGTTTCATTGCAGAAGATGTAGCGGAGATTCTTCCTAATCTCGTAACACCCGAGCAGGGCGAAAGACCTGCAACACTCGACTATATAGAGATGATCCCGTACTTGCAGGCAATTATAAAACAACAAGAACTTCGTATTAAAGCATTGGAAGAAATGATACAATCAATTAAAGGAGAATAATTGCTATGGAACAGATAAGAGTTGACATGACACCTAAAGGAATAAAGCCTGTTTGTCATTCTTCACAGTATGACAAAGGTAGGATCATTCGTCTTAATCTCGTAGACGGTATTCAAGGATATAAACTGACAGGCGAAGAAACACTCGAACTTGAAGTAAGAAAGCCTGACAACAATATTGTTACTGCAGAAGTCCAGAATACATCTTCAAACTATGTCTTGATCGTAACTACAGAACAGATGACAGCTTGCGAAGGTGACAGTAACTGCGAGATAAGAGTAAGGTTAGGTGATACAGATATTGGTAGTATAAACTTCATTCTTCGTGTTGAAGAGGATCCTCTGAAAGATGGTATCGAGAGCGAGACAGAGATCCACAATCTTCATACTCAGATTGAAGAAATCAATGCTGAAATACTTCCGGGCATGGTAGCAGAAGAAGTAACTCGTCAGTATGATAGCGAGAATGTTATTTTTGATGATGAACCTACTGAAAATCACGGAGACGGTTATGCTGTAAATTCGGCAGGCTTAAAGTCTTACATACCGAAAATTATTTCCGCTCTTGATGATGTATTCATAAATAACCCACAACCCAATCAAGCTCTGGTGTTCGATTTCACGGATCCCGATAATCCGGTAATAACTAATGGCGAAGTATCAACAGTAGGTGGATTGAATGACCTTAATGATGTTACATTGGAAAATGTAGCAGACAAGCAGGAACTTGTTTACGATGATACTGATGATGTATTTAAGAACAAAACCACAAGAATCGAATTGACACAGGCAGAATACGATCAATTAGTTGCTGATGACGAAGTATTACCCGATGTTGATTATTACATCACAGATGCACCTTCAATGCAGGGTACATCAGCAGATTTGTCCTATGACGGAACAACCAAATCTACATATACGAAGATTGAAGAAATTGATACAGAATTAAGCGGAAAACAAGACAGTTTAACTTTTGGCGGTCAAGCGGTTACTTGGAATGATACAAATGTAACAGGCGGTGCAAATATCAAATGGTATTACAAGTATGGGCGAGTAGTAATTGCACATCTTGAATTTACCCCAAAAAGCGGTCGAATTTCAAATGGCAATGTTATTTGTTCAGGCTTGCCGATACCTCATACAAACTATAATTGTTTTGGCGATAACAAACAACAAATGGTAATAAATGCAAGCGGTGAGTTAGTTTGGTATTTCCCGACAGATACAACAACACTCAATCGTTGGGACTTAAACATTGCGTATTTTAGTGCAACATAAGGAGATTTTACTATGGGTAAACTAATCAGAAACGGCATAGAGTATGGTGGTGGAAACGGCACAGATATATTTGAAGTAACACAGGCAGAGTATGATGCCTTAAAGCAGGCAGGAACGCTTGTCCATAATGCCTTGTATGTTATTTCAGACGCACCAAACCTTAACCCGACCGCAAGCGACATTGAATATTCATCAGGGGTTACAGTAAAGCAAGCGATTGACGACATTTGTAATTATTCCACAACCGAAACCGCTATCGGCAAATGGATAGACGGAAGAACAGTATATCAGAAAGTTATATTGATAAACGATACAATTTCTAATTCTTGGGTTGACGCTGATACCATAAGTGGTATTACTCGAATTGTTGGTGCTGAATTTATAGTATATGAGGGCGGTGCCCGTGGTGGTGGTGTAAGACAAGGCTTGTTTGCTGAAATATCCTTAATAGACACCGATGTAGTTAAGATTTATAACAATACTGGTTATAACATTCAAGTGGACTATTTGATTTTGAAATATATCAAGAATTAAGGCGGTGATATTATGGCAAAACAGATTTTCATAGACGAAAACGGAAACGAGTTGTTAGTATCAGGCACGATAAATAATGCCGAAATGCTACCCATTGAGAGCGGTTCTTCCACGAACACGAAAGACTATATTGAAAGTGGGTTGAGCGGTAAAGTTGATAAGGGTGCTTGTGTTCCTTTTGCATTAGATTATCCATCATCAATTACGGGTTTGGTAAAGTATGCAAATGGTTGCTATTACAACCCACAAACAAATGAGGTTCATATCAATATTGTTATTTACTCTAACAACAATAATATCCCGAACAATGGCGGAGTTATTGCGACCATACCGAGTGCATACAGACCGAGTGCGGAACGAGTTGTTGCAAGTTTTGCGGATATTCTTGACGGAAATAACGCTCTACATTTTGAGGCTATACAACCTATTGGCACGAATGGTGAAATCAAATTGCATAACTTTATTTATGCAGGCAATATAAACACAATCGGCATGAATTTTGTATATTACAAGTAAGGCGGTGAAAGTATGAGCGATAAAGGAATTATCGGTTTTATATTTTTGTTTTCGGAATTGCTAATTGGCATTATCGGTCTTGTGGGTATTGCACTAACAGACGATAGAAAAGAGAATAAAAAGAGAGAGAAACAGTGAAAGTATGACAGTATTTTGCGAAGAATGTAAGTATCTACCTAATTGCGAGTTGGCTAAACACGAAGAAGTCGATACTTGCAAGAAAGGCAAAAAGTGTGGTGAAGAAGAAAACGATAAAGGAGTAGTAAAATGAGTGGTGAAACAATCGGTGCAATTATCGTAGCTATCATCTCCGGTTTGTGTGTCGCAATACCAACCATTGTTACAACTATAACCTCAAATAAAGCTCATGATCAGGTTGTGGACGAGAAAATGAAGAACATGGGAGAGCAGCTTCGTGATGTAGATACTAAAATTGATCGATACACTTCAAATGTAGATGTTTTGAAGGAAAGATTAATTGTAGTGGAGCAGTCAACTAAATCAGCTCATCATAGACTTGATGATATAACTAAGCAGTTAAAAATAACAGAGAATCGAAAGGAGTAACACTATGGACAAGATTGACTGGAAGAGAAAACTCACATCTCGTAAGTTCTGGGTATCGGTTGCAACCTTTGTAACGATGATCCTGATCTTCTTTAATGTCGACAAGGGAACATCAGAGCAGGTTGCAGCACTTATCATGGCTGGTGCGACTGTTATTGGCTATGTTATAGGCGAGGGACTTGCTGATGGTATGAACAAGGAGGATAAATAATGGGTAGTTGTTATGCAAAAGATGTACTTGATGAGAGTGCAAAGTGGGTAGGGTATCACGAGGAAGGCGATAACTGGACGATCTTTGCAGATGTCCTCGATAAGATCCACTACTTCAATGGAAACAAGCAGAATGTTGCATGGTGTCTCACCTACCCTTGCTACTGCGTAGTGAAAGCATGTATTCCTGAGGATAGATCAGATGAAGAAAAGAAGTGGGATGCACTGTACTTCTTATATCAGCCTACAAAGGATAATTGTGCTTGCGGAGCGAGATACGCAGCTGATTACTTCAGACAGAATGATGCTTGGTACCCGGTAGAAGAAGCACAGCCGGGCGACTTCATTTTCTTCGGACCTCGTGGTGAAGAAACACATGGTGGTCTTGTTCGCTATGTAGAAGATGGCCGAGTTTATACAAGAGAAGGAAATGTAGATGATGAAGTTCAGGACCGTGATTATTCTCTGAACTACAAAAGAATAAGCGGAGTGGGCAGACCGAGATATGATGGTTACGAATATCCGCACGAAGATACTACTCCTGATCCCGAACCGGAGCCGACTCCTACACCTGAACCGACACCTGAGCCTCAGCCTACACCCGAACCGGAAAAGCCTATTGGAAGATTCGAGGTTATCAATGTATCATCATGGCTTAATGTAAGATCGGGTCCCGGTAAGGAATATGAAGTAATTTGGAAGGTTTATAACGGTGATAAGCTCAATATCTACGAGATCAAAAATGGTTGGGGTAGAATTGATGAATATGGTTGGGTAAGCATGGATTATTTGACCAAAGTATGATCCTGTTATAGAATGATATTGATCTTATGCTCGTAACTAAAGATCATTGTTTTTACCTTCAGAAAGCCACCTGTAAAAAAGGTGGTTTTCTTTTGCTTAACGTATTTACATTTTTGTAATTTTAATATATAATAAGAGTATCAAATCACGGAGGTACAAGACAATGACGCTTAAAGATTTACTCGTTAAAAAGGGAATTCAGTTCGAAGAAGTTGGCATTGATGATTTTATCGGTGTTACAGCAAAAGGCACTCATTGGCACATGTATAGAACAGGCGGTGCATATGGGTTTCAGGTTGCATTAAGAATAGGTGATAGGTTTATCACTCATTGTAAGTGGCAGACAGCAGTTAAGAACATTAGAACATTATAAGGAGGACAGAACCATGACACAGTATAAAGCAACCTATAAAGGATCCAGCAGAACGGCTGACAACAGATATTATCTGCAGATCTGGGAATATAGAGGACACGAATACGAGGTTGAAGTACCAAGCAACGCATGGACGTGTTCTTCAGATTATCAGAGCGGTGGCTACAACAGCCAGTACAACCAGCACAGAAGAGCACAGGAGCAGATCGATGAGCTTATTGATTACCCGGCCCCTGAAATTAAAGAACCGCAGGAGCAGAAGTACGAAGGCTCTTGGCAAGAAGGCTTCGACCTATTTTGGAAAAGTATCAATGAATAATTATAGTTTACATTTTTGTAATTTAAGTATATAATAAGTGTATTATCCTGAAGGAGGTAAAAACAATGGCAGTTAATTGGGATTATTTTGATAGGTTTGAGAAGGTAACAAGCAATTATCTTCCTAACTACGGTGAAGGCGATACAATCGCATCTCAGGCGGTTACAGCGGTGATGAAGCTCGTATACAAATGGTATAACGATGGTGATGTATTCGACAATACAAAGTATTTGGAAGGTTGGGCCAATGATCTTAGCAGCTATGCTAACTGGTTATATAACCATACTGACAGAGCAAAGATGCTGGAAAACATTTTTGTTATCAGCACTGGCAGCGAGTACGAGGATCTTCTCAAAGAATTGGCTGATAGTATTCTTGATGAATCTTGGTTATCTACTCAGAACAAACCGAAAGAAGGAAGTATTTATCAGTGTAATGGTAAATTCAAGTTTATAGAATATTCCGAAGATGACGAGGAAGACTAAGGAGGTAAAAACAATGACTTATCAGGAGTACAAAGAGAAATCACAGAAAGAATTTAACGATTTACCTATCTTTTTTGCATTTGGGAATGAGCAGTTTAAGAAGGCAATGGAAGAAAGAGGCTTAACTGAAAACGATACCGACAAGATCTACAGGCTCGGAGACTCAGGCGGTTATTACCTCAGGACCGATGCACCTATCATAAGGGAATACTTCAAGAAATCGAAAGAAGACAAGACCCTTGAAGAACTCATGAAGGATCATGATTTTGCCGTTTCTGCTTTCCGTTATGAAATGGATAATCACGAGTATGCAATCAACTACTATCAAGGAGACTGGGAGGTAGTAGGCTGTTTCTCAAAGAAGCCTTTAGAGTTCGGAGACGATAAGAATTACAAGGACTATCTTTACGAAGCCGGAATGGAAGACTTAATCCCTTGGTATCAGGAAGCAAGAGCTTCACATTTCAAGGCTGCAGAAGATTGGTTTTAAGGAGGTAAAATAAGATGGATTGGTTTTTACTTTATGGAATGATAGGGTTCGGATTACTAATAGTCGGTTGGCTTGGATATTCAACCATTACTACGAAGATCATCCGAGAGCAGGAAAAAGAAATCGAAGACTTGCAGCGAATAATAAGTAAGCAGAACAATCAATTAAGAGTAGACAAAGCCGTTCCTGAAAAATTTAAGAGGTGATCAAATGAGAAGTATTGATGAAACAATCCACGATCTCAAAGTGTTGCAAGAATACTTTGTAAGCAATTCAAACGGTTGCATTCCTTGTTGTCTTCCTGATAGTGTTGAGTATCTCGAAGAATTGAAAATGTTGAAAGGAGCAGAAGAATGATGATGGATGATATATATTTCAGTGATCCTGTTGAATGCCCGGACTGCCACAAAAGATGCGAATGGGGTTCAATGATATGGCTAAACGGCCACTGCACATGTCCTCAGTGTTACGAACATAGAAGAAGAGAGCTTGATCAACAGAGAGGTGATAAAGAATGAGTTTTGCAAGAAAACTGAAAAGAAAAGGTTTAAATAAGACGAGTTGTTGCGGTAAGCAAATGTATCACAAAGAATGGTCTGATTCTGATGATGATCCGTATGAGGTATATGTCTGTGGTAGATGCGGAAAGATAAAAAAGGTGAAGAAGAATGACAAATTATATTAAGTTTGATAACTCATATATTAAGATTGATAATTCATATATAAATACTGCATTTATAACATCAGTTACTGAGGTAACACACCGGTTCAGATGCAATAACGAGTGGAAAACAAATACACTCGTTGAAATTCACACAGTTGATGGTGGTACTTTTTATTTTAACGGCAAACTCGATGATGCACTAACGTTGATTAAGGGGGCATAAAAGAATGAGGTTTGACGCATATAGTAATTCAGAAATAACCGATGCAATAATTAGTGTAATATCAAACAAACACGACCAAGATATTATTTATAACAGGCTTGTTTGTGGGAAACTTTGGCATGATTTGTTCATATTTTCAAAAGACAGCAAACGTCATTATGAAAGATTATGTTCAAAGGTCTATAAAAAATTAGAGGAGGCAAACAATGGATAAGATAACAAGAAACAATCTTAAGCCGTGTCCGTTCTGTGGATCCCAACCTTATGAAGCGTCATGTGATCGCTTGATAACCATAGGTTGTGATGTATGTGACTACCATATGCACTTCAACGGACTAGTTCAGAGTAAAATAAACACCGGTGTTCCTGTAAATGATACAGAGTGGTACGACAAGGATGCTCACAAGAAAGCTGATGAAAAATGGAATGCAAGGAGTTATGAAGAATGATTGATGAACGATTGAAGCAGATAGCCGATCATTATGGACTTGATGAACAGCTGAATATGCTGCAGGAAGAATGTGCAGAGCTGATACAGGCGGTAAGCAAGTATAAACGTACAGGCAAATTAGGAAATCTTGATGAAGAAATTACAGATGTAAAGATTCTCTTGAAACAAATAGATTATCTTTTAGATCAACAATTTGCTGGATGGATTATGCATTCGGATGAAGCTTATAAATATTGGTCTGAGAAGAAGATCACAAGACAGCTTGAAAGGATCCAGAATGAAAGTCAATAATTGGGACACAAGATCAGCCGACAGCTGCAAATTACATGAGTTTATGGGAAACGATTATTGTAATGACTGCAGGTGTTATGCTTATTGCGAAAAGGAAGGTAAATTCATGAAACAGATGACCATATTTGATATTATTCCAGAAACCACAAGGAATATACCTTGTGGCTATATTGATGATATATCGTTAATTGGCCGAGAATTGCGTTTTAACGAGCTTCAAGGAATGATCGGTAAGAAGGTCATAATCTGCTCGCCTCGTCAATCTGCGATAGATTATGAAGTAATTAAGATAACAGATTACTGGGTTGACTGTGATAAGATTTATAAACGAGTCAAGGAACTCCCGGAAGGCTGCTTGCATTATGGAGAATATGTGAATTCTTATATCCATGATGTATGCGGCCAGAAGGAAGCAATGGACTGTTATGAACTTGACTATACTTGTGACCGTGTAGGATATGTCGACAAAGATAAAAATAATCAATCAGATCACTTCGTATCAGAAACGTGGTGCAAGAATGGAAGGTTCGACCCTATGAACGAATATGCTGATACATTTTACGAACTTAACATATAATATGCTATAATCAAAACGGAGGTAAAAACCATGGAAAACAATGACAACATCGTAATGAGCAGAATCGCATTTGAAAGAATGCAGGCAAAAGACGAGAGAAACGATAAGTGGAGAAATATTATTATTGTTCTTCTTATCATTCTTTTGGTAGCAACTAATGCTATGTGGCTTTGGGCATGGAATCAGTACGACTATGTTGAAGAAGAATATTCTGTAGATATGTCAGCTGATGATGGTAGTAATGCTAACTATATTGGAAATGATGGAGATATAAACAATGGCGGCTCGGATAACAGTGAAAAGAAGAACACGGAGCAGGGTGCATAGTAATGGTCAAAGTTCAGGTACACGGAGAAGGAGAGGAAGATCGAAAAAGAACGGTTGATCTTGATAATATCTCTAATTCCGAGATTGAACATCTTATTGATGAATGGATCCATTCAGAACGTGATAGGAAGATACTGAAGCGGAGACTCATTGACGGTATTTGTTATGAACCGTTAGCAGATGAGATGGATATGTCTGTCAGGCAGATCAAGAACATTGTATATAAAGCTGAGGCTAAGTTATTTAAATATTTGTAAATAATAGAACTGCGTTTTACTCATTCTATTTCCCCTTTCAATGACCCTTGCAACTGGAACTTGCAAGGGTTTTAATTTGCACTAATATCGCACATTTACTTCATTTTAAGACAATTCAAATATTGCAATCATAAAGGCATAGGAGGAAATCTTATGCCTTTTATTTTCTTTAATCCCAATCCGAGTAATAAGAGAGTCGGTGACTGTGCAGTCCGGGCCGTTGCTAAAGCAATAGGTCAGGACTGGAAGGATGCTTATATCGGTCTATGCTCCGAAGGATTAGTTTTTAAAGATATGCCTTCAGCTAACTATGTCTGGGGAATGTATCTCAAGAAATATGGATTTGAAGAACACATGATTTCTTCTATCTGTCCTCAGTGCGTGACAGTCGCTGAGTTTGCAGAACAACACCCGAAAGGAAGATATGTACTTGCTACTCAGAACCATGTAATTGCAGTTGTTAATGGTGACTATTTTGACACTTGGGATAGCGGAAATGAGATCGTCTTATATTTTTACAAAAAGGAGATATAAACAATGGCTTACAATACTTATTTTCCACAACAGTATTATCCGCAGTATTACGGCAATCAGCAGATGCCCCAGAATCAGCCTCAGATGATGCCTAACGCTCAGCCTCAGCAAAGTAATGGAATTATATGGGTTTTAGGTGAGAACGCTGCTAAGGCTTATCCTGTGGCTTCTGGACAGACAGTTATCCTTATGGACCGGGAAGAACCTGTTATGTATATGAAGAGCACTGATCAAAGCGGTATGCCTCAGCCTTTGAGGATCTTCGAACTTCACGAAAGAACAGCAGAACAGAAACAAGCAGCTGTTCGGAATTCCCAAGCAACTGAAGACTTTGTATCAAGAAAAGAGTTTGAAGAATTCCGAGAAGATGTAAAGCGATCAATTAAGGGAATGCGAAGACATGAGGAAGAAGGTGAAGGGTAATGCCTAATCCGATTTTTCAGCAGATGGGTGGAGGATCCATGCCGGGCAATCCGATGCTTCAAAAGTTCCTGCAATTCAAAAAGACGTTCTCGGGCAATCCTCAACAAATGGTCCAGAACATGCTTAACTCAGGAAAAATATCTCAATCACAATTAAATCAGTATGCTCAGCAAACTAATGAAATTTATAAGCAATTTAAAGATTTTATGTGATTTTTTGAAATATTATCCGAGTTTTTGAAATAAAACCGCAAATTTTAAAGTTTTAATTCAAATTTTAAGCATTTTCTTAAATTAACTAACTCAAAAACCGAGTTAGTTAATTCGATTTTAATTAGTTTTCCAATGTTGCAACAGGAAATAAAAATCTAACGAAAGGAGACACTATTATGTCTTTGACAACAGGCGAAATGTCTGCTGCTGACCTCGCTGCAGTAGTAGGCAACAATGGAAATGGCAACGGCTGGGGTTTTGGCGGTGACGGTGGCTGGTGGATTATCCTCTTGTTCCTCTGTCTCTTCGGAAACGGTGGCTGGGGCAATGGCTTCGGTGGCGGTAACAACGGAGGTGCAGGCGGTCTTTATCCTTGGATGAACCAAGCCGACATTACAAACTCCGGTTTCCGTGATCAGATGATCAATGACAACATCACAAGCATTCGTGACGGTATCTACGGTCTTTCCAATCAGCTCTGTTCTTGCTGTGGCGATATGAGAGACACTGTAAATCAGGGTTTCTATTCGGCAGAGGTTGCGGCCGCTAACAGACAGATGGCTAACATGAACTCGATCTTCGGTGTTCAGAATGCAATCAATGCAGGCTTCAACGCTACACAGGCCCAGCTTGCTCAGTGCTGCTGCGATAACCGTCTTGCTACATGCCAGACTCAGAACATTATTCAGAGCGAGTCTGCTGCTACAAGATTTGCTGATGCGAATAATACAAGAGATATTATTCAGAGCCAGAGCAATGGTACACAGGCTATTCTTGATAAGCTCTGTCAGCTTGAGCTTGATGCTAAGAACGATACTATCTCACAGTTGCGTTCGGAACTTCTTTACGCAAAAGGACAGGCTTCTCAGGACGTTCAGACGGCTATTCTCCGTCAGGGTCAGGAAGCAGAAGTTGATGCTCTTTACAACAGACTCAATAACTGTCCTGTAGGTACTGTTCCGGTCTTCGGACGCACCCCGATTTTTAACTGCGGTCAGAATCAGGGTTGCGGTTGTGGTTGTGCAGGCTAAGTGAGGTGATACTATGGCAGAATATTTAGCTAATGCAGTACAGGCAGTCGCTCTTAATGCTCCTGTAGTGTTTTCGGCTTCCATACCTTGTACTAAAGGATATGTCTATCATGAAGACGAAACAGGTATCTTTACTCTGCGTGGTATCGTCAATAATCCTTCTTGTTGCTTTGCTCGTTATCAGGTTACTTTTAACGGTAATATCTCCGTTCCTGAAGGTGGAGATCTGACACCTATTGCCGTAGCTCTTTCTGTTCAGGGAGAAGAAAGGCCGACATCAAGAGCGGTATTCACTCCACAGTCAGTTGATGAACTCGGAAATGTAACAAGTACAGCGATAATAACGGTCCCGAAGGGTTGTTGCTTCGGTCTTGCAGTCAGGTATGTTGATGCAACAGTTGCCGATCCTGCTACTACACCTACACCGACAATCAATGTCCAGAACGCAAATCTCGTTATCTCGAGAATATCCTAAAAGGAAGGAGGAAAAGTTATGCACACTTATTATGAGTTGAAAGACATGCTGAAAGAAGAACTCGATAAGATTGTTAAGAAAGGTGAACTGTCAGCAGTCAGCCTTGAAGCAATCGACAAGCTTCTTAACTCGATCAAGAACTCTTGCAAGATCATCATGTATGAGGAATATGCCGAAGACGGTAATTCTTATGCTGACGGTGACAGGGATATGAGTGAATATTCATACGCAAGAGGCAGAGGCAGAAACGCAAGACGTGACAGCATGGGCAGATATTCTTCCGAAGGTGGATATTCTAACGTTCGAGGCGGTAGAGACGGAAGAGATGGTCGTGGCGGTTATTCTCGCAAAGGCGGCTATTCTTACGCTGATGGTGATAAGGAAGAAAAGATCGAGATGCTTCGTGACATGATGCAGGAAGTCAATGAAGAAGAAAGACGAGCACTGCAGAAGATCATAAGGAGAATGGAGCAGGAGTAATATGTTCTCCAAAAACGAACTTCTTGATGCTATAGACGATCTGGAAATGGCTCCGGCCACTTATCAGAATGCAGAGAAGTTAGCGACATTCTATACCTTATATGATCACCTCTATGTCCGAGAGGTCCCAAAGAACCTTGTAGAGATGACCAGAGAAGTAACAATAGATAGATATGGTGATACAGAGTTCTTGAAGGCTATTGACGGAATGAATGCTGAGAAAGCATGGCTGATCATGGATGAACTAATGACAACCTTAATGGCATTACAGCGTAAGCTATACGATGCAACGATAGACAGACTTCAAAGGGATTGATATAATCAGTTCATCACCCACAAGCATTCTATTCAATGCGAAGGAGAGATCGAGAAATCGGTCTCTCTTTTTTAAAAATTATAGTTTACATTTTTGTAATAGTGATATATAATAAGCGTATAAATTACGGAGGTACAAAGCAATGATAGCATACGCAATAGATTACAATATAAGAGGAGAAGAAAAATCTTATCCGTATTCAATTCATGTAGATGCAAAAGACTTGAAGTCAGCAAAGAAAAAGATCGGCAAAAAGCATGGATATAAAACCGGAAATATGGTTAAAATCCAGCATGTAACAATTTGCGGATATTTATAATCAGGTAACAACGGCAAGGCCGTATTACATATAAATAGCCATTTAGGAGGTATTAAACATGGCAAACTTAACTTACGAGCAGTTCAAGACAGAGATCACAGAGAACATCAAGGATTATCTTCCTGATGATTACAAGGAGGCTGAGGTAAAGTTATCTACAGTAAGCAAGATCGGTAATACGTATGATGCTCTTTCCGTAAGACCGAAGAATAAAATTTATAGCCCTGCAGCTAATATCAATATGTTCTTTGATGCTTATGAAAGAGGAGAAACTTTTGATGAAGTTATGAGAAACATTGCTGATGTTCTCCAGACCGAGGCACCTGATCACGTGAAGGATATTTCTTGGGTTCTTGATTATGAGAAGGTTAAGGATCGTCTTTTCATTCGTGTAAGCAATGCAGATAAAAATAAGAATATTATCGAGTCAGCACCGCATAAGAAAGTTGAGGACCTTATTATTACTTGTCATATTGCATTTAATCAGGGACCTAAAAGCATGGCCAGTGCGATTGTCAACAAGGAACTGCTGGAGCGTTATGGTGTTACCGAAGATCAGCTTTTTGAAGATGCTATGGAGAATGCTCCTGAAGTATCGCCTGTAAGGATTGACTCAATGTATAACTTTATATCACACATGGTGCCTGAGTTCGAAGAAGCTCCTGATGAAACAAACAGCATGTATATTGTCACTAACAAGACAAATACATATGGTGCAGCGGCAATTTTCTATTCTGGTATTCTGGATAAGATGTATGAAAAGATCGGTGGTAGTTTCATAGTACTTCCTTCTTCTGTTAATGAGGTCATTGTCGTTCCTGATAATGGAAGATATAAGGATCTGAAGAAAATGGTAGAAGATATTAATGAGTCTTCTGTTGAACCTGAGGAAAGGCTTTCAAATAGCGTTTACAAGTACGATGCTGAGAGCAAGTCACTTTGTATCGTTGCCTAATGATTATATGCTGCCTCGGATTATTCCGGGGCAGTTTATTGACTTTTTTACTATTTTGTAATTATAATCTGATAATTACAGAATAGTAAAATATAGGAGGTAAACAGATGGATTATATTGATCGGGAGGTTATAAATAATATCAAAAATTATATTTTGGAGAATGATATATCTGTCAAAAAACTTGCTGATGAAGCTGGCATAGCTTATCACCGTTTGTGGTCGATCCTGAAGCAGAATTCTTCAATAAAGATTGGTGATTATATTGCTATATGCAAAGCATGTCATGAGCCTTTTGATATATTTATTCCTAAAAACTGATTTCTTTTTACGAAATTATGATATATAATAATTATGGTTGTATCGGAGTCGCTGACGATACGACACCGGTACAACTAAAGATTTAGCAATTTACCCGAAAGAAACAGCGACTTCTTTCGGGTTTATTCATTTTAGGAGGACCCAAATTGAGTGTTTATCGAAGACATAAGAAAGATAACTATACCTGTATCGACAATCATGTTTTTAAGGATCATTCCTTGAGTATGAAAGCAAAAGGCCTTCTGACTCAGATTTATTCACTGCCGGATGACTGGGAGTATTCAGTAAAAGGTCTATCAACATTGTTTTCTGATGGTAGAGATGCAGTAAATAACGCTATACAAGAACTTATAGATCATGGCTATATTATCAGGACACAGAAGCAGAATCAGGCAGGAAAGTTTGATGGATATGAGTATGATATTTACGAGCAGCCTCAAACAGAAAGTGCGGATAAACCGTTTACGGAAAACCCGTTATCGGATAATCCGTTACCGGATAATCCGAACCAATTAAATACTAATATAT
>ERZ809472.17-NODE-17-length-44821-cov-32.872202_pt1 | contig 44821 bp, 82 predicted proteins | sample MGYA00521274_ERZ809472 | MGnify/ENA primary metagenome ERZ809472 (study PRJEB31581, sample SAMEA3312791) | metagenome | study: EMG produced TPA metagenomics assembly of the PRJEB8939 data set (Metagenomic analyses of Rumen microbiomes reveals... | reverse complement strand
GCTAGTCTATAAACATAATAAAAGAGCTAGCATACTAGAGTTTAGTATATTTACTAATATTGATGTTGATACACTATACAATGCTATACATGGAAAGACTAAGAAACTAACTCCACAAGAAGTAGTTATTATTAAAAAGTGGGTAAAAGAATGTGAAAACACGTTAACAAATGGATCATCTGTTTTCGAGATATTCTTGCTCAAGTCTCAATATCGCTATAATGACAATTTAGCCCCGCTTCCCGTTCAAGACAACGCCCCGGTCATGACGTTTGAAGAGTTACCCGCCTTGGAAGATCAAACGGAAAAGAAGAAAACCCCGCAATAATGCGCATTTGAGCATGTTTTATCACATTGTAAAGTATTCGCATAAGTTACCTTTAGCGAATAGATACCCGGTTATTTGATCATATCGGGGCAATTATAGCAAGGGATCATTTCAGGGGCTTCAGATCATCCGGCCGTTGTTTGTTGATCGAAAAGGGGGCGCGGGGGGTTTCTGGAGCGGGGAGATTTTGGCCGGGTTAGTCCTAAAAATATCCGCGAGGAACAAAAGGGGTTATATATATAATACATTACTATTCACTACACTAAAGATAATAAACACTATAAGGGGAAAACATAGTATATGGCTAGAAAACCAAAGGAAGATGAATCTAGACCTAGTAAGAAACTAGAAAGAGAGATTGGGATATGCAAGCGATACTTGGAGCAGAAAGAGTTAGATTCCAATGTGCTTGATAATCTAATAGCTACGGTCTATGCGGCATTTCACGAAGAAGGGGATAATCCAAACATACAGTTTGCGCTTGAACATTCTGCTTGGGTGAAAAAGCTGATAAATCAAAATATCGTTGATCGTATGGGATATAACATTGACGATTTGGAGAATTATTGCAATACGCATCATACTCAGGCAGAACATTTGAATCAATACTATGAGTGCGTGAAGCATGAAGCCCCGTACTTGTTCAACTCATACTTGAACTACTTGGAGAAAAACCGCCCTGAGAAGGATAAGTTTTATAAGCCCCGAAGAAAATGCTTTCGCAAAATCGGGATCATACAAGCACTTCAGGCACTAGAAGATGATAAACTTGACGTTTTATCCTTGAGTATGCCGCCCGGAACGGGGAAAACTACGCTTGAAAAGTTCTTCATTTCTTGGGTGATTGGCCGTGATCTTGAAGGATTTAGCTTGTTTTTCTCACATTCAGGCGAAATAACCCGCATGTTCTATGACGGTATTCTTGATATTACGACTAACGAGACAGAGTACACTTGGAAAGAGATATTCCCGAAAGCGACACTTCAGGCCACAAATGCCAAGAGTGAGACAATCAACTTTGGCAAGTATAAGCCATTCGCGTCAATTCAAATGACATCCGTGGGCGCGAAAAACGCCGGGAAGGTTAGAGCAAGTAAGTATTTGTGCTGTGATGATTTTATTGGCGGCATAGAAGAAGCCCTAAACAAGAACATACTTGATAAGCTTTGGAACATATACACGGTTGATGCCAGACAAAGAAAGATTGATGGCGCGAAAGAATTGCATCTTTGTACCCGGTGGAGCGTTCATGATATCATTGGCCGCTTACAAACGATGTACGAAGGGAATAACCGCGCTAAGTTTATCGCGTACCCCGACATAGATCCCGTTACGGGGAAGTCAAACTTTGCGTATGACATTAACGGTTTTTCCGTTGATTTCTTCCATGAGCAGGAACTAGCGATGGATGAGGTGTCATATCGCTGTCTCTACAAGAACGAACCGATTGAGCGCGAAGGTCTGTTATACCATGATGACGAACTCCGAAGGTATTTTGACTTACCTAGTCGAGAGCCGGATGCGATTATTGGCGTATGTGATACAAAATCCAAAGGTATAGACTATATGGTATTGCCCGTTGTCTATGTTTTTGATGATGATTACTACATGGTTGATTGCGTATGTGATAACTCATCTGACTATAACCTTCAGGAGCAGAAGCTAGCAAATATCATCTGCAAGTACGAAATGCAAAGGTGCGAGTTTGAATCAAATGCGGGCGGTGACAGACTAGCTAAAAATGTGACCGATAGAGTCAAAGAGAAGAAGGGGCGGTGTAGCATAACCACAAAACCCACGGAAACCAACAAAGAAACCCGTATAATCGTCAATTCTAATTGGGTTAAAGAGCATATTTTGTTCAAAGACAAGAGTTTATACACCCGGCAGAGTGATTACGGCAAATTTATGAACATGCTTTTGTCGTATTCGGTTTCGGGCAAGAATCCGCACGATGATGTACCTGATGCGATGGCTAACTTTGCGCTGTTTGCGACAAGACCAGAGCGAAAAGCGGCGCGTATTATGAAAAATTTTTTGTAAAAAACAAAAAAGGGGGATATATGACATGAGCATGACGGAAAAAGAGGTAAGGGGCTTATTACACAGCATCAAAGATCAGGACGAAGAGCTTGAAAAAAAGCTTATTCAGTTGGCAGAATTACGGACAGCCGTTGAAAATTGCACCGCCAAACTCGACAAAGACGGATCGCAACACTCGATGGCGGGTGATAAGCTGTCAAATTTGATGTGCAAGATAGTTGATCTTGAAAAAGAGTGCGAAAACCTTCACATAAGTGTAAATTCGATAAGAAAAAGCGTTGTAGAGATGTCAAAAAGCCTTGCTCAAGACCGTCATAAGGAGTATTTGACGCTTCGATTTGTTAAGTGCAACGGATTTTATGACACGGTTATGAAAATGAACCTGAGTGATTCGACAGCCAGACGGATTGATCGTAAAGCAATTTCCGAGTTGACGAGAATAATTAACGCGACAGACGCGCCAAAACGCAATTTCTAGTAAAAATATCTACTAAAACGCGCTTTTACCCACAAAATCTTGTATGTTGTATTGACGTGACACCTATTGACATGTTATTTGTGTATTGTCAAGCAAAGACTCCTTAAAGCTTGATTCAGTGATCAAAAAGCTACAATTACCCACGGAAAGACACCCACGAACGGATAGGGTGTCTTTTTGTGTGACAAATGGAGAAAACCTGAAATATGCTAGGGAAAGGCAGAAAGAAAATCTATACGGACGTGCCGGAGATTACGGAGCAGAACGTAATCAAGGTTCTGCGAGAGTCAATAGCGGCACATCAGGAGATTGCGGCAGATTGTGATGCTTTGATCAATTTTGTTTCGGGCATACAGCCACTTCAGAGAATAAAGACGTATAGAGCAGACATAGATATTCAGGACATTGATAATGTCGCTGATGAGATAACAAACTTCAAGACATCGTTTAATTGGGGCAACCCGATAACACTTGTTCAGCATGGCGATAATGACGGTGGTAGTGAGTCCGAAGCAAAGGCCATAGCAGAACTAAACACTTGCTATGATACCGAGAAAGTACGTTGCAAAACTCAGGAACTTGCGAGTTTTGTTGAAAAATGCGGTATCTGCTACACATACACGGATGTAAATACCGAGTACACAGACGGAGATAGTTATTTTAGATATATGGTGCTAGATCCCCGTAGTGCGTTTGTGGTTAGGTCAAGTTACTATCCCGACCAAAGAATCATCATGAACGTGACATTCCGTGTTGATAGTGCCGGAAACAGATATTACACGGTATTCACAAAAGAGCGCAGATTTGAGATCAAAAATGGATATGCGCCCAAGAAGAATAACGATACATGGGATTTTGGCTTCGGCAATAACACGAAAAACCCTTTGGGAATGTTACCGTTTGTCGAGTGGGTACGTTGCGTAGATAGAACGGGATGTTTTGAGCGTCAGATAGACGAACTTAACGCCCTGAATATACTTGCGTCAGACTTTGCAAATGACGTTGATCAGAATACACAATGTATTTGGCATGCAAATGATATAGATTTCCCGACAGAAACATATACGGATGAAAAGACCGGGGAAGAGATAACGCGAGTTGCACATCCAAAGTCGAATGATTGGATAGAGACAACCACAACCCCGGATGGAAAGACACCTTTTGTCAATCCGTTACATGTCGATTACGACTATTCGGGCATGTTGAATAACTACTTGTCAAAGCGGGCATTGATACTTCAGAAGTGCAATGTGCCTAGCAGAAATGACAATAGCGGCGGTTCAACGGGTATTGCTATGAGCGATGCTACGGGATGGACTCAGGCTGAAGTTGAAGCTACACAGCAAGATCAACTAAAGAACGATTCAAAGCTAGACGAAGTTAAAATAGCACTTGCCGCTACAAAACTTTGCGCGGGATTTGACAAGAAGAGTCCGTTGTCAAAGCTTAAATATTCGGACGTTAAACCTAATATCCGCAGACAGAAGACGTATGAGATGACAACAAAGATCAATACGTTTGCCACGGCGGTTTCGCATGGTATTGATTACAAGTCAATGCTTCAGACAATCAATCTGTTTGATGATCCACAGCAAGTAGCGCGGGATTCTGAAGAAACCATGCAGAAGTTTATTGACAAGACGTTTGGTACAGAAGTCGAAGAGATAGAGGTTGACGAGAATAAGGGCGGCCGCGAGAAGACAAAAACAAAGGGCATTGACGCGCCTATCCCGAAGAGAGCAGACCAAGACAATAGCGACCAGATAGATAATTCCCCAAGACTTGATAAAGGCAGAGGATGAGTGAGTGAGAAAATCAACACTAAAGTTTGATAAACTTAACAAGTTGGGAATTGAAGAAGAGTTAGACAGCCTTGATTTGTATTATTCAGTTATGCAGATTGGGGAAGATGATAGGTCGAGAAGAAGGGAATTATGCGAACTTCTTACGGACGCTTTTTTGTACTTTTTCGCTTACTACGAAGCAAACGAGAAATACCAAGTAGGCTTGGCAAAAGAGATATACGAAGACCTTTTAGCCGATAAGGTTTCCGAAGCGGTTTCAAAGGTTACGGGCATTGACAGCTATATGAGCGATCATATACGCGAGATGTCAAAACAGATAGTTAATACCACTTTCAAAAACACAGAAATGAAGGTTGGTAATGACTATAAAAATGTTTTCACCCCTTTATTTATTTATGATGGCGCGCTAGATTCCCCCAAAGATGCTAGCGCGTCACTCCCCCAACAAGAAACCGAGAATGAAACGGACGTGGAATATTGGTTATCTTATAGACGGGCTGAAGACATAGCAAAGAGCGAAGCTAATACGTTCTTGAATTATACGGACTTTGTAGAAGCAAAAGAATCGGGCAGAACTAAGAAAACATGGTTGACAATGCTTGATGATAAAGTCCGGGAAACACATACAGAAGTGGAAGGTCAGACGATAGGAATTGACGAATACTTTACGGTTGGCGATTCCTTAATGAGATTTCCACATGATTTAGCCGAAAGTCCTAACCCGCAGGAAGTAATAGGGTGTAGGTGTTCGGTGGCATATAGCTGAAAACTAAAGATTTTGTTGATTGAAGCACTCCTTCAGGTTTAGGGGTGCTTTTTTCATACCCAAAACAGACCAGAGAAGGTCTTTAATCCCACACCGTCACAGAGAAGTGACCAAAAACTTAAACACGAACTTTTTTAGTCAGAAGTCGGAGAAGACTTAAAAGCACAAGGGAAGGAAGGTAACTGAATATGGCAGAAGAAGGAACAATGGCAACTATGGCAACAACGGATAGCGCAGATGCAAAGAATGAAGTTGAAACCGAGTCCAAAGAAACCGAAACAAACGCGCCCAAGGTTGAAGACTTGATGGCCGAGCTTGCACAACTCAAGGCAGATGCCGCGAGAAACAAGAACGCGCTTGATAAGGCTTTAAGAGAGAAAGGCGAGATCACGAAGAGACTTCGAGAAAGGCAGACCGCGGAAGAGAAAGAAGCGGAAGCTAAGGCAGAAGCAGAAGCAGAGCGGGCAGAACGCGAAGCTGAGAAAGATAAGATCATCGCTCAATACGAAGCCAAGGCGATGTTTGCTGAGATGGGTTTGTCCGGCAAGGAACTTGACGCGGCAATAGACGCGAAGTTGAACGGCGATGACAAAACTGTTTATTCGGTTATCGCGAAATTCTATGAAGCTAAGTATGAATCCGCACTAAAGACAAAAGAGAGTGAGTGGTTAGGTAATAGGCCACCCGTCAATGTCGGTGTCGGAGAAAGCACTACATTGACCAAAGAACAGTTCGACAACATGAGCTACAAGGAAAAAGTTGAACTGAAAAACAAAGACATAGAGACATACAAACAACTATCACAGTAAAGCAAAGGAGAACAGAAAATGGCACTTACAAAACTTGCTAACCTCGTTGATCCTGAGGTAATGGCGGGAATAATCGAGCAGAAGTATGTAGATTACATGAAGTTTGCGCCCCTTGCAACCATCGACAATACACTCGAAGGTCAGGCGGGTGATAAGATTTCACTTCCGCACTTTAACTACATTGGCGATGCTTCAACTCTTGCTGAAGGTGTAGCACTTACACCCGCACAGCTTACGGCATCGGCTGTTACAGTACAGATTCACAAGATTGCTCAGGGTGTTGAACTTACCGATGAAGCAATCCTTTCAGGTTATGGCGATCCCGTTGGCGAAGCCGCTAAGCAGATTGCGCTTGCTATTGCAAGTCAGGAAGATAACGAGATGCTTACAACCCTTTCGGGTATTGGTGCGGGAATGACTTACACAGCATCTTCAACACCTACTGACACGGATATTCTTGCCGCTCTTGAACTCTTCGGAGAAGACATAGACGGACAGAAAGCCGCTCTTGTATCTCCCGCTGTTTACACAGCTATGAGATCAAACACAAATCAGTGGGTTCCGGCTTCGGAGATTGCCGCTAACGTAGCAATCAAGGGTGCTGTTGGTGAGTACGGTGGATGTCAGGTTATCGTATCTAACAAACTTACGACTTCCGGCAACATCTACATCGTAAAACCCGATGCCCTTCGTATCTTCGTAAAGAGAGGAACACTTGTAGAGTCTGACAGAGACATCCTGAAGTTCTCAAATGTCATTACGGCATCAAAGCACTTCGCAACATATCTTTACAATGCAAGCAAGGCAATAAAGATTACGTCATAATCAGACGGGAGATAAACTTATGGGAATGTTATTCAGATATCACGACAATAACATTGAGAAAAAAGCAGACAACAAGGGGGTAGCCGTTAAGGTTGCCCCCAAAGTTGATGAGAAAGAGAAAGCCGAGAAGTCCATTGTTGACGAGATCAAAAGCATGAGCGGGGCAAAGCTTCGCAAGTATGCGGCTGATAACGGGGTTGAAAATCCCGAAGAGTTGACGGTTGGAGAACTCAAGGCAATTCTTCTCGAAAAGTTAGGTTGAGTTAAGTTGAGAAAGGTTTGATCGACAATGGTAGATACCACAAACTTTGAAAAAAGCATAGCGACAACAATAGGGTTGGAAATGAACAAAGAGCCTACCTTTGATATGGATATCGTAGCTAGCAAGGTATCTGCCGTTGTCAGAGAACTTATCCAAAGGCGGCGTTACAACAAGTCTGGAATGTCAGACGAAGCGATATTAGAGGATATCGAAAACTACTATCCACAAGTGCTTAACGTGGCAAGGTTTGACTTTAACACGATAGGCGCGGAAGGAGAAGAGAGACATACCGAAAACGGTATAGACAGATCCTTTATTGAACGCGGAAAACTTTGGGCGGGCGTAGTTCCGATAGGAAGGGTATTCTAGTGAGAACGCTTAAAAAGAACACAATCAGAATGTGGTACGCGTTGCACCGGGATTCAGAGCCTATTTACAAGAAAGATGAACACGGCAACTTAATCGTTGTTTATGTGGATGAATCCGTCACTCCCCCAAAGGAGTATTACGAGAAGATAGGCACAACCGAAGAAGGTTATACCGCACCCGTAGAGTTTTGCGGCAATATCGCATATAGCGCAAGTGGAGAAGCCGAAACTACTGAGTTTGGCGTGTCAACGGCTGAATATGAAGCAACTGTGACGGTTAGCACTAATCTTTTGCCGATTGACGAGACAAGTTTAGTATGGACGCATGAACCGCTTGTTGATCAAGACGGTTACGCCGTAGAGAGTGACGCAGACTTTAAGGTACTAAAAGTTAGACCTTCACTTAATGAAACCAGATACCTTTTAGCAAAGGTACAAAAATGAGCAACAGAGTTTTCAAAAGCAATCTTTCGACAGAAGGGCTTAACGGCTTAATCAGGCAACTTAGAAGATACGAAAGTGAGTTAGATATTATCGCGGAAGAGATAGTGGAAAAACTTGCGGAGCGTGGAATTAAAGTTGCTGAGTATTCGGTGTTTGCTGATTGGCGGTCGCTTATTGAGTTTAAGTATGAGCCAAAGAATCTTGGAGAAGGGGAACTTGTAGGACAAGACTTAACCCTTATTCATAGAATTTGGTACACGTCAGAACATCCGAGTATTTATAACCAGAGAGAAGCCTATGTTTCGCCCTTATGGATGTCGGAGTTTGGTGCGGGGCAATATGCTCTTGAAGGACACAGAGGTACATTTCCCGGACAAAGAAACGCGTTTCGTAGTGAGTGGAAATGGTATGACGGTAACGGCAACGAACATTCTTCGGAAGAAGATTATCACATGATTGCCACTCAGCCGATGTATAAAGCCTTTGTGGATATGATGATAAATGCGGAAAAGGTTGTAAAAGAGGTTTTCAGCAAGTATGAGTTCGAGTAGTAACAGTAGTTGGGTATTTGACCTTCAGGACAAAATATATTCAAGGTTGGATGCTGTTTGCGCGGCTAAGCTGTCAGGCAAATATCCTGATCTGAATGTGACTATGGATAGTCATAAGGTCGTTGGAGCGAAGTTTCCTAACGTGTACTTGCATTTCCTTACACCCGTGGAAGCGGGCAAAGACCTTGTAGGGCAAGACGTAAACGCGATTTACCTTACGGCAGACATCATCGTAACTGTCACATCTGCTCAGAAGATGGAAGTTGCAAGGGAAGTAACACAAATTGTCGTAGATTGCATGAAAGACATGCGGTTTACGGCTTCATTATCCGAGTTTCGAGATACGGACACGGAGTATAGAACAGTATCAAGGTTTGCCAGATTTATAGGCAACGAAGAAAACCCATTTTAGTAAAGAAAAGGAGAATGAAAAATGGCATTAGCAGGACTTTCAACCCTTGGTGTTGAATTTGGGTATGGTGTCGAGACAACGGCCGGATCGAAGCCGAGTACATTTGAACAGCTTACCCGTGTAAACAGTATCGGCGGTATCACGATCACACCCGAAACCATAGATGCAAGCGCACTTGAAGACCTTGTAGAGCAGAGCATCGCCGGACGTGCTACAACGGGCGGTACTTGGGAAGTGGTAATCAATTACACACCCGATACAGCTACGGAGTGGACGGATCTTATTTCTGCATACAATACCGCGGCAACAAGCGGTTATCAGATGTGGTTTGAAGTAACACATCCGAAGATGTCAGACGGTTTCTTTGTTATAGCAGAGCCGCCTCAGATGATACCCATGCCGGAACTTGGCCAGAACGCGCTTCTGACAGTTACCATGAGCCTTACAATCGTAGAGTACAAGGGTACATCAACTAAGGTTGCTTGGTCGTGATAAAACACAATCACGATTTCAGCAATAGATCATTACACCTCATCACATGGGAGATAGGCGGGGGAAACCCCGCCTTCCCTTATGTGAAATAGTCTAGAAAGGGAAGGGAAAAATATGGATAGACTACTTAAAATTAACGGAAAAACGTACAAGGCACTCAAGATTGATGTTAACGTAGTATGCGACTTTGAAGATAGCGGATTACCGCTCAATCAGTTCGGCAAAAAGATGTTTAGTACAGCCCGCCTTTACGCGGCACTTTCGATGAAAAAGGAAGTAGAAGAAGCCGGAGCAGAGCTTAGCGAACACATCAAGAACGGCGGCAATCTTGAAGACATATATCAAGTCATTTATGACGAAATGGCTGATTCTGGTTTTTTTCCGAAGGAGTCAGAGGGAACAGAAGAGACTTCTACAACGAGAAAGGGCAAGAAGAGAGCGGAGAAGTCGGAAGACGAAGAAGTGACTTCGTAAGTTTTCGGGAGTATGTCTACAATGTTTGGTTTCCCCTAATGTATAAAGCGGGAGTAAGTATTGAACGCTTTGGGAAGTTGAACATGAATGAGATGCGGTATATTGCTAACGCGTATGCCGAAAAACAAGAAACAGATTATAAGAACGCAGATATAAAAGCGTACATACAAGGAATTTACATGATGTGCGCATTAAAAGCGACAGTTATAAACTTCTTTGGCGGCAAAAAAGCAAACTATGAATATCCAGAACAAGCATTTTCGTTAACGAAGGACGAGCCGGAACTTACCGAAGAAGAAAAGGATGCACAAGTTGAATTGTTCTTTGCTTCGTTAAAGACAATGGAGCGGAATTTCAACTTGGAAAAAGAAAAGGAAAAGACAGAAAAGGGGTAGGCCAAAAGCTTGCCCCTTTTTGTCATGAAAACAAGTTAAAAGGTAAACAACATGGCTAACATTGATTCTTTATCAATTCAGATAAGTGCAAGTACCAAGAACGCGAAAGACAAGATAGATGCGCTTGTAGAATCTCTTGATAAGCTTGTAACAGCCATTAACAGTATAGACACATCTAAGATAGAATCCCTTGCGTCTTCGGTAGATAAATTGGGTAGTGCTATGACTTCCCTTAAAGGTACTAGCGCAAAGAGTATCACGAAGTACGCAGAAGCATTAAACAATGTATCGGACGCGGGAAAAACAGCCTTTGAGCCTATTGTTCAAGGCGAAGCAAAGGTAGCAGAAAAGACAGAAGCACTTGCCGATAACGCAGAGAAGGTTAATACCAACCTTAAAGCGATGGACAAGACATCTCTTGATCAAGTAGCTGATTCAGCAGAAAAGGCGGCAAGTAGTCTTGGTAGCGCACTTACTAGGGTTACTTCTGTTAAAGCAGGATTTAGACACATTGTAGTTCCTACAAAATCCTTCAAGAATCTTGAAAATCAAATAAATAGAGTTGCGGATAAGTACAATGCCCTTCAGGAAAGAATGAAGAAGGGGTTGAGTAGCGGTGATTTGAGTGCTGATGATGATAAGTACATGAAGATGTCGGCACAACTTGACGCTTTACGCAATAAATACGATGAGTTGATCCTGAAACAGAAAGAACTTGCTATGGAAGGTAGCGCGATCCGTCTTAACCCCGGTGTCGAAGCGGCATTAGGCGGTTTTAAGTCAGGATTTTCAGCGGTTTCAAGCATTATCAAATTCGGATTTGTTGCCGGGATAAAGATGGCGAACACGTCACTTAAACCCTTTAGACTTCTTCTTGATAAGGCAACGGGGGCGGCTTCAAGGTTCGCTAAGGGCGTACATCGTATAACCAAGATGCTTAAATTGATGGTTACGCGTATGGCACTCCGTAAGGTTATTGAAGAAGTCGGCAACGGTTTCAAGTCTTTAGCGTTACATTCGGAAGAATTTAACCAGAGCGTGTCAAGCATGATGAACGGCTCAAAGAAGTTAGGTTATTCTTTTGCCGCTATGGTAAGCCCTATCATCAATGCACTTGCGCCCGCGATTGTTTACTTGATCAATTTGTTTGTTAAGTTAGCAAACGTAATGAATCAGGTATTTTCAGCACTTACGGGTTCTAAGACGTGGAATAGAGCAAAGGATTTCACGGAGAATTGGGCTGACAACATCGAAGCGGCTAATAAGAGCGCAAAACAGCTTAAAAAGACCGTTCTTGGTTTCGATGAACTTAATCAGTTACAAGAGAAATATACCCCCGGTGGCGATACTTCAAACAATATCGTTGATATGTTTGAAACCGAGGAAATAGATAAGAAGTGGCAGAATTGGGTTGATAAACTCAAGAAGATGTGGAAAGACGCTAACTTCACGGAACTTGGCGCAGATTTGGGTAAAGCACTTAAAGACGCGCTTGATTCTATTCCTTGGGATAAGATCAAAGAAGGTGCTAGACAAGTTGGTGCTTCGTTAGCAACTCTTCTCAATGGTTTTGAAGAAGTAGAAGGTCTTGGCTACTCGATAGGTAAGACTTTCGCGGAAGGTCTTAACACAGTATTTGAAGCTATTGATTCGTTTGTCACTAACAAACATTGGGCTTCGACCGGGCATTTTATAGCCGATACCTTAAACGGTTGGTTTGAAAATATAGATTGGCCTTTGATACAGCACACCTTTGAAGAAGGTTTCCGTGGATTAGCAATCGCAATAGGTCAATTCGTTATGGATTTCAGATGGGATAACATATCTGATTTCATAGGCAACTTTGTAGATACATTCACGGGCGCGATCAAGGCGTTCTTTACTACCAAGTTATACGATGATAGGGGATTTCAGCTTAACTACTCCCCGATGTATAAGATTGGTTATGAGATTGCTTATCAGTTATCCAGAAGCATAGCACAAATTGATTGGGTACAGTTCGGTGAAGCGCTCGGCGCACTTGTTCAAGGTCTGATAGACGCTATTAAAGGTGCTATTGATGGCCTTAGTGCTAAAGGATGGGAACCCGTCAAGACCGCTATACAAGATGGTTTTACGGGCATGGCCAAAACCCTTGACTTTGGAGATGCCGCTATGGTTATTGGCGGTGTTCTGGTTGGTGCGTTAACACTAAAAGTAGGCAAGTGGGGGTTAGGCAAGCTAGGCGGCAAGATTGTCGCGGCTATAACGGGCGGCTCAGCGGCGGCAAAAGTATCTGAAACGGCGGGTTCTATGGGTAAGGTGGCAACTGCGGCGGGAGAAGCAACAGCCGCAGTAGGAGAATTAACCTACTCGATAGGAGAATTAACTGGTGCAAGTAATGGCCTTATGGGTGCGGGTGCTTTAGGTGCAATAGCCGAGACCTATAAACATGGCGAAAAAATAAAAGAAACTAGTGAGTTACTCTCCGAGAACGCCGATAAGATAAAAGAATTAGACGAAGCATATCAGAACGGCAAGATAGGGATAGTGGAATGGTCAAGAGAAATGGACAAATTGACCAATCCCGAAAAAACCTCTATTTTAGGTGAAACCATTGATAATTGGGTTAAGTCTTCAGGTATGTTCCGTGACTCGATGACTCTTACCGCAGATCAGTTTGAAGATATGGGTAAGAGAGCAGGATTATCGTCTGAAGAGATTGATAAGTGGTCGAAGAGATTTGAAGAAGCTGATCCTAAAGTAAAGAATACTTCTGATACCATCAAGAAAACATCGGAATCTGCAAGGAATCTAGGACATGACTTTGGAACAGTAGTAACTCCACTTGGCAATTTAAGTGAAACGGCGGGTAAGTTCCAAGGAAGTCTCGACAAGGTTGATGAATCTACCAAGAAGGTAACACAAAACACACCGATTCTGACCGAGAAACAGAAAGCACTTACAGATGCGTTTAATAATACGGCCAAAGTTGAACCGACATTTACGGCTTCGCAGAAGAAGATTGAAGATGCGCTTAAAGGTGTTCAAACTGAGACGGATAACCTTGGTACTACCACGGCTTTAGTTTGGGAACAGTTTGGAACAGACACAGCAAACGCAGAATTAAGTTTCGCAGGAACAGCCGGACAGATAAGTGCTGACATGGATGGTCTAGAGATAGGCCTCACCGCCGCTGTTAAAGAAATCGGCAAGGCGTTCAGCAAAGACAACTGGACGTTCAGTGGAGTCTGGGAAGGTCTTGAAAACACATTCTCAAAGGCCATTGAAGGTATTAAGAAACTTTGGAACAAGTTCGTAAACAGTGCCGATGAAGAAGGAGAGATTGCGGGCGGTAAGTTCAAGATCAAACTTCCGCACTTCGCTTATGGCGGTTTCCCGGAAGAAGATGGTTTGTTCTATGCTAACCATACTGAGTTAGTCGGAACGTTCTCAAACGGTAAAACGGCCGTAGCTAACAACGCTGAGATTGTCGAAGGAATACGCGCCGGGGTATATGATGCGGTAACGGCGGCAATGGCGAACAATACAAGCGGTAATAGTGATTACATTTCCAACACGATTATCCTTGATGGTGAAGTCATAGCAAGAAGCGTTACAAGGGCGCAGAACAAACAGAACATGCGGTTTTCGCCGCAAACAATATAGTTCGTAGGGAGTGGCGGCGTGTAAGTCCACTCCCTTTTTTATGGAGTAAATGATCAAGGATGGCTAGAACAAAATATCCCTTAAAAGTGAATAATGTTGATATCCCTTGCCCTAGCAAGTGCGATATTGGATATCAGGACATAAGCGCGGCTGATTCGGGGCGTGTAGAAACGGGATTGATGTATAAAAACAAAATCGGTCAGAAAGTTACTCTTGGTCTTGAGTGGGTTGCAGTATCGGACGCAGACGCGGCAACCATATTACAAGCGTTTGATCCTGAATACTTTAACGTGACTTACCATGACGCTAAAACGAACAGTAATCAGACAAAAACCTTTTATGTGGGCGATAGAAAGGCCGTACCGTATTGGTGGAATGACACGGGAAGATTTACTTATTCGAGTTTGAGTTTCAACATTATTGAAAGATAACTAAACAAATATGAAAGCAACAACACCGGGATTCAAAAGCATACTTGCAAGCGGCGGTTCTAGGCAATATCTAATCAAAGTTGACCTTGAACTTACAGATGGAACGATATTTCACTTAACAGAAGCGGATATATGGGAAGATTCCTTTGGTATCGAGACAGCTTCGAGTGGAACATCATCATTCGACATCGGAACGGCTGTTATCGGAAAATGCACGTTTACGATTAACAACATAAGCGGCGATTTTGATAACTACGATTTCTTCAATGCGGAAGCGGTTGTTTGGCTTGGACTTGTTGGTGATGTTGTAAATAACGTACAGCAATATTACCGCATGGGATTTTTCACAGTTGATGAGCCTGAAAGAGCAAGTGGCCTTATATCTCTTTCGTTGCTTGATAACATGTGGAAATTCGATGTTCCGTTTGCTGATGTCAATATCAGTTATCCCATTACGGCGGTTAATGCGGTATTAGCGATATGTTCTTATTGCGGAGTTTCTCTAGCGGGAACGAGTGCAAACTTCCACGGGTACAACTTCTCAATCGCGGAAGCCCCCAAGGATGTTGACAACATGAATTGCCGTGAAATGTTACAGTACATCGCTATGATAGGCTGTAACTTCTGTACGATAAATGACTCAGGATATCTTGAGATAAAGTGGTATGACGTAAACGCTACGGCAGAAACCACAGACGTGTTTGAACTTAACCAGAGAACGTCTTTTGGAACAACCGAAATAGAGATCACGGGTGTCAAGTTTGTCATTGACAATACCCCTTATCTGATAGGTTCGGCGGGTTATGTTCTTGAACTTCAGAATCCACTTGTTAATGCAAGTAACGTAAATGCCGTTTTAAGCCTGATATGGGCGATTTTAGACGGTTTTACACTCACAACCTACAATGTTTCATGCGCAAGTGATTTAGCGGCTGAAATAGGCGATAAAGTGAAAATAATCGACTATAAAGGTAACTACACTTACTCATGGTTGACGCTTAACAGTTTCAAGCTTGCCGGACATCAAATACAATGCAACGCCGAGCCGCCACAAAGGACGCTTGTTAAAAGATATAGCAAGACGGTTCAAGCGGCGGTTGAAGTGGCCAGACAGCAGACGAATGAGATTATATCTAATTATGATCTTGCCGTACAGATGATGAATGATCTAGCCGTTAACTCGATGGGTGGTTACGAAGATTACGAAGATTTAAGTACGGGCGGTAGAGTTTGGTATCTGTCAAATATGCCGATAACGAAGGTTAATAACGTATGTTCGTTTGAGCCTAATTCTACGGTATATAAGAAGTCTGGTAGCGGATTCTTCGTATCGCGTGATGGCGGTACAACATGGGTTAATGGTTACGATTCACAGACGGGAGAACTTGTAGTAAATGTTCTCGATGCAATAGGGATCAACTTTGATTGGGCGCGTGGCGGTACGTTAACTCTTGGTGGATATGGTAACGGCAACGGCGTTTTGTCGATCCAGAACGCAAGTAATGTCGAGAAAGTTCACGGAGATAATACGGGAATATTTGTCGGCGGTACTACGGGAAGTAAGATTTTCATAAATACTGACGGGGAAATGCAATACCTCTATGACAATTCGTATTCTGGAAAGATGCGAATGGAAGCATACAACAGAGGTACAGAGCAAAGCCCCGATATAGTAGATAGCCTTGCCGTAAAAGACTTCGATAGTATTCGTTTTAGTAGCGACCACGCAGGAATAGATATTGAGTCCTATTCGAATGATACGGGAAGCGTCAAAATTTCCGCAGAGAGTACGAATAGCGACAACGGAAACATAAGCGTTAATGCTAAAAAAATCTATTTAAGTGACGGGGCAATTTCCCTTGATAACGATAATAGTTTTTCTGCCGTTCACGTCCATACCGATGTAATTGATTTGGGCGCACCTGATGAAATACACGTTGGGAATAGCGTTGTTTCAGCTAATGACAATGGATATGTTCTTATACTTGACAGTTCAGGTTTGGCTCATAGTTGTTTCCTAAACAGAGGAATAATCACGGGTTGGACGGCACAAGGTACGAACTTATTTGACTATTGGCATACATGGACTTCGGGCGGCACAACATATTCAGCTATTGTTTTAGCCGCAGGTGTAACACAAGCACAGTTCCCTGATATTGATAGTACCTTACATTACGATCCATACATCGAGTGTGCTAATAACGTATCGCCGCCAAAACTTACGGATATGGTAATAAATGGAACTACGCTTACTGTTTCATTTACGGCGGTAACATCTGAACAAGCGGCAGGAAACGCGTGTGTAATTAAGTTAAGGACAATAGTGTAATGGCATTTACGAAGATGTTATGGCTACTTAATGTGCCGACACAAATAGGATCGTGGGATTATTGGTCTAGCGTAAGTGGGGTTGTTTTAGGCATACCCGATTTTATGGATTTCAAAAAAGAAAATAATAAAATTGCCTATTATGGCTTGGCGGTAATGGCGAGTTATAACCCCCGTTATCCCGATGCTTGTTTTATTATGATGTCACCTGATGCCGATGCTGTATCTTACAGAATAGTTCAGTATGGAAGTCAAAGTCAAGTTTATCCTTACAATTCCACAATTACCGATGTTAACGGTATTACATGGTATGTAAATGCTTTTAGAATATACAACCAAATAGACATAGAAAACCCTAACATATTCACAAAATCTTGCTACATCAATAAATTGACGGATCAATATCCAGATGATGCGGCAGGACGAGCGAAAGCAATTAGCGATATGTTAGGCAAAATCTATGCCGTTCCGTTCATTAGAAACGATTATCAATACCGACAAGTTTATAGTTTTGATTTCTCAACACTTGCAGACGCTCAAAAGACGATAAGAAAAGCCGTTGGGATATTCCTGTATATGAATTTATCTTTATATACGTCAAACTCTCGTTATCAAGCATTTTCTGATAATGCGGATTCTATTATTTCAAATATATTGACCTTAATTGGAACTAACAAATTTGTTTTGATAGATGACATAGAAATAGATAACGATTATGTCACTTGCTATTTGTATATCAACCACGATAATACAGAACTTAACACAAAGCAATTACAGAATGTAACTGATATTACAAACTATGGGTATAGGAAATTTACGTTTGGCTCTGTATCTCCCGCAGATGTATTAGGTTATAATTCGGCATCTGTAAGGATTGACGCACTAGGTACAATATCGGCGGCAAGAGGAACGAGTGTAAGTTCCTTATCAACTTTTACAGTAGGTTTGCAAGTGTGGGAAAGCAATTCTTATATTCATGTAAGAACAACAAATTTAGGCATAGACTTGTAGAAAGGAGCAAATAGATGGCAATAGTAAGAGGTACAACACCTACACTTACGTTTCATGTTCTGAATGAACAACTTGACCTAGACGAGATAGCGGAAGTTTGGATCACGTTCAAGACAAAGGCGGGTGTAAAGGTTAAGGAAATAACATATACGAAAGAAGATGTTGTGATAGATAACGTAGAGCATAACATCGAACTTGACTTATCACAAGAAGATACTTTGGATTTGCCGGACACAAACATACTTGTTCAGATGCGAGTACGTTTTGATAACGATTTAGCATATGCTTCAAGCATTATTCCTATAAATATCGGGCATATCCTGAAAGAAGGTGTGATATGAGTGACACAATGGAACTTACAGTTAGTTCACAAGTAATTGATATTGAACTTGTTGGCGGCGGTAGTGGAAGGTTGCCTTACTATATGGGAGATTACACAGTTGATCCTAGAAAAGTAGCACAGACACTAGGCACTAAAAACAAGAGCATGAGGGAAGATGTAACTGTTAATGCAATATTTTATTCAGAAACCGCCACAGTTGGCGGCGGCATGACCGCTTATATCGGCATGGAATGAGAAGGGAGAACAACAAATGGCAAACAATCAATATGTAAACAAGGTGGTATTCGGTAACACAACTGTAATGGATATTTCAGACACTACCGCAGATGCGAGTAAAGTTCTGTACGGAGAGAAGTTTTATCTTCGGACGGGCGAAGGTGTAACGGGTAGTTGTACTTACGATGCAGATACAAGTGATGCAGATGCAACGGCGGCAGAGATACTTGATACAAAAACCGCATATGTAAACGGCAATAAACTTACGGGTAATATGCCTAATCGCGGTGCTGTTACGGGTACTATCTCGACAGTAGCAGGTGCTTACTCGATCCAGAACGGATACCATGACGGAAGCGGTACAGTTGCTATTGATAGCACAGAACAGGCAAAGATAATCGCAGGAAACATCAAGAAAGACGTTACGATACTTGGTGTAACGGGTACTTACGAAGGATCGGCAACACCTACTTCAGTTGCAAAGACAGTTACCCCGTACACAACATCAAAAACTTATGTACCTTCAGGAGAAAGCACACCCGTTGATTACTACTCACAGTTTACAGTAAATGCAATATCTTACACCGAAACAGATAATGCGGCAGGTGGTAAGACAGTAACTATTGGAGACGTAGAATAAATAGTCTAGGAGAATAGATCATGGCAACTAATCCTTATGTAAATAAAGTGGTATACGGAAACCAAACAGTAATGGATATATCCGATACCGATGCGAACGAAGCTGACGTGGTTTCAGGAAAGGTTTTCTATAAGGGAAGTGGCGCAAGGTCAGTAGGAACGGCAGATTATTATAGTCCTTCTGATACGGCAGAAACTACCATTGATGATACAGACTATTTTCCGTTCTACGATTCTTCAGCTACGGCAAAAAGAAAGACTCTTTGGAGCAACATAAAGTCTGTCCTCAATTCTGTTTTTTTTAATAGAAGTGAGCAAACTGTACTCGGTGCAAAGAATCTTATTGAATATCCGTTCTATAATACTACATTTACAAATAACGGGATAACATTTACTGACAATGGGGACGGATCAATTACAGTAAACGGAACGGCAGAAGCGCAAGTAGGTTTTATTTTACATAATAGTACGGGCAGAAGTAAGCCGTGGGAATATGACAAAGATGTGATATTAAGCGGTACTTCAGACGGAACATCGAGTACGTTTTACCTCGTTCTAGCCGATGCGATAACTCATAATGATTATGTCTGCAAGGACGGTGTAAATCCTACAATACCTGCTTCTGTCAACGGACATAGATTCGGGTTGAATCTTATAATAAAACAAGGCGCGACATTATCAAACAAGGTAATTAGACCTATGTTACGCCTTGCAACCGATCCAGATGATACTTTTGTTTCTTATGTGCCTACAAACAAACAGTTGTCAGACTACAAAATGAGTTACAAAGACAATGGTGTGTTAGGTGCAAAGAATCTGCTAGTCAATAAAGCTAGTACGCAGACAGTTAGTGACGTAACATTTACTGTCAATTCAGATAAATCAATATCTTTAAGTGGTACAGCTTCAGCAGATATTTTTCTCAAGATCATACCTAATGAAGATGCGTACACCTTACCTAAAGGCTCATATGTATTAAGTGGCGGCAGAAGTGACAATATATATGTTTATCTCATCAATTCAAGTAGTGGTACTACTATTGCTGAAAATAAAAGTAGTATAGATGATACTAGCTTTACGTTAGATGATGATACACTAATTAGAGCAAGTATATATGTTAAAAACGGCACTAATACAAATAACACTACGCTTAAACCCATGCTTCGTTTAGCATCAGATCACGATGATACCTATGTACCCTATGCTATGACGAATAGGGAATTGACGGAAAAGGTAGAAACTGTTTATAAAGTTGCACAAGCAAATAGTAGCGGAGATACAGTAATCTTTTACAATGTAGATACTTCAAAAGCTTATGATCTTGAAGTGGATTTAGGAACAAGTTGGGACGGTGCGATCCCATGTGCTACAAATTGTACGATTCAAGGTACTACCGTGACATACACATTACAGAACGCACAAGCCGGACAAAGTTTTAGACTTATTGATCTAAAGAGATAGGAAAGGAGATATAAATTATGGAAATGACATATTTTGTTGATTGGAAACTTTACAACGGAGATAACAAAGGTTGGGCGTACAAGACCGAGTTAAAGACCACAAATAAAGATGAAGCGGTTCGCAAGTATGGAGAAGTGATAAATCAGTACTACGGCAAAGCCCCTTATGTATTTGGGATTATTTCTATGACGGATATGTACGGCAATGTTGTTGATAAAAACCAGAAGTATTGGGATAATACGCAACCTGAGCCTGAACCCGAACCGAACGAAGGGGAATAATTGATGCAGAAGGGGTGTCATTCTGGTAATGGCACTCCTTCGCTTTATATACGGAAAGCGAAACAAATGATAATAATTGACTACATCATATGCTTTTTTATAAAGATATTGCCCGATTGCCGATTATCACGCTGGTTAATAAGGGTGTTGATGGTAGTCAGAAGATAGGAGAAAAGATATGTGGCAAAGAGCATCGACAGTAAGTGGCGGGGGTGGTAGCGCAATAGAAACGGAAGTCTGCGGATATGCTTACAACAATTCGTATTATTATTTCGGCATTTTCAATACTAAAACGGGCGGCGTTAATTTCGCGACTATGTATTATAGCGGCACTGCTACGCCTAAACAACTATCGGGCAGTCTGTTAAAAGTAGAACGCACAGGTGGTCATTCTTTCAAATGGACAGCGATGAATGGTGCATATTTATACAGATTAGGATACAACGATTCGGGCGGCGTAGATATTCTGCCATGCGGTCAAAATGGAACATACAGTACGGGGAATACCTATTCTAATAACGTTACAATGATCGCAACAGTTGAGCAATTGTCATATTAAGCTCTTGCACTAACTGAAACTAAAATCAAACTCGCATTTTGTTTGAGTTTTGATGTTTGGATTTTGAGTATTGCGCTAACATGAAACGTTCACGATGTTCCACAAGTAGAACGGCTGTTTCACGGATAGAACTATTTTTCAGACTTTCATTATGATATGCTTAAATCACCAAAACGAAAGGAGCATACCATTATGACTAGAGAAGAAATAAAGGTTTATCTGCAATACACAAAGGTTTTGCTTGCGATACATAAGATTAAGGACGTTAACATTGACGAAGCATTAGACAAGGCCATTGATGCTTTTGACGATGAGGTAAAGCAAAGACATTATTTAGATTAGGAAAAGCGCATCCGAAAGGGTGCGTTTTTTGTTGAGGAAAAGAAAATGGACGATTTCGTAACAAGGGCGGTTCACGATGAATTTGCTAGGAGAGTGGACGAAGAAAACAGCAGACAGAATAAGAGAATTGAGATTATCGAAGGTAAGCAGGAACAAATTGCAGAACTTGTTGTGTCTGTTAAAGTATTAGCCACTAATGTTGAAAACATCGCAAAAGAGATCAACGAGCAAGGTTTACGGCTAAAAGAAATTGAAGGTAAACCCGCTAAGCGATGGGAACAGTTAGTTGGTTATGTCATTTCTGCTATTGTCACGGCCGCCATTGCGTATTTTCTGACAAGGGGATAAGAAAGGAGAATGAACATGAAAAATGGAACTCTTACACCTTCACTTTATACTTGGTGCAAATGGTTTTGCGTCATTGTGCTTCCGGCACTTGCTACATTCATTGTTGTGATATCTAAGATATGGGGATGGCCTGAGCTTGGAAATTCTATCTCAATGACGATCACGGCTGTTTCGACCTTCTTAGGAACTATATTGTGCATCTCAAACTACAACTACTACAAAAAAGAAGATAAGTCATGAATGGAATAGATATTTCACGTTATCAAAAAGGAATAGATTTGTCGGTTGTGCCTTGTGAGTTTGTCATAGTTAAAGCTACGCAAGGCACTTCTTATGTTTCGCCAGAGTTTAAGAGACAGATAAAGCAAGCGGATTCTCTTGGCAAATTCCTAGGTGTATATCATTATGCCGGGGGCGGCGGTGCTATTCCCGAAGCAAAACACTTTCTTGAAACGGTAAAAGACTACATCGGAAAGGCTATTTTGTTTCTTGATTGGGAATGGGATCAAAACCCCAATATGAGTAATCCTGAGTATGCTAAAGCGTTTCTTGCGTATGTTAAGCAAGAAACGGGCATTACTCCGGGGATCTATATGTCTAAGTCTGTTTGCCGACAATTCACATGGGATTCTAAATACCCGCTTTGGTGCGCTCAGTATGCTAATTATGATCCCACGGGTTATAAAGACAGACCTTGGACGGACACAAAGGGTTTTGGTGAGTGGAAGGATTGCATAATTCTTCAGTATTCTTCTAAAGGACGCTTGCCCGGATATAGCGGCAATCTTGATCTTGATAAGGCGTATATTACAGCCGATGAATGGCTAATGTATGCGCGTGGACTTATTGAAGTTAAGCCCACCTATGATGATCCGTTGCCTACGTTGAAAAAAGGCGTTAAAAGTGAGTACGTTCGTCATTGGCAGATGTTTCTTAACCTGAATGGTTACGCTTGTGGTAATGCTGATGGGATATTTGGTGCAAAGACCGAAGCGGCGGTTAAGAAGTGGCAGAAAGATCACGGTCTTGTTGCTGATGGAATCATAGGTAAGAAGACTTGGGGTAGTTTGCCGACAATGAAGTAAAGAAGTGTTCGATTTCATAGAACGGCTTAAATAGAACTATTCTAGCCATAATTCTAATGATACAATCATTCCTGAAGGGAGTTTTATTATATGGTTGTATCAAATTTTACAGTACCAGAGCTAAATTATCTTCGGGATAACTGTAACTTCGTTGGCGTTGAAACAGATGTTTTTGAAATGAGAAGTCGGGGAATATCCCTTGAAGAAATAGCGGAAAAACTGAATATGTCGGCTACCAACATAGGGAGAATAAGCCAAAGAGTAAATAATAAGATAAAAAGGCTACAATAATTCTATAAAAACATGGCACTTTTCATACATTTATTGTGTATGGAGAGTGCCTTTTTTTATTGCCATAATTTAAGCATGGATATTGATAAACTTTTTAAGAAAGTCATAGCAAGCGATGATATAAGGAACGTTCCGATCCTATTTATCATTATGGTCTTTAATTGCGTTCTGGATGAAATTAGTACGGGTGAGTGCTTTTACGAAACGGAGTATGAGTGATGTTTGTTGAAGTAAACCTAAATCCCTATAAGAAGTCCGTAGGTGATTGCGTTATTCGGGCTATTAGTATGGCCGAAAACGAAGATTGGGATGATACGTTCATTGAATTGATGCTGAAATGCTTTCAATTAAAGGATATCCCAACATCCAACAATGCGTGGGGCATATATCTTCGGGATCTTGGATATAAAAGGCATATCATACCTGATACTTGCCCTGATTGCTACACGATAAAGGATTTTACAGAGGAACACCCGGAAGGAGTTTATATTATTGCTACGGGAACTCATGTTGTTGCTGTTAAAGACGGTGACTATTACGATACATGGGATTCAGGGAACGAGATACCTATTTACTACTTTGAAAAGGAGATATGAGAAATGGCTTATAACTATCCGTACACAGCACAACCGCTTTATCCACAGACAATGAATCCAATGCAATCTAACGCGTACCCAACACAAATGAGCGTTAGCCCAACACAGCAAAGCGTTGGTCAGCCACAGATTCAGGACGGGGGTTTTGTTACTATTCCCAATGCCGATATGGTATATTCGTACCCGGTTGCTATGGGAAAATGCGTAACTTTCAAAGTCGAAGGAAAGCCGTTAATCATTGAAAAATCAATGGGTTTTTCACAGCTTGATTCTCCGAAGATTGAAAGATATAGGCTTGTTAAGGAAGAAGCTGAAGATGTTGAAAGTGGCGCGAGTGAGGATGTTTCCGAAGTTGAAAGCATGAAAGAAGACATCATAAAGATATGGGGTGAAATAAATGAGATCAAAGCAAACTCTAGGAAGAGTACCCCGAAACGCGAAAGCAAAGATGGAGAGTCTTGATATGGTTGGAAATATGCAAGATATTATGAACTTTTATCAAAAATTCAGACAGAACCCGATGCAGATGTTGAATCAAAGGTTTAACATACCGCAGAACGTCAATATGAATGATCCTAATAGCATAATTCAGCACTTGCTTAACTCCGGGCAAGTATCTCAGGAACAAGTGAACAATGCTATGAAAATGAGGAATCAGTTTAGATAAACATAGATATAGATATAGATATTAAGGGAGTGCGCATAACCTTGATATACGGACGATACAGAACGTGAGTATCGCCCCTAACCTTAAACAGATGAAAGGAGAAAAGAAATGTTAGAAAATGGATCAAACTTCTATATGCCCGTTGCACCCGCTAATGGCGGTGGATTCTGTAACGGATTTGGCGGCGATGGATGGTGGATTCTTCTGCTTCTGCTCTTTGCGGGCGGTTGGGGTAATGGTTTCGGCGGCGGTTTCGGCGGCGGAGACTTATACCCTTGGATGAACAATTCACAGAACATCAATGACGGTTTCCGGGATCAGATGCTTAACAGCAACATCACAAGTATTAGGGATGGGATAAGCGGCATATCTAATCAGCTTTGTAACAGCTTCGCGGCCGTTGAACAAGGCGCAAACACACGCCAGATGGCAAATATGCAGAGTATCTTTGATATTCAGAGTGCTTTGCAGAATTGTTGTTGTGAAAATCGTGCAAGTGTCGCAGACCTTAAATACACGGTTGCAACGGAGAATTGTGCGGATAGGGCGGCTCTTGAGAGTGGCGTTCGTGATATTATCACAAATCAGAGCGCAAATACTCAGAGAATCCTTGATCAGATGTGTGCAGACAAGATTGACGCTAAGAACGAGAAGATTGCAGACCTTGAGAGACAGCTTACAATGGCTAATCTTCAGGCTTCACAGACCGCTCAGACAAGCCGACTTCTTGCTGACAACGCGGCTCAGACGGTTGCGCTTGAACAGTACCTTAACCCCGTACCCGTACCCGCTTACATAGTCCAGAACCCTAATTGTTGCTCACAGAGCTTCGGTTGTGGTTGTGGTTGCGGCATGGCATAAGGGGGTGTAAGTATGGCGGCAGAATATCTTGCTAATGCGGTGCAGGAAGTCACACTCAATGCACCTATCAACTTTACGGCATCTATACCATGTACCAAAGGTTACGTTTACCATGAGGACGAAACGGGTATTTTTATTCTGCGGGGCATGACTAATCAATGTTTTGCCACTTATCAGGTGACATATAACGGCAATATTGCCATTCCCACAGAAGGGGAAGTGACACCGATAGCGGTTGCATTGACAGTTAACGGAGAGCCTAGACCTACAAGCAGAGCGATTTTTACTCCGCAAGCGGTTGATGAATACGGCAATGTCACAAGTACGGCGATAATCAAAGTGCCTAGAGGTTGCTGTTTCTCCGTATCGGTTGAATATGTTGCGGCTACGGCAGATCCGACAGTTGTGCCTACACCCGTAATTGAGGTACAGAACTCAAATCTTGTAATCGACAGAATAGCGTGAAAGGAGAGCAAACATGCACATGAAAAAGACTTATGATAATCTCCGGGATATGCTAGAGCGTGAGATTGCGGAGATTGAGAAGAAAGGTAATCTTGATCCACAGAGCCTTGATAACCTTTTCAAACTTATGACTACCCTAAAAAACACGGACAAGTGTATTGATCGTGAAGAAATGGGCGGTATGTCATACGGAAATCGCATGAGTTACGACAGTTACGATAGTTACGGCAGAATGATGCCGCATTATGCCTATGATGATGGCATGAGTATGGCTAGGCGTGGTCGTGATGGCGATGGAGATGGCAGATACAATGAAAGTCGCGACAACTTTCGTGATCGTTCGTATAGAGGACGGGAATCCTACGAAAGCTCTAACGGGTACAGTAGAGACAAAGCCCGGTCAAAGATGGTCGAGAAATTAACAACATTGATGGATGATACCATGTCAGAACACGAAAGAAATGCGATAATGGATTGTATTGAGAAAATTAAATAGTGTGTGTTAATTGGGGCGTGTCATTGGATACGCCCTTTTTGTTCCCGTTTGATAATGGATAAAAGTTGTCCTAGCTTGTCCTGATCGAACACTTCTGGCTGATAAAATCAACGTTTTATGACTGCGGATAACAGGACTTGAACCTGACTACCGAACACGTCTAAATAGCGCGGTTTCAAGGGATATATGCCTTTTTTAATTGCTTTCATCGAACACTTTTTACAACGTATTTATGCGGTTTACAGCCACTATCTGTAACCAAACTTGTCCTGAGTTGTCCTATGGTGTCCTATAAATCACCCTTAATAATCTGGTCAATATGGGCAAGGGCGTCTTTCTTTTTTTCTTCCATAGCATGACCATAACGATTGTATATCATGGCCGGAGATGACCACCCGCCAAGTGCGGCAATAGTCATAACATCCACGTTTTCAGACAATAGTTTTGTAGCAAAATAGTGACGTAGTTTGTGCAAGGAAAATCTTGGTATTCCAAGCGTCTTACAAGCGGTATTGATTATTTTAGATATATCACCGGGATTGTAATTAAAAGCATAAAAATTTGTCCTGATATCTTCAGCTACATCTTGCGGAATCACTATTGTTCTGCGAGATTTAGGAGTTTTTGTAGGTTTTATAACATACCTATTGTTTTCGTCTAACACCTTTGCTTTGGTTATATGCAAAGTATTCCCGTCAAGATCATCTGCTGAAATGGCCATTATTTCACTTCGCCGGAGTCCGTAGGACGCTAAAACCATTAAAGTATAGTATTTAGGGCGTTCTTCTTTGATGTAGTTCAAGAACCTAACTATTTCTTCATCAGTAGGGATATAAGGCTCTTTTTTTATCGGTTGTGGCAGAGTTATTTTCCCCCCAAAGTCATTTCTAAATGTCTTAATAACGGAACATATATAGCTACAATAGTTTTTTACGGTCTTTGGTGCTTTCTTCTTGGCAAGTAGGTTTATTTCTGCTTGTACGTCATTTATGGTTATTTTATAGATATTCTTCGCTCTAAATTCTTTAGATAACCTATTAGGCAATTCGGAGTATTCCTTGACCGTTCTAGGAGATAGAACATTTCTTTTAAGTTCAAGATATTGTTTAGCCGCATTTTCAAAAATGAGTATTTCTTTTGGAACGGGTGCATCATCTAAATAATTACCCAAAGCCAAAAGAATCTCATTGTTAGACGGTTTATGGTCGAACGTTATACTCACAGCCTTACCATTTAGTTGTTTTCTTACCCGGTAAGATCCCGAAGGGCGTTTTTCAATCTTCACAACCAACCACCTATACCGTAGCCGACAACATAACCGAAGCAAGCGGATATTAGAATTGAGAATTTAGGTATCTGGTAAAACTCTTGTTGTCTGTATTTCCTAACGAAAAGAGCCGCAATTAAGGGCAACCAATACTTACACATTAGCGCGATGATGGCATAGCAAAGAATATCAAGCACAAAAGCCCACATTCTGAAGGTATCGCGTATAAGATACATTCCAAAAGCGGCCGCAGAAACAAGGGCAAGAATATTGTATAGCCGCATCTGTAAATTAAATTCCTTGGAATACTTCTTGTTTTGTTCCGATATCTGAGCGTTCCTAATGGCCTGAATGGGATTTCCACAATTCGGGCAAGTAAAAGCCTTGTCGCTTATTTCCTTGCCACATTCAGAGCATTTCACAAGTGCCATAAAGTCACCCCCGTTCTTTACAATGATTGCATAACAATAGTTGATCTAATAATTTCTGATTAATGTCAAGAAGATGATCAATTCTATGATCCTTTAATTCTACTTGATGATTAAGAAACGCAAGATTTTTTTGAAATTGTGCGGTTTCTTTCTCCATTTTTTCATGGTACTTGTCTTTTTCTCGTTGCTCTACTTCTTTTATCTCTTCTTTCAGTTCTGAAATTTGTTTTTCGTACTCAAACAGAAGATCCTTCTTGAGCTTCAGGATGGATTTGTATGCCTGAGTATCAATATCATCGTCAGCTTCTATTGTTTCGATATCAAGAAGAGCTTTCGCAATCGGCCTGATTGTATCATCATATCTGAACGTTTTATCTTCCGATCCATCAGCGAACACCCTTGAAAGCGTTGATTTTGATAGAAAATCTCCGTTTTCTTTCATTAAATCAAGTATCTTATCGAACGAAAGACCTTTTTCTTTTCGGACTTCTTTTAGCGTAAGTATGACTTCTCTAGTATTTGTCATTTTTCACCCCCGTTTTATTTCAGCGAACGTCAGTTAAAGAACTATTTTATGCGGTTTCTCGATGATACGATTTTGTTACAGAGAAAGGAGAGAGAGCCTATGACTATGAGAGAATTTGATAGAGAAATTGATATAGCGGCAACAATCCTTACTTGTAACGCGGTATTCTACGCAATAGTTTTGATCTGCTTATTCATCTTTTGAAATGCCCGTAAATTCATAGAAATTCATGTTAAATAATTTGAGAAGTTGCGCGATGGTATCAATATCCGGCGAAGATAAGCCTTGTTCCCATGAAGCAATAGTAGTTTTTTTTGAACCTAACCGTTCCGCTAACTCTAATTGCGTCAATCCAAGGTCTTTTCTTTTGGATATGATATTGAGTCGCATTGTTTCCCTGATAGCGGTTTCCTTATTCTTCATCTCCCATTCTCCCTTCTAATTTGAATACTAACATTTAATACTTCGATTTTCAATATCAGCGTTCCGATTTTGTAAAATATTTTTTTGAAAAACGAAAATTTAGTATTGACAGTACGAAAAATTCGTACTACAATCTGAAGCATGGCAGAACTAAATATTCGTACTAACAAGGAAAGGGGGTACAAGATATGGTAGGTCAGCGTATAAAAACGTATCTGTCAGAAAACGGAATCATGCAGAAGTTCTTAGTCGAAAAAGCAGATATCCCAAGTTCGGTTTTGACTCAAATACTTTCCGGCAATCGAAAGATTGAAGTCTCAGAATATTATCGGATCTGTAAAGCTTTGAAAGTTGACTTCGAGAAATTTCTTGTGGATGAGACAGAAACATAGTTAACCGACTATCAGGGAAGGGAGATCAGAAGTGCCAAAGGTATATATCACGCGGCAACAAAAATTGAATGAACGTCTTGTTTCGCTGATATACGGCACGATGAAGGTTAAACACATCACGCAAGCGCAAATGGCTGAAAAGTTAGGAATAACGCAACAATCGTTTGCAAGGAAGCTGAAATTTGCACAATTCACCTATTCGGACTTGTTTACGATTTTTGAAGTTCTTGAATTACCAGATGAAGTAATCTTGTCAGTTATGCGCGAGAGAAGGGGAGCATAAACATGAAACGAAGCGATAAAGTTTACGGGGTTGGCTGTTTGTTTACCGTTCTAGGTGGCGCGGGAATAGCCGAAAACATAACGTCAGGTAGGGGATCATTTCTTTTTTGCGCAATCGTTCTATCAATAGGAATTGCGCTTATATTAGAAAGTTACGTCTTATGAGCAATTATTTCATAGTCGGAGAAACCTTTGTTGACTACGCGCTTGTTAAGGATGTCACTAGAGCATATCAGGCGAGAGTTTTTGACGAGATGGGGGATTTATCCGAGAACGAAGAACGGCATATTTCAGAACTATCAAGAAGAATGGCGGCACTTGACGAAAAAGAAACCTACATAACTATAAAGACGTTAGTTGAAAACCACCTAGACACAGTTATACGAACGCTCAAATACTTAAAAGTTAAAAAGGAAGGGGAAAGCGAATGATTACAGTACCGATGTTTAAGCAAGGCGAACACGTTTACATGGAGTTGGAAATTGAGAAGGTGATTTTGGTAGGAGCAGAACACAAATACCGACTTAAAGTACCGGGAGTTGAAGACTACTTAAAGGAAGAATACGTTTTTGATCAGTTGATACCGATAGACGTACCCGCCGAAACTGAGAAAGGAGTTGTCGCAAATGAAGGATTGGCTTGAATCCAAAGCATACGATGATTGGAAGCTGAATCCCCCGGAAAAGACAACGGCGTGTCATTGTGCATGGTGCAAAGAAGATTTGTACTTTGACGAAGAATATTACGAACTTGATGACGAGATACTATGTGAGGATTGTGCTGAAAAGTGGCTGAAAAATCACAAGAATTGGGTATCTGAAAGTATGGCAAGGGGGAATTAAAGGAATGGAAACAATGAGTAACGCGGAGTACCGCAAAAAGGAAGGAATTTCATCGTCTGACATCAAAAAGATGATGAAGAGCATGGCACATTACAAGTATTACAAAGAACATCCCACGGAAAATGACAGCGAAGCACTTTTGTTTGGCCGGGCGTATCACAAGTTAATGCTTGAGCCGGAAGACTTTGATAAGGAGTTTATTGTTTTTCCGAAGATTGATAGAAGGTCAAAGGAAGGGAAAGAAGCATACGCGGGCTATATGAAAAAGGCAGAAGGTAAAGAGATCCTAAGTAGCGAAGACTTTGAAAAGCTCAAGGAAATGCAAAAAGCCTTATATGAAACACCTTTCGTGAAACTTCTTATAAAGGGCGAACACGAAAAGTCGTTCTTTTGGAAAGATAAGAAGACGGGCTTACCTTGTAAATGCCGCCCTGATAGTTTCGGGCAGACCAAAGGACAATATGTGTGTGTTGATCTTAAAACAACGACAAACGCCGAAACGGATCACTTTATGCGGGATGCTTTGAAACTTGGGTATGACATTCAGGCTTATCACTATGTTGATGGACTTGAAAGCATTTATAAACAGCCGTTTAAGTTTATCTTCATAGCACAAGAGAAGACCGCGCCATACCTTGTGAATATTCTTGAAGCTGATGAATATTTCATGACAAGCGGTAAGGAATTGCGAAACAAACTACTTGGAGACTACAAGAAGTGCCTTGAAACTGACAAGTGGGAAGGTTATATGTCGGAAGCAAGCGGAATTAACAGCCTTTCAGTTCCGAAGTGGTTAGCAGAAAGCCTTGATATAGAAGGAGAAGGAGAAGACGAAGCGGAAGGAGATTTTGAGTGATGGCAGAAGAGAAGAACGAACTTGTAGAACAACCTAAACAGCAATTAAGTGATCTCATATCAGAGAAACTCGATGTAGTAGCTGATGGATTGCCGAGAGAGTTTAACAAAACCCGGTTCGTACAGAACGCGGTAGCACTACTAAACGGTAATGAAACCTTGATTGAGTGGAAAAAGGAACATGGTAGCAGACAGATATTTGAAGGACTTGTACGCGGCGCGTTCCTGAATCTCGATTTTCTGTCAAACGAAGCTTATCTTGTTCCATACAAGGGCAAATTACAGTTTCAACCGAGTTACCGGGGAGCAATAAAATTAGCGCAGAAGTATAGCATAAGGCCGATCAAGAACATTTATGCAAAGTGCGTAAGAAAAGGTGACGAGTTCAAAGAAAAGATTGTAGACGGAAAACCTTTGATAGACTATCTGCCCTTGCCGTTCAATGATGATGAGATTGTGGGCGCGTTTGCGGTATGTGAGTATCGAGATGGCGGCTTACAGTACGAAGTTATGAGCATCAAGGAACTTGAGAAGATCCGTAAAGCTTCTAAGATGGGGCAAAGCGGAGCATGGCGGGAATATACATCAGAAATGTATAAGAAAACCGTTATTCACAGATTATGCAAGCATATCCAGATAGACTTCGAGAACACGGAACAGTTACGCACATGGAATGAGAGCATAGAAGCTGAGTTTAAGGAAGTATCGCATACTCCGAAAACAGCAAGTTTGAATGAGGTACTTCTTGATGAAGAAAGTGAGGTGGTATCTGAACAATGAAAACGCTAGGAGTCACTTATCCCCATGAAATGAAAGAGGTTAGACAATGAATTTTTCTACGCAGATAAAGCAAAGCAATACGGATGAATGGTACACACCTAAAGAGTCCGTTAAAATGATTATCCCTTATTTGACTAGGGGGGGATATAAGCGGATATTATGTCCTTTTGATAAACCCGAAAGCAATTTTGTAAAGGTCTTATCGGAATACGGATTTGATGTAACGTATAGCCACATTGAAACGGGAACAGACTTTTTTACAATAGAAAATCTTCAGGATTTTGACGCAATCGTAAGCAATCCCCCGTTTTCTAAACGGCAAAAGATACTTGAAAAATTGTTTGAATCCGGTGTTCCATTTGCTATGATCTTAAACTTTAATGGTTTATTTGATAGCAAGGCTCGATGGGAGCTTTTCAAAAACAATGATTTTGAGTTGCTTGTACCGCAGGGTAGGATGCACTTCTTTAACGAAGAATGTAAGGGCAATTCCCCTAATTTTCAATCTATATATGTGTGCAAGGGGATGTGTCAGAAGCAAATTGAATTTGAAAGGCAGGTGATAACTGAAAAATGAAGTACAAGCTGATTATTCCAGAATGGAATAGTGGCTTAAATGAATTACTGAATCATCAAGAGAAAAGGTGGGATGCGCGGCTGAAGAAAATGCGCGTGTATAACACCGAGAAAGCCAAGAATGAAAGTTTAATCCGCAAATGTATTAAGAAACAAGGTATGTGGGATGTCAAATTTAAGACACCGATAGCCATTAAGTACAAGATCATCGCAAAGGACAGAAAACATGATCGTATGAATTTAGGGAGTTGCCTTGACAAATGCTTTTGCGATGCAATTCACAAGTACAAAGACTTGAAGATGATACCCGGTGACGGATGGAATGACATTATTGATATTAGTTTCGATTTTGACATTGATCCTGATAATCCGAGAGCAGAAATTTACATCACGGAAATATAACTTCGTATTTGGCGATTTAAGGCGGGTAAATTTTTTTGCCTATGAAGTACTAAGGATTAGTACAAAAATGGAAATTTGGTACTAAATTTTAAGTTTTAAGGGCATATTTTGAAAGGAGAGTGTAAGTATGGAAAACAAAAAAAAGAAAAAAACACAGATGAGTGAGATTTTGAAGTTCATGTTAACGCATAAAGGGATTACAAGACTTCAGGCGGCAGAAAAGTTTGGTTGTATGAATCTCCCGGATGTGATTTATAGGCTTCGCAAGATGGGTTATGAGATTGTGAACGAGTATATCACAAAGAAAAACCGCTACGGACACACAACTACGTTCGTTAGGTATTGTCTTGTAAAGTAGGGTTTTGCTTATGCATGATTACGGAATCCTAGAAAACTATAAGGAGTTCGGCGTAGGAATAGTAGAGTTCGCCCTTGATGATTATGTTTCCACAATCAAGAGTCTTGGCCGTTATTACATAAAGCTTGAGAAGATCCTAAACGGCGAAGTTAAGGTTGTGAAACATCATCAAAGGGTGGGCGATATTTGCCGGAACATATACGGACGGATAAATAATCTCAATGAAATTGAGCGGTTTTTTCAAAGTGAATGGACGGAATGTTTGACGAATTTGGATGTCAACTATCTGTTTGAACAAGCAAAAGAGAGACTAAGAGAGAAAGGGTACAAGGTAAATCTAATGGGATTAGTGGTATCGACAGATGACAAAGGCGTAAAGGTCTTTGCAAGCGAAAAAAAGAGTGAGAACGGAAAGTTCACAGCTTACAGCATCGGCATAAACAGCAAGAATCAAGACGGTAATTGGGTTAATGGCTATCTTAGTTGCAAGTTCAAGAAGGGTGTAACCGTTGCTAATAAGTCAAAAATCAAGATCAAGAGTTCGTTTTTTGTAGCTACGAAGAGTAATAACAAATCCTACGTTCACTTGATGATTACGGATTTTGATTTATTAGAGCCGGGAGAAAACGCAGAAGACAGCGCAGATGACTTCATGAAAATTCCTGATGGCGTGGCTGATGATTCTCCGTTTCTGTAAGAAGGTGATTGAATGTCGGAAGGTTGGATAAAAATACATAGAAAACTTCAGAATAATCTGATCTGGACTAATTCAAGGATGCCTTTTGATTATCGTAGCGCATGGATTGACCTTTTACTATTAGCGAATCACAGAGACACGGAAGTTGTTTTTGATTATGAGATTTTGGTAGTCAAGCGCGGTCAACTCATTACTTCGACCAGACAGTTAGCGGAAAGATGGAAGTGGGGAAAAGATAGAGTCTGCAAATACTTGCGGTTGCTAGAAACACAAAAAATGATAACCAAAAATAGCACTACAAAACGGACACTCCTAACCATTGTAAAATATGACGATTTTCAATGTGACGCAGACACGGGTAAGGACACAGAGCAGACACAGAGCAGACACGACTCAGCCACAAACAAGAATGTAAAGAATGAAAAGAATGAAAAGAATAATAATATATATACTAAATATATCCCCTCATTTTCTGAGTTCTGGAAAAACTACCCCCGAAAACAAGATAAGGGTATGGCATACAAAAACTATCTTGCCCGGTTGAATGATGGCTACTCCGAAGAAGAGTTGTTGACCGCTTGTAAGAACTATGCGGCCGAGTGTGAACGCGAGAAACGCGAAAGCAAGTACATCAAACATGCCACGACATTCTTGAGCGTAAACGAACCATTTGTTGATTACCTAAAGTCAGAGAAGGGAGAAGCGGATAATGACGGATCTAGACATATACCTAGAAGAAATGAAGAACAGCGTAATGCCGAGATTGACGAAACGATCAGAAGAATCGAATCAGGAGAAGCAGACGCAGACGATATCGGATTGTGGGAAAGCTGAAGCTAAGACATGCCCTTTGTGTAATGGTATGGGTTGGGTGTTCACAGACTATAACACGGTTAAAGAGTGTGAGTGCGGATTGATTGAACAGCAACGGCAGGAAAGCAAGCTTAGATTTGCGACAATCCCCGAAAACTACAAGAACGTGCGGCTTAGTGATTTATCAACCAAGTACTATAACAAGGACAATAAGCAAATATTTAAGGCTATTGCGGCTTTCATCACTTGGTATCTTGAGAATCTCGAAGAAAACATAGAATCCGGCAAGGGGATATTCCTTTGGAGCGAAACTAAAGGATCGGGAAAAACGATGTTGGCGGCGGCATTAGCTAACGAGTTGATAAACAAGTACAGACATTTCGTAAAGTTCGCTACTTCGATTGATATTTTGGACGAGATCAAAGCGACATACGGAGATGACAGCGAAGAGAATGAAAGCAAGCTACTTAACGATTTGGTTTCTGCTGAGTTCCTTGTGATTGATGATTTTGGTACAGAACGCGCTACGGAATGGGCGGGGGAGAAGTTTTACCAGATAGTCAACAAGCGATATATCAACAAAAAAGTCACATTCTTTACTAGCAACTACGACCTAAAGACTTTGAAGTATGATGATCGAATTTCAAACAGAATCCGGGAAAGAAGCTATCTTGTTCATTTTCCCGAAGAGAGCGTAAGGGAAGTAAAAGCACGTCAGGAGAACAAAACGATATGAGCATAATTGATGATTTTGGAGATTTTTTGAAAAACAAGCGTGTGGAAATGGGATTAAGCCAAGTAGCACTAGGAAAAATGCTTGGGGTAACTCAGAACACTATCAGCTTTTGGGAGCGTGGCTTGTTCTCACCGCCGTTTGATACCGCGAAATACATTGTACTTCGGATGGGTGGAAGGATTTTGATTGAGGTCGAAGATGATAGTCAACGAGAACAAGATACAAAAACAGAATCGTGAAAACGAAGAAAGGTTAGTTGTACCTGAAGACTTCCAGAAAGAGAAAGTGCTTTCAGAACTTCGCAACGAGTCATTATCGGTTATCTGCCTTGCCGCAATGTATGCAACAAACTTTGAATTTACGGGAGAAGATGTTACTAAACGGATAATAAATGCAGACAAGAATGTTGATCTTCTGCAAAGAGTCTATAACAAGGGCTACGAAGAAGGGTTATGCAAGGGAAGGGAGTTAGAACGAGAGTATGAGAAAAACAAGGGGAATAATAATAGCAACGCTACTAGCGACAGTATTAACAGCTAAAGCCGGAACAATTACATATAACGGCCATAAGGAAACGTGGTACAACTTGCCGATGGATCGTTGTGTAAAACGCGCTCAGAACATGGGAATCCCGGCTGAAATGTGGATAAGAGATGATGGCGTAAAGATGTTCGGGCATTGGGTTATAGTGGCCGCCCATCCGTCAAAGGTGCGCTACACAAGGGTTCAAACGAGTTTAGGCGAAGGGATCATTTTAGATTTTCACACTACTAATGACACAGAATTGATAGATATTGCGGTGGATTGGAAATGAAAGAAGGATATGCGGTAGTAAGCCGATTTATCGGAAGCCATAATTTGAGCAAGGGTGATAGACAAGCTGAAGATTATTACGCTACTGATCCCGTTGCGGCCGAGTGGCTTTTGAAGATTGAAGATTTGCAAAATGATATATGGGAGTGCGCTTGCGGTGAAGGACATTTAGCAAAGGTCTTTCAAAACGCCGGGAAAAATGTTAAATGCACAGACCTAATTGATCGTAACTTTGGTGTGGGGGGGGGTGGATTTCCTAAAAACGTCAGAGATATGGTGGGGCGATATTGTGACAAATCCCCCGTTCAAATATGCTCAGGAGTTTATAGAACACGCCTTATCAATAATACCAAACGGATCAAAGGTGTGCATGTTCCTAAAAGTACAGTTTTTGGAAGGTAAGCAGAGAAAACAGTTTTTTCAGGACAACCCGCCTAAACGAGTATGGGTGTCATCGTCAAGAATTGAGTTCGGGGCAAACGGTAATTTTGAACATCGCGGGAGCATGATGGCTACGGCATGGTATGTATGGGAAAAGGGCTATAAAGGCGAAACTGTTTTGAAGTGGTTTAACTGAAAGGAGTGATTGCATGAGTTATATAAGCGATTTTTTAGCAAGTGAAGGTACGGAAGAAGATTATCTGGATTTTCACAACGCGGCGGCCAGAGAAAACCGCATGGAGCGTGAAAGTATAAAGGATTGGGAAGGTTACGCATATGAGAACGGGGATCTTGAGATTGACTATGAAGAAGACTACCCGCTTGGTTTCAATCCGTATCAGGAATAAAAAAACGGGAGAAAGGGAAGGTGAAAAATGATCATGAAAGAAACGATAGAAGAAATTTTAAGGATGTATAACGTAACCCCTGAAGAAGACCTTATTTTGTCGCTAGAGACTTTTGTTAAGCATGAGATTATAAACGCTAAACATGGATTGATGGTTCAAGTATCAGATATGATCGAAGAAGTTACCGGGGTGAAAAACAATGAAAACACTAGATGAATTGCTTGCTGAAAGGCGAAAGATAGACGAGCAAATACGCGTATTGAAGAAAAGATCCGTGATATATGGCCGGGCAAAGCTTGATATTGACCATTATTGCACAGCTAGGCCAGATGAATGGTATGTGGCTATTGACAGAATCATTGATGTCGAGCAAAACGCCGGACGAGATATGAAGCGATATAGCATTATCAGAAGCAACGACCGGGAAAGGTGCGTTGACTATATTGATGAAATTATAGCGGATTTGCAAGGCTTGAAAAATACGATCAAGGGAAGGTGGAAAGCATGACAAGAACGGAAGCTATATTGATGATGTTACAGATGGTTGAAGAGTGCAAGACACACTCAGGTGATGCGGGCGGTTGTAGGGAATGTCCGTTTGGTTGCGGTGCTAATTGTCTTGCTTCAGATGGAAATGATACCCCTGAAACATGGCTTATTGCTGATAAAGTGTATGAATGGACGAAGGGATGAACAAAATGACAAACGAAGAAATGATTAAATGGTTGAATCAAATGTTAGACATTGATTTTCCATATAAACCCATGAAAGAAGCGCTTGAAATGGCAATAAAGGCACTATCGCAAGAGCCGAAGCCGGAGAAGTAGATAAGGTGGCAAGAAGTGAGTGTTAAGGCCGTCCTGTAACTATTAACTGATTTTATAGCGTTGTTACGAACTTGTATCTTGTATTGGCATTTAGGGCGGCCTTTTCACATATAAGGAGAGATTATGACAAGAGAAGAAGCTATTGAGTTATTACAAGACTTACACATTCCTGAAGAATGTGAAATGAAAGATGCAATAAAGTTGGCAATAGACGCGTTAAAATGCAAAACTCCATGTAGATTATGTCGATTCATTAACGATAAGAGTGGCATATGCGATATGTGTCCTGCGATGCCGTTAGAAAGGGGTGCGGAATGACAAGAGAAGAAGCAATAAAAATCATTCAGAACGAGTATAAATGCGTTGATCGGGAGTGCGACATCGAAAAATCATGCGGCAAATGTCCGTATATGATGCCGACTAAAGAGCCGATACTAAAGGCTTATGAAATGGCAATATCCGCACTTGAACAAACGGATTGTTTTACTAATGGTCGCGGAGAAGTCATTATTTGTGACGAGTTTAAGGGTATGCCTTGCGAAGATGCGATAAGCCGTGATATGGCACTTGAAAAAATGGCTGATTATGTCGCAAGTGGTTATGCCGATAGCGTAGAGGATTTTGAGGAATATTCAAGAATAATATGTCAGTTACCTTCCGTCACGCAGAAGTCGGGGAAGTGGATAAAGAAAGGTAACACATTAAAGTGTCCGTTCTGTGGAGCAAAAGGAGAAGATATAAAAGACGATTATTGCTTTAACTATTGCCCGAACTGCGGTGCAAAGATGGAAAGTGAGGATAAGACAGAATGAATAAAAGACCAATAGATAAAAGTAAAAAATCTAATATCAAGTGCGAACATTGTTTATATGCCGACAACGATAAGAAAACATATAAAAGGTGGTGTGCGATACACAGGATAGAAAAAAACTATTGGAATAGATGTAAGGATTTTAAGTGGGCAGAAAGTGAGGAATGAATGAGCAGACCACCCATGAAAGCGTTAGAGCAGATAAAGAACTATTGCGAGAAAACACAATGCAGACGATGTGTGTTTGGAGAAAAGTCAGAAATGCTATCCGATGATTTAGATTATGTCGGTTGCAAGTTGCAACAAAACTGTCCGTGTGAGTGGAAAATTGAGGAAGGAGCATAAATGATAACAGTAAATATACCACAAATGATTTCGATATGTCTTTTGTGCTTCGGACTAGGGGTATCGGTCGCAGGAATTATTTATAACATAATCATGAGGTAAAGGAGAAAACGAATGAGTGATAAGAGATTATATCCCAACACTGTAATATTCAAGGGTACGGACGATAACGAAATAACATATATCAACGAAAGAGTGTTAGAGCAGATAAGGGCAGAGATAGGCAATTATTATGCAGATTGTAGTTTGTCAATAGCCGAACAAGACGAGAATTGCAAAAGGTGTAACGATACAGTATTCACAAGTATTTTGCATATTATCGACCACTACACAAAGTAAAGGGGGAACGGGAGTATATGAGTGACGGATTTATAGCCGTATTGGGCATGGGGTTTCTAGTAGGCGTAGCAACAACGCTAATTATCGTGGGGGTGATGATGTGGCGGAAATAATGCGTAAGTTCTTTGAAATGAATGATATGGACGTTTTGATAGTGGCGGTGCTGTACTTTACTAGCGTGATATTTGGCGGCATTTATTGTATTAGAAAGTGGAAAAAGGACGATGAAGATAGGGGGGTATAAACTAAACGGGTACGATGCGACCTACGAGAAATGTGTTCTGGATATAAAGCCGGGAATAAACGCAGACAATAAGCACGTACTAGAAGTTACTGATCTTTTGTCGGGGATCACATACTTGTTTGAAACGGACGAGATTTTATCAGATAAAAAGAAGCACAAATACAAGAAAAAATAGTTCTTGCAATATATGATAGATTATGTATAATGAGTATATAGTCTATACATATACTGAAGGAGTCGGAACTATGGATAACAACGGAGAATATAAGACAAAGGATTATGTCAGGAGAGCGCAAAATAATTATCGAGCGAAGTTTGATCAAGTAGCTTTGAAACTCCCGAAAGGTTGCAAAGATATCATCCGGGAGAAGACCGGGAAGCCCGTAGCAACATACATCAATGAGCTAGTCGAAAAGGATCTGAAAGAGAAATACGGAATAGACATTGGCGAATAAAGAAGGAGAATGATGAAAAATGAACAAAGAAATAACTTTTGAGTTTAGGGGTGATGTATTATTCAAGTGTACACCAACACCGCAATATGGAGAGGATGTATGCACCGTTGAAAAAGTGATGGACAAGGAAACCTTTATTAAGTGCTATGAGAAGTGGATAAAGGCAGATAAAGAGATTATAGAATAAGGGAAGAGGAAAGCACTCGGCAGGATCGGGTGTTTTCTTTTTTCATCCTAAGTCGCGTACTGGCGTACTAATCCAAAAGCCGCGTACTAATCACTTTGAAAAATCAAAAGCCGCGTACTAAATTTTTTTCGAGTTCTGGAATCACCGTGATGAATTTTCGGGCGGTCGAACGGATGTTCCGTGTTCAAAATGATCCCGGAATTGACAAATTGTTACGAAAATGTTACAGAAATATTACAGAAAGCGATATTATGTAAACCGCTCTATTTTCGATTTTCAGGCGTTTTTCTATGCTAGGGTATATAAGACTATACCCACAACACAAAAAGCCAAATTTGCCCCATTAAAATAAGTTTTAAGGCTATATACTAATTATTCATACCTTGTTACGTTCTCAGAATATACCCGGAAAACGTTTTATTTGATCATTTAAGACAATAAAAAAGAGCCTATTATATTATTATATAGGTTCAAAAGAAGACAACAAAAAAAGCCCTTTTCAGGCTTTTCTTGCTATGCCTGTTATTTGTTTTATTGCGCTAGTGCTAGTAAAAGGGGCTTGAAAGTGTATAGCCTTTTTTGATCCTATGGGAATAAATAACCCGTCCCCCCCGCCGCGTAGCTTTTCCCCGCCGGATTGATCGAGAATTATTCTTGAATCCGTGGCTTTTTGAACGGAAAAACAGATCCGGCTTGGAATATTAGCGCGGATTAACCCGCTAATAATAGTAGAATCCGGGCGTTGTGTAGCTAATACTAAATGAATCCCGGCCGCGCGGCCTAATTGAGCAAGTCTTATTAGATAATACTCTATTTTGGGGTTTTGAATTACAAGATCCGCTAATTCATCAATAAACAATGTTATATATTGCATTTTGCCGCCGTTCTTTTGATATTCTTCAATATTGCGGCATGCGTTATCTTTTAAGAGCTTATAACGATTATCCATTGTAAAACATAAGTTTTTTAACATGTTTATTGTTTCTGAGACTTCATAGCAAATTGAATTAGCTAATTGCGGGATGTTCTCATATAGCGAAAATTCTACACGTTTTATATCAACTAAAATGATTGAAGAACGGCCGCCATACATTAGCGATAAAATGCAATTATGAATAAAAACACTTTTCCCGCTTCCCGTTGATCCCCCTATTAACAAATGCGGCATTTTTACAAGATCATAAAAGATTCTTTTTCCGGCTTCATCTTCCCCGATAATAAGCGGTAAAACTTCCGGCCGCGCGTCTTCAGATATTTCTTTTGTAAAATCATAAGAATATAACAACGGCCTTTTTTCATGTTCTATTTTTAGTTTGATCCCGTTCTCAATATCCAGAACACAAGATCCTTTTACCCATGTTTGAATATCGGGCAAAATCCGCTTGATTTTGGATATTGTTACATTTTCCCCCGGTATAAGATCATAAACAGAATAAAAAAGGTTTTCAGAAGATCCCGCAACGGATACATTTATTTTGTAATATGCAAAAATCTTTTCAAGTTGTGCATTGTCAATCATATATTTTCCCCCGCTTTAATACCATAACATTTTATAACCGATCCCGGATTCTACTACATGAACGCCGAAAATCCTGAAAAATCCCGCTACTTTTTCGGATATTGTTTCAACTTCTTTGAAGTTATAAATACTTTCAAAGTCTTCATATATTTCACTATATTCTGAGTAGGTCAACAATCCCCTTTTTAAGCGTCTTTCCGCGTCAATAATCATTGTTGACATTGTTCTTTTTTCGTCAATCCTTCTGGTTTTTCTATTTGTTTTCATAGCTTTTCCCCTTTCTAGTTAGTCTTCAAAACGTTCTTTTATTTCTTCCCGTTCCCATTCATCCGGCGTATGTGCGTATAGTTTCATTGTTTTACCACTTTTGAAACAATCCGCTAATTCTGAGAATGAAAGCACAAAACATTGATCCGTGTAATAACTGTATAATGTCAAGCCCATGTCATAATTAGATAGACAATATTGTTCACCGATAAAATCAATGTCAAGATCATCAAGAAGCCATAAAAGGTTTACAATATCACTTTCGTTTTTATATACCCCCTGAAGATCAAATTTTACATTGATATTCCCGTTTGAAAATTGCGTTGCTTTTCCGATTCTATCTATGTTTGTTCTTTTCATAATCAAGCCCCCTTTTCAATCTTGAGTATTTGCCATTGTTCTTTTATCCGTAAATGTGAACGGAAGATATAATAATATTTGCCCGTTCTTTTATTCAATCCCAAAAGGCCATAATCATTTTTGTATATATGCCATATATCATTTATTTTCCCGGCGTTTGTGTCCGATAATTGAACGGCTTTTATAAACATAAAGTTGTTTGGTATAACATTATGATCCGCTTTTTTCATATTGCTTCCCGCCTTTCTTCTTCTTCAAATGATATCGAGTTTATGATATCTGTTTTTATAGCTTCCGTTGCTTTTTCAATCTTTTCTAGTGTTTGTTTGTAGTCGTAATATGTCATGAACCAGAACGGAACACACGCCACAAAACCCACGCCCGCAAGATCAATTAAGCACTTTTTCAGGCTTTCAAGATCATCTAAACATTGTTTTTTGTCTTCTTCAGTATCAAAACAAAAATCAGTATCAAGAATAATCTGTAAACCGTCATAATATCCCGGTTCAATATCAAGCTTGAAATACAATGAATAAAAGTTGTTGATAATGCTTTTTGCGTTCTCAGAATCGCAAGAATAATATTCATTGATGGTATCGTATACAAGATTTTCTGTTATTTCTTCCGGGCTGTATTGATCATCTTCAAGAATCCCCGTTTTGATATCGTCAAAATCATACGGCTGTATTGCTAGTGTTATATATTCCATTGTTTTATAGTTTATTGTTCCCATAGTAAAACCCCCTTTCAACCACAAATATTTTTGTTTTTTATTGAGTATTCAAAACTATTATTTTGATCATCAAAGAACGTCAAAACCTTATAACCGTTTGAATAGTCAAAATCAACGTGACTAAAGTTATCAAGTATATTCTTTTCACGATAACCGCCGATATTATAAATGTCTTCAAGATCAATATATTCATAATTGCGCCGGATTTTTTTAGTAGAATCGGGGTTATGGCAAGTAGAATATAAAGGAATATAACCATATTTGTGGTAAGCCTTTTTTACGCGGTCATGAAAAAACAAGATCCCGGTCAAGCAATTCAAGTATTTATCCATAGTCAACGCGTTATAATAAACATTTGTGGGTTTTGCGGGATAATTTTTCCGGCCTTGTTTTTCAAACTCTTCAACCGTAAGAACAACAATGGCATTACGCCAAACAAGGTCAAGCCTTACGCCAAGATCATAAAACAGCTTTTCATATACTTTTTTATAGTGTTCATTTTCGATCCCGTTCATGTAATTCCAAAAATCAAAATATTTCTTCATAGTTTTCACCTTTTTAACCTTTCTTTTTTGCTTATTTGCTTATTGTGTAATATTCCCCGTTTATCAATACTTCAGGACTATAACCGTTCTTTATTGCGTCTAATACAAGATCAATCAAATCAAGAATATTTATGATCATTTTCGATCCCCCTTTCTAAGTCTCTTAGCCCGGTCAAGTAAATATGCCGTGGCCGCCTTTTGTGCTTTCTTCTGTATTTCGTGCATAGTGTGTTATCCTTTCTTTATATAGTCTAGATTATGTTTCTATACTATGTATTATAGACTATATAATTATATAGTCAAGACTATATATGAAAGTTTTATCTCAGATCATGTAAAAATGTATGGCCGGATTTTGTGCATATTGTATAGTCTAGATTATGCAGTATTGACATAATCAGACTATATAATCGAGAATATATAGCATAGTTTAATAAGGGGGATTTTGAATCATGGCAAGAAATAACGTTCCCGTTCCGGCGGTCGATCCTGAAGTAGTTAACAATATGGAATATAAGTGCATGGAATTAGCTAATGACTTTATTAACACTTTAGATGATCCAAAAGAAATGAAAACTAATGACGGATTATTTGTGTTAATGATCAAAGAAATATACAGAAAGTATTTAATAGATATATTACAACTAGCAGATCGGAAGAGCGTCGTGTAGGGAAAGAGTGTAGATCT
>ERZ809472.15-NODE-15-length-45957-cov-61.613938_pt1 | contig 45957 bp, 94 predicted proteins | sample MGYA00521274_ERZ809472 | MGnify/ENA primary metagenome ERZ809472 (study PRJEB31581, sample SAMEA3312791) | metagenome | study: EMG produced TPA metagenomics assembly of the PRJEB8939 data set (Metagenomic analyses of Rumen microbiomes reveals... | reverse complement strand
CGAGATCTACACTCTTTCCCTACACGACGCTCTTCCGATCTGCTAGTGATAAGTAGCATAATATTTATACCCCTCCTGATCAATCCAATTCATTTTAAAACAATCCCCTTTATATTCACTATCTAATAATATAAAACCTTTTTGGCGAGCAACATTTTTTACATATTCGATATCTAATCTTTTCATTTAAAACCTCCAGGCAAAAGTTTTTAGGCAATAAAAAACAACGAGAAACGAATGCCTGTGTTCGCTTATCAATTAGGCTCATGACTTCCCAATCTATCCCGTTGTTATTTTCAAATATTAAAAATAATCGTAGGGTTTACCGATTTTTCTCGATTTATACAGGGCAAAACAATGTCAACCCTGTCCTCTTGCGGCTAAATACAATACATAATTATTATGCATCATTGCCCATAATAATAATTCTTGGAACCATCGTAAACGGATGTTCTTAAATTGTAATACATCTTTTACGAATCTTTGAGGATTTGCTCTATAATATCCTGCTCTCCATGCGATAGTCCGCATCATTTTCTTATGCTTTTCTTCTTTAATTTCATCTATACTTCTAGTTTCATTTATAAACTCAGCCATCTTCATCACTTATCGGGAATTCTTCATTTAATTTATTCCCAAAAATTTCATCAAAAATAGCCTCTGTATCATCGTTTTCGTCATATTTTGGGCGCTGTACAGTAAGCTTATTAATAAATCTTTCATATATAGAAGAAAAAGCATTTTTAATATTTAACATCTTAGCAAGATGTCCCTTAAAGAAAACATCTATCAACAAACCAATTTTATCTATATCAGCCCATTCACCCTCTGGCTCTGGAATTGGTTTTTCCATTTCCCAAGCTTTTATTAATTCGCCAAAACTTTTTTGATCAGTCATAGCATCTGTAGAGTTCTGAGTCGGCTTAATGCCCAAACTTGTCATAATTTCTTGACAAGATTTGATGGCATCTTTAGGATCACCATCTTCTTTGGCTAATCGTCTGGCTCTCATGTCTTGAATACATAATTGTTCAAATAACACCTCTTGTGCTTTAGCTTCGGCTGGATACCTTGAAACCCAATCCTCATAAGCGCTTTCAAGCTGATATAATTCCTCAGAAGAATAAGCACCAAACCTTTTGCGACCACGTTTAATTATCTCTTGATCTTCATCAACAATTTCAATCTTGTCTGGTCTTGACACAGAATATTTTTCACCATATTCTGAATTCTCCCAAGTTTTTCCTTTATATGCAGGAAGACTACAAATCTGAGCCATATATCTTTGAAATGGTAATATTTTAGATTTACCAGAATCATTAGACTCTTCATTATTATAGGAATTAACACAACCAATATATAAACTTTCAATAAAAGGTTTATTCATTTTTCGTAATACTCTTTGAACAGATAATTTAGTTTCTTTAGGAGGATCTGTAGGCTTTTCTATATTTTCTGCTTCTCTAAAAACACATTCTTTGCATACAGGATAAAATCCATGTATTGTATTTCCGTCTGCATAAAAATTTTCTTTTTTGGCTGATTTTAATCGTCCACATGAAGGACAAATTAAATCGTCCAATTTTGTAATTCTCATATAGCGTTCTGCGAGTGCGTTATATTCATTTCGCAAATCACCAATCTTCATCTTTTTTACGTCATCTGGCTTTTTTATCTCACGGATATACGCCATATAATCACCACCTTTAATCTTTTTAATTCAATTTATAATTGCATAAGAAATAGCGTGGGGGAGGATTTGAACCTCCGACCTTCAGCTTATGAGGCTGACGAGCTGACCGAACTGCTCTACCCCGCATATATATAAAAGCGATTACTAAAATATTTCATTTAGTAATCGCTTTATTTTAAAAAATAATCTTATAAGATTCATTATGCCCATATAAATCATCAAACCCAAAAATCTTAATCGCAGGTTTGTTGCCTTTAAAAATACTATCTGCATAAGGATCACATCCAACAAAACTAGGACACATCAAAACCTCTGTATCATGGCATACGCCCTCATAGCCAGAAATTTCTTTGCTTGTATGACAATGACCTACAATTAGATAATCAACAATCTCATTAGTTTTTACTGACAAATCTTTTAAAATAGTTTCAAAATTTTTAATTTGATGCCCATGCATAGCAATGATATTATATCCTTCTATATTTAATTTAGTAAACCATTCGCCCGCTTCGGGAGTATGGACATGAATTCGAGTATTAGCAGAGCACAAATCTTTAATATAATGTGCAATAATATACTCTACATCTTCATCCATTAATTCATTGGATTTAGTGCCAAGTAATCTTAATTGAGAATGATTAGAAGAACCTACATGAACATAATCTATATTTGCATACTGTGATAACTTAGTTAAAAACATTGCTATTGTTTTGACAACAGTAACTACAGCAACTACCATAGATGAATCGTTAATTTTTAAATCATTAGCATGAATTAATCCTTGTACTGTATCTCCTAATCCAAGAACAATAAGTTTTTTGACCCCATGTTTTTTTATAAAATTAATTATATCTACAGATAATAAATCAAAACGATCCTGCATTATCTCTAATGAATATTCATTGGTCAAAGATTTAAATTTAGCACCTGCATGAATATCTGCAAGACATAACACATATGTTTCATTAATATCTTCCGATACTTGAATTGCATTAAATTCAGGCACAGGAATAGTTTGAGCAAGTGTATGCACTTGTTCATAAAATAATTCTCTACGTGCTTCTTCTCTGTCAATTCTATTACGTTCAACATTAAGAGTTTGAATTTTAATTCTCTCTTTTCTTAATGCCTCAAGCTGTTTTTGAATATTAGGATCATATTCAGAATCAGAATTTGTGATCATAGGACTAAAAACATTGTCATAATATTTTTTGGCAGTCGATATTTGCCGTCTATAAGTATCTGCGGTTTTATATTGACTTTCATCTGTATACAATTGAGAATTAACAATATCTCCAATATCTTTCCAAGAATCTACAAGACCATCACCAATATAATGACCTATTCGCCATAAATATTGTTCCTCTGTTTCTTCTGGCAATTTATTTAATAATTTTTTATCCATAAAAAGCCCTCATTATTCAAAAATACTTACAAGTTCTATATCCTGTCCAATAATTTTATCTACAACACCAAGATCTTTACCTTTATCTGCAAAAAAGTAATATTCTTTGTCAAAGGTTTTATCATAAAATTCAGCATCAATTTTTGTGCGTGATAAAATGGATTCTTTAATTCTTTCTTCCATTAAATCATTAAAAGCAATAAAATCCTTGACTTTAGAATTAGAATCGGCAATTGAAATCGTTCCATCATGTTGTAAAAATACGGTATTTTCGAAAGCAATCCTATCATGTCCATTAATATAAATATAATAAGCACCAGATGCTACAAGCCCCATTCCAACTGTACGAATAGGAGTTTTAGATTGCTTAATAATGTCAATAAGAAATAAAGTGCTAAAAAGATCCCCACCACAACTATGAATAAGAATAGTAATTGGATGCCTTAACTCCACAGGAATATTCTTATCTTCATTATTCCACCGCATAATACGAATAGCATAAGATTCAATTACAGTAACATCAATATCTTTATTAATAATAAGAACCCTTTTATCTGAGTAATATTTCATTAATTCATCATATATTTCAGATCCCATTTCATCAATATAAGAAAACGTATTGCCCATTTCGGGCAGTAAAGTTAATTCTGCCATATACTTTCTCCTTTTATTCCTTAATATTTAATCAAACAGATCTGCAAACATCTTAGAAGTTTCACTACGAACATCTTCAGTAAGATATACACAAGCAAAAAGTGGATTATCCTTTAATTTTCCGCACATGCGTAAAAGAGGATTAAATTCGCTACTATCCAAAAGTGACTGTTTATAATCCCCTGAAAAATAAATTTTACTATTTTTTCCAACTCTTGTCCCAACTAATTTAATTTGCTTTTCTGTTAAATCTTCTGCTTCATCGCAAAGCATTACAGTTTCATCATAAGTTGTACCTTTCATATAATATAAAACATTGGAACCAAGTATTTCTTGTCTGACAAGTCTTTCATATTCAAGTTCACCGCCATCTAATTGCTGAATAAAAGGTGTTAAAAACATTCCTATTTTGTCGCTCATGTCTCCGGGCAAAAAACCAATTTCTTTACCCTCACCCCATGCTTCTCGTACACAAAGTATTTTTGCCTGTGTGCCTTTTTCTTGAACACGATATAATCCCATTTTAGTTGTTAAAAATGACTTGCCACTTCCATATGTACCTAATACAGCAACAACTGTAATATTATCATTATTTAACGCATCAAGTGCGCATCTTTGCTCTGCGTTTTTTCCTTTTATATATTTACTGTCAGGCAATTTAAGATTAACAAATTGATTACCAGTAAATCTCATTTCAGATTCCTGACCCGTTTCTATATTTTTAATAATAGCATATTCATTAATACACCAATTCTTATAATTATCAGAAGAGAGCATTTCATTAATATAATTACTATCTCCTTCGATTCTTTTGTATCCTTTATAAAAATCCAAAATAATCTCCTTTATACACAAAAGAGGAATCGGTGTTATACCGATTCCTCATTAAAATATTATTGTTGTTCAAGTTTATCTACGCATTGTTGTAAAACTCTACGTTCTTTTTCAGATGGAGCATTTTCCATCATATCTTCAAGTTTTCCAATCATACGTTCTTTCTCACTATCACGACTTACATAACGACCAGTTCTCATGCTACGTCCTCTGCGTCCTGAATATTCGTTTTCCTGAGACGCATCATAAGCCCCAGCATAAGCACCATCATAAGCATGATTGTAAGTAGTCATATGATCCATTGGCATTGTATAAGAATTGCCACGATGACTCATATCATTATCATGATACATAAACCAAGGATAATGATTTGATTGTCCACCCATATTATAAGATCCTCTATGACTCATTTCATATTCTTCTTTTGTTTCAGACCCCTTCATGGCTTTTTCTGTTTCCATATCAAGCATAATAGCAGACGCCTTATACAGACTATCAAGTTCTTGAGGCGTAATATCACCCTTTTTAAGAATTTTGCAAATCTGTTCATCAAGAAGGTCTTTGAGTTGATCATAATGTTTAGAAAGTCCCATACTCTTATTCCTCCTTTCAAGCAGTTCTGCTAATACTTAAACTACCATCAACAACATTAATCAAAGGAGTAGGAGTTGTTGTTGGATCATTAACACTACCATTTACATATTCAACAGATACAGTAAAACAGCATCCACGAGGTACATCTATAGTTGCACGACTCGTCACATTGCCATAAGAATCTACTATGGTAGGACTGTAAATGCTTCTACTACCATCACGACTTTCCCCCGAAACTACAATAGCGGTTGCTACGGGAGTAATTGCCCCACCAGTAGGAATTGCTATATTTCCTGTAAATACAACATTATAACGTGCAAAACAAGATGTAGGATTATTTACAATACCACGCAGGATTATGATACCAGTGCCAGATTGATGATAAATGTATCCTTTATTACACGGTATCGAATCAATAAATGGGATTGGTTGATTTAATGCTACTGTTTCAACACCATCCCTTGATAAAAATTCTGCCATTTAATTTACCTCCAAAAAAATTCAAGATGCAACAATGTCCTGTAATCGGACACCATAATTATTTTGCAAAAACATATCAAATTGTTCTGGAGTATTATTTCCATAACCATATTGTTTATGAAAAATTTTATGTATATCTTTATTTATTAAAATACCAATATTTAAATTGTGTCTTTGAATTACCTCATTTTTGATATCTTCAAAAACATCGTATGATTTTATATCTTTAATATGCGTTTGAAAATCTATCATCTGACCATATTCCTGACATACTTCATCTACAATAGAATTGAACGAGATAAGATGATGTACAGCACATTCAGCAACAGGCACACCAGTAATTGGACATTTATAATTATAATGCTTATAAATATTAGCACGCCATTCTTTTAATGCTTTGCGAATTTCATCTTGTGCTTTTGCTTCTCCCCCATTCCAAAAATGAGATAAGAAAGATTTGTGAGAATCAATTGCACAACGCTGACACCCCGATCTTCCCACCAATAATTGAGACAATATAATATTACAATCATGATTATTTTTACATTTACAGGGAATAGGAGTAGCAGCATTAACATAATCATCTACTTCCATAAAATATCCATGATCCCGTAATATATTCTTTGCATCATATGGTGAATATTTAATTTTACTTTTCGATAACATTTTTATTCCACAATCTGGGCAATGCGATTGACCAGACTTAAATTTAGAATATTTCTTAGAAAAAATATTACCGCAAGAGCACCGTATTTTTAATATGGAATTATTATTTATATAATCTCCAGATATATATTCACACCCATTGTCCTGAATTGTTTTTAAGACAGCTTCAAAAGGCGTCCTTAAATTTTCAGAACATTTTTTTAATGTACATTCTGGACAATTTAAATGATTGGATTTAATTTTTGTAAAACTTCTATAAAATACATTGCCGCATGAGCACAATAATTTTATGGGAGTTTTTGTATTTATATACTCTTCAGATAATACCTGTATTTCTCCATTTGATTTTTCTGCAACATAATTAATTACATCATTTAAACATTTTCTTTTTGGCATAATTATTTCCTTCCTAACTAATATATAAGAAAAATATGCCTAAAAGAATTTTCTTTATATATTAGTTAATTACATGTTACAACCACATCCACAACCGCCATTATAGTTCTGATTGCAACAATAAGGTGCAGGAACTGTATATGCGGGAACAGGAGTAGGAGCGAGGTATCTTTCCAGAGCAGTCGTTTGGGCTTCATTGTTAGCCAGAATAGCCGCAGTTTGAGCACCCTGAGAAGCTGCCAGATTAGCCATAGTAAGCTGTCTTTCAAGATCGGCAATACGCTCATTCTTAGCATCAATCTTGTCCTGACACATAGTATCAAGAATACGTTGGATACCGGCATTCTGATTCTGAAGAATATCACGAACGCCATCATTAAAAGCTGTCCTGTCAGCACAAGCCTCTGTTTGTACAACATTCTGAAGATTAGCTGAAGCTAACCTGTTCTCACAGCAACAGTCCGCAAACTGAGATGCAAGCTGATTAATTCCTTGCGTCACGGCGGTCTGAGCCGCAAATGCTTGATTCATATTAGCCATCTGACGAGCAGTAGCAGCAGTTTCTGCATTAGCAAAACCTGCACTTACACCAGCAAAGCCATTACAAAGTTGAGTAGAAAGACTAGAAATGTCAGACTGAATTCCAGAGACACCAGACATTACAGCAGATTGATCAAAACCACGCTGTACTTCTGCTCCCATGGAACCACCGCCATTTCCATAGCCGCCCCAGCCGCCATTACCAAAGGCGAAGAGGAAGAGGAGAATAATCCACCATCCTGATTCACCGCCCCAGCCCATGCCAGAGCCTCCGCCATATCCACCCATCGGGGTTACAGGCATAACCATATCGTTACCATTTCCTTCTGTTAAACCCATATTACATTGCCTCCTTAATTAATAGATTTAATTTTTGTAATATTGAAAACCTTTTGCGCAATGGTTTCTAACGAATATAATTAATTCCTGTTGTTCCCTTTTATCTATTTTTAATTAAAATTTGTTATTCATCATATTTTGAATCTGGGTAGCCATTTGTGATAATTGATTAAATTGTTCTTGAGACATTCTTCCACTATTTAAAAGTTGTTGAACTTGCTGTTTAGGATTGCCTTGAAATGTCTGTCTAAACTGATTTAATTGAGTCATCATATTTATCATCGGATTTTGTGGCTGCATGCCACCATTTAAAATATTAAAAAGCGGATTCATTATTCAATCTCCTTTCTTGTAACAAAACCAGATAATATTTCTTTTAATTCATCTTTTGTTACATATTGAGAATTGGTTACTTGTACTGCTTCAGCAGGAGTAATATCTTGCTGAGTCCGCTCTGTATAATCAAAAATTCTAAGCGGTAAAGGAATACCACTATTATCAGTAGTTTTTATGTAAAATACGCTATTTTCACTATCCATTAACATCACACTTTTGCCCGGAGCAACCGCCCAAGATTTAGCACCCGCTTCACCTTGTACCCAAATAATTCCATTATCATTTGCCACAGGTTGCGATTGAACAACTGGAGTTATGGGTTGTTGAGAAATATAACCATATTGTGGGTACATTTGTTGATAATTTATTGGAAATCCATTATTGTAAGCCATTTTTAATTTTCCCTCCTCCAATAATAAATTGGAACTTCATCCCCAGAATCCCAAGTATCAAAATAATTACCACCTTCTCCAACAGCGATTACATGTGTTCCGGTAGCTAAAATACCTGTTAATTGAGGATTATCAACACAAAATTGTCTAACAGTATAACAATCTGGACATGTATCAGGAATAATATATCTTCTAAATCCATGTTCAAATAAATACCGTCCCCAAACATCATTTGAGGACGGCATGTCATGCATAACAAAACCTTGCAACATTATTCCCATATATGTATCTTCCCATGATTGATTCATTGCTTTTGAAATAGCACGTATTACACAATCTCCAACCAATTTTCGGTCAGGATTCGGATTAAAATTAATATAACTCATACTAATTCACCATTTATCAATGCCAGCTAAGACATTAATTTCTTTTTGAACTACACCATACCAGTCACCTAATTTATCTAATCTCTGTTTTCCATTTCCGTATTGATCAATAGTTTTAATATCTCCATCAAATAATCCAGAAGCAATTTTAAATACCCAATTTATTTTATTCTGTACTTCTACAGCATCGTAGCCCGCTTTAGTTAATTTAGTAAAACGTTCCGTTCCATCTGTAGATCCTTTACCATATTTACCTTTAAATACTTCTGCTACTATTTCTGGTGTTACTTCTTTTGCATTATTCTTTAAAGGGGGTGTTTCAATAATAGGAAGAACATCCTTTTCAATTATTTTTTCAGATGTAACTCTTGATTTATCAGCTATTTTTTCAACCTCATACTCAATCTCAAAAGCCACTTCATTATTAATACATTCGAGAATTCCATTCCAAGGATAGTTATAATACATCCTTAAATGACTTTCCCCACGACCATATTTTTCATCATATTCTCCAACTTGTTTTTGATCGCCTTGTTTTCCACCTGTTACAGTGCCTTTTTCATTAATGCTAAATTCCATCAATACATCAGGTTCAGCACTTAAACACATAGCAGTGTGACAATCCTCATTTAAGTAAACATCTGTCATTTGTGCTATATAAGACATTGGATGCCATTTAAAATTGCCACTATTTATCATACGTTCACGCATATTACCTGTATATGTAGCACCACCGCAACTAATGCCAGCAGCTTCAAAAGCAGAAATAACAGCAGAAGAGCAATCTCTATCTCCAGATTTGATAGTGTATTTATGACCGTATATATCTATTATTTCAGTTCCTTTTCCAAAACGTTTATCCATATCTTGAGTATAACCATGTTCTTTATGTGTACATAGATGCTTCATTATTAAAGCAGCGACCTCTTTTTTGTATACTCGATAAACTTTTTTTTCTATAGTTGGCTTAATATCAATATCATCTGGAAGAGTTCCTTCTTTATTACAAAAAGGAACATACCAAACAGATTCATCTACATTACCACTAATGCCGGGAATATGTGCCCTTGAAGTGAATTGCCAACCATCTTTATCAAACGGTGGCTCATACTTTTTTTCTTTTTTACCAGAATTTGTTCCATATGCAGGTATCCATCTACGACATTCAAAACCTTTAAGAGGATCACGCCAAAAAGCCTGTCCTGCATAAACGCCAGAATTTTCCCCAAATTCTTTTAACCATACGGTTGCAATTTGTTTATTTAAATATCGCAAATTCCACTCTTCAAGATCGAGCCAATGTGAAAGAACATTATGTCCTTTTGTAAGCCTCTTCTCATGTTCAATCTCACTTTTAATTTGATTGGAATTCCCCGCATAAGAGTATAAATACGTGCCATAGGGGATACCATACTTTTCACATTGTTCTACATTATATTCAAAATATTTATCATCTTGTCGATTTGTATTATCACCATATCCAGTACGCAAAATTACAGCGTCTACATGGTTTTTTACTCGTTTCCAATCGATTTTTCCTTGATGCTCAGACACATCAATAACTCTTTGTTCAGCCATAAGCATCCCCTTTCTTATATACAAAAATACCCACCACACCTATGACAGTGTGATGGGTTATATCTATAACAATATTTAATTTTACAATTGTATCAGTTAACTGCGTCCTTCAGCGCCTTACCAATCTTAACTGCTACCTTCTTTTTTGCGGGAATCTGAATTGTCTCGCCAGTCATAGGATTGCGACCAGTCCTTGCAGCCACATCCTTGACAGTAAGAATCATGCCATTTGTCAGCTTCAGATCTTCCTGCGCTTTAACGCAATCAAAAATAACAGCTTCCATAGCATTCATAAATGCCTTGGTATCGACCTTTGTAAAACCTGACTTTTCTGCAACCTTTGAAATAAAATCTTGTTTGTTTACCATAATTTTTCTCCTTTACATCTACATAATCTTTTTGTTTCTTTATATAAAAGCTTATATAATATCATATAAACTTCCTTTCATAACCCTGAAAAACTACACCTTTAAAAAGCCCTTATAAAATATAAATAAAATGGATGTTATAAAAAATCTCTTATTTTTTTTAGTCTTTTTGCACAAAACATGCTAAAAAATCCTCTGGGCTTATTGTAAATAATGTTTTTAAAAGCACAGCTCGATTGGTGTTAGTTTTACTATTGGACAATACCCTATGACCTTGAGCATACCCTGTAATTAGGAGTGCTCTATCTATTAAATAACTCATTAATCCCCGATATTTTTTTCCTATATGCAATTGTTTAATATCTGCAATAAGTTGATCGAAGTCATTCTGTAACAACAATATTTCTTCTTTTGAATCGTCTGGTACATTTTTTTGATAGTTATATATTTTAAGATTATATTTTTCTATCATGTGTTCAACCTTACGACTTTTGGTTGTAGATAATTCTAATTTGTGTTTAATAAAAAATTGATCCATAGGGATGATGTTAGTTTTCTCTGTCATTCGTGTATTTAATTCCATATTGTATAATACATTCATAGGACATCGTATTGATTCATTATATCTATCAGCACTAATATTGAAATTGCCCATACCATTACGTTTATTATTGTATTTTTGAATTGGTTTAAAAAATATTGGATAGCCATTTGCTTTAATATTTAAATCTCTTTGGATTCTTTTTGTTTCCTCATTTAAATCAATATCATAGGCACGCTTACTGGAATCAATATATATTTGTGCAAGAACAGATAAAATACTCACATAATCTTGATATTTCTTGTCTGGAAATGTGTAAGAATAAGAGAGTGCTATCTGCGCTAAATTAGATGATAAACCAATGCCCATTTGAGATGACATAAGTTTGTTATCTATATTAGATAAATCTAATGCGGTATTTTTGTACCGTGTTGTATCTTTGGGAATATTGTTTTTTATTGTAGGAAATTGTATTTGACAATTCTTAGCATGAGAAACTATTTCAGGGTGATTAAGAACTAGGATCACGTCCGAATCCTGATCTGCAAATTGTTACCGTATAAGTTCTTTATCTCATACTTCTTATAGTTTCCTATAAGTTCAGACTATCTCTTTATCTTTATTAAAAGATATGGGGCACTCGTGAGCGGTTTATTGGTATGTCTCCTCACCGCCTAGTCGTTAAACCTTTTTATCTACTTTTATGACAATTTAATAAACTTGGTAATTGATTAGCATATAATATGAATATTAAGCATAAGAAAAAATGAAACCATGATAAAATTCTAATTCTCCCCTTATCACTTGCCTTGCGTAAACATTCCAGAGGGTAACTCCAAAAATCTCCTTGCTTTGTTTGTCCATTTGAGTAAAACTTTCAAACGTGTAAATAATTTTACCATCTTTAATTACATTGATTGGCTTACACAATTTTAATCGTTGTTTCTCAGGAAGTTTTTTACCAATCCGATCATCGCTTAATCTTTTTCTTGTTAATTTGTTTTCGTAATTACCAGCATGCGTACACCACCTTAAATTATTCACACAATTATTATCTTTATCTGTGTCCTTATGGTCTACTTCGGGTAAATTTTCTGGGTTAGGAATAAAAGCTTCAGCCACTAATCTATGTGGCTTCCTATGGAATCTTTGTCCATTTTTATACAAACTTACATCTGTATATCCAGATATAGCGTGCGTAATTGATAATATCTTTTCTGGCAACCAATGACCTTGCGAGGAATATCTAGCAAGACTTTTAATTCTGCCCATATTACTAATTTGATATAAGCCTTCAAAACCTTCAATATCTTTCCATTCTTCTTCCATACCATCACCTCCTCTCAAAATATTCATATATACTTAGCCTTCCAATTTTCACCCCATGTTTTTTGAAAAGTGTCGCCACTTAACCGAGCCATTTTACCTACCCATTATTTTTGTCCTGAAAAACAGTTTCTCGCATATTTATGGCAATACAATTATTTCCTAAATAAAAATATTTTTTAATTCTCCAATCTAAATGATTTTTTAAATAACCCAAGGAATTCTGTGCATTAAATGGACTTCTGAATTCCGCTAAATATTCCCCATCTTCAAATCGTTCACTATAGCATTGAATTGCTAAATCTTCTTGTTCAAATGTCGGATCATCCTCGGGGTTTTCCCCCACAGCAAACATTAATTCTGCATATGGAGAGCCTACTATCGTCATGTTATCTCCGTTATTAATTATTCGCCCTGTTTTGCTCATTTTAATATAAGCATCAATAATTATCCCACGCCGCTGTCTAAAATAACTAGACCTCACAAAATCTTTGTTATGCTTTACCAAAGCTAACAGCACATCATAATCATTTGAGAAATTAATACCACGCTTTAAATAATCTAAAAACACGTCATCATTAGTCTTCAATTGATATATATAATCTTTAGTACATTGAACAATACTCTCCATGGCTTCTTCAGTCATGCAATTAACATGTTGATAACTCATTTTTTGAACATCGCCCAGTTTAGATTTCTTAGCGGTTTTTACAATTCCAAAATAACTATCATTATCTTCAATAACTCGTTTACACCAATAATCATAATTTACTTTAGCATTTTTAAATTTGATCCATTTCATAGCTGATTCATGACAAATAATTTTCACATCTTTAGCAAAATGCTCATAACCAAATATATCTGTCAATTTCCATGTATCATAATCAATTCCATGTTCACTGGCATAATCTTTAAAAAATCCCTGAACATCAGTATCAAAACATGCCATTTTGCAAAAATGATTTCTAAGAAGTACAAATCCATTAATTTTTGGAAACTGCATATGAACAAAATTATGATCAATCAATCCTTGTCCATCAAACATTGAATTACCAATTTTGGCATTCTCTCGTTGAACGGCATGCACATGTCCATCTTCACCTTTTTCAATGCTGATGATAGTGTTTTGTGTAAAAGAGTCATAATCATCAAGTACTAATATTTCATAAGGATTCACTTTTATTTTTCCAATAATAGTACTCGTAGCCAAAGAAGAATAAGCTTCAGCTTCAACCAATAACGGATTTTCGTATTCATCTAGATTAATACCCATATAAAGATATTCTTTAGCTACATCATATAATTCTTCTCTAATAAAATCTACGGTGCCTTTTTTAGCCTTACCGGGTGTCCTAAATAATCTTTTATAATGAATTGTCTGTGGTTCTTTGCCTTTACGCACAGGGGGATAAGTAACATCTACCCCCTCGGTATAAACCTTATCTCTTGCTTCAGCACGATTATAACGAACATACTTGTCTTGATTAGCTTCAGCCCTTACTAACAATTCATTAAAGTATTGTATTTTTTGTCCTTTTTCTTCTTCTGTTAATTTATCATTTTTTTCAGTCTCTTTAATACATTTCTTTATATGTGCTTTTTCTTGTTCATAACTTCTTGTACCATATTTAAAATCAAGAACAATAATATCTCTAGTTGAAGTATCTTTATATGCTTCTAGTCCATGCTTCTTCATATAATTTAAAAATAAACTATTACAAAGCATAGCATCAGTCATATCTACATACTCACGAACACCTGCATTCTTTTCTAAAAGGCTTCCGACTACGATGTTTTTAATTTTTAAGCCATATTCGCCCATTCATCTTCAGCCTCCTTTTAATTATAATCTTATCAATCTTTCAATTTCATTCCTCAAAATTCTAAGAAATTCAAAGATTTCATCAATTGTTACATTTCTATTTAATGATATGCGAATAGTATTATTTATTTCTTTTTTGGTCAGCCCAATTTCTTTTAATACTTTACTAGGCTTTTTTATTCCTGCATGACAAGCACTTCCTGCGGATACTTGAACCCCACCAAAATAATCTAAGTTAGTAATCAATTGTTCATTGTCAACCCCATTTATAGTAACATTTATAATATTCGGCAAACCATCAACGGGACTATTAATTTTGACATTATAATCTTTTTGCAAACATTCTCGTAAATCTTTACTACAATATTCGACATTGTGAATATCATTATCAAAATTATGATAAACTCGATCAATAATCTCGCCCATCATAATTATAGAAGGAGCATCTTCAGTGCCAGACCGCAGACCTTTTTCCTGTCCACCACCATGCAGAAGAGGCTCAATATCAATTCCTTCTCTTACATACAGAAAGCCAACCCCATGAGGTGCGCCAAATTTATGACCAGATACAGACATCATATCAATTCCCATTTTTTGTACATCAATTTCCATATGAGAAAATGCCTGAACCGCATCAACATGAAGAATACCATTATATTTATGGACAATTTTACTAATTGCTTCAATATCATTAACTGATCCAAGTTCGTTATTAGCCATCATAATTGACGCAAAGATTGGATGAAATTTAGTGTCTTGTATATAACCAATACGTTCTTCTAATGATTTTTTATTAACAGTACCATCATCATTACAATTAACAATATTATAATTATCTATAATCTCCATATCATAAAGCCAATTAATTGGATTTAATACAGAAGGATGTTCAACACTTGAAGCAAAAACAGATGGCGTAATACGATATTGACGATCATAATAACCCTTCTCATCATATTTCGTTAGAAAATGTGTATACTTTTCACAACAAAACCCCTTAATAGCAAGATTATTAGCCTCAGTGCCACCAGATGTAAAAATAATTTTGTCACCCTCTCGACCATTAATATATGTCAAAATCCTTTTACGCACATCTTCAATAGCCCGCCGTGTGTCCATAGAAGATTCAGAAATAGAAGAAGGATTCCACCAATATTGTTCACACAACTCAGCATACCTGTCTATCATTTTCTGTTCTGGCTCCATTGTAGCTGCATTATCAAAATAACCTAACATTTATTCACCATGCCTTTCTGTATAACGTTTTCTAATTTTTTGAACTATAGGTGTTAAATCTATTATTACATCTTCAGGTTCATCTTTATCTTTAGACCATTGTCTATATCCTCGTGTCAGTGGAAGAGTATGAGGAAATTGTTCTTTGCTGATTTTTTCCCAATATGCATCAGGATCATTAATATTCATTTTCTTTATACAATTTTTACATACTGGTGTAATCCAACCATCAGTACATGGAACATCTAACTCGCCGCAATAAATACAGATATACTCACTACATACTGAATAATTTTCAATAATTTCATGAAGTCTACTACCAGATGGATAACCATTATCATACCAACGTAAAGAATTACCGCACCATACCCCTTTGCCGTTTCTTCTTACATAAATAATATGATTTGGTACAGACACACAATATACGTAATCATTATAATCTGTCCACTCTTCTTTATAAGACACTGTTTTTTTTGCTTTAGACATATCAATTTCAACATCATTTAATTTAAGCCAATTAATAGTATAGCAAGGGTGTTTGCCATAAATATTCCGTTTATTTGATTTGTTTTGAGGAATACCCAAATTAGTAAATCTAAAACAGTATCCTGCTTTTAATAACAGTTCTTGTACATCATCAGACAATTGTTTTGATGTTGTATATAATATATTAGAGGTAGCCGCTTTATGCCCGTCCCCTAAATATAAATACTCTAAAAATTCTTTTATATATTCAGATGGGAGTTCTTTTATAAAATCTGGAACTTTTTTGTTCCACGCCATATGCCCACAATTATCTATAAGCCATCGTGCAAGAACAGTACTGTAAAATCTCGTGCAACCGCTATTGCCGTTTTTATTATAGTCAGTTGCGTCCCTTGGGGTGAACCCAATGTTAATAATTAACTCGTCTATTAATTTTTTCTTATAATCACTACGATCCCTACCAATTGAAATATCTCCTTTATTAAAATCTTTTTCATCAGTAGTAGAGGCACATCCTTCAGCAATATAATAACCAAGGAACTTTACAAAACTATGTAAATCAATTTCTATATCTGAATTATGATATTCTCTGCGACAATACTCTCGAACTTTAGTATAACCACTCACGACATATGTTTCTGATTCCACTTTGCCAATCCACTTGCATCCTTTTTTAAATCGTTTATCTTTTAAATAATATTTATCTGGAGTACACAACTCAAAAGGATATGTTCTTTTATAATTATTCTTACCCCCATTAAAATAACTTCCTTTAGATACGTATAAATTATGGTTAGGGGTAATCATTAAACTAACACCACGGTTCTCCAAATGATACATCTTGCCATCATATTTATATGCTATAATATCAATTGGTTTTTGATATTCAAGAGTATCATTTTCCTCATCTAAAGTGGCTATTTCATCTTCGTAAGTTAGATCTTTAAAGTGCTTCCAACCGCCCCTTGTTAAAACTTCTGTTTCTTTATCATAACATCCGAACTTTTCCTTGATTTGCGCAATACTGTATTTATCTGCAAAATTGTACTTCTCAAGTTCTTCCTGAATCTCTTCACAAAGCAGTTCACCAAATGCTTCACGCCAACCATTCGGCATTGCATCTAATTCAGTCCAAGTATAATCATATTCCTTTACTTTATTTCCATACCAATCATAACGTGGATAAAGCCAAGGATATTTTTTAATAAGGGATTTGTTTAACATCACAGAACTGTTCGAACTCTCCATTATTAATCACCTCTTGCATTCTTTCATCTATTACACTTCTCAAAAAACTAAATATCATATATTTATTAGGATTCCAAACATATTTTTGATTCCACTTATCAATAATAGGGTAATGATTAGGATTAGGTTTGGTTTTCTCCTTTAATGCTTTTAAATACGTAACAAAAATCTTTTCAACATCGCTCATTGTTTTCTCTTTCGTAATTTAAGTATCCAAACCCGCCGCATTCCTTCTGAAACATCATCACACCAAGTAACTCTACGCCCAAAACAATATAACCCAATTTGCTCACCTTTACGCCTTATCTGATAATAATCAGATTCTAAACAAAAATCATAACCCTCTATTTTAACTTCAGTCCACGTCATCTTTAACCTCCATGGTACATAAAACATCATCTGGATCATGTATAGACCTAAATCTCATATCAATGTCCATATAACGATTTACTACAATTTCTCCAATCTTTTCTCCAAATTTTCCCATAAAACTACGAGTGTCTTCCTGAAAATTCATTTGAATATCAGATGCTACAACTACCTTAGAAGTAAAAACCATATTACCCATTTTTAATTTTAAATAAAATGGACGCCTGTCATTTATATCTATAGCACTCATATCAAAATATGAAGTACCACAGTATGGACATGTGCTTAATTCTATATTATAAGGCGCTCCACAATTAGGACAATTTCTCTGATTCATTTTTATTTCCTACTTAGCAATTAAATTTTTTTGTGGACATTTTTCTATACTCACATCGCAAAAAAGATATCTATGTGAATAATAACCATCAAGATAACTATAATTACAATATGCGCATGGACTATTACTTAAAATAATTTTTAACCAAACAAGAGCATCAGGATAACAATAATCCGCACGTATTAAAGCTCTTATACAATCTTTAAGCTTTGCAGAAGTTTCTTCCCGCAACCTTTTAATCATTTCAGTTTTATCTTTTATTGTCATAATTAATCGACCCTTTTCAACTGTTCATTTCACTAACCTCTTTCTGAATTACCTGAAACATTCCATCAATTGTTAAATCCCCAATAGGATAATGTTTCTCTGACAAACTGCTTCTTGCAAATGTTCCTTCTACCAAATCAATATAAAAAGTTACAGTACCATCATCTCCAGCATAAAACATTTCCCAATCTTTTTCAGAAACTTTATCTTGTATGTGAAGTTGTTCAAGTGCAAGATTATCGAAAGACACTACCTCAAAATGATCTGTCAATCGCATAACGTCCTGTTCAAGAAAATAAATCTTAGCTTCAATATCATACATATGATCCTTATAAAAATTATTACCACGACCTTTATGTTTATATCCCAAAATAAGAAGTTTTAATCCCTTATCCATCATATATTTAATATCATGTTGTTTGATTACTCCAGCAATTACATGAATAATGGCATTAGGATATTCTTTAACTGTGTTAATAAATCCTTCTTCAGTTGGATCAACTAAAGAAATACCAATTCCCTTAATCAAATCCATTTTATATAGAAACTTAATAAACTGCTGACCATACTCGCTCATAAAATGTCTCTGATTAATTGTTGCATTAACAAATACATTCTGGGCTTTCATGGTATACAAAAATTCCATCAAATCAGGAGGTGTAGGAAACTGAAGATTAATAGCGATTTCAGTATACGGATGCATAGTATGAAGAAAATTCCAACTTGTCAGATCACCATGTTTGCCAGTAGAAGAGCAACCCGCATAACAAAATTCACAACCATTATCACAACGCTGGGAGATTTGTACGTCACACGATTCTGCCCAATTATATTTAAATTCTTCATCATTAGTTACATGAATTTTTGTTCCATCTTCATATAGTGTTGTTTGAGTGTTCCCGTTTCGGTATGAACCAATCATCTTCATTTAATTTTTCTCCTGTAATTAAATCATTATTATGATAATATCTATAACGAATTTTACCCTGTGAAATATTTAATATATTTGCCCATTCACATAGCAAATGGGTTTCCCCTTTATATGTGATGTGTAAATTTTTAGAAGTATTTCTGCTTTGTTCTTTATGTGTAGCCCATCTACAATTTAAAGGCTCATAATTACCATTGTTATTAATTCTATCAATAGTTAACCCTTCTTGATACCCATTCTTCATTGACCAATTATAAAAATTACTAAATCCTTCTTCCCCTAACCACTCATCGCATATTTTTATTCCACGATTACCATAATTTTTATATTCTTTATTAGATTTAACATAACATCTACTTTTCATGCCACCATAAATCATATATAATGGATCTTTGCTCTTACCATGTGTAATATATTTAAAATTAACCTTACGAGTACAACCACAAGATTTTGTATGTCCACTAAGCAATGAATATACATCAACCATTATTTCTTTCCCACAATCACAGCAACACAGGCATTGTTTAATAGTGCGTCCATTGGCATCTATCCGACTATATCCATCTTTTAAAACTAAAAGCAACCCAAACTTTTGTCCTACCACTTTTTGGTCTTGTTTCTTTTCACACTTTGCAATTCTTTCTTTGAGTTTTTCTATTCGTAAACACCCACAAGATTTAGTACCCCCATAAACCAAATTAAAATGAGTGATTATTTTTTCATTTCCGCAATCACAAAGACATTTCCATGCTTTCTTTTTATTACCCATTTTTGTAATTACATCAGGCGCTGAATCTATTACTAATAATCGCCCAAATTTTTGCCCAATTAAATTTTCATTTACCCCATTAATTACATCTCCTTAATAATCTTCACTAGCATAACTTATACCAACCACTTGATCGCCATGCTCTGTTGTGAATGTTTTAATTTCATATTCACCATATTCACTAAAATAACTGTCTCTATAACGCCATTCATCCCAATCGTCATCTACAGTACTTGCTTTTTCTGCGGTAACCCATTTTGCATCCCATGTGTCCCATTTATAATTATCATCTTCACTCATTTTCATTAATGTGTCATATTCATCTTTTGACATAATTATAAGTGAGTGCGAAAGAGAAGAGTTGGTTTCCCAAACACTATATCTTATATTCTTTTTCATTTTGTTTTAACCTCATTCTGAAATATATTGTGAAATAGCAACTACAACTTCACCACTAGGGGTTTCTAATTCTTTTACAATACTCTCACCAACATCATCATCTGCTTCCATAAAACGATCATATTGGAACTTATTTGCATAAAGATTAAAAATTTCATCGTCAGATAAATCAACAAAAAACTTCGAATTTCCCCAACAACCCGATTCATAATCTTTTTTAAACCAAGAGTTTTCTCTGCCTTCTTGAATAATATCATCTTTAGAAATCCATCTGTTACCCCATGTATCCCAAAACCAATTAGGATCATATCGTTTTTTATCAGCTTCTCGCTCTTGTTTGAGATAATCTTCTTTAAGCATAAGAGTGAGAGTATGTTGACTACTTGAATTTGTTTCAAAAGTTTTATATCTAATTTGTGTTTTCATTAAGCACCACCTGTCTATTTACATCTGCAAGAAACTTGTTAATCCTGTCATAATCAGGATTAGCAGGAAGTTCTGTATGTTCTTTCCAATACTCTAATTTGTTCTCTAAATCATCTACAATATCATAAAACTCTGGAAGCGGATGATCTTCATTGTCAAGATATTTACCATTTCTAATATCCATAAGAAAATCATGTTCTTTCGCACGATAGGTGACAATTTCACCTTTTTCAAGAATATCAAAGCACATCAGATAAAGTCGTACAAGGTGCATCATATGCTTACTAAGTTTTCCACGCTCGATAGCTTTACGGTTCCGTGCTCCAATTTTTGCGTATTCTTTAATAATGGCAATCATTTCTGACCACATAGATTTGTAATCTCGAAGCGGATAATGTTTTAAATTAATATCCATAAAAATTTCTGTATCATATTCAGGATTAACCGCTTTATCAATATATAACTTAATCGCATCTTCAGGGCACTCAAAAAACTTTGCAGGAAAAGTATATTTAGCATTTTCAATACTGCGTAAAATGAACTCTTCACGCTTAGTCTGTTCCATAGTTCTAGCGGCACGATTCTCTAGGCGTCTAAGCTGAGAATTAGCATACCCTCCAAAAGAATGAATAGCACGCTTAGAAAGGAACATATCCCTATTATCAATTAACGCCTGACCGATATCTGTTACATAAAAATACTGCCAAGGCTCAAGACCAAGAATTTCGATTGTATTAGGATTACAATTGGAGAGAAGATTAACAATTTTTTCAAGCGAGTAAATAGTAGTGTCCGTCTCTTCATTTACTACCTGCTCAAATCCTTTACGAGTAAGTATATCTTCTGCATTATGAGTAGCTACACCACGAATATCGATATCACTATCTTCATTGTTAGTACCATAGGCGTAACTACCACCAAACCCCAGAAGAATAATATTTCCTGCAAGTGGTTCTTTATCAAGAAAACTATAACGCTCATCCCAAGCTAACATCTCACTGATTTCATCTCTAGTCATCTTAATCACACCCCGTCTGTAATCCTACATATTTATTAAAAATAAATTCCACACATTCTTTTGAATACCAAATATTTACAATACACTTGTCTCCAGTATATCCATCTGTTAACTGTTGATGATCAAAATAATCATAAGGTTCACGCCATCTATAACTATCTATTTTTACGCCTAAACATTTTACGCCGTTATGTTCAGTGACATATTTACCGAACTCATCACTAAACTCATGAAAGAGATATTCTTCTTCAAGATTACATTTATTATAATCATGATAACCATAATAATAAACATACATCCATGTAAGTATATATTTTAATTTTGTTGTCTGATCAAAAAACCGCTCTTCATCTTTCCCAAAATACTTGTTAAGCCTTACATGTACATAGCCATCTTTATGAATCTTCAAACGACATTTTCCTAGTCCTTTTGTCGAAAAACAATATGTATGTACTGAAGAAGAATTGGTCTCCCAAACATTATTCCGAATCTGTGTCTTCATCTATAACTATCCAATCTCCATTTTCATCAAACTCTTCAGGATGTGCTTCTTTATAAGCCTCCCTCTCATAAGTACCAGTTTCAGGATATTTAATCTGAATCGCATTTTTATCTACGATTCCCGCATCAGCCATAGTATCAAACAAACAGTACTCATCACCATCAATGATAACAATGATATCCTTACGAATTAAATAATCCTCAAGAGTGATATTATACTTATCAAGGAACTTCTGGAAAACTCCTACGCTCTGATGATCCACGCTTCCAAATTCAGGTACTTCTAACCAAATTTCCTCTTGCTTACGACCAGACCTACAAATTTCTTTATAGTAATCTTCGTCTTCATAACCTTCTTTATTCCAATTCTCATTGCGAATTAAGTCATCGTAAGGGACTCCCTCATAAGTTGCGTAATCCTGTTCTAAATCATCTGTAACACTATCTGAATACACATGAAAATTCCTTGAATTCATGGACGGTTCTACTTCGTCAACTCCAATTAGCCTTTTCAGAAGTGGCTCAAATACCTCATAAAATGTATCTCCACCCCGAATATAACTTTCTAAGCTATAGCAATTTCCACACACAGAAGCCAGAGCATAAGACAGCTTATCTCTAAAAGACGTCAGGGCGTCAAAACCCCGACCAAACTCTTCATTAGAATCTAGCTGAAGAGTGTTTCCTCTTTCTTTACGCCAATCTTCGTCAAGATAATACTCATCTCGAATTTCCTGCTGAGTCATTGTCTGGCGCTTCTTCATAATAAGCAATGAATGCGCTGATGAGGAGTTCGTTTCAAACATCCCTGTTCTAATCTGCATCTTCATAATTACATATTCCTCCATTTAATTATATATTCTTTATTCATCCATCTAATCATAATTACATCTCTACAGGGATAAAAACGTGGTCTGATATACCACAATATTCTGTCAAGTTTTTTTAAAAAATCTTTCATATAAATCACCTCACAAATATTATAATATACCAGACCACTTAAAATGTCAATATTTAATTATCAATTACTTCACTTTTCTTTTTATTAGACCTTTTCTGTCTAATTTCTTCCTGCCGAGTTGCTTCCTCAATAGCTCTCATATCACGATCAAGTCTTCCAAACACCCTTGCTATTCTCTGAAATTCAGGCATACTATTTTTATAAGAGCCGAATGCTTTAGTTTCTCGCTGATCTTTTACAAAATTATGCGCATATTCCATGTTGGTTCTATCATAAGGATTGGGTTCATACTCATACACTTTACCTTCATCCCTGCGCTTTGCAAACATCGCCATACGCTTCTCATGATGTTCCTGCTTAATGGCTTTGTTAATTTCACGCTGTCCACGAGACTTATAATTCTTACACCATTCATTATGTTTCTTATTAGGCTTACTCATTATTTTTACCTCTCAAATCAATAATAGGAGTAGAACCACCCTGAATCTGAGGAACAGATCCGTTCCACTTATCAATTTTCTGCTTTTCAATCAGTTCAGGAGTAAGAGATTCCGCAACTTTTTTATTAGCCTCTGCCTCAGCTTCAGCAGCAATTCTTTTAGCCTCTGCATCACCTTCGGCTTTAATTTTTGCTTTTTCCGCATTAATTTTAGCTGTTTCTTTCTCTTTTTCAGCGGCAATCAGAGCAACATCTTTATCTCTATTTGCTTCGACTTTTTTCTGTTCAGCAGTTACTTTAGCAGTTTCCAATTCTTCCTGAGCCTTAATTTTCTTCTTAATAGCTTTACTAGTGTCTTTGTCAGGTCTTACATCAGCAAGAGCAATATTATCAATCACAATTCCATATTTATCAAATCGCTCTTTTAATTTATTTGTAATGGTAGCGTTAATTCCACCCCTCTGCCTACTTACAATATCCATCATACTAAATTCAGGTGTGATTTCTTTGATCCAAGCTTGCATCTTAGGTTTAATAAAACTTCTAAGAATTTCTTGACCGCTTTGTCCTCTAAATCTTGTAAAAGTTTCTGCCAGTCTATCAATATCATAAGAATAAGAAAAAGCTACGTCTACATCAAGGGCTGTTCCCTCTTTAGTAGGAATTTCAAAACTTTCATCATCTTTAGAATCACCTTGATCGCCCTCTGTCATGTATGACTGCTCAAGTGCAATAGAATAAAGTGTTATTGTTTTAGTAGGATCAACAATTCTCCAACCCTGACGCAGAACATCTTTTTCAATGCCACCATTCAAATTATAAACAATGCCAGCATATCCAGCAGGAATCGTTTTTGAACACTTAAAACCACAAACTACCAAAATCACAATAATAATAGCTGTAAAAACCGCACCAATTTTACCTTTCATCTTTTTACCTCTCTTCTTTATTCTTTGAATTCCTTTTAATATCTTCCCACATATCGTAAACTACGTCACCAATATTTGGGAAAAATATATTTAATGCTGCCCATAACAAGAAAGCACACACTATTACTAAAAATACAAATACCGGATTCATTTAATATTTCCTTTACTTAATTTAATCCAATCTTCTAACAATTCTCCATTTAAATCAGTTATATAAAAAAACCGACTCCAACTGCCAAAATCTATAATCCATAATGGCGTATTATCAGGATTCTTTTCACAAATCCAACGCCAATATTTATTTTTATTATAATTATGTTCGTCTAAATATTTATTGCACAATACAATCAAATCATTATATGTTTCAGCCTTTCCATAAAAAATTAGCGGTGGATTTCTTACATTATAAGCATTATTTCCTATATATAATCTCATTTAATTCTCAGCCCTCTTGTTTGTACCAAATGTGCAACACCGTCAAGTTCCACACCAGCTTTAAGATCTTCTTTTAACAACTTCTTGTCAACAGTTGGATCGACAGGTTTTAAATATTTATCAGGAATATCTTTAATATCAGCTTCAACTACTACACTTGCAGGATTGTTCTGTATATTGAAAGAAAAAAGTTCTGTTTTAAATTTTGTTTTACCAGTCAACTCCATGGCTTCTTGAAGTGATTTCTTCATGCGGTCAATTTTATTTTCAATAAACTTCTTTTTCTCTATAAATCGTTTTGCCTCAGTTCCACAAGCTTCAGCGTCATGTTCAAGCTGTCTAATTACTTTTGCATAACCGTCAGCTTTAATTTCAATTTCGCCCTCAATACCTTCAAGTGTATCCATAAATACATCTTCTTCAATATCGGGATCCTCAGCCATTTCCATAAGCATTAGCCAATCATTTGTAAGTTCGTACAATGTAGCCATTAAACATCACCTTCTTCCAAATCTTCGTCCTCGTCATCGTCCGCTTCGGAATTATCATCGTCATAAAATTCTTCATGATCTTTATCATAAATCATATCTTCAATATCTTGAATTGTTTCACACAATTCATCAAGTTGACAGTCTAATTCATCAAGTTGACGACCTATTACACTAAATATAATTGCATAAGCAACAACGATAAAGACTATAATGCCCATAATAAGTCCTGTAATAAAATTCATATTTAATCTCCTCATTTAATAATAATATGTTTATCTGGATGCTCCGTTATATCTTTAATTTTATCTTCTTGATGAATGCGAATACAATCATATATCTTCAGCCAAGTAATAGTTTCTTTAAATTTTATTTTTGTCTTACGCCGATTTGGTGCCAGAACATAGTATGTTGGTTTATTTTCATTATCTGGTCTGTAATCGGCTGTGATAGCGAAGAGGCATTGATCTTCATATTTTGCCATTTAGATGTCCTCATTAATTTTATATTACTTTATTCATATTCTTCGTATCCATATAATTCTTTTCGTTTTTTCTTATATGCTTCATGAGCATCTTCTTCTGTAGCATATCGCCCAATATACACATTTTTATTTTTTCCTTTTTTTCTCATATCACATATTGAGGCTTGCCATTTACCATCATGTAATTTAGTAATTCCAACATATCTTGAAGAAGTTCTTTGTTTCCACCTTGCTAATCCCTCTTGAAAATTATCTTTTTGTGATATAAAAGCACAATTTTTAAGGGAATATTGCTTATGTAGAACAAAAGAAGATTTAGTGTCCTTATCTAGAACTATTTCCCTCTTTAAAAACTTATCTTTATCAAAACCAGACACTTGCGGTAAATCCAAATAAAAATTCTCAAAACATTTCCAGCGATCACACAGCTGAATCCCTTTAGCGCCATAATTTTTATAATTCTCATTGTTTGGATCATAACATCTATTAACAATTCCACGCCAAGTATTTAGCACTTTTTGATAATACAAATCTCTTGAAAAATTACATTCCCCCATACAACATTCATCATATATAATAGGGTAATAAGGATCACGCACCTCATTCTTCGATATAGAGGCATAGCTAGTCCATTTAGTATATCCTGTTAAAATAAATTCAATTTGATATTGATATTTTTTATCTAACCGAACTTTTTGTAAAACTTTATATTCTCCATATCGATTTGATTTTCGAACATCCCCAATTTTTATTTTGCTCATATAACATTCACCTGTAAAGATTTACATACCATCATCGCACATTCTTTTAGATAGGGTGTCGTTCCAGCTGTACATTTTTGATCTACTATCAATTCAGCTTCTGGAAATCTAAGTTGAGAGCAAATAATATTACTTATAACACAAATATCCGCAACTAATCCTGCAAACTCAATCTCTAATTCTTCCCCTTTTTCAGCTTTACTTAATTCAAAAATTTCTTCTAAAAGAGTCCCAATTAAACCAGTGCCAAAAGTAACTTTAGATATATTATAATAATTATCATATCCTCTTAATGTGTCATATACCTCTTTATTTAGTTGCCAACCATCTGTATTAATTATACAATGCTTAATTGGTAACTTCTTTCCTTCATGTGTTTCCAAATAATTGCTATAATGAGTATCCTGAGTGGCAATAATAATATTACCATCTTTTTTGTACTCTTTAATTTTATCGACAACCTTTGGCACAATAGCCTGTGCCTCTGGAGTACCAAGAACGCCACTAATGAAATCATTCTGCATATCAATTACTACTAGAATTTTCTTTTTATTCATATTACATTTATACCTCATAAATTAACTTGCATCTGCCCATTGCCACCTAAAACCACCACATTTTTTTCTTATACCATCACATACTTTTCTAATATTATTTTGTGCCGCACGGGCATTTTGTCCAGTTTCTTCGGCTACATTGCGTCCAGCATCCGCTATAGAATCAAATGTACAAATATAATTGTCATTTATATCATATTTATTAACAGGACGCAACATGCCACAATAATTATCTTTTGTTAATGTTGGCGGTTTGTTATTTTTTGTCCACAAAAAGCCACAAGCACTTTGTCTTTGTCCTTGAATACATTTGTATATATCATGTCTAAACCCTCTAACTCTATTACCAGAAAGCCCAACGCCAATTTCTTTAACAGCTTCACGTATATTCTGATAAGAACCGCACAAGTGTTTTGTCTTAATATCCCAGCAATAAACCTTGCCATCATATGGCATTAATTCTGCCAATGATTTTTTCATTTTTTGTTCCATAGCTGAAGCGGACAGATCTTTTCCCTTGCTATCTTTATGATAACTAAACATATACTGTCCAGCTCTAAACTGGCGACCTTTAACTACTTTTAATATATTAGTTTTACAAATACCAGTAACGTCTTGTACTTCATTATATGTCATTGCCGTACCAAGATATTTACCATTTAGATCAAAATAATCTATTGGAGTTCTTTTGTTTAAATTATGTTTATTATTTCTTAATTTTTCTTTACACTCTTCTGTTAAAGGAATACCAATATTTGAATTAGTACAACCACCATCATCTCGATTATATCCATAAGAGGGATTTTGCCATCTATTTAAATTAGTTTTATATTTTTTAATATAATAACGTTCCCGTTCGCAAGCTTGTTTAAAAGAAAGTCCTTCTTCTAAAATAATATGCTTAAAGTTTTCCCAACCATATTTTTTTATTGCTCGATAAAAAACGGTTTGACTGCGGTATCCCTCTCCATTTGCCCACCTTTTTTCAGGTTTTAATGATGTTATGCCAATATATTTTTTTCTATTGGGTGCTTCATGCATATACACACAATATAATACATTTAAATAATTTTTCCATGTCTTCTTTTCTATAACCAAATACATCCACCCCAAAACACGATTAATATTTAGCATTTAATTTTCATTTGCTAAAGCTTATTATACCGATTCCACCAATAAAGTCAAGCACTTTTTAACATTATTCTTCAAAATCTTCATCGTCTTCATCCAGATCATCGTCTTCAATATATGCAGGATATTCTTTATTCGTTGCTACTATATCATCTTCACCGTCTTTATTTTTACGTACTCTAAAAATAACAGAGGATGGGTCGTTATTAAAGATTAATAAATCCAATGCATTTACATCTTTTTTAGGGGGTTTGCCAGTACGAAAAGGATAAAGAGCACATCCTGTTATAGTACATTTCTTTGATTCAGCCGCACTTAACGAGCATTGTCTGCAACGAGCAATAGCAGCAAGTCTCCATGTCAATTTTTTAAACGGTTTTTTCTCATCTGCCATACTTATTTCTCCAATCATTAACCTGCATAATTTTACTTGCAACATCTAATTTAAACCCCGCAAGGGGTGGAAGAGTAATACCGCTACAATTTCCATGATAAATCATAGATTTCGCATGTCTATCTCTTCCAAACAAAGTATTAAAGAAATATCTAATTTTATTAATTAACCGCTTTCTATAACATTCTATTTTCATGTTTTAATTTTTACTCCATTTGCTTTACAAGCTTCCAGTACTGCTGACCACCTATATTTTTTATAAGAAGTTAAAACTCTAATAACTCCACTGGTATCTCCCCAAAGCCCTTTACCAATTTCTTTAGCAAGAGTATTAATATCTGCAACTTTACGTCTATATATTTCATTTACAGCGTCTTGCCCCATTTTTTGGTAATTACCAAGGTTTTTAGCTCGATCTTCCCCAGAACCAAAATAACCATTAATAATTGAAGCAGCAAAAGCATATTTTAACGCTGTCTTATCCTTATCAAGAACATTGATCCGATTTTGAATCGCTTTAGCATTATTCTGTCCGACCAATGCTTTAAGTGTGTCTGCCCGTTTGTCACCACTTCCATAGCCATAAGTTCCAGCAAATACACGACAAGCGTATGCAGTTATCTGAATCGAATTAAGTGTTTTTTCAATAGCTTTATATTTAATCCATTTAATCTTAGTCAATCCTTTATCTGCATGAATAGATGCATATCCATCATCATAAATATCACAAAAAATATCGCCATAAAGATAATTCCCAAGAACACGGCACCCAACTGTATTGAATCTATCTAAAACCATATTTCTGCCAGAAGACTTATAGGAATGATGATAATCCAACAGAGCATATTTAGGTTTAAGCGCTTTACAAAATGCACTACTGCTTGCCGCTTGATCTCCATGCCATTGTACATGTGCAAAATCAGGACAAAGTGGATGACTACCATATTTAGCAATAAATTGAAGATTAGATTCCTTTTCATTATCTCCACCACCATAATATGTCCATGTACGACCATAGGTATCAGTCATCGTAAATAAAGTACCAAGAGACATATTATTAGGATAATGGTGCGAGTCTATACTTTTCAATTTCTTATAATCACTTTGAAAAATAACATCACATTGAATATTACCAACAATAAATTTATCGCCTTGTTTTAAATAATGGACGTTAATTTCTCCACATTCCTTAATCGCTTGTTGTCTAATATTCTCAATGTATTTAGCTCTGCCATTAAGACGATTTTTATAAGTAAAAGCGTCCTTAGTCGGGAAATATACAGATTTAATTTTAAATACTTTGGCAAATCTTGAATAAAATCCCATATGATCTTCATGAGGATGTGTAAATACAATAGCATCAATTTCACCGCTTTTTATAATTGACTGGTATGCTTTGACAGAATCACAATCGGCACTGCCTGTATCAATAATCACGCAATGAATAACGTTGCCTTTATTATCATATTCAATAATAGCTGTACTACTTCCAGATTCTTCTGGATGATATTTGAAAATACATGGTTGAAACACACAAAACTTTTTCATATAAAATCACCTTTTCTTTCTTACCATGGTTATTAATTGTGCCATGCCTACAAGTAAAATAGCGAATGAAAAATTTCCATCTGCCATTTCACCACAAATTGTTTTTATAAACTCCATTTCATCCTTTCTTTATAAGCCCATGATTTTAAATAAAGACGTAAAGTCCCTATATTATCAAACAAAGACGTCAATTTATTTTTATACCATGGATGCAAAGACTCGTCACTATTATATAATCCTATAATTGGTTTATCTAAAAGCCACGCTAACATTATTTCTTGAGCCGTGCCCACACTTTTCTGGTTATTAAGATTAACTACTACTATACCACAATTAACAATACCATTAAGACAATATTCGTAACCTCTTTGTTGATAATTAGGATCGAGATTATCAGGATCATAAACAGTCGGATCAATAAAAAGAACTCCATCTATTTGTACCTGATTACGCCATTCACATCTTTCTTCTTTTGTTAATCCAGCCATACCACCAGATAAAAAACAAACTGGGGTCTCCATTTTTACAGGACTACGATATTTTTTAATTAATTCATCAATCTTCATTTGTAACCCCACTATTAATACCTGTTACCAACTGCGTTAATATTTTTAAATTATCTGCAATTGATGCGATTAGCATTGTATTTAAAGTACATAATTCTGTCAAATACTGGATATCAAGTGTATATGGCAGCGCATAAGGATTTTCTTCTGCAATTTTTTGATTTCTAGCTAATGCAGTTTGAATTCGTTCCCCCGCTGAAGTAATAAAAGAAAAATCTTTATCCGACTTTAATTCTTCTTGCATTTCTTTAATTTTCTGTTCCTGTTCATTAGTCATATTTATTCTCCTTTAATTTTTATTTGTTCGTTCCAATAGTTACAAGCTTTTTTAATTGAATTAAATTTTTGTGATTGAATAATATGATAGTTATTTCCATCAACATCACAATCACCAATTTCAATTTCGTACCACACGTCATCTATAGAAGGTTTCATTCTAAGCATTAGCACCATTTCGCTAGTATCTTCAAAACGGCACCAATCTAAACAAATCTCTGACACTTTTTCAAAATCTGAGGATGTTATTTTATGAGGTTTATATTCTTCAAACATTTTTAAATCCTTTAATTAAAAAACTCAATACGTATTATTTCTTCATCAGTATTTCTATGTTTAATAATCAAAAGTGACGCATCCTCGTATTCGACACCTTCAACTATATCCCAAATGTAATCAAGTTGTTCTGGAGGATATCCATTAACAGGAAGGGGAATAATAATCTTGTCATAATGATCAGATTCAAATCCAGCCATACAATGTTCTAATGTAATACTATTAGCAGTAACAAGAATAATCCACATAAATTCGTTTAAAATTGCTCCTTGATCAATCTTATATAGAGGACTCTGCCCCATAATATTCAATTTTGGTGTAATCAAATGAAAGCATTCATATTTAACTAACAATGCATCTATTTCATCATGTAAAGAACTATTGCTCATTTTAAAATCCCTCCCTTAAAAAAATCCATGAAATTATCTTCCAATTCTTCAATCGAACAATTATTATTAAATATATAATCGTAATTATATAATTCAACATCATCGTCCGCATGATTTCCATAAGACTGTGAAAACCTGTCCGATTTAATTAACAATGTGTAAATATCAGCTCTTCCATCTTTTTTAATATATAATCGCAATTTTTCAATTTCTTGCGGTTCTCTGACATGAATAAATAAAATATCATCATGAGTGTTTAAAAAAGATTCATAATCACTAACTGCCTTTTTAAAAGGATAATCATAATATTCTGTGCAGAGATCTTTTAAATCAGATAAGAAACCCCGATCTTTTAAGGATTTATTGCCTTGCCACCCTATTAGGCTGCCAGCCTTTTTTACATCAGTAATAGTTGAAACAACTTTTGTTTTATAATATTTACCCACTATATCACAAATTGTGTCTTTACCAACACCACCTGCTCCATTAATAATTATAATTAACGGTTTCTTCATTCATAATACCCTCCCCTATTTAATAATTAACTGCATATATTAAAGCAAAAAGAAAAACACCAATTATCCAAAAATAAAGAAAATTTATGTCAGTTATATCACCAAGTTCTATGCACACATTTAAAATTAAACCCAACAGTCCTGTTGCTAATATATAAAACAAAGCACCTACAACAATTTTTCCAATAACGATATACATTAGTTTTCCCTTTCTCAATATATTTTATGTAATATATTTCCTTTTCAACAGAGATTTCTTTCGATGATCTGTGGCAAGTTTAACACATCTTACTTACTGATATAATCATTCATTATTCAATTCCCTCATACATATCTTCATAGAATCTTGCACATAATCTACACGAACCTATTACAAGATTGTTTTCTCTTTTGCATCCTTTACATCCAGTTTGGCAGATAGGCATAACATCGGCAGATGGCATATCTTCCAAATCACTTGCAATACTATCAGCCACCTGATTTCTCCCATATTCGTAATCATTCAAATGAAATCCATCTCTTTTAACTTCATAAGATTCCGCAATATTTACCGCATCAGCCTTGCGGATATATTCATCAACCATCTTACTTACTCCTCTCCTTTTTCTTATATACACGTTGCCAATAACGCAAATACAACACCACCTACACCCCATACTATCGCTAAAATGATTTCCGAGTCACCATCCGCACTGAAAAGCACACCAATTAATCCAGTCCCGATATAGTAACCAAGCAATACAATAATAATTTTACCTATACAAGCTAATTCGTTTTGGCTCATTGCTCACTCCTCTTCATCCTCTTCATCAAAGTCTGATTCTTCATCTAATTCATCATCTATTGCCGCAAGCAGGTCTCCAATGCCCTCATCAAGGTCATAAATATTCAGTCGCTTGTAAATCCTTGCATCTTCTCGTGTTCTCATGTCTCCTCCCCCTGTGCATCCATCTTTGCTCCGCAGTCAGGACAAAAATCACTATCATCTTCTTTCCATGCTCTACATTTAGAACATTCGAACATGGGAACTTCATAACCATCAAACATATCTGCGTTTTCATGCCGTATCCAATATGCATGTACCACCGGAGCAACATCGGCAGGTTTAATAGTGCTCATTAAATGTGCAAGGCATCCATAACCTCCGCACATATCTACCGCATCAGCCTTGCGGATATATTCATCAACCATGCTCACTCCCCTCAGTCTATAATAATCGAAACCCCACATAGTATGAATATAAATATCGAAAAGACAATAAAGAAAATCACTGCTTCTTCTTTCTCCTTTCGAATCTCCTTTTGGGTCAGTTCTGCTTTTTCTTGTTCTGTGAGTTTTTCTTCGTTCATCCTGCTCACTCCTTCTTTTCGCCACCGCTGAAGTACAGCTTATTCAGTCTGTCCATAATCCGATTGTATTCCCCATCAGTAACCACATTATCTATCCACATTTTCAGCATGGCATTTGCACACTGACCATATCCGATTTCTTGCGGTTCTGTTGGAACAACATCTGTGGCAACATTCACCGCATCTTGTTTGCGAATATATTCGTCAGTCATCGCCTTCCTCCGTTTGTCTAATTTTATATCCTAAAACACAGCACATTATTCCATATCCAATCAATAGTAGGATTATAATTAATGCTTCTATAACTTCAATCATCATTATACTCTTCCAACTCCATTTCTTTTTGACATTCATCCACAAACCATTGCTTCTGACAGGCGTTATAATGAGTTTCGCAATCATCTGTTGCGTATGGACATTTTAAACATTCCTCAGTCATTGTTTTCCTCCACTGGAATATCAGATATAGCGTCCCATAAATCACTGTAATCGTTATACCCGATACCATCTCTATTCCTTATCTCGTCTAACATCTGTAAAGCGTATTCTTTTTCACTCATTCTTCATCCTTTGCTTCTGCTTCAAGCCATTTCCGCAAGCCATTGCCATATCCTTGTCCATTTTCGCATAATTCTTCACCAACACAACTATAGCAGTCTGCACAATAGGAACATAAATATTCAGCAAGTTCCTGATTACTCATCCTTGCCAATTTTTTACGATTAGTTATTCTTTTCTTTGGTATATTAATTCCGTTTTCTTTTAATTCTTCATCTGACATAAAAGGTATGTCACATGGAAAATAACTCATACTTCTTCCTCCACTTCAGCATCCTAACCTGACAAATATCTGTTCTTCCTTGTGTGGTTCTTTGCGCTTGCCATAGTCGATGTTCATCTCCCTCACCGAAACACTGTTATTGTCTTGCCCGAAACTTTTTAAACTGATTTCCAATTTCGCATCTGTGAGTTTTCTCTTTTTACACCATTCATAAAATTCCTGTACTGTCATACTTCTTTCTCCGCTCTTTAATGATTTTGGAAAAGTTAATTCCGAATCTGCTCATAAGATAATTGATAGCATTGGCGTTTCCACAACAATAGTAAAATCCATTTGGATCTTTTGCTTTCGCTTCATCATTGCTCTCGTAAACTTTCACCGCTACATCTATCAACTTCTTTTCGTTGATATAACCTAATTTTCTCATAATCCCGTCTATCATGATTCTTCCTCCGTGTAAGGTTCTGGTCGTGAACGCCATGCGATGATTTTGTAATCAGGAAACGCATATTCCATATTCCAATACCACTTACCGTCATATGTACAAGCCATTACGGTCATTCGTTCGCCTTCTACCTCAACTGTGGCAAGAACATAATCTGACCGTTTATTTGTTCCAAGTTTTTTCAGTATTCCTGCGTCTTTTTCTTCTGGCAGTCTCTCCGTCACGGGAATCCATCTGTCCTCTTCCTGCTTCTTTAGTGCAGAGATAGCCATGTCAAGCGCTTCGAGAATTTCGCCCGTATCCATGACTAATCCGCAATTTTTACATTCAGGTCGTTCACAGTCGGTCAATACGCACCGCTTTTCTTTTTCTATGATTTTCGCCGCCTCGTCTAATCTCATGATTCTTCCTCCGCTTCGTAATGATTCGGAAACCCTACACGGCAGTTAATGCACGCTTCATCTCCGAACCGTCCATGCTTACAGGTTTCACAGAACTGCTCCTGCTTCTTCAGTGTGGAGATGGCATAATCAAGGTACTTTTCGTAAACAGTCCCAATAAATTTCGCTTTGAGCATTAAGAACCATTCAATTGCTTCTCTTTCCGTCATTGTGCCACCTCTCTAATCTTAAATACCCTTCCACCTTGACGTATTTCCACTTCTTTTCCCTTCGCTCCTGCGGCTTTTACTTCTTCCCAAAATACACGATAATTTTCTCTAAATTTCAATGCGGAGATAGCAACATTAAGTGCCGTAATCCAGTCCTCGTCAGAAATATTGTGCTGGCACCCTTCGCAAACAATCCCATTTACACAACCATCTTCTTTTTCACACACAAGCTGATGATTTAATATTTCACCTGCTTTCTTTTCTGTCATTTCCTCACCTCCTGCATCTTCCTCAGCACTTCAATAATCTCCGGAAAGTTTCTGCCGGTCTTTTTAAAATCTCCGATCATGTAATAGCCAGTCGAACCGTTTTCCCACATAACATTAAAGTGGTCACCATCGTCACTTATCTTTGTAATTGTGCCTCTACCGCCCTTACCATTCACCTCATTGCCCACTTTGATTTCTTCCTGTTCCCGCTCATACTGGCGGATCTTTTCGATGGCTTCAGATGCGGAGAAATAGTCAAGCACATCTCGGGCGCAAACGTTCAACTTTCCTGTCTCCGTTCGATAATCGTACCATAATGCCAAATGCGCAATCTTCCTCGCCGCTTCCCACGCATCATTGAGACCACGCTGATACGCATTTTCATGGCAAACCTCTGGAACAGGACATAACTCTTTTCCGTCCTCAAATCCTTTGTCATACGCCTCTTTGCGGATAGCATCGAGGTCGGGTTCGATGTAGGGTGTCAAATCTTCTGGGTATTTAAAATCAAAGCAAACGTTCCCATCTTTATCAGAAACTTTAACCCACTGTAACCATGCAGTGTTGTCGGGTATTTCAATTATATATTTTTTTGTATCCATCTTATTCTTCCTTTCGTTGATTCCACGCTTTGATAACTTCTGTCATTGCTTTTTCAACATCCATAAAATTTGCATATGCAACAAATCTTAATGTTATAGTTTTTTCTATACCGCACTCAACACAATGAACTGCAAATTCAATATGATCCTCTGTTCCACCCATTTTCGTAACTCTTAACTCAGTTCTTGGAACCACTCCACAAAATGGGCATCTTTTTAATTCATTCATCATTGTTGCCTTCTCTTTTAAAAATTACACCATTATCTACCATAGTTTCCCAATCAGATGCTTTTGCAACTAACGCTGTATCTTCAGGTGCAAACATACAAATCAACATCATATCAGATAAACTCTTATCTTTCTCCAACATTTCCACAGCCACATTTGGCGACACAATAAGCAATACTCTTTCATCATTTTTCATATTAATTATCTCTCCACTTTTTTAATAACCAAGATAAAACACAACTCTTACTTCCTGTGTAAATAGGATCACAAATCAACTCTTGAATAAATTCACAAGGAATTGCTTCAACAGGTTCTTGCTCTTCAATTTCCATTAACATAGATACACAAATATCTTCTTCGAATGGATGTTCTTTTTCTTCTCGTCCACAAGGATCGGATGGCAACCATTTCAGTACATTTTTTCTAAGTTCATCAGCATCAATTAATCTCATAGTGTTACCCCACTACCATACAATCAATAATATCCATTTTATAAAAAGCGATCCATGCATCATTTTTCTTTACTACAAACAGTCCGTCATTAATTTCATAATCATCCCAATATTTTTGAGGAATAATGTCTGACTTACCGTCACTAAAATAAAGTTTAATTTTCTGTTTCTTCTTTTTATGTTTACTCATATTTAATCCTCCTTTTTATTACTTTTTATTAATTCGTCAAATCCTAAACTATATACTAAATAAATAACGAGTATAATTACAGCAACTATACCTATAATTACAGCAATTAAACCTTCTATTATTAATATATTTATTAAAAATTCAATAATATTTTCCATTATCAAAATATCTCCATTTTTCTACTATATAATTATTTACTAAAGCTAATACATGCCAGCCATCTGGCTGAAACCATCCCATTGTATGCATCCCACTCTCGATATAAGGAAATTTGATATTTAATAAAACTTTTTTACCATAGGGTGGGATTTTTTCTTCAGGAGTATACCATTCGTCTTTCAATCGATCACTTCAACCTCCGCTTCATTAATCTCATCTAAAAAATTATTAATAGCCATCACCATTTGTTTATGAGTCATATCGCCCTCAATAATATGTCCTTTTAAAAAATTAAGAAATTCTTCTATAAGCCATTGCGAAACATAAATAACATCCATTTTACATCACCCCCTTTTTGTCTACATCACCATAATCAATTGGCTTCCAACATATTACATCTTGTTTACTTGCATCCCATTCTCCCCAAGGTTTGTTATAAAAATCTATAATTATTGGATCCCAATAATCACTACTTCTTTGAACAATATAATCCCCAGACTCTGGTGGATCATCATAATGCCATTTATTTGCTTCAAGCATTTTAACTATTTTTTCTCGTGTGGCGATCACATCTCTCAAATCTAGCCCCATATCTCCGGGCTGATACGTAGAGAACACTTTGTTGACCACATCTATCATTATATCATTATTCATTTAATTTTCAACTCTTTTTTTATAATATAAAGAACAATACATCAATAAGAATTGCTATAATACCAATTTCTTCAAGTACTCTTCCCAACCCAACTAATGCAAGAAATGTTTCATGATTTTTAAAAAGTTCGTCCTCTGTTTCCGTTTTACGCCATTTTTTAACTATTGGTTTTACAGAACACCAACGCCATAATTCATACGCTACAATATATATAATAATAATTTTAATTAATGTCATTTTCTACCATTCCTTTTTTATATAGCACTCCTTTTTTATATAATAAAATTGATCCATCTAAAAAATTCACCGTAATATATTCAGGATATCTTTTATTTGCATATGTATCGTATTTATAATTTACTATATTTTTAGGAAGAATATGAGATGCTTCACATTTTATGGCAACTTGAGGATCAGCATATGTAGCCCCACACACTTCACATTGATAATTCTTATGTTCAATCATATTATTATCTCACCAAGCAATCCTTGTAATAATCTTATCACATATATGTTTTATACTGATTCCATATCGCATACACTGTAATTTTTGTTTAGTCAATTCATCTAATTCACCTTGAATCCAATAAGTAAATTCTCCTTGTTTAGCCCGCTCTTTTATATTTTGAGCAAGATCATTATCAATTTCACATGAATCTATGCATTCTGATGTTATTTGATGCATTTTATATGCTGGTTCTAAAATCATTTTTCTACCTCACCCTTATCTCTCAAACTCCATTTTTAATTCGAATCTATTTGACTTTAATATCATGTCCCAATTATCCTCGACAACTGGTTTAATCACTTGCACTTGCTCTGGCGTCAAATGACCATGTTCATAATCCCAATGAAAAAGATAATACGGTCGGTCAAAACGCATTAATTGTATTTCAATCCAACCCATCTCAAGAAGCCTCTGTTCTACATCTGGCACCCACGCCTGACCCATTGATTTCCACAAATCATCAGCAAGCGCTAGATGTTCCGTATAATCACAAGGATACCAATCACCGTTCGGCGCAAGCCACCCTGTATCTAATTTATTAAATACTTGTTTGTTCAATGTGCACGTCCTTTTTTAAATTTTCCTTAACCCATTGATCATTTTCTTCTTGTTTCGCCGCCAAATCTCGCTGCAACTCTTTAATTAAATTTGTCTGTATTTCTGTTCGTTCTATTTCTTTTTTTTGTTCCTTATAACGTTCGAAAAATTTCATATATTTATAATAATCAATATATGTTTTAAATGAAATATCTTTATATTTGTATGTAACATCAAATTTATTTAATTGAAATTTTTCTGGCATTACAGAATATAAAGAATAAAATTCTTCAAATGTTAATTCGGGATCATCCCATTTTTTAATATAGCATTCCCAATCATGTATTGATCTATCTAATTTAATTGTCCCAACTATTATTAAAATAATCAAACCTATTAAAGAAATCCACACTGGAAAATTTCTTACTTTAAAAACAACAAAGAACAAAAGAATAGCTTCTATAATATATGTTATGCCAAAAATTAATTTTGTTTTCATATTAATCTCATTTAACTCTCTTTTCTAAATCTCGCTGTACGTTACTTTCAAATTCTTTTTGTGCTTCCATTTGTGCTATTTTCTTTTTTAGTTTAGCGTTCCGTTTAAGAAATCTTTTATATTTCAAATAATCTTTATAAGTTTTAAACCCCACACACTGAGTGTAAGGCTCATTATCTTTATAACATTTATACAAAATAAGATTATCTTTAAGTGTAAAACGTTCTGGTATTGTATCAAATAAAGATATAAATTTTGTATAAGTTAGTTCGGGAACGTGACTTTTTTTAATATTTTCCCATGCGTCAATGGAAAGCCCCCAATATATATTCACTGCAGATATTACAAAAAGTAAAAACAGTAATATAGATACCATTAATAAACTTCTTAGTTTAATCGTAACAAAAACGAAGAGTATTATTTCTATTAAAGCAGTTACAATTAAATATATTTTCGAAATCATATTGTTTCCTCACCAATTAAAATATTCTAAAGCTTCTTTTTCACTCATAAAAAAATGAATTCCGGGCGCACATTCATGCCAACGATTCTCGTCAAAATCTGGTACTGAAACTTCTTTATTTATTTCATATACAAAAGAATGATCATATTGTGAAATAGCAGACTTAACTTCTTGACCACCAAAAGTCCTGATATCTAGCACTTTTGCCTTATCACATCTGCATTTATTACTATACGCACTACTACGCCTAGCATCTTCAGGAATAAATATCGTAATAATACATGGCACAAAAGAAGCACGGTCATTTAGGGTGAGTCCGATTTTATAACCTGTAAACGCTCCATACTTAGGACACAGCATTATTGGAGAATCAGCTTTGTGATATGGAAAGCGTTGATACCCAGCAAGAAAAGGAAAGATACTTTCATTTAATTGAACATTTTTAATGTCACTATGAATAAATTCAGCCACTTAATCTACCTCGTCTCTTTCAGGCAACGCTAATATTTTTGAGATCGGTGCATTGAGATAATAAATACCACAATAATCATAATCATTATGCCATTTTATTGGGCAACTATCACAGCCCAATTCATTAAAACTTGTATATTCACACAAAAAACAATTATTAAAAATTCGTTTATTAGGAAAACATTTATGCACCCATTTTTTTTTAAATTCAATTCTATCGTTTTTTTTAGGATTATCTCCTAATTCTTTTTGCATATCACTCCACATTCGCCTGTGCAACTCTAACGCCTGTTCTCTTGTTAATTTCATTTTATTTGCCTCCAACTCTCAAAAAATTCAGTATACGCTCTATAAGAGTTTTTCTTTCAGGCAATTCCAGTATCTCTGAGATCGGCGCTTCCAAATAGCAATCATTATATCCACAATAATTATGCGACCAAACTATAGGACATTTTTTACAATCAGTATTAAGACCACGAAAAGTATATTCGCACAAAAAACAATTACCAGCGATATTGTAATCAGGATAATGTTCTTTGCACCATTTCTCTTTATATTTGGCTCGCTGATATCTTGTAGGACAGTTTCCCAGCTCTCGTTGCATATCTGTCCACATCTGTCTATGTAATTCTATTGCTTTTTCTTTTGTCAACTTTAACATTTAATTATCCTTTCTCATTGGCTGTGCCAATAATTCTGAAATTGGCATAGTATTATAATAAGATTCAGATGTCATACAATCACCGCCCGTCCAAACTATAGGACAAATCTCTTCACAACTGCCGTCCTTATCTCGTATATATTCGCATAAAAAGCAGTTATTAATTATTCTTTTGTGCGGAAAATGTTCTTTACACCACTTTTTCTTATAATCAGCTCTTTCTGATGGATAGGGATTATCACCCAGATCCCGCTTCATATCCATCCACATTCGTCTATGTAAAAATACTGCATATTCTTTTAACATTTTTATTTTTCACTCCAATCTAATTTCTGACCACATTTAGGGCAATGTTCAAATTGATATATCATATACGTATGACAATTGGGACATAACGGATCGTTACGATAATAAGACGGATCATAGGGTCGAACCGCTTCTAATTTTCTTAAATCAGTAAAATTATAAGCATATCCGTGTATAGTTCTTTTTTTTCAGACTGTACAACCTCAAAATAAAAGGGTGCTTTATCACGGTCTAATTCTAAATAAAAACGATGATTATCTCCTAATTGGATGTCAATATATTCATCTTCAAGAAATTCAGCCGCCTGTTCCGGTGTTAATTTAATTTCCATTTTAGTCCTCCGGTGTCGCTGCTACTGCTAATATTCCTATAAACTGTATACAAAAACTAAGTATTATTGGAAAACAGGAAGTCAATATAGTTCCCGTCAAAATCATATTGCCTATAGTCCATGCTAAAATAACAATAGCTACTATCATTTCAAAATATTCACGCTTCATTATATCAACTCACTTTCGTAATAATTAATTGCTTCTTGCCGCTCCACGAAGAAATGAATACCACTAGAACATACAAATCGTCTATCATTACTATAACAATCAACATATACCCACTGTCCTTTTGTATATGAAAATGTTTTATCATAATGTGAAAATACAGTGGTTTCTTTTGCAGGTGTCCTGTTTATATGCAGGATATCTAATACCAAAGCACATTCGCACCTACACTTGCGAGAGCCGAAACCAGATGTGCGCTTAACTCCATCTGGAATACGAAGTTTTACCAAATATGGCGTGCGATTATTTTGACCACGGCACACCTTCCATCCAATAAATTCTCCCTCGGCGGGACACGCCATAGGCATGTATGGAACATGTGTATCATCAATAAAATAACATGCAGATAGAGTTGCTTCAAAAGTGCCCTTAAAATTACAAGACTCAAACGTACATGCTTCAAATATAAATAACGGATTTGTTCCAAAAGTACAACCATAAAAAGAGCAATTAAAGAAAAAAAGCGGTTTGGCGTTAATATCTTCAAAATGGACTCCTATGCATGTACAATCTACATAATTATCACAATGATTACCAAAGTATCCAAAATTATGATTAGGATATAATCTTTTATTTTCCATAATATGCTCCTTATTCCCAACTAATACAGTATTCTGGCTCATTATATCGATTACATATAGTAACCTCATAACCCAATTCTTCTAGTTTCTTTTTTACGACTGGTCGCAACGCCTCATCACCATAGTATTTAAAATACCCTTGACCCGATTCCCTATCAATATTTTCCATAATTTTGTTAAATTGAGATGTCTCATATTCAGACACACGCTGACGTGCACGCTGACGTGCCTGTTCCGCTGTTATTAGCATATCCACATTCTCCTTTACCAATATATAAATGTAATGTAACCATCATCAGATTCGGGGGATTCACCAATCTTAATTGTATACCCCAAATCTTCAAATATGTCTTTTACATATTGAGACATCTTTCTAAAATAATATGTTTCTGTAAGACCATTATTAATAGCTTCAAAAATCTGATGATCAAATATATTAATTTCTTCTAAGTATTTATGAGATTCTGCAACTTTCCGTGCCTGTTCTGCCATTAACATTTAAATCCCCCCCTATAATTCAATTATATATACTCCTCTAGCGACATTTGCAAATGATTCTTGTGCAACGATCCTGACAATCTCTCCATCAATATAATAAAGTATTCTGGTTTTATGTTCGTCTGTTTCTTCAATTTGAATAATCTTATCAATCGGGACTAATACACGCCCACCACTATGCATATAAGAACATTCTCCAGTTACCAATAAAAAATTGCGTTTGCTCATTTAATTTCTCCCTCATAAATTATTTGCTCCTGTGCCAGTCCACGTTGAAGTTCGCTGATCAACGCTGTCTGTTGCTGAAGTTGTTCTTGTTCAGTCTTATGTTTTTCAATATTTCTATAAAATTTTCGATAACGCCACCAATCAAAAAATGTTTTAAAATCTACAAGTGTGTTTTTATAATAAAAATCATAATAACGAAGCGTAAAATCTTCTGGCATTACGTCATATAATTTAATGAAAGTACGATAGGAGAGTTTCGGAGTTTTTAAGCTCACTTCTTCTTGCCAATCATAAACATAATATAAAATAATGGTGTTAAATATCCATACGCCAATTGTTAATAAAAAAGCAAAAGGACTAGCTGTTATAAATGTTAATACAATAGGTGCTATATAAAAAAATATTATTATAATCATTTATTTTTTCACCCTCCTTACCAACTAATATATGTTGTATAACCGCTATCTGTCCAAGAGGTCTCATTTATAGTTACGATATAACCAAGGTCTTTAAATGTATCTTTCACAAAAGAAGAGATCACATCATAATATTCACATGATGTTTCGCCCTTAACAACGGCTTCTCCAATTTTATTATTAACAGCTTCGATCTCGTCTTTATAACGATATGCCATTGAATATTCTCGTGCTTTTTTTGCGCTGTACAGTTCATTCATATTTATTTACCCCTTTGCCCAATTAATATATGTAATATAGCCACTATGAAGACTAAGTATTTGCACATTGTAGCCCGCAGTTTTTAATACTTGTTCGGCAGCTTCACTGATCTCTTCTTTAATTATGCAACATGTCATGTGCATTTCTGCCGCTTTTTTAATTGTATCTTCTATATATCTTAATTCTTCTGGATGAGCGCCTTGTGCGATTTTACGTGCTTCTTGTGCTGTTATCATTTAAATCACCCCCTTAACTATAACTATGTGTATCATACAGTAAAAAATGTCCGCTGTCAATACTATATTTAATTATCATTTGTATCAGCGCTTTCCCGGCTGATGTACGTATCTGCACACAGATCAATGAGCCGTGGCTTAATCGGCTTACCCGTTGCCTTAGCCCAGCTGTCAGCCCACGCCATTATTAATTGATTTAGTGAAATTCCCGCCTCTTCAAGTTTGCGTGTATCACGTTCGATCTGTCGTGCCATCCCTTCTTTTGTAAAGATTATTTTTATACAATCAAATATTTGAAGGTTAGGGTCTGCTGACAAGTGATGTAAGCGATATAAAGATATTGCACACGCCTTGTAAAAGCGGTCAGCTAAATCTGGTCTAAACATTAATTGCCCCAGATTATCTAATCCAAGCCGGGTCAGCTCAGTTCGCCGTACTCCCAATATGATATCTGTTTCATCATCAGTCGCTATACGTGTAGACCCAAACTCTTTAATAAGGAAGCAATCCGAATACATAATAAAAGACTGACGCTGAAGACGTGTTAGCGCACGCCTGAATATATTATTTAACTGAGAATACGACTGACGGAAGAATGTCTGTATGTTGTACTGGATCACATCTTCAGGCGGTTTACCAAATGGATAAATTGACGTTAGATCAACTGTAGCTGGAAAGCTGGTTGTTTGATGAGAGAGTGACAAATACTGTGGATTAACCATATTCAGCTGTTCCCACCATTTTTTACGACCCAGAACAGCAGTATTATTTTCCTGTTGGAGAAGGTAATTGAGAAGAAGAATTTTAATTAAATCATCATATTTAGTACTACGTTCATCTGGAAGAGGATGGACATAGATTTCTGTAATATAATAGAGACAGTCTTTTGGATCATAAATATAAGATACAAATTGAGAAAGACGTTTATTGAACGCATTTCTGGAGTTGCCACCTAATTTCGGCTGATCAAAGACTTTGTAAATTTCAGTAGAAGAGTAGATAGTGTCCGATGATAATTTTTGGACAGTTTCTGATGTAATGTTGTAATCTTTCATATTTTAATTACTCCTTTCGTTTGTATTTAATTTTATAGCTGTTTTTGAATGGACACTCAAAAAGTCCAATGTTTTCAGTAGGGGGTGTACAAAATTTGAATATAGGGGAGTATTTACTATATTCATTTTTTGTACACCCCCCCCTGATTTTATTGGGTTTTTTGAAGGTCAAATTGTACTACAATTTTAAATTATACCATATAAAATTAAAATTGTCAAATATTATGTTGGAATTTTAGAGAAAATGATAATGGAAGAAATATGTAAAATTATTTAAGGAAAATAAGGAATTTATTAAAGTATGTAAATTATTTTATTTGTTTTTATTTTTATTGGATTTAGTAGAGATGGAGAAAATGGTATGTAAATTGTGGAGAGAGTGGTGTGTGGATGAAGCACGTTGGATTTTTCAGCCCAGCAGAATCGACAAAACGGTTAAAAGTACCCCCCAAT
>ERZ809472.14-NODE-14-length-46522-cov-10.603912_pt1 | contig 46522 bp, 41 predicted proteins | sample MGYA00521274_ERZ809472 | MGnify/ENA primary metagenome ERZ809472 (study PRJEB31581, sample SAMEA3312791) | metagenome | study: EMG produced TPA metagenomics assembly of the PRJEB8939 data set (Metagenomic analyses of Rumen microbiomes reveals... | reverse complement strand
GCTCTTTAAGGGGTTATGTGGCGACAAAGGTAGCTAAAATCCTGCAAATAAGTGCGAGGGGCAACCCTTTTCATTCCCTTTGGCGAACAAAGTCGCTCATGTACGTTTCTTATAATTTACTTTTGCCGCTATCAAACTGTTCAATGCCAGTTTTATCTGGAAAGAGAGATCATCTTCCTCCATATAGTAAAACTCGGAAGCGGCAATGATAACATCCTTAACTGTATAGAACTTTACCTGTTTCATCTGCTCATTCAGCTTATGACACCTCATCACGACCTCGGCATAATTCTCTTCTGTCACCTCGGCAAAGTTGGATAGGACAACAGAGACGAAAGTATCATCCTCTGAGTTTGGACAGATATGTATGACATTCATCTGATAGCGTATAATAAAGCTTTCGCCATCCTCTTCCACAAGTTTGTATTTCTGCTCTGTAATAATCTTCTTAACCAGTTCATAACTCTTATTCATACCTTCCCCTCCTCATTTTCATTTTTACTATCATCTTCCGCTTGTGGAAAATCGTTATCTCCTTCTATTTTCCTATGGAACAATCCCACGGTAGCCTGAAGCAGCAGTAAACCATGTTCAATGATGGCCTCAAGGTTGTCATCTCCAAACAACCTATACTCATAGAAGACCCAGACGCTCTCACCAAACACACAAGTCTTGCTATACTTAATGGTCATGTTTGTGTCATTGGCCACCTCCAAGACAAATGGTCTATTCTCCGCAGTCACATCAAAGATGTATGGTAAGGCAAACCGCAGGAAATTCTCATCATCATCTGGCATATAAAGGAGTGTCAACTCTTCGTATTTGAATACATAGCCGAACTCATGGGCATCCACAACCGAGAAGCCTAAGCTCTCTAGTTTCTCCAATACTAATTCTTTACTCATAATTTGTGGTATTTATGTTAATACTTCCTATTTCTAAAGTTGCGCATTTTCATCCCATCTCTCATTGTCAGGGCAGAAAACCTATCCGTGGTCTTTCTTTTTTAGAGTGTTTTATATAGTCATCACGCATTTTCTCATAGCGTCTCATGTCATCACGGGTTACGGATGGGCGTGTTCCCGCTATGACTTCCCTCAACATCCTTTCACTGATTTTCACAACATGCTTATCGTCCGTCATCAGACTTGCCTCGAAAGCATTCCTTGCCGTTTCCTTCACCATATAGGAAATATCACTCGATGTATATCCTTCTGTAAATCTGGCTAGTTCGTCAATGCTGATATTTTCTTCATGCGGACGCTTCAGCAATTCTATCTCAAAAAGCTGTTTGCGACACTCTAAATCTGGAATATTAAAATAAACAATCGAATCAAGCCTTCCATGCCGCAGGATACACGGATCAATTGCGTCCAGACGGTTAGTTGTTCCTATCACATACACGTTCTTCTCCACACAGTCGTTCAGCTGTGTCAGTAGTTCCGCAACTTCGCCTGCCTGATGACTATTGTCTTCAACAGTGCGCTTAGGGGCAATACTATCGAACTCATCAATAAGCAGCAGACAACCTCTATCGTTTTTCTCAGCCAATGATGTCGCTCTCTCAAATAGCTGCTTGATCAGCATCTGGCTACCATGAACCCATACCGAAGCTAGGTCAGATGGTTTAATAGTACAAAATGCGAGTTGAGTTTCCTCCGCAAGACGCTTTGAGATGTAAGTCTTACCCGTTCCTGGAGGCCCATAGAAGAGCATGTTAGGAGGTAGAATTCCGAATTCCTTTGCTAACTCTTTATTCGAAACCACATCCACGAAATCGCGACGAAGCTTCTTTTTCAAATCTGCCATACCTGCTACGGCCTTAAATCCTTCACCATCTATAGGTTCTATGTTCACCTGTATTCTGGGCTCCTGTCCTGTCTGTGGTTTTTCTTCCTTGTCAATTACACACCTATTCCCTCCTATTCGTTTACCATCTTCCCCTATCCCGATTTTTCGTTTCTTATTGTCTGAGAAACAACTGAAGCTCTTAGGTTTCTCTATGCCCAAATAATCCATCAACGAGAACCCCATCTCTTCAGCATCTTTGAATCTTTTGCCCGCTTTCTTGTCTATTGCCTTATATATAAGTAAATCTATTTGGGGCGAGACTTTGAGCGTAGGCTCAGTCTCCTTTACTACTCTCATGATTTCACTCCTCGACATGGACTCATTAATCTTATATGGATAGAAACCCTGAATCATATAGGCGAGCAACATTCCCATAGAATAGACATCTGAAGCCGGAGTAAATAGTCCCAGAAAACTTTCCGGTGCACGGAAACAGTGGTTAAGTGCTTCCGTGTCGAAATCTGGGTTTCCATTAGAAGCCAAGTGTGGTGCATCCTTACCAAGCAGTTCTACCTTTACATCTATTCCCTGCTCCTTCAAAATGAGTACAGTATCAGGATTGATGTTAAAATGCCCACCTCCATGCGACTCATACTGCATCTTCTTTATGAAGATTGTCAGAAGATAGACTGCACGTGCGCAGTCTTCTTCCGACAACAGTTTCTGCTCAACGGCCTTGCGAAGTATTATATAGTTCTCCATCATGGTCATCTCGTTGTTTATCGGTTATGCAGCGTGAGAGTACCACCACTGTTTGATGGCCTTCTCGAACTTCTCCTTCAGACGCGAGTAGCGGGTGTCAAGCCATCCACGGTCATGGTTGACCTTGTCTGCAACTTCCACAGGAGGCGTGTTCTTGATGAAGCGCTCGCACCAGATCAGGCGATCGCGCTTGTTGTTTTCTGCCTTCTCCTTGTTCTTCTTGATGATCTTCTCATCCGTCTCGTTGGGATTGCCAACCTTCTCTGGCCACAACTTCTCTGAGAAGTCGTACAAGAAATCAACAGTCTTCTGGCACACCTCCTCGTCAGTGAGGTTTGTTCCGAACACGTCAGACAGAGGGTTCACACCGGTCTTGGCCTTGCACCACTCAGACAGGTCTGCCACGAATTCCGAAGAAACGGTGACCACATGCTTGGACTTCTCGTGAAGTACATCCTCCACATAGTAGGAAGCTGAGCGAAGCAAAGCATCCTTCAATTTGTATTCGCCCTTTTTCTTGGCTTCTTCAAAATCCGCAACATTCTTAATGTGCAGACGCTTCATAATCTTATCCTCGGACAGGCGATCCACGTAGATGGCAGTCAGCAGGCTGTGATACTTGCTGCCAACCATAAGGTCATCGATAACCATCTTGCACTTGTCCTGCGGCTGGGAGAGCAGGGTCAGGCGGGTATTGCCCACTGTGTGGGAGCGCACGTCAGGAATTTCATGCTCCTCAATCAGGCGCTCCATGACAGCGTTCTTAGCCACACGCTTCAGCCACGCGAAGAAGGTGCAGCGCTTCTCGTATGTGGCGAGGGGGGCCCAACTACCATTGGCCCACAATGTCAGATAGACAATGGTGCTGAAAGTGTCAGGAGCCATGACGACGTTGTAGTCCTTCAGCAGGTCATACAACATCTTGGAGCGCATGCTGTCGATGATGCACTTCTCCTTCTTGCCGCCATAGAAGAAGCGCTGACAGTACTTGGGATCGTTCTTCAGGTTGTTGATAATTTCATCACTCTCTGCCCCGATGTTGTTCAGGCGTTCGGGGTCAATGCCTTTGTTGTTGCTCTTTGCTTTCATGTTCGTCTAAAGTTTGTGGCACGAAAAATGCCGAATTTTACATCTTTTGTCGATGCAAATTTCGGCATTTTTCTCCTTATGGGAAAGTAAAAAACTGTCTATCCCAAACTAACCTTAAATCATATTATATCAACAACTTACATTTTCATTTTTTGGTTTTTTAACTTATATTTCAAGGCTCATTTCAGACTATCTTACCAAGTCTGTCAAATCACGTGGAACAAGGATCTTGTCTTTATGCACATATAGGTGGTCATTTGCATCGGCAAGGATGAACGGAGCTGGCAACTCGCGTAGTTTCTCACAACCGTCGCTAACAGCCATACGGATGTCTGAATAGCAATGCTTTATCTGCGCTGGCATGCGATTCCCATCCTCATCTTTTCCACGTCCAATAAGTTTATCAAAGCGGGTATTACCCTCGTCCTGACCATACGCAGCCTTATATAGGGCGGTAAATACACTTCTGTAATCCTCAATGTTAAGTGAGTCCACCCTGTCGCGTTCCTGTCTGTCTATAATATATATAAGGTATAGGACAAAAGCCTCCCTGCGTCCGAAATGTACCTGTACTTTGTCGAAGTCTTTACGCAGAAACAAACGATAGTATCCATCTGCCCTCCAGTTAGGATCTATTTCACCAACATAGTTTATTTCCAAAGTCATCCTTGACTCCTGTGCCAAGATTTTAGGATTGGTTGTCTTGCAGAATGTTTCCAGCTGCTTTTTCGACATCTTGGTCAGAACCTGTTTCAGTGATTCTATGTCCAGACTGCTCAAGACATAGTTCAGTTCTGCCTCTGCCTGTTTGTCTTTTTTCCTGCGGAATTTGTTAATGTTTTCCATCATACGGTCAATCATCTCGCCCTTTTTCTGATGGGTGATGATACCATCTATCTTCAGAACCTCACGGATTTTCGGCAGCGATGCTCTCATCCCGAATGTAGGATGGAGCATATCACTGGCAATAGAGATAAAATAGTTCTTCCAGAACTTCTCCGACTTGGCAGCCTCTTTCACTCCCTCACAAAACACCGCTGGCGTATCTAAGGCAAAATCCTTAAGCAGTTCATTCACGCTGTTTTTGCTGATCCTCTCTGAAGTATAAAACATCATAGCAATGTCACTATACAGTTTTTCCTGTTCTGATTTCAGCAAAAGATACTGCTTATCAGACTTACTCGGAGTGTAAAGTGACATAACAAACTGGCATCGCTCTTCCTTGATGGCATTACCTAACATAGGATGATTGTCAAGGACTGGCAACCTGTTAAGCACTTCAAAGTCATACTTGTTCAACAACTTGTCTGCTCCCATGGACTTCATTAAGCCATCAAACACCTCTTTGGCCTTTTCTACCATTGAACTTGCGTTCGACGGTAGCACATACAGGCAACAGTCGGCCAATTGTCCGACAGCATACGTTTCCTTTACCAGTCTTCCAACGGCAGGAACGTCTATTGGGCTATTATCCATTACTCTCATGTCTCGTCCTCTTTCTTTTTGTCATCTTTATGTTTCAACCAATACTGCTTCAGCAGGTTTGTCTCTGGCAGGGAATCATAGTCGATAGGTCGTTCAACAGGCTTCTCTTCGTCCTTCATCATGTCTTCCAACGAGATGGCCTCCCAAGATTCTTGCAGTTCCTGATAGTGTGAATAAACAAACGCTGGCAGTCCTGTCAGAATATCCTTAATGCCATTATATCTCTTCTGTCGTAGCAGTTGTTCTACATATTCTCTACCATAGACCACAACCTCTTCCCTCAATTTCCCGTCAGGATGGGTTAGGCTTGCCTTCTGCGTAGAGACGACATACTTGTACTTTCCCGTTGCAACATCGCCATTCAAAACAGAGAATCCTCCCACAAGCAAGTCCGCGGCCAATTCTTGTATCCACAACTCATTCTCAAACAGCAGGAAACGAGTCTTGTACAGGTACTGATGGCTTAATTCGTGAAGAAATGCCAGCTTCAGCGCTTCCCTGTTATTGATACCCGACTTCTCCATCTCTCGCCAGTTGTAGTACAACTCACACTCTACAGCATTCTCGCTGGTCATCACCTCGGCTATCGTCTCAGCCTTTTCCTTAATAACAGGTACTGGTAGTTCAAAGAAGTCAGCCACCTGCTTGATTGTTCCTTTTATGTCCTCTTCCTTAATATCATAGTCCTTATCTAAGAAAAGTGCATCAATGATACCTGCCTTATGCCGTCTGACGAACTTCACCCAAAACATGGGGTCTCTCGCCATTGCCTCCTGATAGGGATTCTCGGAATCCTTCACCTCGTTAATCAGATCTATTACGTTCATAACACCAAGGTATAGACAGTTCGACGGTATCTAACACTTTTCTTTCAGAATCTGAAATATTTACTTTGTTCCTTCTGAATATCAGGCAGTACCTGGAGTCTATACTTATCAAACTCCGTTATCAGATTCTGTATCGTCAGAGGAATTCCTTGCTGCTGCATCTCCTTGACATGGTACTGTCCATACCTGATAAATAGTGCCCTCAACATCCCTTCCGGATGAGTCGTACTTCCAGAAGTCAATGCCAGTCCCACCGTTATCATCGACACATCCATGTTCCATAGTCCGGCCCTGACTCCCATAAAATAGTCACAACACAGTTCCTGCTCCCACGCACCATTGTTTGGTCCAAAGAACTGAGTCCTCTGCAAAACCCTATGAGCGCACTCATGCGTCATAACCAGGCTGAAGGCATCTTTGGAGTCCACTTTCATGTCAATGAGCTGTTGCATATTGAAACACAGGACATCGTCATAATAACTCCCTCGATCCCAATTCACGAACATGGTCTGACCATCAGGAGTGTTCGTGAGGTCTTGAATCATCCGTGGCTGTGGTATATTGAAGAAGTCACATGCGGACTTGATGGCATCCCTGATGTCATCTTGCGTCAGTCCAAAACGGCTGAATCTCTTGCTCAATGCGAGAAATTCATCCATCGTTGGCCGTTTGTTAAATGCCTTGAATAACGGACTATTAAAGAAGTCTGAACCGTTCATCTTATAAACCTCTTCTCCATCGTTCATCATCCTTCTTCATCTCATCGAGCATCTTTTCCGTCCGCTCAATGAAATCGTCAGTCTTCTTCAGAACATCGTTCACTCGCTTCTCTTTAGCACGTTCTTCCTTGCTCTTGAATAAAAAATCAAATAGTCCCATAATTCATTCTATTTTGTTGTTAATCTATTACAACATCCTCATCGTCGTCCCAGATAGGCTTTTGGGATGATGGCCCAGTATTGTTACCGAATTGTCCATCCGAAGAATGCCGATTGTAAGTTTGCTGCTGCGGATTCTGATATTTTGGCCCATAGTTCCCGTCTTGACCATAGTTTGTTGAGCCGGATAATTGCTGTGCTGGTTGCATATCTTCACCAAACCAATTTCGAAGAACACTTCTTACGTGTTGTTCAATTTCTGGAGTTACAGACGATTTCACCCGGTTGTAGGCGAAAGCAAGCGTTATACCGTTGTCAAGAAATCCTAGTAAGCCAAACTTATCACGAGGCATGGCATCTTCTGGCAAAAGCTGGTAGCCAAGGGCTGCAACAATTAGTGACTTGTTAATCATACTTGTCTCAGGGCTCTTCAACACATAGAAGAGCTCCAACATTATCTTCGTAGCCTCGATGCCAACCTTTGCTGCATTCTTCTGAATCGCTGCCCACAGATTCTCGGCGCCACCAAACATTTTCAATATTTCGTCCATACTACTTCAATTTATTTACGTCATCAATAGTTATTATTGTCAACTCATCATTATTGATGGTAGATTGCTTCGCTAATCTATCAGCCTGGTTCTGCACAATTTTCTCAAAGGCATTCCTGACAAAACGGGTATTACCGAAACGATTGTCCTTCATCATCACTTTACGACCTATGTAACTGTGCATCCACTCAAATGCATCCCGCTTGATTTTGTAACGCGATTTCTTCAAATTCAGCCGTAGGATCTCTAACAAGTCATCTGCCGTATAGTCATCAAACTGTATATAACGATTAAAACGTGACTGTAGGCCAGGGTTTGAGTCTATAAAACCCTTTATCTCATTCGTATATCCAGCCAAGATGACCACGAGTCTGTCACGATTATCCTCCATACGTTTCAGTAAAGTAGCAATCGCTTCTGCACCGAAATCATTCTCACTTCCTACAAGTGTATAGGCTTCATCTATGAACAACACACCATCCAACGCCTCGTCTATCTTGGCATTGGTCTTTGGAGCAGTTTGCCCCACATATTCTGCAACCAGTCCAGAACGGTCAGTTTCCACAAGATGGCCTCTTTTCAGTATACCAAGCTCCTTATAGATTCCTGCTACAATACGCGCCACTGTCGTTTTACCAGTACCAGGGTTTCCAGTGAATACCATGTGATAGCTCATGTTCGTATTCGGAAGACCCTGCTGAACCCTCATCGCCTGAATCTTGATCAGATTACGTAAAGACTCCACCTCCTTCTTCACAACGTCAAGCCCAATTAAGCTATTTAACTCAGTCATATAGTCATGGTTGTCAGCCATTCTGTTGCTCTGCTGTTGCTGTCCTGCACCTTGTTGTTGCCCATTTGGTTGGAATGGCCTACTCAACTCATCGTTAAGCAAGTCACGTGCATACAGACAATTGCATTGGGCAGCATTGCGCAGCCACCCTATGCCGTTCGTCCTATCTGCTTGCACAAACTTCCCCTCCATGAGAATCTGTCCCATCAAAGCCTGAGCAAACACATCACCGTGACGTGCTCGGTCATATATCTGGTCTATTGCATCCTTTGTCACATTAATACCCATTATTTGATCTATCCTGACGAAGAGCGTCTTTTATGGCTTCCTGCCTTGCTTCATTTGCTCTAAGCCTAGGTAAAGCCGCTTCATGTTTTTTAATATTTGCATCCGCATCATTATAACCAGGAGAGCCCTTGGGGTATTTATCTCTTCTCCTTTTCAGTTCCTCAATCTCAGCCTCACATTCTTTGGAAGTTAATCCATGAAAAGAACCACTATCCACAGCACTTTCATCCAGTTCCACAAAGCCCTTCGGAACTTCTGCATGGGTATGTTCCCACTTCCAGAGGTCTTCCTCTGCTTTCTTATACCGCTTCCTGGCAGATTCAAATGCTGACGCCTCTACACTGTTAGGCTCCCCCATCTCAAATTTGCTGTTCGTCATGTGCTTCCAATGTCGCATGTTGCTTTCCTCACGCGCCATGTCAAGCTTAGCTTTCGATATCTTACGATTGATTTCCTCACGGGTATATCCCTTCTGTTCCCCGGAATCAATCAGGCTGCTACTACCACGATGTTCCGCAGCCACTTCATGCGCCACTACCTCCTGATGAAGAATCTTACTTGCATCCTCTTGCAAATAGGTAGAGATGCGTGCCATAATATTATCTGCTGTAACTGGAATATCTTTATTCCTCAGTTCCTCTCCTATCTTCCTTCCATGCTCCAGGTAGGCGAGTCTTAATTGACCATCGGGATGCGTAGTTGAAGCCTTGGTATCACAGAGAGTCGCTTTCACCTTGTCCAAGTCTAAGCCTTCGATAGCAGCCCTTGCCCCCATAAAGGCATCACAGGACAACTCTGTCTGCCAATCTGTAAGATAATGGGTACTACTTAAGTTCTGAAGCAGGCAGTGAGCAGCCTCATGAGTACATATCAACGACAAGGTCTTCTCATCGTGAACACCCAAGTCCATCAGTTGCTGACGATTAAAGCCTAAGACATCATCACTCAACGTGGTTGGGTCATTCACGAAAACGCCTGTCGCTTTTGAGTTCTTTATGTCCAGGTCGTCCATGTGAAGGAAGTCACAGGCACCATGCACAGCTTTCTCCACCACATCGTCAGGCAGGTTATACTCATGGAACATCTGATGAAAGTGGGATAATGTATTGGTGAATACATTACCAGTAAGATGAAAGTCTGGATCTTGCAGTCCAAACGAAGGGTGGTAAACGGTGGAATCAAAATGTGCGTCCATATTCTTTTTTGTTTTTATTGTTAGTATTTCTTTTCTACACTCGCTTTATGCAGTCTTGTTTTGGGGAGTATGCGTGAAGAGCAAGTCCAGATAATTGCCTGCTATGGCTTTCATCATCTCACGGACATCGTCCAACTTGGCATTGATATTCTCTGTTGCCTCATTCGAAAGACTGTCATAGATGATGTCTTCTTTCAAAAAACGATACTCAATCCAACCTTCAAGGTAGGCACTGCAATAATCGTAAAGTCTGTTATCAATGCTCCCCTTCATATAGGTTTCCTTCCAATACTCATGACTAATAGATATCATCCTACTTTTCGCGTAGGAACGGACTGTATTTTTGGCTGACGAAAGAATTTGTGATGTGTCATCCTCTGTCATGCTGTCGCCACCAGCATCAATGATGCCTACCGCTTTGTCGTCCTTCTGCCCACTCCATGTTGACTGTAGACTCTTGTCTGCCAGTCTTTCTACAAAGTCTTCCGTGCGGTAGTCAATCTCTATCAGTATCTTCTCAATAGCATCATTAAAGAACTCATTCATTTGCTCCAAAAGCTTTGGCCTGCACCAGTCCCGTCGGTCTATACGTCCAACTGTTTTTTCCTTACATAGGCTGATTATTTCATCACAAGCCTCATTACACCTAGTTGCAAATTTTGTACATGTTGTCTCTATCAAATCGCCCTGAAGGATGACATTCTTTGCTTCGTCTGCCGACGAGCAACGGTCATCTTCATATCTGTCCTGGCTGTCCTTGCTAAGTTTAACCCTCGACACGCCACAGCGTATGTCGTGATACACCTCTGGCTCCAAGGCAATGGCATTCTGGTTGTCTTTGCAGAAAGACAGGAAGGTCATCAGTTTCTCTGTATCGTAAGCCGGTGTATGGCTGCGCATGTCTGTCAGCAGCTTCTGCCCATAGAAAGCCTGCATCACCACGCCAAATGCCTCATGCCTCCCACCAAAATTATCTATCAGCAAGCAATAGGCCAATACCGTATTCAGGTTCGCCACAATGTTTACATGCCCGTTTTCAAGGCTGCTCTTTAACATATCCACATATTGCCTGTAGATCAGGCTCCTGCCCTCATCATCAATCTCAATGCGGTTCTGAAGCATAATAGGGAACTGCGGAACAACTCCATATTTCAGCCACATATACTGGTCGTCCAGATAACCGACCATACTCTCTATAAGGTCGGCTAGTTCCTTCACGTATTCAGGAATTCTTTCCTGCTCGTATTCTTCCTCCCGTTTGTATTGATGACAACAGCCTTTAAGAGAAAGACTAATACCTCTCTTGTAGTTTCTGTTGGGGTCACCACCATCTACACACCAATGCGTCATCTCTATCTGGAGACCCTCTTTACTGATGACAGGTGAGAGGACTATTGTCGGCATGTTAATGACCTTTGCCCGAATGTTACCACAGATAGTACTGTCTGCCTGTTCATAGTCATCCTTCCACGCATCCTGTAAGAAAACAATGGGATGAGTGCCCGTTGTGCTCCAGTAGGTTGAGAATCGGATGGCAAGCTCGTCTTCCACCTGCTTCCATATCATCGTTTGGAAGTTGCGGTCATGGCAGGGACCAAAAACAACACTTACCGGTACAACACCCTCAACAGTGCTTTCGTCGTTGAAGAGGTTGTCATTCCTCATCACCAAAGGATGAACGGCAAGTGGCCATTTGTCAAGTGCCGTAACATACGCGATGGTGCGAAGAGCCTCTTTGTGCTGTTCGCGCAAAATGTCCAACTGGTTCTGACGCTCATCCTCCATTACTTCACGTCTTGTAGCCAGCACCTCTTCGAACAAGCGCTTTGTCTCCTCAAGGTTCTGAGCCAGTGCTGCACGTTGGAAGGCCTCCTGCGCCTCACGTATTCTCCTGGCATTAGCCTCGTTGCTCCAGGAGTTGTATGCCTGGATGCCAAACGAGATGCCCCCGATGATGGTTCCTGTCACTATCATGATTCAATCGCTTTTTTTAGATCCTCTATTTGTTTGTCCTCCAACAGAAGCATTGTGTTTGCATCGTTGGCCGTGGCAATCAGCGACTGATATTTCCCACAGACCAGCTGCCAAACATAATCATCCTTCTGAAGGATCTCCTTCACCTTGTACAGAGACTCAGGCGTTGACTGGCAGAGCAAAACCCTATAACAGTCGTCAATATAGGCTGTGGCCGCAACCAACAGTCGATGTAGTCTGCTCGTGTATGCCTCTATCTCCTCTATTGGCACGCGAAAGGTCTTGTCAATGGCCATACTGGTCAGTCCCAGTTGATACCCCCATGTTGCCGTCTCCAACGAAAGAGTGTTTCCGCGTCGTATGGGGTAGAGTGCTATCGTAGGTATGCCCTGCATGATATAGTGAAGGTTCATCGTGTCTGCCATGGCACTCATACAGTCGCTATCCCATGCTCTCAGCCATAGACAGTCAATACCCAGACCATACTTTTGTATATACTCCTGCTTAAAGTAATCGCAGAATGACGTATAAGTCCCTTTCTTATCCATGCCATCTGCCACCATCGGAGTACGGGCTACCATAAGCTTCATCTTCGTTACCCCATTGTCATCCTTGTTGGGACTCTGCATCTCCGTGAGTATGGCATCAATATCCAGTCGGAAACGTTTAACCCAGGACTGCTCACAGAACTTTCGGAATTCCTCTTCCTGTTGGCGGTTCATGTACGACTGACGGGCACACTCTCTCTGAAAGGCCATTCCGCTTTCGTGACATTCACGCAGGAAGTCCAAATCCTTCTGGGTCTTCTCCCGAGTGAACTCCAGTCTCATGTCATTCATCTCCTGCTGGAGTGAGATGGAGTGTTCGTTCTGTTCCCTTCCCAGCTTCCTTGCCCGGTAACCGGAAAGCAACATACCCGCCATCTGCCCGGCAAAGTAGCCAGAGATAACTGTCTCACCAGCCCCGAACCCTGCCTGTGCACTAACTGCACTATATCCTAATTGTGCCATATCTTAGTATCTCCCTTTATTTCATCTTTCTGTCAAGTCAATCCTGGCCATAGCTCATACCATCAGAAACCTAATAGTATAATGACGCTTATATTATCAGAGGACAGATCCGAATCGGTAGATAAACCCCACACGAAATCAAAATCATCACGCCTCTCCGAGAACACTTCTGATACAGACATCATATCGTCCAAATTCAACTCACTGACCGCCGATTGCTTTATCACCAGCAAGGCACGTTTACTTGTTTGCTTATGATTGCTTTCAATCTGAGTAACAGCATTCTCAATCATACTTCTTAATTCAGAAGGAGGCCCCATTGACTTTGTGCCATCAATAAAGGCACTCCTCTGTATTAAGTTCCTAACATCCTTCTCGTCAACATTAATAAACCCTGACGATTTGAGGATTTCTTCTGAAATCAGTTTGTCAAGTTGTTCTTTGTTCATTTCTACAGATGCAGATTCTTTATTAAAGCGTAACAGACAAATCTCATTTACTACCATACTTCTTGGCTTTCTCGCCTGCCTCATCAGCCCATTGCTGAAGTTTGTTTCTTACGTTTCTGTCGCGGGCTATTTCCTTTAGTGCATACCCACCAGCAATAATTCCAAGTACAATTTCTACTACCATAATAATTTCATTTATGAAAATAAACTTCCAAGAAAACCATCCATGTTGTCACCTATAGCGTCAGCGGCATTACTGAGGAAATCACCCGCAGCATCCAGACCGTTATTAACAGCATCACCGACGTTGTCAAAGAATTCTTCCACATCGTCTTTGTGGTCATCCCAGAAATCACTCAATGTGTCCTGAGCCTGATCAATACGATGTTTTGTGTACGCTGGACTTGATGTTATTTCGTCCATCACCTCTACTGCTCCATGAAATGCCCCACCTGTCACGGAGTCTGCCGCTTTCAAAACTCCTTTAAGGGTTCCTGGTCCAATGAAATCTTCCCACATAACTATATTGTTTTAAGATAAATTAATAATAAACCTTATGACGAATCCAACCACCACCTTGGCATTTTGCACAATATTGTATCTGGGTTTGATACTGTGTTTGGAAGCATTGATAATATGGATTCCAAACGGTTACTGGTACAGTTACCTGAAATTTTCCAGCCCCCCAACATCGATCACAAGGTACAGTAACCGTATGAGGCCGAACCCTATGTTTTTCAAGAGCTGCCTTTTCCATTTTCTCTTCAACCCAGACCCATGCTTTCTTAGCAGAATCCCATACTTTCTTTCTTGCATTTTGAGCTTCAACATTAGTTGCAAAAGAAATCATAAACATTGCAACAATGACAATAAAAAACTTTCTTGATTTCATAATTGTAATGATTTTAATTTTACTCCGACAACGGTTAGCTTCGTGCTGACCTCTTTGTCTTTGTTTCTGGGTGCAAAATTACATATATTATCAAAAACAGCCAAAAGCATACACATGCCTTACACGAAAAAACTATATATTATTCGAGTAAGGCGTGTAAACTTTTGTAAGTTTTATGTAATCATTGCACACAACATCGGCCTTATGTGCAATGCCAAAGAAGCACTATAGTTCAATCCAAACTTGATGCTCTAACATAGGAACACGGTCTATGGTAATATCTTCTGCCTTTAGTGGGACAGAATAGTGTTTCTTGTCTTTACCTATTTTCAATAATCCACTAAGTCCAACAAAACTCTCTGAAAGTTCCTTGTTGATCTCACTGATCGTTACAGACAAACGTCTGACAGGGGATTTCATCTCTGCTTCTTCACCTCCCTTTAAGAAAGCATATACTTTCCTATACAGTTTTTCAATCCAAACCGCTTCTTCTTTAGTAGGTGAAACAGGTATCCCATTACACTCACCTAACGTTGACGTATGGAGAATCATCGCATAGACTGCAAGTTTAGAGGGTGAAAGACATAACGAAGTGTCATTTATGAAAATCTTATGATTCTGCGGACTGATATTCAAAGTTCGCTGAGTCGCAACTTTTGCGGGGAGAGCAATCAAATTAAAGAATAGTTTATAGGCACCTTGATAAAGCAGTCTCTCATTGGAAGGATTAAAGCTGAAGTACTGGGTATATGACACCTGCTTATTAAAGTCAGCCACAAACTTATCTACAGTAGTTAATACATCTTCTCCATCGGCACGAAGACCAATAGACAAAAAGTCGGCATATCTACGCATTGTCATATTGCCTGTAGCATCTTTCACAACGACATCACTATTACCTAACATGATGAGATATGAGGGATTCTTGTGACCAAGAAGATTCATGTGCATCTTCTTGCATAGATAATCCTTCACAAAAACACTCGTTGTCATACTGGATATTTTTCTATATATTTCTTCAACAACGTTTTCTGTTATTGTTGGAAAGAAGTACATCGTCATATTTTTAAAGGTTTTCAAATCCTTAGAAGCATAGAGTCTTGCCAGGCGTGGCACATATACAAACTGTAAACCAACACTTGCAAATAGTTGGCTGATTACATTGAAGTTCTCTTCAACTTTTTCACTTACAGCAGTTGGAGACGTTTCTATGAATAAGGCAAATCGTTTTGCCACAAAGAAATCTTGTAGTATATATGACTGCACATCATACCGTCCTTCATGATTTTCCATCAGGAAGTATTTAATAGCAGTCAGGAGTATTGCCTCAGAGGGGTCACAAACGCCGTCACAATTTGCGACCTGAGTTACCGCTTCAATTGCCGCTCTTGCTCTTTTCCCTCTTGTATCTGCATTTCGTTTCCTCATAGCCGATGAATCATTTTCTTGATCCATTGGCTGAGCCATTAACTTTATCGCTTCAGCAAATGTGTATAGCTGGGCATTCAGGAAAAGCTGTCTGCTCATATCTGGCCCAAACATGGCGTTGTAGTTTTTTATCTCATCGTCATCGATGACTTTGTCAGCCTTAACCAGGTCAGAAACTATACGAGCCATAGCCACCCGACGATCATCATCGAGTGCCTTTATTTGCTCCCTTATAATATCTATCTTACTCATCGGGCAAATCAATGCTTATACCTTAATATAATATGTCTCACGCTCCTTATAATATCTGGAACTATCAAAATGGGAGACGTCCCCACAAGAATGCACAGCCAGTCTCTAAGAGGCAATGGTGAAACACTGAATAACTCACCGACGCCATTAACGATTAGGACCTGTCCCAGCAAGATAACAACTACAATCAATAAGAATCCCTTGCTATAAGTCTCAAAGACTCTTTGTGGATGGATGAACAATTCGCCCAAATCCTGCAACAAACTCCTACCTGTTCTGAAGTACTTTGCATTGAACAAATTCCAGAACTGCATCACAACAAAGACAGAAAAGAATACACCCATTTCGTAGGATGACATGTGTGGTGCCTTCTTGGCCAAGTCGAAATACCCATCAACAGCAGCTTTGGCAGTTTCTTTTGTCAACAATGATGCTACGCCCATTTCTGGTAAGATGTCCTTATGCCAGAGCAACTGCCATAAGCCAAACAGTATAACAAAAAAGAACAAGCCCACCCATAGAATCCTGCTTAACATCCTTCTGTCAATGATAAATGCCTTTTGTTCCCTTGGTGGCGCATTGAGCACCTTTTCATCTGCTGGCAATGATGATAAGGCCATAGCAGCAAAAGTGTCCATGATAAGATTCACCCACAGCATCTGAGTAACAGTCAGTGGCGAATCAAGGCCCGTACATGCGCCAATTAGCACTATCAAACACGCGCAGATGTTAATAGTCATCTGGAACAGGATAAAGCGCTGGATATTAAGATACAGGGAGCGTCCCCAAATGATGGCTCGCTTAATACTGACAAAAGAGTTGTTGATAATAGTAATGTCACTTGCTTCTTTCGCCCTTGACGTACCATCACCCATTGACAAACCAACCTGTGCTTTGCTGAGTGCCGGTGCATCGTTCGTGCCATCACCCGTTACAGCAACAACCTCTCCATTTTGTTGCAACAAAGTGACTAATCTTGCTTTGTCATCGGGCTTCGCTCTGGATATTATTTTGAAATTAGGATCCTTTATCAAATCCTTTGCCTCTTCATCGGTAAGAGCTTCAAACTTATCCCCTGTTATTGTAATGGACTCTTTATTAACAAGCCCTATCTGTTTACCGATTTCAGCTGCTGTACCAGGAGTGTCACCTGTAATGATGATTACCCTCACGTCTGCCTTCTGGGTACAATCTTCGATAGCTTCTTTCACATCTTCACGTATTGGGTCTGCTATACCGACAATACCATCAAATGTAAGCGGAGTCCACTTGCCATCCTGTTCACGCTGGGAAGCAAATGCCAACGTCCGCATCGCCTTAGCTTGGTATTCCCTAAGAGTCGAGAGAACCTCTTCCTTAGAAAAGCCCCCACCAATAGCATCGCACATTTCAAGCACAATCTCAGGAGCGCCTTTTACATATACGACATGTTCTCCTACTGTTTCATACACATCATTGCTGTCATCCAGTTCTCTACTATAGAATTCCGTTTTCATGTATTTCTTTTCCGTAGAGAATGGTATCGCCTTACCGCTTATATATGCATGTCGGTATTTTTCGTACTCTATTTGTCTGTCTTTAAGCCAATAGAGAAGAGCACCCTCTGTCGGGTTTCCTATAGCTCTCTCATTTCCTTTGTCATCAAGCGATATTTCGGCTGTCGAGTTGAGCGCAATGTTATGGATTACGTTGTTCTCAGCATCATCACCAAAGAACTTCGCCTCCATAACCGTCATCTTGTTTTGGGTCAACGTCCCTGTCTTATCGGTACATATAACAGTTGTTGCCCCCATCGTTTCACAGGCATGAAGTTTCCTGACCAGATTGTTTTCCTTCAGCATCTTTCTCATGCTCAATGCGAGACTGACGGTCACGCTCATAGGCAAACCTTCTGGCACGGCAACGACAATTAGCGTTACTGCCAACATGATAGAGCCTAACAAGAACTCTGCTATCTCAATGAAATTATGATTATTCTCAACATTCCCGTCAAAGAAGAAGAAATAGACAAGTCTTCCCAAAACCACCAGAATGGCAATAACAAAACTGATTTTTGAGATCAGAGCACCTAATTTGTCAAGTTGAATATTCAATGGTGTCTCTACGTCCTTCCCTTCCTGTGTCTTGGCCACGCCATGACCTTCCACAGTGTCCATTCCTATCTTCTCAACTTTAAAGATTCCATTACCATCAATAACTGTCGATCCCCTCAGTACCTGATTGGTGGGGAATGTGGCATCTTCCTTGAACTCATCTTCTTTCGCAGATTTCCTAACGTAAGGCTCTCCTGTGAAATTCGATTCGTCAACAATCAGTTCTTTTGTTTCATAAAGGGTGCCGTCAGCTGGTATCTCGTCGCCATTTTCTAAAAAGACATAATCTCCGATACACACATCGTGCTTTTCTACTTCACGAATTTTAATGTTATCTTTTCCGTTTTTAGGAAACTTTCGAAAAACTTTGATTGGTCTCCGGTTCTTTATTTGATTAAGGACATCGAACTCCTTATCAGCCTTTACCTCAAATATAAAACCGACACCAGTGGCCAAAAGCAGCGCAATAAGGATGCCAAGCGGTTCTATTAACATCGAATATCCCTTTTGCTGATAGAACACTTCATATAACGCCACTAAAACCGAGAAACAGAACACCACTAACAACACAACAATCAGCGGGTCTTTGAATTTATCCAAATACGCTTTCCAAAGAGATTCCTTCTCTGGGGGCGGAATCAGATTCTTTCCTTTCCCATTCTTTACAACTTCTGATCCATTAACCAGACATTCATGCAAGAACGACCTTCTTGGCTTCATTTCAAACACTTGTTTTATAGCTTCGTTCATTATCTTATCACCTTATTATATATAATAGGTTGCAAAGGTACGGTTTTATTCTGATTCCAGCACACAAAAACAACGTTGTAGATAAAAGAAGGTATTGGCTACCACATATATTCACAACGTTTGAAAAGCATAGTATTTACAGGTACTATTCCCTTATCTCCACATATTCCGAAGTAGCCAAAATTCTATATACAGACACTTCTCCGTCCTTATAGTTTTCAGGTATAAACATATCTTTGTTTGCCATACTTTCAAGAGCTTTCACACGTTCTCTAATATGGTGAGCCTGCGTCCTGTCTTTGTAGCCTTTAGCGCTCTTTCCTTTGCCTGTTTTCTCATATATAGCATTAAACATCTTCAGAATTGCTTTCTTTTCTGTCTTATCTATCTGTTCTCTCCAATCCAATCCCATTCCAGACAAAGACTTTTTCACGATCAATGCATAGAGCGCATATTCCTGAGCACTCAGTTTAATTTGGAGGTTGTCAGTTCCATCAAGCGATATAAAAGAAACAGGATTATCCCTATTGCTGAGATCAATGACAAGACGATACTCTTTCATTTCCTTCCCGTATGATATCAAGTCAAAGAGCGACCGATGAAACCCATAATAGAGGAACTTCCGCTTTTGCGGCTGGCTTTCGACAGCAATAGCGCAATTCACCATGCTGCTATAAGTGTCCACCAAATCGCGAATGGTTTTCAGAATGTCTTCACCTAATTCAATTAATAAGAAATTAGAATATGTTATTCTTTCTGCATCGTCACTACTATGTGGCGCAACTACCGATGAATCATTAATCTTGAATAGCAATGAGGGTTTGGCACCTAATAAGTTTATTCCTATCTTCTTATAAAGCAAGTCACGGCAGAACCGAGAAGTTGAAATCCCACACAAATCGCCACAAATCATATCAACCCGTTCTTCTGAAGCTGATGGAATCATGTACGAGACCACCTTTTTCAAATAGCCTCTGTCCATGGAGTCAAAATCCCTCGCTGTATGAGGGATGTGAACAAATCTGAACCCAGCAAGAGCAAATTCATTATTTATCTCTCGATAATTGTTTTCTATGAAACTGTTGGCAGCCGTATTCTTTTCATTCTCTATATAGATAACCGTCATGTTCTCTATTTGCAAATCACCGGCTTTTACCGAAAACACTTCTGCACCACCCTTCAAAGCCTGAATAATTGCGAGAATCTGAATGGCTTCTAATGGAACGCATGTGCCATCAGATAGCGACAAACCTTTCAATAGCTCGATCACCTCGTCAACTTCTGCGTCGCTCAACTCTTTCAACGTCTTTATTGCTTTCGCTAAGGTCAATCGTTTCGCTTCGCTCAACATCGTCTTTTTGATATTGAGTTTGTCCCGAGAAATGATTTCCTCGAAATACTCCATCTCACCTTGCTCCACAATGAAGTCTGCCTCTATCAAGTCTGATATGATTCTTGCGAAAGCAATCTTTTGGGGTCTGTCTATCTGAATAGTCATGCTCAAAAAACATTAATAGTCTGAATCCATAGCTAAACGGAAGCCCAAATCTGGTGACTTATAATCTTCAAGCCAATACGTCCTTCGAGTCACGCGACATTCTGACGAGGGAAATTTCCAACTACCGCCTCGCATAACATGAGTACAACACTTTGAAGGATCTCCTCCTGTCGGATTCTCTATACCTTCCAAATGAAGTTCTTTACATTCGCTATAATAATTGGCATCATACCAGTCGCTACACCATTCCCACACATTTCCACACATGTCATAAACGCTTTTCCCTCCTATCCTTACTGGTGACTTCTGTTTAACGGGATGGGTATTCTTAGTTATCCCATTATGCCATGAAACATAATCAGGATCATTGCTCTTACAAAACATAAAATAGTCAGGTGACGAATTCTTTTCTACGCTTTTTGCTCCTTTTGCAACATATTCCCATTCTGCTTCAGTTGGTAATCTATACGACCCGCCAGTGAGTTCTTTCAACTTTCTAAGGAATGTCATCACATCTGAATAACTCACATTCTCTACTGGCAACTCATCTCCACGATGGATTGAATTATTCTCTCCCATGATGGCTCTCCACTGCCTTTGAGTCACAGGTGCATCTGCTATTCTAAAGGCATTTAACTTCACCTTATGGGCAGGTCTTTCGTCTTCTAAGGTTTCCACGCCATCTAACACCATTTTGGCATCAGTGCCCATGATAAAAGTACCTCCTGGTACATCAACCATCGAATTGTTTATTTCCTGAAGAATGAGATCCCTTTCACCTTTCCACTCTCCTTCAATTCTCTTTTCCTTAGAATAATTGAGTGAAAGGACTAAACGGAATCCCAAATCTGAAGATTTGAAATCTGGCGTCCAATAGCTACACCAGGTTTCCTTTGGGTTAGACAAGTCACATTCTGTTTTGCCAAATTTCCAGCTTCCTCCGCAAAAACAAAAAGCATTCGTTCCGTGTGGAGTACTTGTCCATTCCCAAATATTACCAAGCATATCATAAAGGCCAAATTTGTTGGCAGGTTTCTCTGCGGCCTTATGGAGGGTTTTGTCTGCATTATCTTTATACCAGGCAAGACTGGCTAACATTTCAACCTTAAAAGTGTTTACATCTTCTCCCCCTAAGGCGGCATATTTAAATTCTTCCTTTGTTGGTAAACAGAAATGAAGACCTGTCTGGTCATTTAAAATCGTTATAAAATCGTCAACATCATCTTTTGAAACATCAACTACAGGTATTCTTTCTTTATTCTCAAATGCACTATTCATCATGACATAACTCCACATTTCTTGCGTAACGGGAATATTGCATATCCAATACGGCTGTAAGCCATCTGTTATTGTCTTTTGGGGATTCTGCAAATTATTTGAGCCAGAATCAACCAATATTTCTTTCATGTTTTCAAGAACGAACTTTAGGAAGTCTGCATTGTCAGTCTTGGGGCCTTCCAGAACTTTCAATTGGGCAAGTCCTTGACGGGTAACTATCTTGTTCTTCCATAAGAACAAACAGAACATTTTCTTGACAACAGCTTCGTCATTCTTTCGAACAGATGCGTCAATTTGATCTAACATACTATTGGAACAAATATCAAGATGAGCACGATACTTCCCTTTGTTATATTCTTTCTTTGCCTTACGATCCCGGCTTTTCAAATTTACAGCCTGGCCTTTGGCAACATCATAGAAATACTCAAATTCATCTTTATCCAACGGACGATAACCAAAAGTCAGCCTCTCTGTTAGCCAACGGCAATGTTCTGTAAATGAAAAGACTTTAAGAAGTTGCTTGTCATCAAACGCATTAGCATACATGTTTTCATTCTGCAACTTTAGGGAACGTATTTTTGTTGCATAATGATCAACCAAATTAATATTGGCCATTTTCATGACAATACCGAGTTCTTTCCATAGGCGATTCGTCTCTTCTATGAACCGATCGTCTATTGACGTTCCCTCGTCCAGTTCCTTGTTATTATACAATCTGTTAGCCAGTTTTCCCAAAAGATTATCGTAAACATCTCCCTTGTAGCAATTCTCAATCATTCCAAAGGGGCGTAACTTTGCATATCGCTTCCATTCTTTTTCGCTTCCAGAAACTTTGTCTATCAAATCAAAATTATTTTGCTGGTAAACCAACACCTGATCCGCTCTTTTTAGAATGATTTCTGGCAAGTAAAGCGCAGCCGCCATGGCCCTTTGAGGATGGTTGAAACAAATTGCGATAGTTGCGAATGTGTCTTTATCCTTCGCTATATCTGACATGTAGTTCTGTATGCCACATGATGCCACATTTCCTTCAATGAACTCCCATCGAATATCCATGAAATTCTCTCCCAGGTGCTTATATCTGCCATTCCTCTTGGGATCCATCGGGTCAATCCATTCTTCTTCTTTATTTATATTTATGGTTTTATCATTACAAACTATTGTTCTATGTAAGCACAAACTAAATAACGCAGAAAAGCGTCCCATAAAATATTCACCTTCTCTGACTGCATTTTCATCAATAAAAGTGATGGTCGTTCGTAGGTTTTCTGCACACTTGCTCGGATTGTGAAAATTAGGATAATGGGCAAGAAGAGCGGCCTGAACGCCCAATGCCGTTCCCATCTGGTTCATTCCTACTATAATCAAATGTACATGCTTGTCTGAGTCGTAGTCAATGCCGTCACCGTCAAGAGGAAGATAGCGTTGAACTTTAGTTCTGCTGCCCTTTTCTGATGGCAACACCGCATAATTATCAACAAGCACTTTCTTCGCCCATATCTCATGTACATTGAATGGCAAAAATTCGATAACGTCATTCATGTTTTGATAAACATGGGTTGATTTGAATATCGTATATGTGCTTTGATATTCAAAATCTACGTGGCATTTCAACTTCTCCTGTTCTTTGTTAACTTTGCCAGACTCCTCACAACTGGCCATGTACTTGTGAATATGCTCTAAGCAATTCATGTTATAGGCATCATGATCCTGCTCGTTCTCACTATGTATATCTTCGCCTAAGATATACACCTCGATTGCCTTCTCTAATTTCAGAGCCTTTATGTCTTCATACGAAGTTCTTTCTCCATTGTAAAAAACAATCCTTTCCTCATCTTTCCTGTCTAATCCAAGTTCCAGCCTTTGTCTGGCTTTTTCGACGTCTTTACGGGTTTGAATCAGGACATATTTTACATCAGTCCGACACAAACAACTTTTTGCAATTGTCATAGTTTGCTCATTGCATCCTATGATGACAACATATTTGTCAAAGCCTTTGTCGTAATAATGTAGAAGTCCTTTTTTCCATTGCTGTGTTCTTCTGGCTATCATACTGACGAGTGCAGAAACTGCTAATCCCGAAAGACATAACACACCTGCGAGAGCACTTAATAGGGCAATAAAGTTTCCCTGAAAATTAGTAGAAGAATGTATGTTTCCTGGGTCTGCAAACTGACATATAACTTCCCATGAGCGTTCGAAAATGCCAAAATCCCATATATAAAATGCTTCTGGTGCTGTATTAAAAGCAAAGAGGGTGTCAACACCCATCACATTGGTCAATGTGACAAGAACAGACACAACCATTATGATTGCGCCAATGGAATAATTAACCATCCCCCACCCTAAGTCTGCGAAAAGGTATCTGTCTCGTTCAACAGGGTGCTCCTTCCAAAAAGGCAAAGATGCTTTCCAGTACCATGTAATAAAAGCCGAAGCAAGACTAAACCGAACAACAAATAGTGCTACAGTCCAGAAAGAAAAATGTGTTAGTTCTTCTATTGGCACCACACTCACTATCCAAGCATATAGCAATGACAAGCACCAAGACGCACACCCGGAAAGAAGTAGTATAGCTAATAGTCTTCTTAAAAAAACAAAGAATTTATTACTGGCAACCTTTTTTAGCCAATCTAATGGTTTGCTAAAATAAAGCATGATTGATTTCCAACTATTTATATATGAAGACAAGATTTAATGACACAGAAACCAATTCGACTTTTTCAACTTGAAATCACCTCAGAAAGATGAAACTGTTTTCAGGTAAGGACACTTCATTTATCTCAATGGTTTCTAAACGACAATAGAATTTCTCTTCACGGTTTATGATAAACACTTTATACCAATCTCCTTTTTGATGACAGAAATAAGCATACGTAGGCACTCCGTTCCCTTTTACCATCAAAGCGGAAAGCTGTTCATTTACAATCTCATGCAAAACTGTTAGTCTGTCATCATTTATACGAACGGCAGTAGACAATTCTTTCTTAAATGAACGATTATGGTTAGTTGCTCCTCCATATCTGAAGAAGTGACCTATTGCAATAATGAAATTAATTAACTCCTCCATTATAGATAGTATAATTTGTTAGTTGAATATAATTGATACATCCTTCCCGCCTCATAACCAGAGGGTAAAGGCCATACAGATTTTAATGATTGCTTAATAACGTCATCCGAAAGCATAGTATTACCCTCCAAGTTTTTTAACAATGAGTCACCCACTCTGAAAGTGTACACCATATTCATCCCTTGTCCGGCATCTTTTTGTTGAGAACGCATAAGATTATTGAAATTTGAGCACTCATTGAATTTAAGAATACGAGGAATTCTTTGGTAGTAATACGGATATTCTCTTTCAAAGGACACCCTTGCGGTATAAAATGTCCTTAACCAGGACGTAATAGGTGGCAAGCCTGTGTATCCCCCAGAATGTACGTAGCCAGTAAATCCTGCGAACAAGGACAGTACTAACGACACTGAAAGTCGTGCAATTTTTTCCTTTTCAAAATCTACACATGAATTTGTATATTTTGAAGAAAGCCGCATTAGAAGTAATGCCCATAATAAAGCTAATGCGATGGGCTTCAGAGGAATGATTTCACTTTCAATCGTGTGGTACGCTTTTGACGAGAATCTGTTTATCAACTTCACAATCACATCAAATATCTTACCTGCGTTTTGGAGATTGTCAAAGATCCACGGAGCGCCCAAGGCATTTCGAAATGAATTCATGTCGGATGCACATTCCATGTAACGCTTCATAATCTCTTCGTATGATTCTCCACCTTTAACGAGACGTGAGCTCAGTTGCTGACATGAACACATCACTGATGTGAGGTCAGACACCAAAGAAGAAGGTACAAAAGAAAACACTTGATTGTAGATTGTTTCATATTCCACTTCGTACCCTCTCATAACCAAATTACGAACATTCTGAAGGACATTTTCAAACGGTTGTGTTATTAAGCTCTGTTCTGAGTAAGTCAAATCAGATAGTTCGGGAATTGAATATGTGGGTGATGAAGAAATAGGCTCAGACACTGTCTCTTCCTTTTCTCCAAATATTGTATCCCACAAACTACTCAAACCTGATGCGGCACCATGTATCATCTTGTTTAGTGGATCTCGGTTCAAAGGATCCAGCATAGGAGGTTCTGCGTATTTCATAATTTCAGAATTAAATGTATCGATTTATTTTATTACCATATCAAGGAAAAAACTTTTATCTCAAGCCATTTTACCTATGTTGTTTAAGTTCGGATATATTATATATTTGACGAACCGATGCACATATTTTTCTCTTGAGAGAGTTCAGTCTATCCCCAACTTCTTCAATAGCTGTTGTAACCCCTCTTGCCCTAATTGTTGCGCAGCATTCTGTAGAAAGTGCTGACCAGATGGACTACTTATCCATTGTTGAATGGATTGCCCTGCTTGTTGTGCTAATGCTACTGCACCAGCAGCCAATGATGCGATAATTGCTGTTAAAATCATAATACTCCTTTTTTACTTTGTTTCGTTTCTATTTCAATTATTTCACCAAGTTTTGTCTGCACCTCTTCAAGTTCTTCTTGTGTAAGTTGTGGCTGTATCTCTAAAAAGAATCGTTCACTATCCTTTGTGTTTAACCAATCAGACATAGACAACTTTGATCGCGAAGCAAGGAGTTGAGCTTTACCTACCATCTGTTCAACTACTGCAAAAAGAGAAAGCTCATTAACCATATATCTTTCAACATGCAAGAAAGTAACTCGATATTTATCTGTAGATACGAGCATATTAACGCTATCGCACAACTTGACTGGCAAACGCGGATCCTCTGTTGGCATCGACAGGTATATGACCTCATTTCCAGAACCTTGAGGAACCCAGCCCTCTACCATCGCCATTACAGAACTACTATTTATACTATTAAAGAACTGTTTCCCTCGTTCGTCCTGCAAATAGTCCAAAATTGTAACATTAAGATTTTTCAACACATATTCAGATAAACCACGAGACAATGCACCGAATGATTCATAAAAGCCAATTTTGTTGTTGTACACATCAGATATCGCCTTTTTGGCATTTTCAAAAAGAGTCTTTATAGAATCCTGACTAATAGCCGCTCCTAATAAGGTGTCAAGATTGAAACTTTGAGGAGTTATCTTCCTGAAGTACGATTTCTTCTCGTCATCTAATCTACTGACAATGGACTCGTTTTCATCAGATAGCAAGTCGCTTGTGCGCTCAATTACTCCAGCTTGACTTAGATATTCTCTATTCAGTTGAAGAAGTCCATTGATAATAATTGTATTCAACAGGATGCTATTGCGCTCGAAGATTAACCTCTGCAGCTCATTATCTTCTTCATTCTTACGTTTGAATAGTTTGTTGAAAGTCGAATTATTGCCGTTTATCTTATTCCTTATTTCGGCTATTTGTTGGTTTATCTCTACAATGTCGTGTTCAGCAACATCTCGTTCTCCAAGTTGTCTGCATAATTTAGAATACTGAGCACGAATCTTTGATAACTGATTCTTATTCTCTTGTAGTTCATGATTTTTTTCTACAAGCATGTTGCGAAGGATCTCATATTTCGCAGTTGTTGTATCACCATCAAGGGAATGAACCTTTCCAAGATTCTCGCCCATGCTATCCAAAACCGAATTACTGATTCCTGTTATAACGTAACATGAATCAATAGAATTCTTGTCTCTAAACGCAGCATAGGGATAATAACAATAACCATTGTCTCCGAAGTCTTTGCCCCACGAATTGCGAATGATAAAATAACCTTCCTTATCACTATAGCCACATATAACCATTGCGTGATATGAATCTGTTTGTACAGTGTTGTCAACAACATCATAACACACAAAGCCATTTGCCATTTTTCTCATTGCACCGAAAGATTTGATGCTAACAACAACTGGCAAGCCTTTAGCTATTGCAGACTTTATGTGGTTAATATCAATCTGAATGTTTTTTGCTTCAGTAACACAACGACTGATACCATCTTGATATGACTCATCAGAAGGAATCTCATTATAAGTATCCTCATTATATGGACAAAGGTTTTCAAGGCACAAGCCATAATCCTTAGCAGCTTTAAGTACGTCATTGAAAGTTGCGCCTTCGTCAATTTCGGTATTTCCAGCTTCTCTACGAGAATTGAAATATGAAAAAGCCTCGCTTAAATCCGTATATTTTCCCTCAGAAAGCCGCATTAAGAAATACTCAAATACAGACACCAAACTAAACGCAGTACATGCACCTTGATGACCTTGGTTTTTTACTACAGGGAAAAGAGGACGTAGATCTACTGCAGCAGGTAACGTCTCATTTTTGTCGGGTGCGTAAGTTTCTGCTAACGGACGATTCTGTACCCTATTGGGTTTGAAAATGTTTTGGCCAAATTTCGCTCCTTCATCATTAATTTCTACATATTGATAATCTGCATCAGAAAGTTGGTCTTTCAACGATTCTATCTCTGCTTCATTATTCTCAATCTGAAGTTTGAGCTTCTTTATATCTTTTAAGAACGCTTCCAACTGTTCATAGGCCGCTTTAATGTCTTCTCCGACAGCCAGATTTTCAATAAATAGTCGGTCCTGCTCAAGTGCCTCCGCAATTGCTTCCTCTGTTTCATCAACAGATAATCCATCCACATTATGGAATTTCTTGTATAATTGATGACGTACCGTTATCGGCTCATCAGAGCATTCTTCTTCAATAATCTGATTAATTTTCTCTGCACAATTCTCTTTAAAAGCCTTTTCTAATTCTTCTATAGAATATTCGTAGTCTCTCAGCTTAAGGTTTGATATAAAGTCTTTAACAACTTGGTTTTCACGCTTAGTTATTTCACGGAAGATCGCCTCGGCTTTTTCCTCAGATTCATCTTCTGAATCTTCATCTATAATAAAGCCTTTAGTTTCATTAGCAAAGAGTTCTCCCAACCACTTATTAAACGCATAATATATGTCCAATACGTATGATTGGGAATTGACAACTAAAACGAATTTGTTGTCTTCAACATATTTGGCTACATCATGGTAATTTGCTGTTAAATTGATTGCAATGTCGGAACACGTACAGATTAACTTTTCATAATTATAATTGATAGACCAACCGTTTATATTTCTGTTTTGAAAGAATATGACGTACTTAAAGGAGGTGTATGTATTGTGCAATCTCTGCAACTCTTTCATCGACTTGCGCATTAACTTATTACGCTCGTTCCTTTCTATCTTCGATTTCAAAAGCCCTGTAACCTCTGCTATATCATACGGCAAAGCAACTACATTAACAACAATCTTATAACTTACAGGCAAATTTTTAATTATCCGTTCGACTTTGTCCACCGTTTCTGACACATAAAGGGGAACATACAACACAATGTGTAGTTCAGGCTCAAATGGACTATCTACAGTAACATTATGGATATACTCTTCCTCAAAAAAATCAGTAATCTCATCCGCATCATGTAATTGTTTAGTTGGATTCTTCCCTAGCCATTCAAGCAACATCCCTGCCCTCCAGTCTATCATGTAGGCTATCGTTTCAGCCTTTTTATGAGATTGCTCTGGTCGTTTTACGTCAAAACCATCACCATTAGCAATAAACAAGAGTGGCTTATATGCAGGAGCCTCTGCTTGACCGAACTGTTTGATTCGCTCGTCCACACGGAGAATCAATTCACCAATCTTTTCATCAAATGCTATATGTAAGGTATATATCATAATGTTATGATTAAAACAGAGTAACCAAAACAGATCTGTCATCAACAGATCGTTTTGGTTACAATCATAAATATATTACGATTCTTTGAATAAATCCAGCTCTCGTCTTATTAATATTTTGTCCTCATCATCCTCTGGATAACGCTCTATCGTAATTTGACTAATGCCTTTCCCTTCAATGTATTCAGTCAAGTATTCTTTTCGTGTTATGTTAAATGTTTCGTTGTACTTTGTATTTTCAACTTCATTGATTTCCTCGAGATAATCGGGGCGTTCGTTGATTAATGTAGAACAATAACGAGCAAACATATTAAATGCATCATTACGTGAGGTGTCTCCAAGAATTAACACTTTTTTCTCGTCAATGATTTTTCCTTCTTTGAATTCACCTAAAGACTCAGATTCTATAGAGTATACACCTCTAGCATTGGTTTTAGGCTCCTTTGCCGCATTTTTCTCATGTTCTAGTTTAATATACTTTTTAATCATAAACCTAACCCAGTGGGTTAAAGCTTCATCTTTATCCATAGAATCATGCGGCTTAAGGACTGTGCGAGCTGTTTCAAGTTTCTGACGTAACATCTCGTGCGAGAATGGAGTATATGTCGGTTTTGTTAATTTTAATTCCTCATAGCAACTCTCAAGAGTTATACCACCACAGTCACTTGAACAGACTCCCTCAACAAAATATGGGGGGACTGCAGCTTTAACACGATAAAGAATAGCCTTGTTATTCCATCCAGAAACATGTATAAGATTTACACTTTCATCCAAAGTGTTTCCTTCTATTAGTTTTTGAAGTAAGCCTCCGACTGAATCATGTTTCAATTTTTTACGCTCAGTTTCATCCTTCGCAGAAATATCTTCACCACAATCTGTCATAATGTACCAAAACTCATCAGGGTTAACACGGTTACCATAGCCATGTCTGTCTACCTGCATTGTTGGGGTAGATAATTCTATCAATCTATCTATAACTTTCTGGAGGTCAGTTCGAACATTTTTATTATAGAAATCATTTTTTCGTTTCTTAATATCATTAATTCCTTTAATGAGATATTCTTGAAGATCTTTCCCAGATTTATGACTAATCAATCGGGCTAATGCTTCAAAAACAGCATTTTTCCCCTCTTGTTTGATTCCTCCAGTAAGATCCTTATCAAGCTGAACTATTTGTGAATATGATAATCTGAAGTTGTCAACATTTATAATTTGAGCTTCTACTCGATTTTCCTCTTTTTCTGTTTCGTCATAATTAACTCTATCAGATGTGTTATTTGAATCTTCAGGCTGTTCGCTTTGAGCACGATTCAATGTCGCAATCCAACTTTCAATTTCTTTTAGTTTTTGTTCAGTATGACTAATTAATCCCTTAAGAATTTCTATTACCTTCCCATCTATACAGGCAAGAATCCAGAATGTTGCCGCATCAGCTTTATCTGAAGCTAATTTTGCATAATACTCTCTATCAATACTTTTTCTCGTTTCATCATCTACATCTTCATCATTATTCTTCTTTTTAAAAGGATTAAATTTAGAAAAAAAACTTGAATCATCTTGACGTTTCCTCTCTCTCTTCAAAGCGTCTAGTTGAGCTGTTCGTGCACGTCTTGTCTCTTCAACGATCTTGTCCAAATCTCCTTTTTTTGTGTTATGATCTTTCTGTTCGTCTTTAATTTTTTCTAAAGATTTTCCGTTTACTTCCTGTATTTGTTTAACAATATCGTAGACAGCATGTAAACTCACTCCAAGGTCTTTTTCCCCCAATAAAGATATTTTACTATCTTTATATTCATTATCGTCAATAAGTTCCTCAACAAGTTTGTTTAATGCTTTTTTATATGAATTAATCTCCCCTTTTACAATCTCATTAGGTGTTTGGTAATCTAAATTACGCATTATTAAATCCAGGTTCACATCGTCTTCATAGGAATGTTCTTCATGGGATTTAACGATGTTATATGTTTGGTTTCTAATATCCGTTTCCAATGGGAATTTACCAATAAGTGGATTCCCGTCTTTATCTCCATCAGACTCATCCCAATGTTTATAAGTGAACAAATTGACTATTTTTGTCTTATCTTCTTCTGATAAAGAATCGTCCGTTAACCTTGCCTCAAGTGCAGTCTTTGCAGCTTTTATTACTTTGGGAGAAGATGCACTTTGAGGATCAAAGAAAAGTTCTGCCATGCCGAGGCCAGAAACCCATGCAAATTTGTCTCCCACATTGAACTGTCCCTCCATAATTTTTTGACGCACATTGTCTATCGTTCCTGTATATGCAGAAATGATGTTTGTTGCAGCTAAGAAAAGAGCATTTGCAGTATTCTCTTGTATACGCTTCAGCTGATTATAGGCGAATTCAACAGTGTCAGGAGTCGGAAGAGATGTTATTTTATCTATATAATAAACTTCTTCAAATGGGCGATTGCATTGTTCAATTTGTTGATGACTATCAGGTCCGAAATTGAATTTTACTGGTTCCTGGCGAATGTTTTTAACACCGTAATGCATCAGATAATCCAATTCTGCAAGTGAGGCATAGGCATTTTGCATCACAGAATATTTTGCGCTCTTCTCCACGATGCGTTCAAAGTGGGTGGCGGAATAAATATATGCAGTTAACTCACAATGCTTTATGGCAGAACGTAATAGGACAGAGATTGGGAGGAATGTTCCGCTTCCAGTGCCACCTGCAATTGAGAATACCAAACGTACCTCAATTTTTGGATCTTTTTCTAAAGTTTCACCTTTTATATCTATATTTTCCAATTCTTCTGCCGCATGACGGAATGCTCGTCCTAACTTGTTAGAGTATTGATTTTCAATCACAGCAAAGTGTCCATTCGAACGTATCTGTCCTGCTCCTCTTTCTAAAGCCAGCAAAGAGTGTCTATTTCGAGGAGGCAAATATTCAAATGTGGCAAGCTTTTCGTCATGCTTATAACGCTGATAAGGTTCACGAACTGCTATGCAAACCTTTTCGCTGCACTCAAAATCACGAAAATTAGATAACTCTGTTGCATTCGTGTCAATCAGTAAAAATTTTACCTGCTTTGGGATGCATCCATTTGCCTTGTAGATTTTTTCTTTGAGAATTCGCAAAGTATTTGCACCAGCTCCACCTAAACCTACAAATAGCGTGCGCTTGTAACGCAAATTTTTTACTTCTTTCATAATTATCAGTAATTAAATCAATTAATATTTGCTGGGATGAATGTATAAATGCAAAGTTTTATTTCCCGATGGTTTTCATCTAACTTTTCACATATTTTAGGTGCCAATTCTTCATTGACATGCTTATTAATGTCAACTGTCACTGGTTGCTCATTATCAACTTTAATATTAAAGTGGTTGTTGTCATAAGGAGATAATTCGATTCTTCTAATATTATTAAATATACCATAAAAATCTGTTGGAATACTTATTATATTGCCATTCCAACGAGACTTTTTTATTGTTCTTTCTTTTTTTCCATTCTCAAAAATGATTTTTTTGAGATATTCATCATGATGTCTGCCCAAATTGTAAGTATGAGAGCCTAATACAAGCACATAATGGATATTCATGTTTTTTGAACATAGTCTTATAAACCTATTTGGAAAATGAGGCTGTTTTTCTGCATGATTATCATATACCATTTCTCTTATACGCCATGCTAAAAACATCAAAAGAATCAACGCAATTAACCACCACCATAGGCAATTTATGTGTTCGTTATATCCAATTGTATAGGATACGACAATTGGGCTTGGAGTTTCCGCTATAGCATAATCCATCACATTTTTCAAGCTATCGCACGCAATTAACTTAAGTCGTACATCATGCCTACCTTCCGGAACACCTGGAACAAATCGAAATACAAATGTCTTTCGAGCATCTAAGGGATTAACTTCAAATTGAGTAATAAGAGAATCATTGCCGTCCTTTATTTCTAATTCTGATGGTTTATACACATTGCCTTCTCCATCAACAAACTGGAAAAATGCCCGACATGTGTCCTTTTTTGCAATTGCATCTTTTTCAAAAGTGAACACAAAAGTCTTTTGGACAATCTTCGTCTCGGCATCTGTTATAGGCATAGATTCTGAAAGGAATGGAGGGGTATAACTCACTTCTCCTAAATAGTTGCCATTTTCGATACCTTCAACTGATATATTCGTTAAAGCTGGTTTTAAATCATTGACGCAACCAATGGTAAGACCTTCACTTACAAGAAAAGTCATATCGTTAGTAATATTGTCATTATAAGTTATTTCCAGTTTTGTATAAGGAGGAAGTAAACTTGTGTCTTTGAGAGGCTCAATATTAATAACTAAATAAGTTGATTCGTTCTTTGAAACAAGATTAGAACTCTTAATTTTGTAGTTGTCATTTCCTGCTAATAATGGGATGATATTTACTCCTGAAACATAATTGTACACTGGGACTATGCAACAAGTGTCTTTACGAACATTATATCTAGCAAATGTATCTAATGTTATAAGATTAATATTAACATCAGCATTGCCAACCTTCCATAAATGGTTGCGTTTTTGGAAGTCCTTATTATCAACTCCAATGATATTTGATATTTGTGAATCTTCACCTGCTAATGGATCAAGCATGACATAGAAACCATAAACATGTGTGTGTGTTTGTCCATACTTTCCTCCCCATTTCCTTAAACTATCATAACATGCTCTCGGATTATCAGGTTGACCATCTGTCATTAAGAACATGTAATTAAGTCTATTAGGATTAACTCTCCCATTGTAAAAATCTTCCAATGGTTTTTCTATATATGTCATCGTGCTTGAATTGTCTGGAGTGGGGATGTCACGTATCGCATTTTTTAGTCTTTCCTTACCTTCTTTATCAGCAAGAATAAAATCATGAAATAAAGGTTCACACATACCACTATTATCCTGTGCAAACTTAACAACCATTAGCTCTGCAGAACTATCTGTTACAGAATCTATGGCATTGAGCAAGTTTTCTGTCACTTTTTCCCACAAAAAGATTTCTGTCTTTTTATTATTTATTTTTCTCCACTTCATTGAGTATGAGCAATCAAGATAATAAATTCGACGCTCTTTAAGCTCCTGGGCAGTTGTACTATCAATAATGCTAAACAGGAAAAGAACTATTAGCAGACATTTCAAAAATAATGATTTCATATTATATCAAGAAAAGAAAGTCTTTATTAAATTTACTAACATGAGAAGAACGATGACAACTAAAACTACTCCTCCACCAATCAATATTACCTTCTCTGTTTTAGAGAATTTCTCCGGGCAATCTGATATTATCAATAAAAATGCTATAAGCAAAAAAGCAGGTATTAGCACTATGGCTAAAAATAAAACCATTTCCCACCAAGACAAATCAGATTGAACAATTCCCACGACAGCGCATACTGCCGGAATAGCAATCAATAAAATACATCCTAATGGACTTTTCTGTTTTACTCGATTATAATGATATGCCATAGTCTTTTCCAATTACCCGTTTATTTTTTGTACTAATCCTTAATGGGAAGCCTCACCCCTACTGAAATAGAAACAAACACTTATTTTTTTGTCATTGATACACTATTTGTTGTCCACTTCCTCCGCAGACAGGACACGCGGTAACTTGGGGATTACCATACATGTCGTACATCACATTTCCATAATAGTCCACCATATAAACCATGCCACTACCACTACACTGGCCACACATGATAGCAATAGGCTGTGGCTGGTATTGAGGTTCTTCCTCGTCTTCTGACATACCATCTAAAATATCCTGCACTTTGTCCGCACGGCGTTTGTTCTTCCATGCTCTCTCAGCAGCAGACTCTTCCTCCTCAAGGGTTCTGCCTCCCTGCCTCTCCAAGGTACTGGCACCTTCTTTTTCCAAAAGGGTGCCGCCTTTTCTCTCCATATACTCTAATGCTTCCGTAGCAGCCTTCTTTCCTGCAGAGCCTCTGCAAGACGACAATGTGAACATCACAACGCCGATGGTCAGTATAACGGTTATATGAACCAAATTTCTCATATGTTTGTTTTTGAAAGTCATTTTAGGTCATGTCACCACAAAGGGCACACGGATAGCTTTAGTGGATTTTGCGCGTAAAGTTAGCCATTTTTTCTTGAACCGCCAAACAAATTGGCATTTTTTCACCAATTTCTCGCGAAAATTGTGTGCAAATGGGTGTAATCTGCTTCATTTTGTTCCGATTTTAACATTTGACTTGTCATTTGTGGCCTTTTATGTATGCGTAACACATCCTCTGGGCTTCCACAATAATAATTAATGTGCGGACAAATGCCTCATATCTATCTACGGAAGTGCAAAAAGCTCATCTACTCCAGCAGCCATTTCCAGACGGGGATAGCCTCGATGGTGAGTCCGCTTTCTGTTATATGCTCCTCGTGATCACGGATGACGATGACGGCTCTTTGCAAGGGGAAGGCCTTGTGAAAAGAGACGAGGTCAGCGACTTCACGATGGCGGGTATCCTCGTCATTGATACTGAAGGAGCCTGTACGGTAAGCTTGGAAATGAGGTTTCTGAGTGATTTTGTGTTGGTGGAAGAAAAAGTTAATTCACCGACGGCGAATTAACGTTCAATGTCGGCGATTCAACGTTCACCGTCGGCGATTTAACGTTCATCGTCGGCGAATTAACTCTTGCTCCGGGCGTTCACCAAAGGAGAACGGAGCAAACCCACACTTTCCCCGTACCTTCGTTTAACTTTCCCTATGCCATAGCCTTTGACAGCTACCAACACGAAATCTCGCAAAACCGAAATAAGGAATAACCTAAACAACAAGATAAATGAAAGAGAAGTATGAATCGTAGTTGCGACTGCTGAATCCAAGAAGCTACTCAGATGCAACCTGAATGGGTATTTCGCCGACCACTTGGCCCCCTGGTGAATAGACATCGGCTTTCCCTGCTTCCTTAACTATCTTCATGCCATAGAAACGCATTGCTTGCACTGGGAATGTTTCGGCATACTCTGTCTGTAGGCTGAAAGGGACCAAGATGATAGCTTTACTGCCGTCAAAGGCATCATCATCAATGTGGCTCAACTTACGTTCTTCAGACATCAGCAATAACTGCGGTGAAAGACAGCTACAGAAAGCGTAGTGTTCAATTGATTCAAGAGTACTTGGTAGGACGACGGTGTTGAGACCGAAACATTCGCCAAAAACATCGTTGCGGAGAACAGTAATCCCTTCGGGGATGATAATATAGCGGAGCATGGTGAACTCAAAGGCATAGCTACCAATCTCTTTCAGGGTGGAAGGGAGTTGAATAGTAGTCAGTCCCATGCAACCAGAGAATACCAAGGACTCGATTTCGACGAGTCCTTCAGGTAGGTTGATGTTCTTAAGCTTATCCATCTTGCCCCAAGCATCATTCCCTATGACTTCCGTACCTTCCGGCACAGTATATTCTTCAAGTGCGCTGTTGCCCTTGACGAGGGTCTTACGGTCTTTTGTGTAGGTTACACCGTATTCGTCGATAATTGTTTTCATTGCTTTCATTGTTTGTTGTTCGTTAATTTAACAGAAGGTTTACGCAATAGGTGTACCTTCTTACATTGTTAGCAAAAATTTGTTGTTTTTGCTACCTGTGACTTGAAATCCACAGGAGGCTAATATGGAAAGAGAAGGGAGGTTGGACTGATAGACTTCTGTGTGGAGAGGAACCTTTGAAATGGTTCTGTAATATGTGACAACCTCGGCAACAGCTTCCTTGGTGTACCCCTTATCCCGATATTCACGGTGCATGGCATAGAAGATGGTTGGATCGTATGACATATCCATGATGGCAACAAATCCGATAAGATAACTCTGTTTCCAGATACCCCATAGAAATCCTTCGCCCTCTTGTGCGTATTTATCAAATGAACTAAGGAATTGATACATTCCGTCAACGTTATGCACTAGTTCGTATAATTCTGGCAAAAAGAGTCGGAACTGGATGTCTTCCACAATATCGCGAAGCATATCCATATCATGCAGGATGATTCTGTCTAACCTGCATCTCTTGGTATACAGTATGGGGGGAACTGGTGTTGGTGTCATGCTATCAATCCTCTTTCTGCCATTTCACAGAACAGCCAGAAGTTAATCTTCGTATAGATACACTCGTTATGGCAAAGCACATCCATCTGCTCTTCGTTAAACTCTGTTGAAGTCAAGCAAAGACTGCACATACGAATGGCAGGGCATTGTTTGCATCTTTCTGTTCTTTTATTATAATAGGAGAAGGCCAACTCATTTGCCCCTTCCCAATCAATACCATCTTTGACACTTCCGATAGAAAAGAGATTGGAAATCTTTTCGCACACATGTAACTTTCCATAAGAGTCAATGAAAATCTTATCGTTCAGTGGCAGGCACGTAGAGAATGGTACTTCATTACCCACGTCCATAATTGGACGTTTTATCCAGTTCATGACACACTCATTGAAATATGCTTTGAGGAATATCCTGTCACGGTGTGCTTCGTAGAGATTCAAAAGCTTTTCATGGCTTTCCAGAACCTCTGTCCACTCTCTCTTGGCTACACCTTCTCTGAAATTTGGCGCCAATGCTGAAATAGTGGTGGGAGCCATATCATGCAAGATTGGGTCTTGGTGCCACGATTCTGCTAAAGGGGCTAAGTCCTGGAAAGAAGCAACCGTTGTCAGAATGAGAACCTTTTCCTTGGTGTACTCAGGAAAATATTGCTTGAGATAGGCTAAAGCTGCATAAGCCTTTGCAAATGATCCCTCACCTTTTAAGGTCTTGCGATAACGGTCATGAAAGGTCTCTGTTCCATCAACCGAGATAGCAATCATGACATGGTGGCCGACAAGCCAGTCTATCCTTTCATGGTTCAAAAGAGTACCATTAGTGGCAATATAGAAATTGACATTTTTATCCCAACGTTTTTCTGCCTGCAAGATTATGCTCTTCAACAGTTCATAAAAGAGCAATGGTTCACCTCCATAGAAGGAGATGTTGAAGGGAAATTTGGCTGCATGGTCATCAATGAACTTCAGCAGGATGGGGATATCATCCTCAGTGATGCTTTTCTTTCCATGTGTTCTGGTGTTTTCATAGATGCCAGAGTAACAACAATACGAACATCTGAGGTTGCATTGTTCCGTAATGTTGATGATAAAAGCATCAAGATTGGGCAACTCATGAAAGGCGACAAAAGGCTTGAAACTGAAAGTCTCATTGCACATATTGGCACCCTCGCCAAAAACTATCTCGTTAGTTCTCGGTGAATAGGTATATGTATTGCCTTTAGATGTGACTATCTGCATCAATAGACTTAATGGCGGGCGCGATAATAGCGATAAGACTGGCCGCCGCCCATACATCCAACTTGGCAGATACTTAATCCCATAGTCAGAATAGCATCCTTCTTTGATTGCTCTTCTATCCGGTTCTGATTCAAGAGAAGAGGCATATTGCAGTTCGTTCTGTTTGAAATAGTATTCATCTGATAATTTGCTTTTAGTTTTAGTTGTTGTCTAAAAAACGTTGGTATTCTCCCGACTCATACCATTGGAGGAGATTTGAAGCACGAGCAACAAGCCACGGAAACTCTGTGGCACGAACAGATATTGCTTTGACAATCCTGTCGGGGATTGAGGTGAAGTTCTCATCAAAATGTCTTGCCTGCTCTATGAAGGAAGGAACGTCGATGGAGTCATAGCATTTCTTAGGCAGGCCTGCCTTCTTAATCATAAAAGAAAATGCTGCATTGATGTCCTGACAGCACAAAAGTCCTACCCTATCAGCCGTATAGTCCGATGTGCGATACCACTCCAACAGTGGCAATTTTACTATCGAGGCCCAAACAGAGAATACACCTTCGTCAATAAATGGAAGGTACATGCACTCGACAAGCATGTGATACGGTTTATGGCCGCACTCGTGGTGGCCCAGTTCATGGCCCAAACAGAACTGCATCTCAGCATCGGTCAGTAAGTCTGAACTTCCTGATATCATAACAATACGATGCTTGTCCTGACCATTGGAATACTGATGGATACCATAATACCAGTCCGTTGTGTAATTGGGGATTTTACTTATACCCAATATGTGACAGGCATCCACTAACTGTTGATGCATATTGGGAAGACTCTCAGAGGTAATATTGATGCCTTCCCCCTGATTTTCAATTTCACAGTAAGCCTCCCGATACTTGCTGGTCGTTGCTTTCAAGAAATCTTGGAATGTATAATAATCTGTTCCTGCCTTGAAAATTTCATACCATTCTTTAATGTTGTGATCTAACGGATGTGTCGCTATATGCTTGATAAATTGCCATTTTGTCCGATATGGCACTTGCAATCCGTTTAGCCATTCAATCTTTGAACGGTCGTCGGAATGCATTACAGAAGCAAAATCCCTAATATGTAATTTCTTTCTGTTTAGCATCTGTTTGGCATTATTTCAAGATAAACTTGTTGTAGTGACCCTCATCAATCCATTTCAACAATTCAGAAGAGCGCATGACCGTCCATGGATGACTCTCGTCGGCGATAGAAAGAATCTTGACAACCTGATTCATTCCCTCGTAGTCAAGCATCTTAAAGTCACGAGCCTGCTGAATAAAGGTATCTGTCTTGATGTTATCAAACTGATTTAATGGAAGACCTGCCATCTTGATAAAGGCACTAATCATTGCATCTTTATTCTGACAGCAGAGCAGACCTGCCCGGTCGGCAGTGAATTCAGACATTCGATTCCAATAATATATGCTAAACTGGAGACCACTTGCTACAAAACTTCCTCCAGGAATAGCATCAATACCCCAGTTCAAAAGCTGAGCCATCATGTGATAGAGCATGTGGTCACTTTTGATATGACCGCACTCATGACCAATAACAAACAGGATTTCATCATCGTTACACAGGTCTATCAACCCTGAATTTAATATAATTATTGGATTTTCATATCCGATGGTATGGGCATTTATGGAATAATCCCAACTGATATAAAGTTCAGGTAATTTTTTCAGATCCAAAATGCGACAAGCATATTCCAAATACTCATAAACTTTAGGATAGTTTTGTTTGGTCACTTTAAGGTGGCTACCTGTGTACTGAATGTTATACACTCGTTCCACAAAATTAGAAGTAATCCATTTGCTGGCTGTTGTCAAAAAAGGAATCGCCCTCATCTTATCCAACGCCTTCTTGTCAAAAGGATGCTCATACTGATTATGATCCAAGCCTGTCAGTATTTTTTTGTTATAATTCATAGACATTTATGTTTTACTAATATATTCTGCCAATACATCTAATCGTGTTTTTAGCATTGGATGTGCTGCACCGAGTTCTTTGTACTCTCCGTATGCTGAAGTTTCAACGCGTCTGCCCACTTTTAGAAATAGTCGTTTGACCACCTGAATGTCCTGACAGCAGATGTAACCAGCACGGTCGGCATTAAACTCTGACTGACGGCACCACCGCTTAAGCGGTACTTCAATTGTATCGAGTACTAAAGGGCCAAAGATTGCCGATGCGTTATTGAAGTTCTCGACCAGTCCATTAACAGTATGGCATACAAGATTGCCCTGTTGATGATGTCCAATTTCATGTCCTAAAAGAAACGTCTGCTCTTCAGGGCTTAACATAATCGCGACTTTAGGACTTATCAATATTATCTGCTTTCTTTTGACTTCAATACTAAGGGCATTGATGCCTCGCATCCTTCCTGTTACGTATGCTTTCGGCTGAAGGTTCATGCCCAGACTATCACAGCAATACTGGAATCTTTCAAATAGCACTGGATGAGTATCCGAAGTCAATTCTGTCGCTTCATTCAATAGCGAGTCCAACTGTTTGCCATAGTAGGTATCTGCTATCTTACGCAGTATTGCTTTCGTCAACTTATGGTCAAGGAAGCCGCCCATATAGTTGTCATCCCATTCGGCATACCAAGCCTCCCGGTTCTCCAACTTCTTAGATGGAAAAGGGGTGCTACTTGTCGTTGTATTAGCAAAGTCATCGACAAAACTACGAATACCATTATATGCCCTGTTTAGGGATTCCATAAACTATAAGCTTCTAATTTAACCTAACTATTAAAACTATCTATTTCATCTAACAATTCATCCAATCGTTTACTAAATGATTTTTTGTCCACATGTCTGGCACTCTCCACAATACTATCCATAGGTACTACTCGCGGAGCAAAGGCTGCCGCACTATAGCAAATGTCAGAATAGGAATCTTCACTTTCCGTTTTTGCAGAATCTTCCACGTCTGTTTCATCAGCCAGGTTTAATTCGTAATCTTCGTCCATCATCATCATCACGGTTTCCATTTCATCAGGATTCTCCGTAAGATACTGGCGCACGGCGTTACGTTCTGACTCTGAGACATTACCTGCAGCGTATGCTGCCAATAGTTCAATTGTAATTTCCATGTTCAGTTCTTTATTTTATAAGACGATGGTTTCTTTGAGGACTGCTTTCGCATGTTGCATACATGAATCGACATAGGTTGCGGTGGGAATAACCAATTCATTCCTACCATTGTATATTTCGATGCCATACTTCTTCCACCTTTTTTTTAGAAGGTCGGCAATCTCTCTGCTATTATAGCCCTGAAGACGTTTCAGAACAACAAACTTCTGATTGGCATTCTCCAACTGCCCAATAGCCTCCAGCAAGGCTATCTTGCGCTGAATACGTTCATATTCCTTCTCACCTCCATCAGGCAACTGCATCGTATTCCCTTTTTCATCTTCTTCATCAATGGAAAGAAGTATTGCGGTTGGAGGGGCAACCTTCTTGAGCGTTGACTTAAAATCGTTCCAAGCAACACCTTTTAGCCAGTAGCCCAAGGAGCTACGCCATTCAAAGGTTGAGAGGGCATGCCAATCAGATCCTTTGCCCTTCAAATTAATGAAAAGCTCGCTCACACAATCATCGAACCAAAAGAAACTCTTGGCCATATTCTGATAAACACTCTTCAAAAGGGGATCATAGCGGTTGTACAGAAGATAGGCAGCTGCCTCTTCGTTATGAGGTGGCTTAATTATCTTATCGACAAGCTCTTTGTCGGAACAGTCATCGTAATTTGTTCTAAACTGGAGTTTCATAACTATAGGGGTTGAAGGATGTATTCGAATTATATAAATTTCGGTGTAAAATTACAAATAAAATCTCTATTATTTGACAAAGAGCTTGAAAATATAACAAATTTTAGCAAAGTTCTAAATGCCTGCCCCAAGCCCTATATGGTTGGGGCAGGAAATAGACGCTACTTGAAAACGATTTTCTTTCCGTTTACAATGAATATCCCATTCTTGGCTTTGAGTATATTCACTCGATGGCCTTTCAGATCGCAGACAATGGGGGGAGTCTGCTTATCGACTGCAAATGTCGAAATTCCAGATGGATCTTTTGTGATTTCCAATGAAGAGGAACGGTCAGCAACACTGATGGCTTCGCCGTATGACAACTCTACATGAGAGAGCTGAATCTGGTACATGCCAGCCATGATGTTCTCATCAGCTTTCACTTTGAAGGTGAATACAGAGCCAGAATTACCATAGATACTGGACGTACCTGTGCATACACCTGCTACGCGCAACGTATTCTCACTCTGCTTCTCGCTACTAAGCGCCAATTTCCTTGGTATGCGCCAAGAAGCCGATACATAATCATCTGCGTCTTCATCGTAAAGGAAGGAGATACCCGATGGAAGTGTGATGTCACATTGCATTCCCCTTATGTCATCACGCTCGTTAGTCATCAAAACCTCAATGGTCTTGACTTCACCTGGCTGCATTTTGACATCATCAATGCTGATATAGTTATCTCCGTTAGATGCAGCAGCACGGGTGGACTGACGAGCATTAGATGACTGACCAAGAATGTATGTCTTAATGAGAAGCACAGCGTCGTTCACAGAGATTTCACCATTACCATCCAAGTCTGCAGCCGCTTCGACAAAGGTCGTGTTAGGCCGGTTCAGGACATTGTTAATGATGCACACCACATCGTTAATCGAATGTTGACCATTGCCATCCACATCACCAACCATATATGACTTCACCGTCACAGTTCCCTTTGTGTCCTTACCAGTGTATGCAGTGCCTGTATTATCTGACAGTTCAATGCCTGTTGCTGAAACCACATTGTCACCATCAGTTGCATTTGCATCGATGTTCAGCATCAGATTGAACAAATTACCGCTGTTACCAGTAAAGGTGTTATTCTTTGTTGAATAGCAGATAATACGGTAGTTGCCATCTGACATCTTGCTACAGTCGATTGTGTGCTTATTGCTGACACGGCTGCTGGTTTCTATCATCACATCACCATCCGCATCTGTAGCCATAGTGATACCAGATGGTAGGTGCAAATCCATCTGAAGTGCTGTAATCTCATCTTTGTTGGCCAGGCTGACGGGGAAAGCCACTGTTGTTCCTGTATTTGCAGTCACATTACCCAGCACAATGGCATTCTCGGTGGTAACAACAGGTTCATCCTGCTGATCTGCATCCTTTTCGAAGCGCACCACAAGATTCTTGTCTTGGGTCATATTCTTAATCGTCAACTCATTGCCAGAGAGTTGTGACTTCATCTCTACCCCGTCAAGCTTAACGGTCTCAATATGATACCCACTATTAGCCATAATCTTGATAGTAACATCAACTCCTTCACTAACATCAATATTATTCTCACCCACGATAGTAGTATTGCCAGAAATGATGTAGCCACCCTCGCCGACATTGCAGTGCAGATACACAGGTACTATAACCACAGGCTGTTCATCCTTTTCAAAAGACACCACAAGGTGTGTATTAGCTCTGATATTTTGGATTGTAAGCACATTATTCACCAGTTGGTCTGCAACATCTTCCCAGTTCAACCATACCCATTCTATCTTATATCCTTCATTGGGCAGAATAGTTAGTGCAACATCGCTTCCTTCAGCGACCTTGAAACTACCATATCCTGAACCAGTTTCTCCAGCTAGTTTGCTCCCATTATATAGGACTTGACCATACTCATAGCCGTAGATTGAGAAGCCAACCTCATATTCCGTCACAGTCTGTGCAGTCACAGTAACCTTACAGGTAGCAGTCTTGCCATTGTCTGTTTTCACCGTAATGTTGGCAGTACCAGTACCCTTAGCGGTAACAACGCCATACTGAGATACGATGGCCACGCTGTTCTTGTCGGAAGACCATGTGAACGAGGTTTGGGCATCAGACGGAGTGATGGTCGGTGTCAGAGTGTATGTATCACCGACCTCCAGAGACAGTGTAGACTTCACGCTGACACTCGTGACGGACTTCGCAGATACAGTCACCTTGCAGGTGGCGGTCTTACCATTGTCGGTCTTCACCGTGATGTTGGCAGTACCAGCGCCCTTGGCGGTAACAACGCCATACTGAGATACGGTGGCCACACTGCTCTTGTCGGAAGACCAGGTGAACGAGGTCTCTGCGTCAGACGGGGTGACGGTCGGAGTTAGGGTGTAAGTATCGCCAACTTCCATCGAAAGAGTGGACGAAATGCTGACACTGGTTACAGACTTTGCGGATACCGTAACATTGCAGGTCGCTGTCTTGCCATTGTCAGTTTTTACCGTAACATTAGTCGTTCCAGGACTCTTTGCAGTTACCTTACCAGAACTTGATACTGTAGCAACATTAGTGTTACTCGATGTCCAGGTTAAGGTGTATTGGGAGTTAGAAGGATAAACAGTAGGACTAAGTGTATAGGTGTCACCTACATTCATTGCAAGTGAAGACTTCATGCTTACACTTGATGGGGTTGGCCTATACACCGACACACGACACATCGCATATATACCATTGTCTGCCTTCACTTTCAAGTCTGCATAGCCGACTGACTTACCTGTAATCATGCCGTTCTGATACACAGTGGCAATGGAGTTATCACTGATACTCCAGGTCAATGTGTACTCAGCATTAGCAGGAGTAACAGTAGCTTCAATATCCTTTGACTCTCCAACCTCGACCGATACAACAGAGGGGATAGTAATCTTCGTTGGCTTGACTGTAGTTTCTCCTTCCACTGTAACCTTGAAGTCGTAAGCACCTCCATTCTGGTACGTGTAGCCACCATTATTTATATAATAATAGTAGTCGCAGCGTACAATGACTGGTGTTGAAGTGGCTTTCAGTGCCTTCACCTTTACTGAGTAGTTGGTGTGAGATACCACTTCCACATCGTTCCAACTGGCAGAGTAGAAGTTGACAGACTTCAACGTCTTCGATGTTACAGAGCTGGGCAGGTACAGCGTCTTGGTCTCTCCGACCTGCATCGTTACGTTTTCCGAACCCCAGTCCGTTGCGAATGCCGGGCTGGCTACCAAGGTCATCAGCATCGTGATGAGCCATGTGATTGCGTTGATCTTTTTCATAATTCTGTGCATTAAATGAAACATTAGCTAGAATAAGGTTCATTTTTTTAATGGCATTTCTATCGGGAAGAACGAAAAAAATTAGAGTATGCCTAAAAACACACTCTAATAAAGAATTGCTAACGTCATTTATGCTTGCTTAGAAAAAACTATTTACTGCTCCAATAATGCCACCAAGCAAGGCTCCTAACCAGACGATTGCACGGAGTTCCTTATCCATCACATCCAGAATGATTCGTTCTCCTTCCTCTATATCCATCTCGTTGATACGATCACGAATAATGCGACTGATGTCAATAGTTGAGAGTATTTTTGGCAAATGAACAGAGATGACCTGCCGATAGCCATCGAGCAAAATAGCACGGAATTGAGCCAATTGTTCATCATGGCCACGCAAAAGGTCACAGACTGACGTATCAAGCAACTTGTCAGACTCCTGACCAATAAGGTTGGTAACAATTTCTTCTGAGTTGTTGTGGATAATCTGATTGATTTGCTTTGACAAGAGATGTTCTGCAGGTTCTTGAAGCAGAATTAGAAACTGTTCAGCATTAAAGGCGATTCCTAACAGGCTATTTTCCATCTTATTGATGGCATGCTCCACAGCAGCATGAGCCAACATGTTGCCAAGATTGGAATCGGCAAGACGGCTGTGAATCTGAGAGGCAAGTTCACCACCAGCATCAGATTGTATCTTGCTAAGGTCTTCAGCTGAGAGGAAATGACTCAGAAAAGCACGAAGTGTTTCTGTATTCACTCGCTGCTTGGCAATGAATGTATCATAGCCTTCACCTATTTTTGTGAGCATGTCCTCTGACAGGAGGTTCTTTTCCAAGACCTCCTTGTTCATCAAGTTCTCGCTGATGGAAGTTCCAACAGCTTCTGCTATGCGTCCACGCTCCTTAGGAATAAGACCTGGAGTGAAAGGAATCCTCATCCCAAAGATATATTTTGCTTCGTATGGGTGTAGCATCATTTTTATTGCGAGCCAGTTCGTAAAATAGCCGATTGCACTCCCGCTGAGTGGTCCGATTAAGTAAGATAACTCTATATTCATAACTGTAATATTCTTCTATGTTGCTTTCCAAATAATTGGAAAATATTTATTGTTTATTAACT
>ERZ809472.13-NODE-13-length-46816-cov-12.599346_pt1 | contig 46816 bp, 41 predicted proteins | sample MGYA00521274_ERZ809472 | MGnify/ENA primary metagenome ERZ809472 (study PRJEB31581, sample SAMEA3312791) | metagenome | study: EMG produced TPA metagenomics assembly of the PRJEB8939 data set (Metagenomic analyses of Rumen microbiomes reveals... | reverse complement strand
CGGGAGAGTAGGAGGCCGCCGCCTTTGAAGAGCCGGAAGGCAGAGAAGAAGCCCTGTTATCAGAAACGATAGCAGGGCTTTCTTCGTTGTGACTGCGTAAAGAAACACGCAAATTTTTCCATAGAAATGAACTTTTTTTCATAAAACAAAGAAAAATTTGTTTAATTTTTTGCAGAATCAAGAATTATTATTACCTTTGCAAGCGACTAAGAAAAACATAAACATCTTAATATATTAGCTTATGTCACAGATTACAGGACGCATCTCTCAGATTATCGGTCCAGTTATCGATGTTTACTTCGATACGAAAGGGCTTGAAGCCGAGAAAGTGCTGCCGAAGATTCACGAGGCATTGCGTATTGACTGTGGAGAGGGCCGCGAACTCATTGTCGAGGTGCAGCAGCACATCGGCGAGGACACTGTACGCTGCGTTGCCATGGATAATACTGACGGTCTGCATCGTGGACTGGAGGCTATACCAGTAGGGTCGCCGATTCTCATGCCCTCGGGCGACCAGATTAAGGGTCGTATGCTTAACGTTATCGGCCAGCCCATTGACGGCATGAAAAAACTCGACATGAAGGACGCCTATCCCATTCATCGCGAGGCTCCAACGTTCGAGGAACTTTCCACGAAGAAGGAAATTCTTGCTACAGGTATTAAAGTCATTGACCTGTTGGAACCTTACATGAAGGGAGGTAAGATTGGTCTTTTCGGTGGTGCCGGCGTGGGTAAGACGGTGCTCATTATGGAACTTATCAACAACATCGCTAAGGGCCATAACGGTTTCTCGGTGTTTGCTGGTGTAGGTGAGCGCACCCGTGAAGGTAATGACCTCATCCGCGAGATGATCGAGTCTGGCGTTATCCGCTATGGTGACAAGTTTCGTAAAGCCATGGACGAGGGTAAATGGGATCTTTCGCTCGTCGACCCCGTGGAATTGAAGAAGAGCCAAGCAACACTGGTCTATGGACAGATGAATGAACCTCCTGGTGCACGTGCTTCGGTGGCTCTGTCTGGTCTGACTGTAGCCGAGGGCTTCCGCGATGGAGGCGGTAAGGACGGCGGTGCTGCCGACATTCTTTTCTTTATCGACAATATCTTCCGTTTCACACAGGCAGGTTCTGAAGTTTCGGCTTTGCTTGGACGTATGCCTTCTGCTGTGGGTTATCAGCCTACACTGGCCTCGGAGATGGGTGCTATGCAGGAAAGAATCACTTCAACGAAGAAGGGGTCAATTACCTCTGTGCAAGCTGTTTATGTTCCTGCTGACGACCTTACCGACCCAGCTCCTGCCACGACGTTTACCCATTTGGATGCTACGACGGTGCTCGACCGTAAAATCGCTGAATTGGGTATCTATCCTGCCGTTGACCCGCTTGGTTCTACCAGTCGTATTCTCGATCCGCTCATCGTGGGCAAGGATCATTACGACTGTGCACAGCGTGTGAAAGAGATACTGCAGCGCTACAAGGAGCTTCAGGACATCATTGCCATCCTTGGCATGGATGAGTTGAGTGATGAGGATAAGCAGACGGTGAACCGTGCACGTCGCGTGCAGCGATTCCTATCGCAACCCTTTGCCGTAGCTTCGCAATTCACTGGTCTTCCAGGTGTTATGGTTTCTATAGAGGATACCATCAAGGGCTTCAACTCCATCCTCGACGGTGAGGTTGACGACCTCCCCGAACAGGCATTCCTCAACGTTGGTACCATAGACGATGCCAAGGAAAAGGCTAAGAAACTGTTGGAGGCAGCTAAAGGATAAGATATGTTGAAATTGAAGATAGTATCGCCTGAAAGGATAGAGTTCGAAGGCGAGGTGCAGAGTGTGAAGGTGCCTGGCATGATGGGGAACTTCGAGATACTCACTGACCATGCGCCTATCATCTCGTCACTGCAGAAAGGTGTCGTCGAGTACGATGGGAAACAGCTGCCCATCATGGGTGGATTCGTGTCCGTGCAGAAAAACGAGGTGTCGGTGTGCGTGGAGATTAATGAGTAAAATTCTTGCAACGTTGCTGATAACTCTCCTCGGAGTGGCTTACGTAAAGGGTTACGACATCGTAAAGAGCCGCTCGCAGGAACACCTGCCCCAGTTTTATCTCATCATGGCAGCGGTGCGGATGGTTCTCATTGCTACAATGATAGTCTTGGTCATCGTCTTCACCGAGGACAAGGCTGAAGCCCGCCAGTTCGCCCTATATACAATAGTAATATATGGATTGATGATGATGACGACCCTCGCACTGAGACACTGATTGTTGTAAGGACTTACTTTATGTATGTCCGCCGACAATAGAGAATAATGAACGATAAAACGGACATACATAAAGTAAGTCCCTACAGAAAAATGAATAGAAAACTGAAAAGACTGCTACTCATAGCGTTTACCATTTTTACGCTGACACCTTCGGCATGGGCTGAAGGATTCAGTGCCAAGGAGGTGGTGCTGGAGCACATCAAGGACTCACATGAGTGGCATGTATGGGGTGAGGGCGAGAACAGCATTGTCATCCCACTGCCTGTCATTGTAAAGAGTGGCACTGGTTGGCATGTGTTCTGGTCGTCGCAGTTTGAGCATCATGCTTCTGCCGACGGTCTACGACACGTGAAGGATGACGCGCCATCCGACATACAGAGTTTGGCCATAGCCACTGAAGGCGATAATGCGGGCAAGATAGTAGAGGGTGGTTCCCCCGTTATCGACTTATCGATAACAAAGACCGTGGCCGTTATGTTCATCAATGTGGTGCTGTTGATATGTATCGTACTTGGTAGTGCCCGTTGGTACAAGAAGCGCAAGGCCAGTGACCCGGCTCCGAGCGGCTTTGTTGGCTTTGTAGAGATGATCGTGATGTATGTCGTCGATGATATCATCAAACCTGGTGTGGGCAAAGGTTATGAGAAATATGTGCCCTACCTGCTGACATGCTTCTTTTTCATCTTCACCTGTAACGTCATGGGACTCATACCGTTCCCGCCAGGTAGCGGTAACGTCACCGGCAACATCGCCGTGACTTTCTTCCTTGCCCTCTGCACATTTATTATTGTGCAGTTTTCGGGAAGCAAGCATTATTGGAAGGATATTTTCTGGCCAGACGTACCGTTCTTGCTGAAATGCCCTGTTCCCCTGATGCCGGTAATTGAGTTCGTGGGTATTTTCACAAAGCCATTCGCCCTAATGATTCGACTTTTTGCGAACATGATGGCGGGACATGCCATAGCCGTGGCGATGCCGTGTATCATCTTCCTTGTGGCATCGATGACTGCAGGTGTGTTCTACAGTATGAGTGCCGTAAGCGTAATCATGGCTATTTTCATGATGTGTCTGGAGTGTTTAGTGTGCTTCATTCAGGCAATGGTGTTCACGTTGCTATCATCTGTTTTCATTGGCATGGCTCGTGCAGTACCAGAAGGGCATGAACATTAATTTATATGGAAGAAATAAATACAAAACAAATTAATAACTTTTAAAATCAAACGATTATGATTACAACATTGTTAGCAGTAGAAGGCGTTGCCAAGTTAGGTGCCGCCGTAGGTGCAGGTCTTGCCGCTATAGGCGCAGGTATAGGAATTGGTCGGATAGGCGGATCGGCAATGGATGCCATGGCACGCCAACCCGAAGTGATAAGCAAGCTGATGACCAACATGATTATCGCAGCAGCACTGATTGAGGGTGTTGCACTTTTCGGTGCCGTCATCGCCTTCATGTGCTTGTAGCAGAGGCGGGAAAGTGAAACAGTAAGTGGAATAGTTTAATAAATACAGCGTATGGATTTATTGGTTCCGAGTACTGGTCTGCTGTTCTGGATGTCGCTGACGTTCCTCGTCGTGCTGTTCATCCTATGGAAGTTTGGATTCCCTGTCATCACGTCAATGGTGGCAGAGAGAAAAGCTTTCATTGATGACTCGCTGAGGCAAGCCCGCGAAGCCAATGAGCGGATGGCCAATATACAGAAAGAAAGTGAATCCATCTTGCAGGAGGCACGCGAGAAGCAGGCTCAGATTCTGAAAGAGGCTGCCGAGACTCGTGATGCCATAGTGGAAAAAGCCCAGGAGAAAGCCCGTGAGGAGGGTACACGCCTGATCAATGATGCCAAGGCCGAGATTGAGCAGGAGAAGAAGGCTGCTATCGCTGACATTCGTAAGCAGGTGGCTGAACTTAGTGTGGAGATTGCAGAGAAAGTTCTGCGTCAGAACCTCAAGGACGACAGGGCACAGATGGACCTCATCGACCGTATGCTGAATGATGTTTCTTCTCTTAATAAATAATGTGAAGCGCGTATGGATATAGGAGTCATTTCGGTTCGTTATGCACGCGCACTGCTGAAGAGCGCCACAGACCAGAAGTTGGAGGATCGCGTCTATCAGGAGATGCAACTTGTGGCCAAATGCTATATCGAGGTGCCACAGCTACGGCAGACGATAGACAACCCTATGCTCTCGAAAGACAAGAAGCAGATGTTGCTCGAAACCACAATTGGTGGCGAACAGGCATCTCCTTTGTCGAAGGCCTTCATACAGCTCGTGCTGAAGGAGGATCGCGAGAACATGGTGCAGTTCATCGCCAACAGCTATGTTACGCTCTACCGGCAGCAGAAGAATATCATTCGTGGAAAACTCATTACTGCCGTGGCCGTGACGTCCGAGACGGAGCAGCGCATGCGCCAGATGGTGGAGAGTCGCACTAAGGGTACTGTGGAGTTTGAGACTGAGGTGAACCCCGACATCATCGGCGGTTTTATCCTCGACTACGACACTTATCGCATGGATGCCAGCGTGAAGTCGCAACTCAACTCAATTCTTAACACACTGAAGAAATAATCGTCATAACGTCATAACGTTATAACGTCATAACGAAAAGAAACAACAATGTCAGATAAGATTAAACCAAGCGAAGTCAGTCAGGTGCTCCTCAACCAGCTGAAAGGTATCTCAAATGCCGAGCAGTTTGATGAGATAGGCACTGTGCTCACCGTCAGCGACGGCGTAGCTCGCATTTATGGTCTGCGCAACGCCGAGGCCAGCGAGCTGCTGGAGTTCGAGAATGGCACCATGGCCATCGTGATGAACCTCGAGGAGGATAACGTGGGCTGCGTGCTCTTGGGACCCACTGCGGGCATCAAGGAGGGGCAGGTGGTGAAGCGCACAAGACGCATCGCCAGCATCCGCGTGAACGACAACATGCTCGGACGCGTCATCAACCCGCTGGGACAGGCCATCGACGGCAAGGGCGACATCGACCTGAAGAACGCCTTTGAAATGCCGCTCGACCGTAAGGCACCAGGTGTCATTTACCGTCAGCCGGTGAAGGAACCGCTGCAGACGGGTCTGAAGGCCATCGACTCGATGATTCCCATAGGTCGTGGACAGCGCGAGCTCATTATCGGCGACCGCCAGACAGGTAAGACGGCCATTGCCGTGGATACCATCATCAACCAGAAGAGCTTCTATGAGGCTGGCAAGCCCGTTTATTGTATTTACGTGGCCATTGGCCAGAAGGCATCGACGGTGGCAGCTCTTGTACAGACGCTGAAGGAGCACGGCGCTATGCCCTATACTATTATCGTGTCTGCTACAGCTGCCGATCCTGCTGCCATGCAGTACTATGCACCCTTCGCAGGTGCCGCTATCGGCGAGTACTTCCGTGACCGCGGCCTGCCTGCACTTGTAGTATATGACGACCTGTCGAAGCAAGCCGTGGCCTACCGTGAGGTATCGCTCATCCTACGCCGTCCCTCTGGACGTGAGGCCTATCCTGGCGACGTGTTCTATCTCCATAGCCGTCTGCTGGAGCGTGCTGCCAAGATGAATGAGCAGCAGGAAGTGGCTGAGCAGATGAACGACCTACCTGAGTGTATGAAGGGGCATGTGCGTGGTGGCGGCTCTCTGACGGCATTGCCTATCATTGAGACACAGGCTGGCGACGTGTCGGCGTACATCCCAACGAACGTCATTTCCATCACCGATGGTCAGATATTCCTTGAAAGCGACCTCTTCAATCAGGGCTTCCGTCCCGCCATCAACGTCGGTATCTCCGTGAGCCGTGTGGGTGGTTCGGCACAAATCAAGTCAATGAAGAAGGTGGCCGGAACACTGAAGATTGACCAGGCCCAGTATCGTGAGCTGGAGGCCTTCTCGAAGTTCTCCTCCGACATGGATGCCGTGACTGCTATGACGCTCGACCGTGGCCGCAAGAACAACCAGCTGCTCATTCAGCCGCAGTACAGCCCCATGCCCGTTGGCGAGCAAATTGCCATTCTCTATTGCGGCGTGCATGGACTCATGCGTCAGGTGCCCATCTACAAGGTTCGCCAGTGCCAAGACCAGTTCCTTGATAAGCTGCGTACTACCGCTCCCGAAGTCATCAAGACCCTCGCTAGTGGAAAGATTGACGATGAGACCACCGACAAGATTGAAGCCATTATGGCTGATATTGCCGGGACTTATCAAAATGAGTAATCAGTAATGAGTAATTATGATTACTAATTAAAGAAGAACATGCCAAGTCTAAAAGAAATCAAAGGCCGCATCGCCTCAGTTAAAAGCACACGGAAGATTACGTCTGCCATGAAGATGGTAGCGTCGTCAAAGTTGCACCATGCCCAGGTGGCCATACAGAACATGCTGCCCTACGAGACGATGTTGGAGCACATCCTCAAGTCGTTCCTCGCTGCCGAGGCCGAGGCAAAGACCATCTTCGACCAAGAGCGAAATGTAAAGCGCGTGGCACTTGTGGTGTACAGCAGTAACTCGTCGCTCTGTGGAGGCTTCAACTCAAACGTCATCAAGCTTATGATGGCTGCCGTAAATGAGTTTTCAAAGGCTTTGGGACCAGAGAATGTGGAGGTCTATCCTATTGGCCGCAAGGTGGCAGAGAAAGCACGCAAACTGGGATATAACGTGAAATGCGACCTGGCCGACTTGGTCGATCATCCCAACGTCAAGCAATGCATAGATCTGGTTATGGAGCTGGGAGAGCGCTTTGCCGATGGAGAGATAGACCGCGTGGAGCTTATCTACCACCACTTCAAAAGTGCCGGCTCACAGATACTCACTCATAAGACATTCTTACCCATCGACATCGAGTCTGAGCTGCAGAGCGACCATGAGCGTGACCTCACCTCGAACATTATTACGAAGGAGGCTCAGGACTATCTGAAGAAGAAGGTGAGAAATAAGAAGGAGACGAAGGGAGAGAACGAGGTGGCACCGCTGAATGACAACTTCATTGTGGAGCCCGACATGGAAACCGTGCTCTCACAGCTCATCCCGAAGATGGCGCATCTGATGATTTACACCGCACTGCTCGACAGTATTGCTTCAGAGCATGCCGCACGTATGGTAGCCATGCAGACGGCCACCGACAATGCTGATGAACTGCTACGACAGCTCAACCTGCAATACAACAAGGGCCGCCAGCAGGCTATCACCAACGAGTTGCTTGACATCGTGGGAGGCTCAGTGAACAATTAGTCACACTATTCTGCATCGCAATTACAGCCGCTGGGGTTTCTTACGAAGAGGATTCCCAGCGGTTCTTTTTGTTGATTTTCCCTAAAATAATAATGTAAGATGCAAGTTTCGGAAGAGAAAATTTTGCAGTTAGTAAAAAAAGTCGTACATTTGCAAACGAAGAAGAACAAGAGAGAATTATTCCGTAACGCACCGTTATGACTCTTCAGCTGTTCAAATGGATGATGGCCCTTGCCATAATGCTTTATCTGCCTATGCTCTTTGAGCGGGTCAGAGGCATTCGACGTCAGGAAGGCAAGCGCTCCGACGCTTATGTTAAGGAGCGTGTTGAGCGCATCTACTTCGATGTAACACATTTCTACAACCGTCTGGGCACACTTCGGCAGGAGGAAGAGGGTGGGGGAGCGTCCATCCCGTTTCCTGTAAAGGCTGATAAGGATGAGTGGCCTGACTTCGACCGTCTCTACTGCACCGATGCGTGGACTGCACAGGTAGGTGCTGTGCAGCAGGGGGATGAGCGGTATTCTTCAGTCTCCGACGTAGAGAATGAAGGATTCTTTACTCGAAACTACTGGACGGCCTTCGCAGACTTAGATTTTCTCTATGCTAACAAGGTAGAGGTGATTGACCGTTCAGGCGACGTGGCGACAGTGAGTCTCACGTTGCACAATGGCGACCGCTCCGTGCCTGTGTTACTGGTTATGAACTTTGAGCACGACGATTGGAGGATAGATAACATGACATATTACTGGAATGAAAAACCATCGACGCGCTACTATGATTGGCGGCAGGAGATGGAGAAATATAACTACCGCTAACTACTGTTAAGATCCAATTTGAATACTGCAAAAATACTGATTATTAACCATTAAAATGAAAGCAACATGAAAAGTAAACTGAAGAAACGTTTCGTGCTGGCCATCGTCTCATTGTCCATGAGCGTGACGGGTGTCCAGGCTGGTGGCCTGATGACCAACACCAACTACCACATCGCCTTTGACCGTATGTTTGCCCGTGGTGCCACCACGGAGATTGATGCCGCCTACTCAAATCCTGCTGGCCTGGCTTGGGGGCATGAAGGCTTCCAGCTGTCGCTGAACCTGCAAAAGCCCTGGCAGAATCGCGACATAGAGACCCAGATAGACGGGTTCTTAGGCCAGAACTACCATGAGAAGTTCAATGGAAAAGCTTCGGCCCCCATTGTGCCGGCACTGTTCGCGTCGTACAAAAAAGACCGCTGGGCATTATCCACGATGATTGGCATCGTGGGAAGTGGTGGCTTCGTGAAATATGAAGAAGGCGTACCCATGTTCAATGTGATGCTCAACTCCATGCTGGCCTCAAAAGGCGTGATGCCAGAACAGTATCAACTTGCATCGGAAATGAAGGGCAAGCAGTACATTTACGGCGGACAGCTGAATTTCACCTACAAGATTACTGACTTCCTCTCGGCTGCAGTAGGCATGCGTGCCAACTACTATGACGGCTACTATCGTGGCCACGTCATCGCCGATGGTCACCCAATGCTGGGCGACTTGGTGTCGTTGCGCCTCGACGTGGATCAGCGTGGCTGGGGCTTCGCTCCGCTGGTGGGCGTGGATTTTCATCAGGGACCGCTCACGATAGGTGCGAAATATGAGTTCCGTACACGTATCTGCACGGAGAATAAGACCAACGAGCTTGCTGCCGGTCTGGGACAGAAGTTGCAGGCCACGTTGGCTGCTTCCGACCCAGCAGCTCTACAGACCATCGCCACCACGCTTGCCACAAAGACCGCTCCCTATGTGGACGGAGCCGAGACACGCTATGATATGCCGTCGCTGCTTACTGTGGCCGCACAGTATGAGATTTCTCCGAAAGTGCGCGCTGCCGTGGAGTATCATTTCTTTGACGACAAGAACGCCAAGATGGCTGGCGACCGACAGAAGGAACTCTCTCACGGTACACACGAGTTCCTGGCCGGTGTGGAATGGGATGTCTGCGAGAAACTTACACTCTCGTGTGGCGGACAGCGCACGGACTACGGTCTCTCGGATACCTACCAGCAGAACACTTCGTTCGCCTGCGATAGCTACAGCATCGGAGTTGGCGGCGCTGTGAATCTTACGGAGAAGATGCGTCTGAACTTCAGCTACTTCTGCTCACTCTACAGCGACTATACAGTGAAAAGCAATAACTATCTGGGCACACCATATCCAGGTAGCGACACTTACAGCCGCACGAACCACGTCATCGGCCTCGGCTTGGACTATAAGTTTTGATTACTTCGTCAGAGTGTATAGTTGACCATTTGCTGTGAGGGAATGATAAATATCGTGAAAACTTTTTTCAAAACTTTTTTCAATTCGATTTGTTTTTGTACCTTTGCGGCGCAAATTCTAATCTTACTAAATAATATTACTAATTAACTTTAACTAACTATGTTGAAACCCCTAAACAAACATTTTGCTCCAAAGAGTGTGATGCCCGAGAAAGTCATTCAGTTTGGCGAGGGCAACTTCCTCCGTGCGTTCGTAGACTGGATTATCTGGAACATGGATCAGAAAACCAACTTCAACGGCTCTGTGGTTGTCGTTCAACCTCTTGCCCAGGGCATGATTGAGTGGCTTAATGGCCAGGACAGCCTCTACCACGTGAACCTTCAAGGTCGCGAGAATGGCAAGCCGGTGAACACGCTGGAGCGCATCGATGTCATTAGTCGTTGCCTGAACCCCTACTCGCAGAACGATGCCTTCATGGCTTTGGCCGACCAGCCGGAGATACGTTTCGTCATCTCAAACACCACTGAAGCTGGCATCGCCTTTGACCCTGCCTGCAAGCTTGACGACAAACCTGCCAGCAGCTATCCTGGCAAGTTAGTGCAGCTGCTCTACCGCCGCTACCAGACCTTCAATGGTGATCCTACAAAGGGACTTATCATTTTCCCCTGTGAACTTATCTTCCTCAATGGCCACGTGCTGAAGGACTGCATACGCAAGTATATCGACCTGTGGGAACTGCCCGAGGGCTTCCGCCAGTGGTTCGAAAACGCCTGCGGTGTCTACGCCACGCTTGTAGACCGCATCGTCCCAGGCTTCCCCCGCAAGGAGATTGCTCAGATTCAGGAGAAGATAGGCTATCGCGACAACCTCGTTGTTCAGGCCGAGAACTTCCACCTGTGGGTCATCGAGGCTCCACGTGAGGTGGCTCAGGAGTTCCCTGCCGACAAGGCTGGTCTGCATGTGCTCTTCGTGCCTTCGGAGGAGCCTTACCACAAGCGTAAGGTGACACTGCTCAACGGTCCTCACACAGTGCTCTCGCCCGTGGCATTCCTCAGTGGCGTGAATATTGTTCGCGATGCCTGTCAGCATGAGGTCATCTCAAAGTATATCCATAAGGTGCAGTTCGACGAGCTGATGCAGACGCTCGACCTGCCGATGGAGGAGCTGGAGAAGTTTGCCGGTGACGTGCTGGAGCGTTTTGACAACCCGTTCGTCGACCATGCTGTAACGAGCATCATGCTCAACAGCTTCCCAAAGTTCCAGGCTCGCGACCTGCCTGGCGTGAAGACCTTCCTGGAGCGCAAGGGAGAGTTGCCTAAGGGCCTCGTGTTCGGTCTGGCAGCCATCATCACCTACTATAAGGGTGGTAAGCGTGCCGACGGTACGGACATTGTTCCCAACGATGACCCGAAGATCATGCAGCTGCTCGCCGACCTCTGGGCTACGGGCGACACACAAAAGGTTACCGACGGGGTGCTTGGTGCTGAGTTCATCTGGCAGGAGGATCTGAACAAGGTGAAAGGCCTGAACGCACTCGTCAAGCAGTACCTCGACCTCATTCAGCAGGTGGGTATGCTCGAGGCAGTCAAGACAATCTTATAATCAATAAAGCTCTAAGGATTTTTTGGAATTAAGGAAGGCTGTGCATAGTTCAACTGTGCGCAGCCTTCCTTATTTGTAACTTATTTACTCAAGTTTTACAGACTGTGAAAATACTGTGTCCATGCGCCTCGAAGGGGCAATCTAACGGCAGGCTTCCAGTCAGGTACGGCCTCGGTGACCTGTCGACTATAGTCAACAGGTCTATCGACTATAGTCAACAGGTCTATCGACTATAGTCAACAGGTCTGTCGACTATAGTCAACAGGTGAGGGAGGTACGGTATCGAACTCAAGGGCTCTGTTCTTCAGTTCTTGATGGCGAATTCCTTCTCTATGAGTTCCTCCATACGACCTTCCTTGGCGTATGGCACAGTGTCCACCTGTCGGAAGTTACTCTGTTCTGGTTGGAACGAGGGGTCAAAGCCGAGGATGTATCGAGTGGCGATAAGATAGATAATGCGTGTTGGTGCAAATCCATAGACTTGATGGCGGAGGATATGCTGAATACGCTCATAACCGTCAGGAATCTGGCGACACATTTCTTTATTATTATATAGTCTTCGCACAATCTCTGTGATATACAGGCCCGACTTCATGTAGAGGTCGGCAAAAGTTTTTTGTGGGTCTTCAAAGATATGGGGATTCTCTTCCTCCAACAAGTCCACCATCTTCTTGACCACCCATTTGGGCGTAAAAATCTGGTTCGTCTTCTGCGGGGGGATATAGTCGAAGATATCCTCAGTTTGCGATTCATCAAAATAGTTGGCCAGTTCCTGACGTTTCTTTCTGAACTCAGCTATAGCGTCGTCAAACACAATCTCGTCGAACAGTTGACCGTTGAAATGTTTCTGCACTCCATCTTCAAAATAATCCCCACCGTCCCTCAGGAACCTGAATTCGTCAAGCGTGATGCTGGTGACCTCCTTGAAAACGTCGTTCTCAATGTTCTTGTCAAAATTGTCGAGTGTAAGTTCTCCGTTGTCGTAGGCCATGATGAAACTTGGAATGGTTCGTGCGAATCCACGCAGGTGGGCACGCACCTCTTCTTCCACGCTGTCTTTCCTCCGTTCTTCCTTGTCTTTTTCAATACGCTCGATGACTTCCTTGGGTTTATTATTGATAATCTCGTCGGTGGTATCTTTTATGGCGTCGTTCACACCCTTCATAGCCAGTTGCATCTCCTGACGGAAGGCCTTTTCAGCATCATCCACCTCTTTCTCATTGGATGCCTGTCTAATGGCCTTTTCATGTTCCACTTCAGCAATCTTACGCCGTTGTTCAAAGTTGCCCTTTATCTTTTCTATCTTGCTATCCAGTTCTCTCTGTGACTCCCTGACCAGTCGCTTGGTTTGTGCTTGTGTAAGCTCATATTCTTCCGATGCAGGCTTGATAATGTTTTGCTCAATAGCCGATTTCAAATTGTCGCTAACATGGTTGATGGCTACCAGCACATTGTCTGTCTCCATCGCTTTATCGTTGGCATCCTTTATATCTTCGAAGGTCTTATATAGTTTTTCGCCAAAGATCTGTTGCTCCTGCCCCACAATAACTTCATTAGGAATCATCACCTCGCCGTTATCGTCAACGCTCATATTTCCCGCTTCGTTGAGGTCGGTCTTTGTGTTGTGTCCTCTTTCTTCCTGCGCTTTATCAATCTTATTCAGTATCTCACCCACTATGGCGGGAGCACTGAATATGTTGGCTATGTTTCTAAACAAGAGGTTGCTCATAAAGCCCCGTCTTACCACTTCCTCGCATTTAATCTTCCTTGGAATGCTCAGCACTTGGTGTTCGTCTATCTGCATCATCTTCCCTTCTTCGTCTTCTGCTATGACGGGGAAGAAATTCAGCAGTTGAAGTATGTTCTGCTTTCGCTCTTCTGTCGTACCGTTGCCTCTAACGGTACTCTTTTTGAGGTTGTTGGCAAACTCGTCGAAGAGAATCAGCGTTCTTGCTGGGTCGAAGTCAAAGACGTAAGCATTGTCCTTTCTCACGATTTTTCCTCCTTCCGAGTATTCGTAGGGGTTTTGTGCCCTGAAGGCTGCCTGCATATATAGCTGGGCACTCTGCATATTGCTGAGCATCAGCACGCCACTCCATTCGGGAATGGTGACACCCGTTGTGAGTTGGCCTACGCTCAGCGTGATTGTCCGCTCATGGGTTTTGATGGCAGTCTTTACCTTGTTGTAGGCTTTGATGGTTTCCTCATTGGCGTCCATCTTTCCGTCGCCAGCCGCCAGCACCACTTCGTAGTCCCCAAATCCGCTTCCTGGCTCCCGCAGTAACTTGGCCATTGCTTTAGCACAGTCCACTCTGTTTGGCATCAGCCATAAGGTGTGGGCCATCTCTTTTCTCAGTTCTTCCGTCGCGAAGGGGAACTTTTCTTGTGTGGTCAGTGCATGAAGGAATTTGCGCACATCGGCTTCATGCTCAAATTTGCCGTCCTCTTTGGTCTTGAAGAACTCGTTGAGGTCGAAGGCATAGTCAATAGTCCCTTCTTCTTCCAAATCCAAGCCCTGCTTCATCTTTTCACGCACAATGTCGCTCATGCGATAGGTGAAGAGATTCAGACGAGGCATATCCTGGTAAGGGTTATGGTCATCGCTTGCCCAGTTCTCCTTGGCCTCTTGCTCGTCGGCATAGCTCCAGTTGAATATCTGCCTATCACCGAACTCGCCTGAGGCGATGGCCTTGAAGGGAGTTCCGCTGAGGTAGAGGGTGAACCGCCGCTGGATATTGTTGAAAGCACGGTCGGTACGCATGGTTTCCACTCCTTCGTGGCTCTCGTCCACAATCAGGATGTCCCATTTCAGCTCCTTCATCCATTTCAGCTTGTCGTAGTTGCCGCCGAAATAGACGGAGCCTTTCAACCCCTGTAGGCTCTCAAAGCAAATCTGTCCAGCGAAGTTCTCGTCGCGGTTGGGGAGCCACTTTAGAAACATATCCCGTGTCATCACACCTTGTCGGCCTCGCAATGATTCGTTGTCGCTCACAAAACGGTAGCCTGACTGGCCTGCCAGAAACTTCTCGAAGTCGTCGTACCAGGAGTTAGCTATCGAAGGTCGGTTGGTGACAATCAATACGTTCTTCGCCTTCATCCGTTTTATCAGCTCGTAGGTCGTGAGGGTCTTACCGAATCGTGGCTTGGCGTTCCACAAGAACTTGCCTTCACCTTTGTGGGCTTTGAGGTAGTCTAACGTCATCTCTACGGCCTTCTGCTGCTCGTTGCGAAGTGTGTAACTATAGTGTAGTGCCTTGGGCTGATAGTCACGACTGACAAACTCCTCGAAGTATTGTCTCAATGTCTTGCCATCAATATTGAACCATTCTGTCTTGACGATTCGTTCAATGCCTTTGTAGTTAGTCAAAAAGAAGTGGAAGTCATGGTCACGAAAGAAGGTGAAGTCATCACGATACATGGCTATATCTCTCCACTCCAACTCATAGAGCACATCAGCTGTATGCGTCTGTTGCCCGATTCGTTCATCCACGCCCTGCATGGTGTCGCCAATCTTCAGCCATCCGTTGTGGCGTGCTATCTCTGGCGTGCTGTAGGCATACATCATCCTGACGTATGGGTTGAAACTATGTATTCTGGTTGCGTCCATTATGCTATCATTCTATTTTTTTATGGTATTATTTTGTTTATTCAGAGTTTTTGTTTACTTTTGCAGCGAAATCATTAAAAACTTCTGCTTATGACAACAATTGCATTGAATAATCTATTGACTTATTTGCAGGGGCTTTCGCTCTCGCAGAGTGACCGTGAGTGGCTGGCAGATAAGCTCATTATGCCGGTTCAGAAGAAGGAAACGACTTCTACAGACGAAGGCTTGGCAAAGTTTTTGGAGATGGAAGGCATTTGGTCTGAGGATGCTGAGGGCGAAGCATACTATCAGATGATGAAGCATCGCAACGATGGCCGTCCACTTAACCGTGAGATTAACCTTGACGATTAGTACACTATGAAAGGTTATATTCTTGACACTGACACATGGATAGAGTATTTCCATTATCGCAGTGGCGTTGGGGCACATATCTCGCAAACACCAAAAAACGAAATCTTTGCTTCTGAGGTCTCTATTGCTGAACTTACTTACGGGGCAGTACATAGCCAGAATGTTGAGAAGCATATCAAAGAGCCACAAATCATTAAGGAGAACTTTCAAGTTCTTCCTATAGTAAAAGATTGGATCAACGATTACGTTGAAATACGACATACACTTGCAACAAAAGGTTTGAGAATTGGTGAATTTGACATTTTTATAGCTGTCACAGCCCTTCGATATGGCCTGACAGTAGTCACTCACAACACCAAACACTTTGGCAAAATACCAGGCTTGCAATGTGTTGATTGGGTGAATGGTTAGTCTTTTCATTATGCCATCTCCTTTACTTTAGTCCGAATAAAGTTCCGCTCCGCCTCGTCCAAGCCGTACTTGTCGAACAGTTGCTCGTCTATCTCTGCAATGGATTTGCTCCAGTCGATGTCGGAAGAGGGGGTGAAGTCCTGGAGGGGAACGTTCGCCCATGTTGCTTTGCTATTATGCTGTGTTGTTTTTAATGTACCTAGCAGCGCTCTACAAAACTTGCTTTTAAGGTATTGTAAGAGGTTCTCCGCGCTGTGTCTATCTTTGAATTTACCCATTGAAATAAATGTCTGCGTATGTCCTACCTGAGGCTCTACAACGATAGGACTTGACAACGATTCAAAAGCACCAGCACCATTAGATTCAGGGAGGAGAACCTTAAAATAGTCAAAATTAGATGGGACTGATACATAATCTTTTTTAATCCACAAATACGTTCGTTTAGTATTCAATAATCCTAATATCTTTACATACTCACAATTATCTTTTGGTCTGTTAAGAAAGAATAGAATGCCATTAAGATTGTCAATGACATTTGAACGTAAATCGAAGGATGAAGCTATTTTACCTTCTACAATTAAATTATCTTGTTCTTTTCTTAACGCATCTGTAAATCTATATGGTACAGCCCCTACAGTTATATCTGAAAGAAACTTGGCACCATCTCCTACCTGTCTTTTTCTTGATTCTTCATAAGATATAACTTTTTCTAGGGCATGCCTAAGTTCATCGTAAGGTATAAATGACTTAATGGCACCATAATTCTTATTAGCATTATAGTAGGAAATAGCTATACCCCCTTTAATATCTGTGTTTGAAAAATACTTCTCGGCCACAGACTCATAATGAAGAACCTTAAAATGTTCATTATTGAGCATTTTTTTATTCCATGCTTTTGGCGTTTGTCCTGCGTTAAATAGAAATCTTGCGGGTGTAATTAATTCTACTCTATTCCCTATTTTATAGGCTTCATCGATGAAAAAGTTATAGAGAGGATTACTTCTTCCGTTCCCTTCCACATCCTCCTGATACGGTGGATTTCCAATAATCACGTCGAACTTCATAATATCTTGATTTTTAGTTTGTCTTCTTTTTATTTCGTTTACTTTAATGGTATTCCCTTTCTGCCAATCCATGATGACGCAAAAGGGTGGGGGAGCTTCTATGGGTGCTTCGTCGAAGAAGGAGAGCTGCGTCTGCGGCGGCGCGTCCTGCTTTTCCCGTGGAATACGGTAGGTGAGGCCGTCCATCTGCCAGAGGTTCCAGGAGATGATTTCGGCAAATTCTTGCAACAACGATATATCGGGAGCAGAACCGAAACGTGCTTCGTAGTAGTCAACGAAAGTGTAGAGCAGATTTTCGCGCGCCAGTAACAGACTATCACCCTGCCACTCATAGCCGTAGGTACTCTGGAAGGCCCGTCGTACCTGTGCAAGCCAATCCTCATCATTAAGTTGCTGTTCGTTGACCATTCGTAGTTTACGGTCAAGTATTCCTACACGCTCGTTAATAACAATCGGTTCACCCGTAGTAGCATCATAGCGGGAAACAAGAAAGGGGGCTTCGCCACAGGTGAGTTCCAAAGAGAGGGTGCCGACGTCAATTTCTAAATAATCCACCATCATCTTTACCACCCGCGAAGGCGTAAAGACCTCTGCCATATCCTTCACCCTATCCGTCTGTTCCACCTTTGATTTCAGTACACGCGGTTTGATGATGGTTCCATTTTCTCCTGTAATCAGTTTTGGTTGTATCTCATCGGCATACTGATAGCCCACTCCTTTCGATTCATAGTCGTGGGTACACCACATAATGTTATGCTCCGCGGTATGGTCACGCAACAACAGTGCCAGGAGATCGGGCGAAAACTCATGTTCTAATATGTCAACCGAATTATCAGGCATCGGCCAGCAGCAAATGGTCTGACTGATACCCAAGCGTCAGAAGTTTCTACGTTTTAGGTTTCCCACAATGCAGAAAGAACGAGGGTATCTCCTGCTGCCCGCTCCGCTACTTAGGCCGTCGGATTGCCCTATTGAAAGAACGGACAGAGAAAGATACCCACGCAGGAGTATATACAGATGCACCCAAAAGTGTGCGTGAGGGCATAATATTAGCCCTCGGCACACTCCGGCTGCGCAGAATATACACATCCGTAGGCGTCACCTCTGCATTTGTCTTTGTTCAATAGCTTGAGTTTCCGACGTTCAAGTAGTCCAAAAACAAAGCGTACAGTGTCGCTTTTCCACAATGTGGTGCTCCACCCCTCGGCTCCGTCCTACTCAAAGGACATCGCTGCCGCTACGAGCGGATAGCACCTGCAAAAATACACAATTTCTTTAACTTAGTACGTCAAAGAGTCCCGTTTTTTTACTATTTTTACCAATTATTTCGCACAAGAGAGGAAAAACGGTCTGAAATAGACCGTACTTTTCTCAACTTGATACCGTAGGTGTGTTCTTAGTAGGTCTCAACATCACAAATGGTATGCCTTGATGATGGTTAAATAATGCCGAGCTGGTGCAGGAAGATGAGCAGAATGCAGATGGGACAGACAAAGCGCACGCTGAAAAGGTAGGCGCGCAACACCCAAGGGCGCACATGGAGTGTGCCACGGTTGGTGAACTCGTCGGTAACAATGTGTCGCGGCACCACCCATCCTAAGAACAGACAGGTGAAGAAGCCGCCTACGGGCAGGAAGATTTGCCCTGTGACGAAGTCGAAGAGGTCGAAGAGCGACATGCCGAAGAGCGATAGTTCTGCATGGGAGAACGACAGGGAACAGAAACAGCCGATGATGGCACACGAGACGGTGACAATGAGTGCTCCCCAGTGGCGGCGTATGTGCAGCTCCTCATGGAAAAAAGCCGTGCTCACCTCATGGAGTGACATGAGCGACGTCAGAGCTGCCAGTGCCAGCAGCGCATAGAAGGCCAAGGCGATGGCATAGCCCACGAGGGGCATGGCGGCGAAGGCCTGCTGGAACACGTTGGGCAAGGTAATAAACACCAGTGAGGCACCACTGTCGGGACTGACACCCACGGAGAACGCCGCAGGGAAAATCATCAGTCCGGCGAGGATGGCCACCATACTGTCTACAAGGCTTATCTGTATGGCCGACTGCATGAGGTTGGTGCGGCGGCTGAAGTAACTGGCGTAGGTGCAGATACATCCCATGGCTAACGACAGCGAGTAGAACGACTGCCCCAAGGCTCCAAGGAACACATCGCTGCTCATTTTCGAAAAATCGGGCATGAGAAGGAAACGGATGCCCTCGCTGGCTCCTGGCAATAGGCATGAGGCCACCACGATGATGAGCAATAATATAAATAATGTGGGCATGAGCAGTTTCGAGACACGCTCGATGCCCTTCTGCACACCGCAAACGATGACTACGTGGGTGATGGCGAAGAACAGGAGCATCCATAGGATAGGCTTCCAAGGATGGCTGACAAACTGGCCAAAATAATTAGTGATAAAAGTCGCATCGCCCTTCAGATGACCTATGATCGAGGCATAGATATATTGCAGACACCATCCAGATACTACTGCGTAGTAGCCTGTGATGAGGAAGCCGGTGAGCACGCCAAGGAATCCCACTGCGCTCCACGGCCCGCCACCAGCCATACGGGTGTATGCCCTGGCGGTGTTGGCCTGTGCACTTCGGCCAATGATAAACTCGTTGATCATGCACGGAATGCCGAGCAACAGCACACATCCTATATATATAATAAGGAACGCGGCGCCACCATTTTGTCCGGTCATGTAGGGGAAACGCCACACATTGCCCAATCCCACGGCAGAGCCCGCCGTGGCAAGCACAATGCCCAGGCGGCTTCCAAAATTGGCACGCGCGTTGTTATTCATCCCAGATGCCATTGCTGCTCCTCCTTGAATCGGTAGCTATCTCGTCTGTTTCATCTGTGCCGTCAATACCAGGATTGGAAACATAATTAGATTGAAGGCTTTCCTTTAGGATGTGACGTTGGGTGGCCAGTGTGTATATGCTTGTGGCCGGAGCAATATATAACTGTTTCTTTTCCATCTTGATTATCGTATTATTATCTTCTTTCCATTACGGATGTATAGGCCAGGCTTCAAATTACAATTAACGATTTTCTGCCCGCCGAGGTTATATGTATTAGAGTTGTTCGGACGTACATTGGCTATTTGCAAATCAATAATTCCCTGTATTTCACCGTTGCCGATAGCCAATGAGGGTTTGGAAAGTGAGGTAATGCTCACGGGAGCTATCCATGCGCGGAAAGGAGGCAGGGTAGTTTCCTTGGTAGCTTTGATGAACTTGTTACCAGCAGTATTGAGCATATAAACATCCTTCAGCGTGGTGCTTACGGTGCTGCCACAATATTTGAAGAGGTTGCCACTCATGGAACTGGTCGCCGAGGCACTGATGAGACCACTGCCTGTAAAGGTGATTGGCTTACCCGTCATCTGCAGTTCAGCACCGAAATCCTCGCCAGGCACGGCAATGATATAGGGTGTGTTGGCTTTCATTTCGTCGGTAAAATCGAAGTAAGCCGTTTCGCCTTCGTCGCCTGTCATGGTCTTTAGCCAGAAGTTCTTTTGTGTGTCGGCCTCGGAGTGGAACCAGTCCACGGTTTTGCCGTCGCAAGTCACTTCCGATACGGTGAAGGGCAGCATCATTGTACTCCATCCGCCTGTGGTGGTGGCAGCGCGGTTGATGGTACGGGTGTAGGTAATACTCGTGGCGGTGAAGTCGATGGGTGAGAAGAATTCGTAGTATTTACCTTCATTGTCTTTGTCATCGACGAGGGTTATCAAGCCTGCGGTATTGCCACAGACTATGTTATAACCACTAAGCCCACTTGGAATGGCAGCATTGCTGGGGAGCAGATAGAGGCAGTTGGGATTCGAAGAGGGAGTAACAGTAATAAGGTCTGTGTCGCCCATATCCGTCATGTCTACGTAGCAAGCATTACCAGCATTAATGGTGTTAGATACAGGATAGACATTAGTGGTGCCATCGGCATTTCCCAAGCTGTAGCCACCGATAGTGTTCAGGCCTCCAATACTCCAACCAAGGTCTTTGCCAAACGTAGTATCGCCGTTTTTCAGATAGTAACACCTTAAGCTGTATAAATGCCCGTTTTCCAATGTTTCCAGCCCGTCAAAGGCAATGTCAAACTCCTTTTCCGAGGGATTACTCTCTGAGGATGCCTTTTCTAACACCATTGGATAAGTGATTCCTTTTATGGAATGTCCGCTGTAATGCCCTTGTTCACCTGTTGGTTCCCACTCAAAAACATAACAGTATAGACCGCCACTGTAACTGTTGGTAGTCGATGTGTTACCGACCGTAACGGTAGCGCGGAGCGCATGGCCATAGAGTTTGTTGCCTTCTATAAGGTTATGTATCTCTCCACTAAAAGAAAGGTCCAGATTGTCAGTAGCATCGCTGGCAGCAATGGTAATTGTCTTGGAAGAGCCTATCTTGTTTCCTCCTGACTTGGCATTATAAAGTGAGAGCGTTGTCGATCCCGACTCGGTCGGAGTGAATGTAAAGATGGCATCCACGGTCTGCCCGGCAGGAATGTCGAGCACCTTACCCATAACGCCTTTGTTATTCACACGCAAAACGACATTGCCGTGATAGTCGGAATTTCCTCCTGTAATGCTTGCCGTCACTTTCTGCTCATAGTATACTGTCTGATTGCCTGTGATGGTGAATGTGACTCCTGTCGGTAAATTATCTGAGGCTCTGACAAAAGGAGCCGTGAGTGTCATTGTATTACCGCTGATAATAGCTGTGATACGCTGCTGCATGCCGTCGTAGCACTCCTGCCATTCCTCTTCTCCATTGGCACGGCTCACCACATTTATATAATAGGTACCGTCCGCAAGACCAACAGGGGTAGACACTGAGTTTAGTGTGTGAATTATGTCGGTGTTGAATTTCATCGTTACTTCCTTCCAGGAGGAAATGGTGGATAGCACCTCTCCGTTGGCATCAGTGAACTGTACGGCATAGTCGAAGGGAATTTCTTTGTAAGTATATTTACACACGGCAAAATAAAGTTCTATCCCAGTAAAGGCATCACTGGCATTGCTACGAGTAATGGTCTTTGTGCTATAGGAATCTGTGAAATTTAACTGAAAATACTCCAGTGACAGACAATCTTTAGCAGGTGTGCCAGAAGATGATGGACGTATGCCGATAATGGCATCCTGGGAGAAGCTGAATCCATCGAGCGTCGAGCTTCCTCCGATGCCTTGGTCGTAGGGGTTAAGAGCTGACAGACGGTAATAACCATCGCTGCTGCCTCCCCATCCCCAGTTGATGTGGAAGTAGTCGCCGTCCTGATATCCGTCGCAAATGAACGAGTGTCCGCCTCCAGTACTCTGCCCGCCGAGTTCCACAGGACGACGCTCGGCCAGCTCACTATAAATGAGGTCTACCCACTCCAAATAGCTGTAATGCTGTCGCTGGACGAATCTGGTACTGCTGTCATATCCGAAATAAGTCTTCAAGGCCTCGGCGATACACACTCCGAAAGCATTGGATATTTTTTTATTATAATCCATGTGTAGCGACTGTCCGCAATAGGTCATCAGCTCCGCCACAGCATTGGCTGCATCGCCCGTATCGGATGAACTGTAGGTGGCAGTCATGAGATCCCAGCTAAACACAGTTGAAGAAAGTTCTGGACGGCTTATGCTGCATGTATTGGTGGTATATGCTGGTATTGGTGTAGCTACTTTTGGCCATTGGTGATAGTTCATCAGCTGAGCCATACTCGTTGCCACACATCCTGTAACGGTTCTCACATCATCAACGTCTGGACAGCCTTTGTTGTAAGGGGCTCCTTGGTCCCAATATGTCTTTATCAGCGGTTCAATGGTGTGACGTGCGGGAGCCTTGCGTGGAGCCTGTGCCGGATGGGCGACATTGTCCGTAATAGTATTTAGTACAGCAATCTCCTCCTCATAGCCTTCAAGCAGCCAGCGGAGGCCGTCGGGCATATTGTTGTCAGAGATGGATCCACTGTCGGCATAGCCCAGAATAGCAGGGGTTCGGTCATCTCCACTGACGATGACGAATCCGTCATTAGTGCCCACGTTAAACACATAGAGACTGCTTTCGTCACTGACCGACGACTTGACACGCCTTGTATGGCTGGTTGTGCACAGGGTGGCCGACTGCAATGTTGGGACATCAAAAGGATTACGCTCTTTCAAGAAAGCTTGAGCCTTTTGAAGGGCTGCTGTTTCGCTGACAGGACCAGCACTGATACCTAATGGAAGAATAGTGAACAGCGAAAAGGCTGTCACACGAAGAAAAGAAAATGACTTATACATCTTTATATTAGTATTTTGTGTGCAAAGTTACGTCTTTTATTTCTAATTAAGACAGTTTTGCAACATATTTTTGCATATACCGGCCTATTTTCGTAATTTTGCACGCTGTATGAACAAATTGAATTCTTTTGTCAAGCGCTACCCGTTGTCTCTGTTTTGTATAGCGCTGATTTGGTATCTGTCCATCTGGTTCATACCGCCGAAAAGCCCGTTGAACGATGTGGCATTCATTGACAAGTGGACCCACTTAGTGATGTATGGCGGTACGTGCTCGGTCATCTGGTATGAATACCTGCGCTGTCACGAACGTCTTAACGGCTGGCAGCTGTTCCTGTTGGCATGGTTAGCGCCAGTACTTATGAGCGGACTGTTGGAGCTGATACAATCCTATTGCACTACCAACCGTGCCGGTGAGTGGCTCGACTTCGCTGCCAACACTACAGGCTGTACCCTTGGAAACATCGTTGGAATGGGCATGTTCTGGTGGCGGAAATAACAAGTACAGATTTAGTTCAGGGCTAACCATAGTTGCCCTTGGATTACTTTAGCCACCTATTGTAGCTGCTATACCATAGGCAGCGAATAACTCTACGCAATGCTGTAGTACTTCCTCAGAGGGCGCGGCCATGGGAATATTCATGGGATTATAGACCGACCATAGACGGCTGTGCTTATCACGCCCCACATCGTGATAGGGTAGGAGGTTCACACCCAACAGCACTTTATCCTGACCTGAACCAATTGTCTTTTTATGCTGATTGAGGGAAGCGAGGAACCGTGCGGTGGCCTCCATATTAGTCTCGTCAGCATTGATTCCCTCGATGAGCGGTATGCGGATAAAGAACGGAGTATGAAGTTCATTGATAAGCTGTATATTACTTATTATAAGTTCATTAGATACTCCAGTGTAAAGTCGGTGTTTATTCGTGTCCATCACTTTCAGGTCAACGAGTAGCAGCTCGCAGTTCTGTGCAACCTCGCTTACCAGTTCTGGATTGGCAAAGAGCGTAGTGTCCACCGTGCGGTGGAGTCCTCGCCGTCCCAGTTCACGGAGTACTTCAAGGGCTGCCTCGCCTTGCATTAACGGTTCACCGCCGCAGAGTGTCACGCCACCACCGCTGTCCTCCATAACGTCGCGCTCCTTTTCAACCTCGGCCATCAACTCTTCCAGCGACCATTCGCGTCCACATACCTCAAGGGCCGTGGTGGGGCATCCCTCGGCGCAGCACGCAAATTTAGATATTTCTGTCTGGTTATCGTTTGAACAAACACAAAGAAAATCCTTACAGTCTGACGATATACCATTTTCCGTCAGGCGCAATAGCCCTTTTGGACATGCTTTCACACAGCTCTGACAGCCGATGCAACGACTTCGTTTGTAGGTAAGGTGAGGCCGCTTTTCCCATGACTCCGGGTTGTGACACCACACACACCGTAAAGGACAGCCGGAAAAGAAAATCGTGGTGCGGATACCCGGACCGTCGTTGATGGCATATCGCTTTATGTCAAATATTAAAGATTTCATGGTGCAAAAGTACATTTTTTTTGCAAAATGTTTCGCTTGTTTGGAATTTTTTTGTAATTTTGCACCGCCTTAAAGAGAACTATATAGTTATAACAATATTATTTTATGGATTTCACAATGTTAATTACCGTCATCGTGACGGCTATTACACTGGTGGCAGGTGCTTACGTAGTTGCGAAGCTCCTGGGTCCGCGTTCGTATAACGCTGTGAAAGGTGAGCCTTTCGAGTGCGGTATTCCGACACGCGGTTCCTCATGGATTCCCATCAACGTGGGCTACTACCTCTTTGCCATCCTCTTCCTCATGTTCGACGTGGAAACACTGTTTCTCTATCCATGGGCCGTTGAGGTGAAGACGTTTGGTGCTGCAGCCTTGCTCAGCATTGGTTTCTTCCTGGTTGTTTTAGTATTTGGCTTGGCATACGCCTGGCGGAAAGGAGCACTCGAATGGAAGTAAGAAAGCCTAAAATCAAAGCTATCCCCTACGACGAGTTCAAGGACAACGAGTCGCTGGAGAAGATTGTTGACGAGCTCCATGAGGGTGGCGTCAACGTGGTTACTGGCTCACTGGACCAGCTCATTAACTGGGGACGTGCGAACTCCTTGTGGTCGCTGACATTTGCCACGTCGTGCTGTGGTATCGAGTTCATGGCCTGTGGTTGTGCTCGCTATGACTTTGCACGCTTCGGCTTCGAAGTGACACGTAACTCTCCACGTCAGGCCGACCTGATTATGTGTGCCGGAACGATTACACACAAGATGGCTCCTGCCCTGAAGCGTCTCTACGACGAGATGGCTGAGCCGAAGTATGTAATTGCAGTGGGTGGATGCGCCATCAGCGGCGGACCGTTCAAACAGAGCTATCACGTTGTGAAGGGTATTGAGGAAATCGTGCCTGTCGACGTGTTCATCCCTGGCTGTCCTCCGCGCCCTGAGGCTATTCTCTATGGCATGATGCAGCTGCAGCGCAAAGTGAAGGCAGAGAAGTTCTTCGGTGGTGCCAACCACAAGCAGACAGCTGCAGAACGGGAGCTGGGTGTTTCGAATGAGGAGCTGACGTTCCGTGAGAAGCATGGTGACCATCGCCGTGAACCAGTGGTAATCACCTCTGTACCTGAGGAATTTGTAAAAGAACTTAAAGAAGAAAAGGAGACTACCGTATGAAATTAGAGTTTCTGTCTTTTGACTTTGACAAGTTCGCTCAGGAGATGCGGGACTTGAAGGAGAAGAAGCACTTCGACTATCTCGTCACCATTGTTGGTGAGGACTTCGGCGAAGAGGGTCTTGGTTGCATCTATATCCTTGAGAACACAGAAAACCACGAGCGTTGCGCTGTGAAGATGATGGCCAAGAGTTCTGTATGCGGCGATAGTATCGCCGCCAACGGAACAGGCGATACCGACGGTCAGACGCTGGCCTATATCCCCTCTGTTATCAATATTTGGAAGGATGCCGACCTTTTGGAGCGTGAGGTCTATGACTTTTACGGCATCGTGTTCCTTGGTCATCCCGACATGCGCCGTCTCTTCCTTCGTAGCGACTTTAAGGGCTACCCCTTCCGTAAGGACTGGAAGTATAACGATGCCTATACGCTGGCCGACGATGAGGAGCCTAACTACGGTCTAGAATACTTCATCGACAAGGACGGCAACCTGCAGTCAAAGCAGAACCGCCTCTTCACCGATGATGACTACGTAGTGAACATCGGCCCGCAGCACCCGTCAACGCACGGTGTGCTCCGCCTGCAGACGGTGCTCGACGGTGAGACCGTCAGGCGCGTCTATCCGCACTTAGGCTATATCCACCGTGGCATTGAGAAGATGTGGGAGTCGATGACCTATCCGCAGACCCTCGCCCTGACCGACCGACTGAACTACCTCTGCGCCATGATGCAGCGTCATGCGCTCGTAGGCGTCATTGAGGAGGGCCTCGGCGTGGAGCTCACCGACCGTATTAAATATGTACGCACGATAATGGACGAACTGCAGCGTCTTGACTCGCACTTGCTGTTCACCTCGTGCTGTGCTCAGGACCTCGGTGCCCTCACCGCCTTCCTTTATGGTATGCGCGACCGTGAGCATGTGCTCAACGTGATGGAGGAGACCACCGGCGGACGTCTGATTCAGAACTACTACCGCATCGGCGGCTTGCAGGACGACATCGACCCGAACTTCGTGAAGAACTGCAAAGACCTCGTGAAGTATCTGCGTCCGATGATTCAGGAGTACATGGACGTGTTTGGTGATAACATCATCACGCACAACCGCTTAGAGAACGTTGGTCCAATGTCGCTTGAAGACTGTATCAGCTATGGCGTGACCGGTCCTGCCGGACGTGCCAGCGGCTGGAAGAACGACGTGCGCAAGAACCACCCCTACGACATGTACGACAAGGTGGAGTGGGAGCAATGCACGCTCAGCGGCTGCGACTCTATGGACCGTTACCTGGTTCACATCAACGAGATGTACCAGAGCCTGAACATCATCGAGCAGCTCATCGACAACATCCCAGAGGGTGACTTCTACGTGAAGCAGAAGCCTATCATTAAGGTTCCTGAGGGACAGTGGTTCTTCTCCGTGGAGGGAGCCGCCGGTGAGTTCGGTGTCTATCTCGACTCTCGTGGCGACAAGAGCCCCTACCGCATGAAGATGCGTCCTATGGGCCTCACCCTCGTAGGTGCCCTCGACCCGATGCTGCGCGGACAGAAGATTGCCGACCTCGTCACCACAGGTGCTGCCGTTGACATCGTAATACCCGATATTGACAGATGAACCACAGTTTTTTTGACCACGAATTAAACGGATTACACGAATTGAACGAATTTTTATATATTCCACAAATTCATTCGTCTAATTAGAAATAAATTTGAGAAATAGAAAAAATAAATTCGTACAATTCGTGCCATTCGTCAAATTCGTGGTTGAAAAGATAAAGTAAAATTACATTAATATGTTTGATTTCTCAATTGTAACAACATGGATTGACCAGTTTCTTCGGGTGACGTTAGGTTGCCCTGACTGGTTGGCGATACAGATTGAGTGTGTGCTCGTGGGTGCTGTAGTGCTCGGAGCCTACTCGGTCATCGCAATGATTCTGATATTCATGGAACGCAAGGTCTGTGCCTACTTCCAGTGTCGCATAGGCCCTGTTCGCGTGGGTCCGTGGGGACTGTTGCAAGTGGTTGCCGACGTGTTGAAGATGCTCATCAAGGAAATCTTCTTCGTCGACAAGGCTGACAAGTTACTCTATGGCGTTGCTCCGTTGCTGGTCATCTTCGGATCGGTCGGAGCTTTCTGCTTCCTGCCTTGGAACCGCGGCGCACATATCCTCGACTTCAATGTGGGAATCTTCCTGCTGACGGCAATCTCGTCGATTGGCGTGGTGGGTATCTTTATGGCAGGATGGGCCTCCAACAACAAGTACTCTGTGGTTTCAGCCATGCGTGCTGCCGTACAGATGATTTCCTATGAAATGTCGCTTTGCCTCTGTCTCATCACCGCCGTCATCCTGACTGGTACAATGCAGGTTTCTGGTATTGTTGAGTCGCAGAGTGGTCCTTGGGGCTGGCTCATCGTGCAGGGACATGTGCCCGCCATCATTGCCTTCATCGTATTCCTCATTGCCGGAAACGCTGAAGCCAACCGTGGCCCCTTCGATATGGCTGAGGCCGAAAGCGAGCTGACAGCCGGACACCATACTGAGTACAGTGGTATGGGTTTCGGATTCTTCTATTTGGCAGAGTTCCTGAATCTCATTATTATTGCTGGCATTGCAGCCACTGTATTTCTTGGCGGTTGGGCTCCGATACAGATTGGCGTTGAGGGCTTTGACAAAGTGATGCAGTACATCCCCGGCTTCGTTTGGTTCATGGGCAAGGCCTTCTTCCTTGTCTGGCTGCTTATGTGGATTAAGTGGACGTTCCCCCGTCTGCGTATTGACCAGATACTGAAACTGGAGTGGAAATACCTTATGCCCCTGTCGCTCATCAACCTTGTATTGATGACGGTCATCGTGGCCTTTGGACTTTACCTTAAATAATGAATAAAACAATGGAAAAAGAACAAGGATATTTCAGCGAACTCGGGCACGGCATCAAGACCCTTGCTGTCGGTATGAAAACGACCTTGAAGGAATACGCCAAGGACTACTGGACCAACAAGTGTACGGAGCAGTACCCAGAGAATCGCAAGACCACCCTCCATGTGGCTAAGCGCCATCGTGGCCGTCTGGTCTTCAAGCGCAATGAAGATGGTTCCTACAAGTGTACCGCCTGTACGCTCTGCGAGAAGGCATGCCCCAACGGAACCATCAAGATTACGGCTCACATGGCCGAGGATCCTGAGACGGGCAAGAAAAAGAAGGTACTCGATGACTATCAGTACGACCTGGGGGACTGCATGTTCTGCCAGCTCTGTACGAATGCTTGTAACTTCGATGCCATTGAATTCACCAACGACTTTGAGAACGCCACTTTCCTGCGCGACAAGCTCGTGCTTCACCTCGACAAGGAGGTCTATCAAGGCGGTTCGTTACCTAACCTCATTGAGGGTGGTGCCGAATGGGAAGTCGGAAAGTTTAACACAAAAAAGAAATAGCCATGGGAAATATAGTTATGTTTTGCATTCTTGCGGTGGTCATCTTGGGCTCGGCTGTGCTGTGCGTGACGACCAAGCGCATCATGCGAGCCGCAACGTTTATGTTGTTTGTGCTCTTTGGCGTGGCAGGACTCTATTTCCTGCTTGACTACACATACTTGGGAGCTGCGCAGATAGCTGTCTATGCCGGTGGCGTGACGATGATTTACGTATTCGCCATCCAGTTGGTGAGCAAGCGCACGCTACAGGGTCTCATCGAACGTGTCAAGTGCTCGCGTATGATCTGGGGAGCCTTGGCTTGCCTCATCGGCCTGGCTACGGTGGTGATGGTGTTCCTGAAGAATAACTTCATTACACGTGCAGCTGTGGTGGCAGATCAGGAGGTTGATATGCACACCGTGGGACAAGCCCTCGTAGGTGCTGACAGATTTCAATATGTTTTGCCGTTTGAGTTCATCTCAGTGTTCCTGCTGGCGTGCATCATCGGCGGTCTGGTTGTTTCACGTAAAAACGAGGATTAAGCTATGGTACCTGTAGAATGTTATTTCGTGCTCTCTGCACTTTTGTTCTTCATCGGCGTTTTCGGCTTCATCACCCGACGTAACCTGATTGCCATGCTCATTAGCGTAGAGCTGGTGCTCAACGCCGTTGACATTAACTTTGCTGCGTTCAACCGGCTGCTCTTCCCCGACGGACAGCTTGAGGGTTTCTTCATGACCCTCTTCTCCATCGGTGTCAGTGCTGCCGAGAGTGCCGTGGCCATCGCTATTATCATCAACGTTTATCGCCACTTCAAGAGCGACAGCGTTGAAGCAATCACTAACTTAAAGGGATAAAACGCTATGATATACGAATTATCTTATTGGATTCTGCTTCTTCCGCTGTTGTCGTTCCTTATACTGGGACTAGCGGGTATGAAGATGCAGCATAAGGTGGCTGGCCTTATTGGCACTACCTCGCTGGCACTGGTCACAGTGCTGTCTTACTGGACGGCCTATACCTATTTCACGGCTCCGCGCACGGCTGAAGGTATCTTCCAGACCATCGTGCCTTATAACTTCACATGGCTGCCTTTAGGCAACCTTCACTTCGACATGGGTATCCTGCTCGACCCAATCTCGGTGATGATGCTCATCGTCATCTCCACGGTGTCGCTCATGGTGCACATCTATTCGTTTGGCTACATGCACGGTGAGAAGGGTTTCCAGCGCTACTATGCGTTCCTGAGCCTCTTCACCATGTCGATGCTGGGTCTGGTGCTCGCCACCAATATCTTCCAGATGTATATGTTCTGGGAACTTGTGGGTGTCAGCTCTTACCTGCTCATTGGATTCTATTATCCGCTGAAGCCTGCCATTGCAGCCTCCAAAAAGGCATTCATCGTGACGCGCTTCGCTGATATGTTCTTCCTCATCGGTATCTTGACCTTTGGTTACTTCACTGATTCGTTCAGCTTCTCTTTTGCTGGCGACATTGTGATGGGGCAGGGGACGACGCCGTTCATTGAGGGCAACATGGCTAAAGCTATGACAGCGGGTGCTTGTATCATCCCCACGGCACTGGTGCTGATGTTCATTGGTGGTGCCGGTAAGAGTGCCATGTTCCCGTTGCACATCTGGCTGCCCGACGCTATGGAGGGTCCCACGCCTGTGTCGGCCCTCATCCATGCCGCCACGATGGTGGTAGCTGGTGTGTTCCAGATTGCACGTATGTTCCCTTTGTGGATTGAGTATGCACCTCAGGCTATGTCGGTCATTGTTTGGGTAGGTGTATTCACCGCTTTCTATGCTGCTGCCGTGGCCTGTGCCCAGAGCGACATCAAGCGTGTGCTTGCCTTCTCTACTATCTCGCAGATTGCCTTTATGATGGTAGCCCTCGGAGTATCGCTGCCAGGTCATGAGGCAGTGCTCGACAACCATGCACAGTTAGGCTATATGGCTGGTATGTTCCACCTCTTTACACATGCCATGTTCAAGGCTTGTCTGTTCCTCGGAGCCGGATGTATCATTCACGCTGTCCACTCAAACGAGATGGCTCTGATGGGAGGTCTGCGCAAGTACATGCCTGTGACCCACATCACGTTCCTTATCTCCTGCTTGGCCATTGCTGGTATACCGTTCTTCTCGGGCTTCAGTTCTAAGGATGAGATTATTACCGCCTGCATGGAGTACAGCCCAGTTGTTGGTTGGATTATGACTGGCATCGCTGCCATGACCGCTTTCTACATGTTCCGTCTGTACTATGGTATCTTCTGGGGCACTGAGAACGTAGAGGCTCATGAGCATCATACACCGCACGAGGCCCCGTTGACGATGACCATCCCGCTCATTGTGTTATGTGTCATCACTGTCGGCGTGGGTGTCTATACCACACTGGGAGGATTCCTCGGCTGGGGCGGCTCGTTTGGTTCTTATGTTTCTGCCGCTGGTACCGACTACACCATTCACTTCAATATGCAGATTGCTGCCACATCGACAATTATTGCCATCCTGAGTATTTGTCTTGCCACCTATATATATAAAGGTGAGAGCCAGCCGATTGCCGACCGTCTCTATAAGACGTTCCCCAAGTTGCACCGTGCAGCCTACAAACGTTTCTATCAGGACGAGATTTGGCAGTTCGTCACCCATCGTATCATCTTTGCCTGTGTTTCTACGCCGATTGCATGGTTCGACCGCCACGTTGTTGACGGAACGTTCAACTTCCTGGCGTGGGGTGCCAATGAGGCCGGAGAGTCTCTCCGCCCTTGGCAGAGTGGCGATGTACGCAAATACGCTGTCTGGTTCCTTACTGGTACTGTTGCCCTCACACTAATCCTGTTATGCATCTAATTTGAGTTTATGGAAACGAAATAAAGAAGGATACAAAATTAGTGATAATTTGTTTCTAAAAAGAAATTGTTTCCAAATAAAAGAATAAGATTATGAATATACTAAGTTTATTTGTACTTATACCAGCATTAATGTTGCTTGGCCTCTGGTTGGCCCGCAACCTCAATCAGGTGCGTGGTGTGATGGTGGCAGGTTCTTCGTGTCTGCTCGCCCTCTCGATATGGCTGACCGTCTATTTCATTCAGCAACGCAGCGCCGGTGTCACCGATGAGATGTTGCTTGTGGCATCAACTCCGTGGTTCAAGCCGCTTAACATTGCCTATAGTGTGGGTGTAGACGGCATTTCTGTTGTTATGCTGCTGCTCTCCAGCATTATCGTGTTTACTGGCACCTTCGCTTCGTGGCAGCTGAAGCCTCTCACCAAGGAATATTTCCTCTGGTTTACCCTCCTCTCTACGGGTGTGTTTGGCTTCTTCATCTGCACCGATATGTTTACCATGTTCATGTTCTATGAGGTGGCTCTCATCCCCATGTATTTGCTCATTGGTGTATGGGGCTCCGGTCATAAGGAGTACTCGGCTATGAAGCTTACGCTCATGCTGATGGGTGGCTCGGCACTGCTCATCCTTGGCATCCTCGGCATCTATTTCTACAGTGGTCACACCACGATGAACGTCAACGAGATTGCCGCCATGCACAATATCCCCGAGGAGATTCAGAATGCGTTCTTCCCGTTTATCTTTATCGGATTTGGAGTGCTGGGGGCTTTGTTCCCGTTCCACACATGGTCACCCGACGGTCATGCTTCGGCTCCCACGGCAGTGTCGATGCTTCATGCAGGCGTGCTGATGAAGCTGGGAGGTTATGGTTGTTTCCGTCTCGCCATGTATCTCCTGCCCGATGCTGCACAGAACCTGGCCTGGATATTCATCATCCTGACTACGATTTCTGTTGTTTACGGTGCCCTGTCGGCTTGCGTGCAGACTGACTTGAAGTACATCAACGCTTACTCATCGGTGTCGCACTGCGGACTGGTACTCTTCGCCCTGCTTATGATGACGCAGACGGCGGCCACGGGTGCCATCCTGCAGATGTTGTCACACGGCTTGATGACGGCCCTCTTCTTTGCCCTCATCGGTATGATTTATGGTCGTACCCACACCCGCGACATTCGTCAACTGGCCGGTCTGATGAAGATTATGCCGTTCCTTGCAGTGGGCTATGTCATTGCAGGTCTTGCAAACCTCGGTCTGCCAGGCTTCTCAGGCTTCATCGCTGAGATGACTATTTTCGTTGGCTCGTTCAGTGCTCCCCAGCTGGCTGGTGATCCTTCGTCATCGTTCCGTATGGTGGCCACCATCATCGCTTGTATGTCGATAGTTGTCACTGCCGTCTATATTCTCCGCGTGGTAGGAAAAATTCTCTACGGTGAAGTGGAGAATAAGCACTATCTGGAATTGACCGATGCTACTTGGGATGAGCGTGTCGCTGTTATCTGCCTCATTTTCTGTGTGGCAGGATTAGGCTGTGCTCCCTTCCTCTTTAGCGACATGATTTCACCTGCTACTGGCGCAATCCTAAAATCAATTGGCGTAATGTAATGAAATAATTATGAAAACAAATTTGCACTAATCAAGGTAATTTAGTGATAATTAGTTTTCAAGAAAAAAGAAATAAGATATGAATTACAGTCAATTCTTAAATATGATACCAGAGGCAACCTTAGTGTTGGCCTTAATAATTGTTTTCTTTGCAGACTTCGCATTGCATAAGAGCGAGCGTAAGACATTCGTATTGGGCGTGCTTACTGGTGCATTGCTGCTTTGCCAGATTGTTCCCTGCATTATGTCAGAGTCGTCAACGGCTTTCGGCGGTCTATATGTCACCACGCCCATTGTCAATGTGATGAAGACCATTCTCACCCTTGGTACCTTCATCGTTGTGGTGATGTCGCAGAAGTGGTTGGAAGGCCCAGCCAATAAACTCTCAGGAGAATACTATATGTTGTTGCTCTCCACCCTCCTCGGCATGTACGTTATGATGTCCAGTGGCCACTTCCTTCTGTTCTTCCTCGGATTGGAGATGGCATCTGTGCCCATGGCGTGTCTCGTGGCCTTCGACAAGTACAAGAAGGAGAGTGCTGAGGCGGCAGCTAAGTATATTCTCACAGCAACGTTCTCCAGCGGCGTAATGCTCTACGGTATCTCTATGCTCTACAGTGTCTGTGGAACGCTTTACTTTGACATCATGTCTGTTGTCATTTCTGCGAAAGGAAGCCTGTTTTGGAGCCAAGGCACAATGATTGTCTTGGGCATGGTGTTCTTCTTTAGCGGATTGGGCTTCAAGATTTCACTTGTACCCTTCCATTTCTGGACGGCTGACACCTACGAAGGTGCGCCTACTCCTGTCACGGGTTATCTGAGTGTTGTCTCAAAAGGAGCTGCCACACTGACGCTGGCTATTATCTTGATGAAGGTATTCGGAGCGATGGTTGACTACTGGGAGCCACTACTTTGGATTGTCATCATGCTGACCATCACTGTGGGTAACCTCTTTGCCATCCGCCAGAAAGAGCTGAAGCGTTTCATGGCTTTCTCCTCTATCTCGCAGGCTGGTTACATCATGCTTGCCGTTGTAGGTAACAGCACCGTTGGTCTCACTGCTCTCACTTTCTACGTACTCGTTTACGTTGTGGCCAACCTCGCCGTGTTCACCGTCATTTCAGCAGTGGAGCACAATGGTGGCAACACACAGATGAGCGCCTACAATGGCCTCTACCAGACCAACCCGAAGCTGGCCCTACTCATGACGCTGGCCCTCTTCTCGCTGGCAGGCATCCCGCCTTTCGCTGGTATGTTCTCGAAGTTCTTCGTATTCATGGCTGCAGTCGGTGGTCACGAGAGCGCACCCTTCTGGCCCTACTTCGTAGTATTGGTAGCCTTGGTCAACACGGTTATCTCCCTTTACTACTATCTGCTCATCGTCAAGGCTATGTATATCACCAAGGAGGATAATCCTCTGCCTGCTTTCCGCAATGGTGCCGCCATCAACTGGAGCCTCGCCATCTGCACCGCCGGCATTCTCCTCTTCGGCATCTGCTCCTGTATCTACACGTGGATTGACAAAGCCGCCACTGCTGCGATACAGTAATTTCTTGGACAAACCAAAATAATGTGTAAGCCTCCTGACAGTTATCGTTACTGTCAGGAGGTATTTTATTCGCTATATGTATGTACGCTGGAACCTTGGGCTGAAGGGAGATAGTTGATGCCCCACCAACACATCTGAAGCAAAACGAACGAGATGAGCAGAACAAAGAGAGCCAGACGGGGATTATGTGTCGGCATAAAACGGTAGTGAATATAAACGAGATAAGCAAACCAAGTGATGGCAGCCCAGGTTTCTTTGGGGTCCCATGACCAATAGTGCCCCCAAGCCTCCTTGGCCCAGAGCGCGCCAAAGAGCATACCAATGGTCATGAAAGCAAGACCTACGTAGACGAGATTATCCAAAGAGGTAAGAGAATGGCTTTGCAGACTTTGAGATTCCTTAATCAACATCCATATTGCCATCAATGTGGCTACGCCAAAGACTGCATAGGCAAACATATAGACGATGACATGGGGTGCAAACCAAGGACTCTGCAATGCCGGCATCAGCGTCTTGGAATGAATTTCAGGCTTGAAGAGGTTCACGCAAATGAATACTAAAGCCAATACCGTAGAGAACGAAAGTATCCATTTGTATTTCCAGCGTGAATAGACAATGATGCCTGCCAGTGGCAGGAAGAACGAGTACCAGAGGCGTGTCTCACCCATGGTACGCAGCGGCGGATGTTCCAAGGAAATCCACATCGTCAGGATAAAGCTAAAGAATACAGCGAGTCCAATGATGGTAGATGTATATGCAACTGCTGTTTTTTCTCGCCATGCTGCCCAAGCACCAATGGACCACAGCAGCACCGCTGTTATCGCGAAATATATAAAATGTTCCCAAGGCATCTCGTTTATTTTCCATTTACGATTAATTACTACAGTAGGAGTGTTATTCACTTCCTTCTTCTTCCTCCCAGTATAAACATGCACACGGCCCCGCCCAGCATCATGTAGATGCCTGTATAGACCAGTGGCAACCACGGGTCGCTCACAAGTTCCAGAATCGAAATCTGGCTCATGGCACCCATCTGCGTGTCGTAGCTGTATTGGTATATCTTCCAGCCGTCCACCTCAACGGGCTTGTTCACATCGACGGTTGTACGAATGTTCTTACCACTCTTGGTCAGAATCTGAATGTCCGATGCAAAACGCTTTGGCGATCCGTCGTCGTAGGTCTCCATGATAAACTGTTTCAACTCAATGGCCAACGGCATCTTGCGGATGGCTCCCTCTTGCGTCATTGCCCGCTGTTCTGGTTCACCTAATACTGTAATCATCCTGAGCCGCTGCATGTCAGCATTGCCCAGTGTGGCTGTAGTTATTGCGAGAAAGAGCCCCAAATGGTTCAGCAAGAAAGGAATATCTTGGTATTTAGGCTTTAAAGACTTGCGTTTTACCATTTGATACACCCGACGAAGAATCACCAGACCAAGTATCAATGCCATATAGACATAGATGAGCACGAAGGGCCAGAACGACAGCATATTGTTCAGCCATGTGCCATTGGCTGTCTGTCGATTCAGTCCCATGATGATGGTTAGTACGACGGCATAGACCAATGTTGGTATCGATGCCTGAAGCGTGCCGATGAATCGGAAGGCATAGACCTTCTTGCGAAGAAAGAACATGGCAGTAATCATTGTCAGGAATCCTGCCAAGACAATCCCGTTGACGGGCCATGCAAAGGCTTCCCACGCCACAGGGCCGACGCTTATTTCAAGTATCAGCCCTGCAAAGATAAGGCCAGCTCCTATAGCAAAGCCTTCCTTCATTGTCCAAGGTTTAGCCCACATCATTTTCAATAATACCTTTATTGATACCATTACGACTGCAAAGGTAATACAAATAATTGGTTTGGCATAGGATTACCCATGCAAAAAACAGAAAAAAGAATATGATGACGGTACTTGGCATAGTCTACATGCTTTGTAGGAACTTCACAATGGCATCGCGGTCGGCCTTTGGCAGATAGAAGAAACGCTCTGTGCTGGCGTAGGCATCGCTTTTCTTCGAGTAGGCGTGCCATAAAATTGCTTCTATCTCATTGCGTGCACGGCAGTCGTGCAGACGGTCTTCAGCACCAGTGTTGATACGCGAAAGGCCACGTCCCCAGAGTGGTGTGGTGCGACACCAGGAACCATGAATGCCGTTCTTCATGTAGAGACGATGATGAATCATGTCGGTGTAGGGATAAATGACCTGTTTCTGGTAACGGGGTAGGCTGAGGTTATTGGCAAGGATGGGTACGGGTGCCCAGTAGTTGTCTTCTCCAGTCGTCCACTGCGGACGGTGACAGGTGGCGCAGCCAATCTCGTTGAACAGTTGTTTACCACGTTGCACATTGCGGTCGTTCAGGTCACGGGCACGGGGGATGGCCAATCCACGGTGCCACACCATGAATGACCAGAAGTTATTATCGGTCATTTCTGGCTCAAAGTTGTGATAAGGATTGTCAAACTGGTTGGTCTTGGGATCAAGCAAAGCTGCCACCGCCTCAGCGATTCCCTCATCCGTACCATCATAATAATAAGGTGACGATGGGTCTTTCTTGATGGCGGCAATTACGTCAGGATTTTTCGACATGGCTTTGGCCCAGGCGGTGGTTGTGTAGAGGTAAGGGCGATCAGAGCGACTCACATTGGTGATGTTCCAGATGGCGTTGGCGCCAGCCCCGTCCTGCAAAGAGGCACGGGTCATAGCATAGGTGAATCGCTTAATCCGTTTCGTACCATCGGCCAGTGTGTACCATGCACCATCGGCCCAGTCATTGGTCTCCTTATCCCAGAAGTTAGGATTCAGTTCCACGTAAGGAGCCTCACGCTGATATTGTGCCTTAATGGAGTCCTCGGGGATAGCATCGAGCAGACCAGTTCCAATGATACCGATAGTCGATTCCAGTCGGAAAGCGAGATTCTCGGGCTTCGGATCAGTGTTAAAAGCATCAATGTCGATGGTGAGTTCAGGGTAGATGAGGTCGTAACGTTCACCATCGGGGAACTGCAAAGGCAATCCGCTCTCCATCGCCGTAACGTGCAGCCATGAGAGATGAATGCCTCTCTCGTCGACAGGTGGTAGGAAGGGTGATACCGCACGTGTCTGGGGCATGCCAGTGACCTCGGAAATATAGGGTCCGTCATCGCTGTTGGCACCATCGACAGGATGATAAATCACGAGCAGATAACCATTTCCACGCTGGTCAGCATTGTAGGACTCCACCCGCTTTCCGTGGCCATAGCCAGGATGGCAGTGGATACAGGAGGAACGCACGTAAGCAGGGCCAAGACCACCGAAACTGGCAGTACTCGTGGGTGTAAAGTCATGTTCGAAAAGCAGTTCACCTCGTTTGAAGGCTGCCATCAGGTCTGCTTTCTGCGTAGCAGGAGTTTCGTCTTCATAACAGCCGGCTACAGTGTTGGTGGTCGTTCCCAACTCTCCTCCAGGAAACCACTCCTCGGCCTTAAAACCTGCGGTCTCGCGACCCACGTACTTGTAGTCTTCCTCGCCTGTAGTGCTGATGGCAGTGCTTTCAAACTGCGTGTCGTCGTCAGAACAAGCCGTTAGCGAGAGGGCGAGGAAAAAGACTGCGACCATGAATGTGGGTGCCGCTATAAAATCGCGACCTACAAGAAAAGAGGTCCTAATCTTTGTAATCATTGTGCTGAAATAAAACTTAATTCTTTAAAATCCAGTTTGCCTGTTCATTGAGCTCGTCGTCGAGTGCCTCAATGGCATCCATCGCAACCTTTACATAGTTGGCCCCAGGTGCCTCCACGAAGGCTTTTCCACTATTCTGACAGGCTTTTAGTGCTACCAATGCGGCTTGTAACTTGGCTTGCAGAGCCAGTGCTCCCGTCTGATTGTACTTCACAAGATAGGCCATCACCGAGGGGTCGAGCATGGAGTCATCCTCAATGGTGTTGTAAAGAGCGTTCTGTATGCTTATGATGTTGTCGTAGAAGTCTTGGAACGAGTTGTGGCTGTAAGGCGATTCGATGTAGTTTGGGTCATCCTCAGCATCGCCAGTACCTGTAGCAGCACGATAGGCCTGTCCCATCTTTTGGTCGGCCACCTCTGCACAAATATTCGAGCATCCCCCCACAAGAATCTCCTCCACGACCTTCTTCCATGAGTTGTAGGTGCTGTTTCCGCTGTTCACTGCCATGAGGTTCTCGCCGTATGTTAGTCCATTCTTACTTACCTTCGTTTCGAAGTCATCAGAGGTCTTGGCACATTCTGCCACGCGGCTCATACGAGCCATGCTGGCACTGGGGTTCCAGGCTACTTCGAGCTGGAAACACTTGTCGCGCAGATCACCAGCTACGGCTGTTGCAAAGATTACTTCTTCCTTGGCGGTCACGTCGCCTTTGGCAGTAATGTCACTATATGTTTCCTTCTCATCGTTGTTGAAGAATGCTGCCGAGCGGTTCTTACCATCGCGGAAGAAGATGAACTCGATACCGTGAAAACCGAGGTTCTCAGCCGTTAAGCTGGTACGGGCATATTCGATTCCATCAGCAGCATCGAGCTTGGCAATCTTGGCATCGTCGGTCAGGTCCTCTCCTAAAGTAGGTACGTCTAAGGGCCAGGTATCAATGTGTGGGTCAATCTCAAAGTCACTGGCAGCACCATAGAGGAATGCCTCGCTCTGTTCCCAGTATTTGCGGGCACTTTTATATGAGTTGCAGATTGCGTCTATTTCGCTTTGGTTCACAACGGTGCCAGCCTTCAATTTGTTTTTCAGGGCACTGATCCTGTTGTAAAGGTTTTCGCTCTCGCTGGCCAAATTACCGTAAGTGGGATAGACCACATCACTGAGATAGCGCTTTGTCAGGGCCTCGATGGCATCGCTCTGCTCTTTGGTCACATCAACCTTGTCATTCTTGTCGTCATCACTTGAACATGATGCAAATCCCATTGTCAGGGAACATGCCGCCATTAGCAGCATGTGTTTCTTAAAAATCTTTTTCATTGCTTTTGATGTTATTACAATTATTTCGTTATCGTGTAATTACACAGCTAAAGAAAGAACCCCTCATACGCCAGGCCGATATTGATGCTCGGCTCATTATTGCATGGTTCTTTCAGATGGCGCAGCGAATAGTCGGCCTTGATGGCAATCTGCGGAATGGGGTAGTAGTTCACTCCACATACGATATTCGTGCGCTTGGTATAGTCGTTTGTAGCCTTGGGCTGTGTATTTTCGGGCAGATAGGAATTATACTGCTCGTAGCGTCCAAACACATACAACTTCTGATGGTCACGCCGTAGGTTCTGGATCTGCGAGAACACATCATAGCCTGCTTCAATCCCAGCCGTATAGGCGTTCTTGCCCACATACGTCTTGTTATAAGGTGAAGTGCTGCGCTGGTTTATCTTCGCCTGGTTCAACAACGGTGTGTCCGAGATATAACCATAGTCTATCTGCCCTCTCACTATCCAGTTCCAACGATTCAGCGTCATGTCCACCGAACCGACAAAGGTATTGGCCTTTACTTGGTCGTAGGTCTTTCCGTCGCCTTCCATCTCGTTAGGCGAAGTGTTGTGCATTCCTTGTCCGTAATATCCGCTCAGACCGAAGCGCAGACCTGGGATGAGATAATAGTCTAGGCGTGCTGCAAAGCCGTATTTATTGGCGGGCTTGAATTCGTAGGCCGACTTGTTGCCGCCCTGAATCCAATGGTCGCGGCTGTATTGCAGGGCGTTGAGTCCAGCCACCATTAGCAGTTCGTAGCGTAGCTTGCCGCTCTTACCCCAGAAGGAGATGCCTGTGTCGTGCCACGTGGAGGGCAGGATGGAGTTCTCGCCCTCAGGCCGATAGACGGTGAAGAAGTTCAGCGGTTCATGGTGGGCATTGTTCAGGCCCACGGGCACGATGAGATGTCCGATACGTACGTTGGCCGCCTTCGAGAACCGCTTCTGTAGCCAGAACTGCTCCAGCTCCACCTCACCGCCTTTCTCAATCTCATGCTCAAACTCACCTCCCTCGTCGGTTTCTATTTCTATGGCCGAGCCTGTGCCAGTATGCTCAAACTCGATTTCTGTGCCCATTGTCCAACCTTTGCCGAAGTCGTAGCCTAAATAGATGACGGCGTGAGGAATATCGAAACGGCCGTTGCTGGGGTCGTCCTTATACTTAGCGGGATTACGATAGCGATATTGGTTATCGCTATAGAAGTTTCGTGATAAAGCCACTTCACCGTATCCGCCTATACTCAGGCGGTTACCCTTAACGTGGTTCATTACATTGTCGGCAGTACTCTCCTGCGCCTTTGCGCTAATCGGTAGTATAGTCATCAGACAAAGTGCCAACGGACCTTTCATCCATCCATATACCTTTATTAATAACTGATAGTTCCTCATTACTTTAATCTTTCAATATTTCCGTTTTTCGATGCAAAGGTACGGCTATCTGGACGCACAGACAATACCTAAAAAAGGTGAAAGAGCCCATTTCATGCTCTTCCAGACTGTTTTAAGTCTGAGAATTACCTACTAATGATTATTGCTCATTTCAGAAAATATGTCTACTTTTGCACCCGATAATCATTATTAGGTAAAATTGAATAGCGAATAGTGAATAATGAAGAATCAGAAGATGTATGAGGCGGATGACAAGATGATTTCGCTCATCCGCGATAATTACGACCTGTTGCAGTCCTTGGGCAGTTTCGGCATCAGTCTGGGCTTCGGCGACAAGACCGTCAAGGAAACCTGTGAGGACAACAATGTTGACACCTATACTTTTCTGGCGGTGGTGAATTTCACAATAAATGGTTACGGCGAGTTCGAGGCCGACCCACAGATAAGTGTTCCCACGCTGCTACACTATCTTGAAGCCAGCCATGCCTACTTCCTCGACTTCCAGTTGCCCTATATTCGCAGGGAACTGATGGAGTCGCTCAACCAGAACGACTCGCTGGCACGTCTCATCCTCCGCTTCTACGACGAATATGCCCATGAGATACGTCTGCACATGAAGTATGAGCAGAAGACGCTTTTCCCCTATGTGGAGTCGCTTTTGGCTGGGAAGCCCACCAGCGACTACAACGTGGAGACCTTTTCGAAGCATCATGGTGCAGCCGACAAGAAACTGCGTGAGCTGAAGCTGCTGATTATCAAGTATCTGCCGCAAGACGGACTCCACAACAACCAGCTGACCGCTACGCTTCATGACATCTACGACAACGAAGAGTGGCTTCGTCAGCATGCACAAGTCGAGGATCATATCTTTGTACCTGCTATTCGTCGGATGGAGAAGATGGCCAGACAGAACGATGTGTCCAAGAACATTTCAGACATGGTGTTCAAGGGTGGCATCGGCCAGAACTCCGATGCGCTCTCCGATCGTGAGAAGGATGTGATAATCTCACTTGTGCAAGGCATGTCGAACAAGGAAATAGCCGTTCACCTTTGCATCTCTACCAATACGGTGATTACCCATCGCAGAAACATTGCCCGCAAGCTTCAGATTCATAGTCCTGCAGGACTTACTATCTATGCTATCGTCAATGGACTGGTGGATATCTCTACGGTTCAGATTTGAGACGGGGAGTTTGAACGGCTTTATCTCATAGAAAAGGTAGGTTTTTCTCCAAGAAAAAGTAGGTCTTTCTATGGGAAAAAGTAGTTCTTTCTCTGGGTTTAACAAAATTTAGGTGGGATAAGGCTGTCTTATAGCAGAATTATCCGTAATTTTGCAAGTCAAGAAGACTCCGCCTCTGCCCCTCTCCTTGGAAGGGAGGGGAGAACGCAGGTATTAACTTTCACTTAAACACAGATATATTAACTTCCACTTAAAACGTAAATGACCCCAATAAAGAAAGAGATTGTTGACCAGCTCATCGACGGGCTTGGCATCAAAGACTTCGCGAAGGCAACGATTCGTGAGGTAAAACAGGTGGCCGCACAAGCCGAGCAACAGAGTGGTGTAGAATTTATAAAGATGGAGATGGGTATTCCTGGTCTGCCTGCAGCACAGGTGGGCGTCGACGCCCAAGTCAAGGCGCTGAAGGACGGCATTGCCCACTCTTATCCTGACATTCAGGGCTACCCAGAGCTGAAGCGCCAGGCATCGCGCTTCGTCAAGGCATTTATCGGCGTAGACATCGCTGCTGAAGGATGTGTTCCTGTCTGCGGTTCCATGCAGGGCACCTTTGCCTCGTTCCTCACCTGCTCACAGGCAGACCACCGTCGAGATACGGTGCTCTTCATCGATCCAGGATTCCCTGTGCAGAAGATGCAGTTGCAGGTACAGGGAGTGAAGTATGAGACCTTCGACGTGTATGACTATCGTGGCGACAAACTTGGCCCGAAGTTGGAGAGTTATCTCTCGAAAGGAAATATCTGTGCCATCGTCTATTCCAACCCCAACAACCCCTCATGGGTATGCCTCACGGAGGAAGAGTTAAAGCAGATAGGGACGCTGGCTACAAAATATGAGGCCATTGTGATGGAAGACTTAGCCTACTTCGCTATGGATTTCCGTCAGGACCTGAGCGTGCCTTTCGAGCCGCCCTACCAGCCGACGGTGGCCCGCTATACGGATAACTACATGCTGCTCATATCCGGCTCGAAGGCCTTCAGCTATGCTGGCGAGCGTATCGGTGTGGTGTGCATTAGCGACAAGCTCTTCCATCGTCACTATGAGGACTTGGCTGCCCGTTACGAGGGTCTGCCCTTCGGCTTGGTGTTCTCTACGCGCATGCTCTATGCCCTCTCATCGGGCACGAGTCACTCGGCTCAGTATGCAATGGCCGCCATGCTACGTGCCGCCGTCGACGGTGAATATGATTTCCGTTCTGAGGTAAAGGTCTATGGCGATCGTGCCCATAAGCTGAAAGAGATATTCTGCCGTCACGGATTCTACATTGTCTATGACAAAGACCTCGACCAGCCAGTGGCTGACGGTTTCTACTTTACCATCGGCTATCCTGGAATGACCAGCGGGCAGCTGGCCCATGAACTGATGTACTATGGCGTGTCGGCTATCTCGCTCATCACCACCGGTAGCCATCAGGAAGGCCTTCGTGTGTGTACCTCGTTTATCGAGAATCACCAGTATGCACTGCTGGAAGAGCGAATGAAGCTCTTTGCCCAGAACAACCCCGTGGAGTAAAAAAAACATAAATTCGCATCGTCTTATTAGGCTATGCGAATTTTTTGTAGTACTTTTGCATCAACTTACAAATATTTATCTGATAAATCCTTTAATTATTTAAACTATGACAATTAACGAAATGAACTTTGCCGGTAAGAAGGCAATCGTGCGCGTAGACTTCAACGTGCCCCTCGATGAGAATGGTAAGATAACCGACGACACCCGCATTCGCGGTGCTTTGCCCACGCTGAAGAAGATTTTGGCCGACGGTGGTGCTGTCATCATTATGAGCCACATGGGCAAGCCCAAGGGCAAGGTGAATCCCAAGATGTCGCTGGGTCAGATTCGCGAGGCCGTTGAAAAGGCCCTCGGTGTTCCTGTGGCATTCGCTCCCGACTGTGCTAAGGCTGCCGACGCTGCCAAGGCTCTGAAGATGGGTGAGGCTCTGCTGCTTGAGAACCTGCGCTACTATCCTGAAGAAGAGGGCAAGCCCGTGGGCATCGACAAGGAAGATCCCGCTTACGAGGCTGCTAAGAAGGAAATGAAGGCTCGTCAGAAGGAGTTCGCCAAGACATTAGCTTCCTACGCAGACTGCTACGTGATGGATGCCTTCGGCACCGCTCACCGCAAGCACGCCTCTACGGCTGTCATCGCCGACTACTTCGATGCCGACAATAAGATGCTCGGTCTGCTCATGGAGAAGGAAGTTCAGGCTGTCGACAATGTGCTCAGCAACATCAAGCGCCCGTTCGTGGCCATCATGGGTGGCTCGAAGGTCAGCTCGAAGATTGGTATCATCGAGAACCTGCTCGGCAAGGTAGACAAGCTCATCCTCTGCGGTGGCATGACCTACACCTTTGCCAAGGCTCACGACGGAGAGATTGGTAATTCTATCGTGGAGCTTGACAAGCTCGACGTGGCCCTCGGCGTTGAGGAGCTGGCCAAGAAGAACGGTGTGGAGCTTGTCCTGGGCACCGATTGCACCGCTACCAACGGCCTTGACTTCGGCACAATGACCGTGAAGCCTGGTTCTGAGATTATCAACTGCCCCAGCAACAAGGTTCCTGAGGGCTTCGAGGGCGTCGATGCCGGTCCAGAGAGCCAGCAGGCCTTCAAGGATGCCATCAAGGGTGCCAAGACTATTCTATGGAATGGTCCTGCAGGCGTGTTCGAGTGTGACGACTTTACGGCAGGTAGTCGTGCAATTGGTGAGGCTATTGCCGAGGCCACCAAGGAAGGTGCCTTCTCACTCATCGGCGGCGGCGACAGCGTTGCATGCGTCAACAAGTTCGGCCTGGCCGATCAGGTTAGCTACATCAGTACTGGTGGCGGTGCTCTCCTTGAAGCTATCGAGGGTAAGGTGCTCCCAGGCGTGGCAGCCATCAAATGAGTTTTACGACAATCGTTCTTGGATGGTTCCGAGAGAACGGCCGTGACCTGCCCTGGCGGCATACACGTGACCCTTACGCCGTCTGGCTATCGGAAATCATCCTGCAGCAGACACGCATAGAGCAAGGCCTCCCGTACTGGGAACACTTTATGCGAACCTGGCCTACCGTGCAGCATCTCGCCTCAGCCTCTGAGGACGAGGTGCTGCGTGCTTGGCAGGGGTTGGGCTACTATAGTCGTGCTCGTAACCTGCTTGCGGCAGCACGTCAGATTGTTGCTGCAGGTGGTTTTCCCACGACCATCGCCGGCCTCCAAAAACTCAAGGGAGTAGGTGAATATACAGCTGCTGCCATTGGAAGCATCGCTTTTGACCTGCCAGCAGCGGTCGTCGACGGAAATGTCTATCGCGTGCTGGCTCGTCATTTCGGAATTACAACCCCTATCAATACGACAGTAGGAAAGAAGGAATTTGCAGCATTGGCCCAGAGTCTGCTGCCTCCTCAGGAGGCTTCGGCTTACAATCAGGCCATGATGGATTTTGGAGCAGTCCAGTGTACTCCTGCCAGCCCTCGTTGCAGGTGCTGTCCGTTAGCTGAAACCTGCTGCGCACTTGTCACGGGCAGCATACACAAACTGCCTGTGAAACTGAATAAGATGAAGATAAAGGAACGTCAACTGACATACGTGTATGTAAGATGCAATGGGCAGACGGCGTTACATAGACGGTCGGCAGGCGATATTTGGCAGGGATTGTATGAGCCTTGGCTCACGGAGACAGTTCCCCAGGAGGCAGTACTGTTGCGCCAGCATATCCGCCATGTGTTGACACATCGCGTAATCTATGCCGATTTTTGGTTGTGGGAGACTCAGGAGCGACCAATACTTCCTGAAGATTATTTCTGGATTGACGAAAACGATATCGACCACTATGGCGTGCCTCGCTTAGTGGAACTGTTGCTACAAGAACTGTCGAAAGGGGAGGAGCGGAATACGGGACTCGAACCCGCGACCCTCGGCTTGGGAAGCCAATGCTCTACCAACTGAGCTAATTCCGCCTTTTTCTTCTAAAAAGAAAGGAACAACACTGTTCCTTATTCTTGAGCCGATACCCGGACTCGAACCGGGGACCCACGCATTACGAATGCGTTGCTCTACCAACTGAGCCATATCGGC
>ERZ809472.12-NODE-12-length-46913-cov-14.550728_pt1 | contig 46913 bp, 24 predicted proteins | sample MGYA00521274_ERZ809472 | MGnify/ENA primary metagenome ERZ809472 (study PRJEB31581, sample SAMEA3312791) | metagenome | study: EMG produced TPA metagenomics assembly of the PRJEB8939 data set (Metagenomic analyses of Rumen microbiomes reveals... | reverse complement strand
GCCTCGGCGGCTTCGTCCTTGCGCCCCATACCCTCTAAGGCTCTGGCTAAATAGATGTTGTAGCGTGCCCGCTGTTTGTTGCTATAGTCAGGTCGCGCGTCAGCCTGCTTCTCATATCCGTCGATCAACTGGTTCAGGCGCTCAAGCCATAATACAGCCTTCTTATAGTCGGCTATTTCCAGATAGTTGTAGCTGATGTTAATCACGCCCACGATAGCATCGCGGTAGTTGATCGCATCAGGATGATTATTGATGTTGTTCAGATGGGCGCGATAAGCCTCTTCCAGACGATTGTCGGTCTTGTCATCACTCAATCCCAGACGGCTCTGACTACAGCCGATATAGATGAGCATGTTGGTGTATTCGCTGGTCGTGTCGCGTCCCAGGCTTTTTAGCCTTTCTGTAGCGGGTATGGCCACTTTCAGGGCGGCTTCGAATTCAGTCCATGTACTCAAAAGGCCCGTCAGGCGGTTGGTAATGCCGGCATACACCCGCACGTCCTCGTCGTCAGTAGAGTTCTCTACAGCGGCGATACCCGTCTTCCAGTACAGTTCGGCCATGCGTTTCTGCATCATACGGTCATAGGCGTAGCCCAGCCAGTAGCAGGCTTTACCTTCGGAAAAACATCCCTGCGGCTTGAAACTGTCCACCAGTTCTATGATACGTGGGTAGTCCTTGTCGAGATAGGCCGCATAGACCATGTCTTCTGCTTCCCTGCGCTGCCTTTCCTGTTCTTTGGTATTTCCTCCGCATCCAGACAGGAATATGGTGGCGGTGACCATTATTACCAGAGTCAAAAGATGAAGTCTGTTTCTGTTCATAATCCCTTTTTGTTAGGTTTTCAGTTTGCAAAGATACAAAATAATTCATAATGCATAATTCATAATTTTTATGTTTCTTTTGTTCTTTTGTCTAAAAAAATAAGTATCTTTGCACCCTATTTTAGAACATAACAGAATATAAACGATGAAAAAAAGCATCATAGTTGCTGCTGCCATGATGGTTACCGTCAGCACACAGGCACAGACGAAACGCACTGACGACTTCCATGCGAGGTATCAACTGAAGGAGGTGGTGGTGATGAGCCGCCACCTGACTTCGTCGATGCGTCACCCTAATCACCTTTTGTGGTATCCATTTCGAACAATTGCTTGATGGCTTTCTGCTCTTCCGTGAGAAACAGCGTTCGCTTTGACACCCCACGCACTCCATCTGTCCTGACATCGATGGTGATGATGGTCTTGGCAATATCCAGGACTTTGTCCACACTCATGGCAATGGCGGCATGTCTGATGACGCGTTCCAGTTCCTTATAAACCTTGTATGCTACGAAGCAGATACAGATGTGTGCTTCTATCCTCCGTTCTGTGAAGTGGAATATGGGGCGCATCTCCAGATTCCCTTTGCTGACCCTGAATGCTTTTTCCACTACCCAAAGTCCGTGGTATTGGTCGATGACGTCCTCTCGCCTCAAATCTGTATTGGTGACGTAGCCCTTCAGCCCGTCCCATCTCTCGTCCTCGGCAATCCTCTCCTGACTGATGGTGACCTGCACGTCCTTGCTGATCTCAAGGAACTTGTTGTATCCTCGTTTGTTGATCTTGTCCTTGGTAAGTTTCCCTGTACGATATGATTTCTCAAGCCGTGCCACACCCTTTGCCCTGTTCCTGGCATCATTGGACGCCCTGTTTGCAGAATAACTCACGATAAGCCTGTCACCGTCATCCTTCCTCGTTTCGTATGCCGCGCCATTGGTCTTCTCCAAAGATAGAATCCATTCCCTGAGGGAAGAGTTTTCCGTCTTGATTCTCGCACCAACTATATACTTGTACCCGGCCGAGCGAAGCAGTCTGATGTTCTTGGCACTCATCAGACCGGAGTCCGCCACGATGACGAAGTCTGTCAAGGAGAACCTGCTCACGAAGTCGTCAATGATGGGAATCATCGTGTATCCCTCGTACTGGCTCTCGTTGAATATGGAATAGGACAGCGGGTATCCGTCCCGGCTGACCAGCAATCCGAGCACAATCTGAGCCTCGGCCGTCTTGCCGTCCTTCGAGAATCCCGACTGACGCATGTCATCCTTTGGGGCTGCCTCGAAATACAACGTAGTCACATCATAGAACAGAAGGCCGATACTGCCGCCAAGTATGCTTCTTGTGTGGGTGGTGCTGATTTCCTGCACCAGTTCCATCTGGCTGTTGTACAGCTTGTCCATGTAGCGGTATATGCGGCTCAGGTCTATGTCCTCCTTGAAATATGAGCGCAAATAGGATGTCGTTGCAAGTTTGCTCGATGGCTGGCTTATACGGGCCACAACCAGATGGCGTAGCACGTCGTCCTTTATACGGTTGAAGCCTACACTGTCATAAATACGGTTAAGAAGAAGTTGTGTGCCATTGATGGACACTCTGTCAATACGGTTGACGAGCATGTCCACCTCATTCTCTGAAGCAACTGCTCCGCCTCCAAAGTCTATTGTCTGCTGACCTGCATACCTGCGTATCCATTCACGGGCTTGAGTGTATAGTGCATCCGCCTCTGCCTCGGTATGGGCCACTCCGAACTGGCGAACCTCCCTGAAACGGCCACGGCTCTTGTCAACCACGACGATGCTCACCGAACCTGAACGATTTTTCTTCTTGCGTACAAACATGCCGCAAAGGTACGAAAAATAAGCGAGTCACCCAAATCACCCAAATTCAAACTTGCAACTAATTGATAATCAGTATACAAAATTTTAATTGACAAAAATCACCTTTTTAACTTCAGGCTGCAAATATAATACCTTTTTCTGAGATGCTTTTTCGGCAATTCATTGCAGATTGTTGAGTCGAAAACCAGTCAGTTTGAATTGCGTCGTTCTGCCTTTTCCGTACCCTCGAAATTAGAAAAGTTTAACTGCCTGAGATGGCTCAAGCGGGTTACGATTTAGAGACCTAACTCTTGCACCAATCCGCATCAAGTTGCATTTTCCCTTTGTCCTTTGATTCCCCATTATTCCCCGTCTTGCCTTTTATTTACGGTCATTCTGCGTTAATCTTCGAAAATTGCTCGTTTGTTACAGACTTTTTTCGTAACTTTGCACGCAGATATGGGAAAGATTATAGTTGCAGGGATTGGCCCTGGGAGCAAGGAGGACATCACACCCGCAGTGCTTGAGGCAGTGAGAGAGGCCGATGTCATCGTAGGATACAAGTATTATTTCCAGTTCATCGAGCCGTTCGTCAAGGAGGACTGTGAGTGTATTGACACGGGCATGAAGAAGGAGCGCGAGCGGGCCGAACAGGCATTTCTGCTTGCCGAAGAGGGAAAGACTGTTGTCGTCATCTCCTCGGGCGATGCAGGGATTTACGGCATGGCCCCGCTCATCTACGAGATGCGTCAGACCCGACGGTCGTCTATCGAGATTGTCTCCTTGCCAGGCATATCGGCCTTCCAGAAGGCGGCCTCGCTGCTTGGTGCGCCCATCGGCCACGACTCATGTATCATCTCGCTCTCCGACCTGATGACCCCCTGGGAGGTGATTGAGCGCAGAATCAAGGCGGCGGCAGCGGGTGACTTTGTCACGTCTGTCTACAACCCCAAGTCGCACGGCCGCTACTGGCAGCTGTACCGTCTGCAAGAGCTGTTCCTACAGGAACGCAGCGCTGATACCCCCTTAGGCTACGTACGTCAGGCAGGGCGCGATGAGCAGGAGGTGAAGGTGACCACACTCGGAGCCTTTGACCCAGAGGACGTGGACATGTTCACTGTTATCCTGATTGGCAACTCGCAGTCATACATCGACAACGGGCAGATCATTACGCCCAGAGGGTATTATCATGCGCAGTCGCTTTCCTCCCCTGAAGGTTCGGCAGCCAGGCCTGGCCAGAACATTATGATTGCCTCTTTTCGCACCATCGAGAAGGAGCTGAAGCGCAAGGATTATCCCCTCGGTCACAAGTGGGCACTGCTTCACGCCATCCACACCACGGCCGACTTCGACATGGAGGACATCCTTTATACTGACGAGGGAGCTGTGGAGACTCTCTATAAGAAGGTGAGCGACGGAACGCTGAAAACCATCGTGACCGACGTGACGATGGTGACCAGCGGTATCCGCAAAGGAGCCCTGTCGCGCTTAGGAGTCGAGGCGAAGTGCTACTTGGACCAAGCCCCAACCTCATCATCCCAAAAAGGAGCTGGAGGCGCGTCTCTCACCCGTACCCAGACCGGCATCCGTCTGGCCGTGGAGGAACATCCCGATGCCCTCTTTGTCTTTGGCAATGCCCCTACGGCACTCATGGAGCTCTGTGACCTCATCCGTCAGGGCAAGGCCCACCCCGCAGGCATCATCGCTGCTCCCGTAGGCTTCGTGCATGTGCGTGAGTCGAAGCACATGGTCAAGCCATTCCGCAACATACCCAAGATTATCGTCGAGGGACGCAAGGGTGGTTCAAACCTCGCAGCCACGCTCTGCAACGCGATACTGACATTTGACGATGCGGAGCAACTGAAACCCGGTCGTGACCTGTAGACATCAGCACCACCGGTGCAACCGACTTTAACAACTTAAGGACACACTTTTATGCGCTTCATTGTTATCGGTATCAGCGACCATCCGCAGCCCTACTTCCCACCAGACGTCCTGGCAATCATCAAGAGCGGAAAGGTGTTTTCTGGCGGCAGACGCCATCATGAAATTGTCGCGTCTCTGCTGCCCGAGGATTCAGAATGGATAGACATCACCGTGCCCCTGGATGCTGTTTTTGAGCAGTATTCCCGTCTTTCACGACGTGAGCGCCTCTCCGACGGAGGGGCCGGCAGTAAGTCCCCTGTCATTGTTTTTGCCTCTGGCGACCCCCTTTTCTTCGGTTTTGCCAACACCATACGCCGCAAGATGCCTGAGGTAGAGATGGAGGTCTATCCGACATTCAACTCCCTCCAGCTGCTGGCCCACCGCCTTGTGCTGCCTTATCACGACATGCGCATCGTCTCGCTCACGGGCCGCCCCTGGCCAGAGCTGGACCGTGTCCTTATCGAGCGTGCACCGATGATAGGCATCCTCACCGACCGTGAGCACACCCCCTCAGCCATCGCCCAGCGTCTGCTCGACTACGGTTACACCTATTATAATATATATATAGGCGAGCATTTGGGCAATCCTACGCTTGAGAGAGTGACGATGCTCACGTCCGATGAAGCCGTCGTCCGCGACTTTAACCAGCCCAACTGCGTCATCCTGCATGCATCGTGCGAAGAGATTCCACCTCGTCCCTTCGGCCTCCCCGACACCTCTTTTTCTCTCCTCGATGGTCGCGAGAAGATGATCACGAAGATGCCTGTCCGTCTGCTTAGTCTCCAGGCGCTCGACCTCCCCCGTCGTCACGTGCTTTGGGACATCGGCTTCTGCACGGGTAGTGTTTCGATAGAGGCACGACTCCAGTTCCCCCATCTTCATGTGACCGCTTTCGAGATTCGTCCTGAGTGTGAGACGCTCATCCGCGAGAACGCGTTCCGTCACGGAGCACCAGGCATAGAAGTACACATCGGCGACTTCCTCGTAAGCTGCGATAGTGCCGAAAAACATCCCGATGCCGTTTTCATCGGCGGTCACGGTGGCCACTTGAAGGAAATCATGGCCAAGGTCTACAGTCATCTCGCCCCTGGCGGCGTCATCGTAATGAACCATGTCACCTCGCCTGTCGTCGAGCAGATGACCAGTCGTCCATCCAGCCGTCAGCTCTGGGACGAGGCCTGTCAGGAGCTGGGCCTGCAACAGGAGCCGTCCCTGCGCATCCGTCTCAACGACTATAACCCCATAGAAATCCTCAAAGCCACAAAGGGGTTCTACAAAGGAACAGTGTAAACAGACAGAACCCTGGAATGAAAAACCGTATGTCGGAACTTTTCAGTGAAATATTTTTCCATTTCAAGAAAAAGTAGTATTTTTGCACCCGAAAATCAACAACCGGCGAAGAATCAAAGACAGCATGATACCCATTAAAAACGAAATAAAAATAGCATTGGTGGCCATCGTGGCCATCGTTATCCTATATTTCGGGATGCAGTTCCTCAAGGGACGCACCATGTTATCCTCGGATAACAACTATTACGCCCACTTCTCAGACGTCAGTGGCCTATCGGCCTCCAGCCCAGTCTATGCCAACGGCTACCGCGTGGGTGTGGTGGAGAGCATCGACTACGACTACTCGCGCCCTGACAACGTCGTAGCCACCATTGGACTCAACAGCAAGATGCGCCTGCCGCGTGGTACACGTGCCGAAATCACAAGCGACCTGCTGGGCAACGTGAAACTGGAACTGCGCTTCGGAGAGAACCCCATCGACCTGCTACAGCGCGGCGACACCATCGAAGGCGGTGCCACCGAGGGACTGATGACTAAGGCCGGAGCCATGGTACCACAGATAGAGAAGATGCTGCCGAAACTCGACTCCATCCTCTCGTCGGTGAACGCACTGCTGGCCGATCCAGCCATCAGGAACTCGCTGGGCAACATTGAGGACATCACCGCCAACCTCACGACGACCACCAAGCAGCTGAACCAGCTCTCTGTCCAGCTGAACAGCCAGGTGCCGCAGATGATGGTTAAAGCCGACGGCGTGTTGACGAACACCGAGACACTGACACGGCAGTTCAACGATATCAACCTGCCGCAGACCATGCAGCGCGTCGACAACACCATGGCCAACCTGGAAAAGACGACAGCAGCCATGAACAGCCGTGAGAGTACACTGGGCCTTCTCCTGCACGACGCCTCGCTCTACTACAGCCTGAACGCCACGATGAACAGTGCCGACTCGCTTCTGATGGACCTGCGCCAACACCCCAAACGCTATGTGCATTTCTCGCTCTTCGGCAGGAAGGACAAATAAGGGCCTTAGGCTTTGAATGGAGACCCTAATTTTAATTCGTCTAAATAATTTTATTTCCGAATCCCCTTTAAGAGATTTGCTAAAGTCTTGATAATGAGACTTCTTGATTTTTGCAATACCCCATGATTGTAGAAAAACCGTGAAACATCATAATCGTGCCTACTATAGAGAGTTACGGCATTTGTAAACACACGCACGTTTTTTGTACGATTTGCGCATTACAAAAAAAATTGCGAACTTTGCATCCACAAATCAGAAAAGAGAGCGAAACTGCAATGTGCAGATAGCAACTTTTACCAATAGTTAGAAATACCGTGATACAACGAAATCATAGGCCACTCTGGGAGCACTGTCTGCAACTAATCAGACAAAACGTCACCGACCAAGTCTATAAGACCTGGTTCGAGCCTATCGTTTTTGTGAGTTACGATGAGCAGCAGAGGACTGTGCTGGTGGAGGTTCCCAGTCTCTACGTCTATGAATATCTGGAGGAGAACTATTTCAGACTCATGGAATGGGCCTTTATCAACAGTTTCCACCAAAACATCATACTGACCTACCGCCTGATGGTGGACAAGGAGAACCAGAAGCGTGTGGACTGGGAGGGTGAACGGCGCGCCGACATCGATGTGCCCCAGCCCTTGACCCGTGGCAACAAGGCTCCTACATTGCTCGACTCGGCCAAGATTCAGGACATCAACCCACAGTTGGATCCGAAAAAGACCTTCGATAGCTTCATTGAGGGTACCTCCAACAAACTACCGCGCACGGTGGGCATCTCCATTGCCGACCAGCCGGGAAAGACCTCCTTCAACCCCTTCTTCGTCTATGGCCCCTCGGGTTGCGGAAAGACACATCTCATCAATGCCATCGGCGTGCAGGCGAAGCAACAATCCCCGAAACTCAGGGTGCTCTATGTCTCAGCACGGCTCTTCCAGGTGCAGTTTACTGATTCCGTCAGGCATAACACCACCAACGATTTCATCAACTTCTACCAGACGATCGACCTGCTCATTGTCGATGACATACAGGAATGGGTATCCTCTCCGAGGACGCTTGACACGTTCTTCTACATCTTCGACCATCTTTTCCGTCTGAAGAAGCAGATTGTGCTGGCCAGCGACCGTCCGCCGGTAGACCTTGCAGGTGTGAAGGAACGTCTGCTGACACGTTTCTCCTGTGGCCTCATTGCCGAACTGGAAAAGCCAAACCTGCAGCTGTGTATAGACATTCTGCAGAGCAAGTGCCGTCGCGACGGTCTGAAGATACCGGCCGACGTAATAGAGTTCGTAGCCAAGACAGCCAACAGCTCCGTCAGGAACTTGGAGGGAGTGCTCAGTTCACTCATGGCCTATTCCATCGTCTACAACTCGAGCATCGACCTGCATCTGGCCGAGCGCGTCATCAAGCGTGCAGTGAAGGTCGACAACCACCCGCTGACCATCGACGACATCATCGAGAAAGTGTGCCAGCACTACGGCGTGAGTCAGCAGCAGGTCGTCGGCAAGAGCCGCAAACGCGACTATGTGCAGGTGCGCCAGGTGAGCATGTACCTGGCTCAGAAATACACCAAGATGCCTGCCTCGCGTATTGGCCAGCTCATTGGCGGCCGTGACCACTCTACTGTGCTCCACAGCTGTAACACCGTGGAACAGCGGCTGAAGATAGACAGCAACTTCAAAGACGAGCTGCAGAGCATAGAACAGTCGTTCAGCCTGAAAAAAGGTCTGTAATTCCGAGGCTCCGCCCTCTGTCAAGAACAAATACCATGGACGAATCCTCCCATCTCATTATCAATATTGGTCGGCAGCTGGGTTCTGGTGGTCACGACATCGGACATCTGCTGGCCGAGCAGTTCTCTGCCAAGTATTTCGACCGGGAGATACTCTGTCTGGCAGCCCGTGAGAGTGGCCTCTCGGAACGTTTCCTCGAGCAGAACGATGAGAGCAAGAGTTTCTTCCGCACGTTTCTGCACATACCCGGCGGACTGGCATCGACCATGGGCGTGGATTCGCGGCAGGGTTTCACACAGGACAGTTTCTTCCAGTTCCAGAGCGACGCCATCCGCCATGCCGCGGAGTCAGGGCCTTGTGTGTTTGTGGGCCGCTGCGCCGACTACGTGCTTCGCGACATTCCCACGTGCGTGAATATCTTTGTCACAGCCCCGCTGTCGTTCCGTATCGACCGCGTGGCTGCGTACCATAAGTGCCCGGCCGATGAGGCCCGGCGTATCATAGAGAAAGGTGAGAGCCGGCGGGCTTCTTACTATAATTATTACACCGGCAAGCAATGGGGCTACTCTGGTGGCTACCACCTCTGCATAGACTCCTCCATCCTGGGCATTGAGGGCACAGCAAAATTTGTTGCGCAATTTATTGAGCAACGACGCGCCATCGGTGGTTAACGCACACGCCGAACGGCGGAAAAACGGTCGCAAAGGGAGGTAAATCTTGGTCAAATGGACATAAAATAGTGAAAATTAATAAATTATTTCATGTTTTCTTGCGTAATTAAAAAGAAAACCGTACCTTTGCAGCCCGAAAATAAAATAACTAAAAAAGAATAGAACAATGAAAAGGACATTTCAGCCCCACAATCGCCGCCGCGTGAACAAGCATGGTTTCCGCGAGCGCATGGCTACGAAGAACGGTCGTCGCGTGCTGGCTTCGCGCCGTGCCAAGGGCCGCAAGAAGCTTACCGTCTCTGACGAGCACCACGGAAAATAAAAGCTCTTGCTCAGGAAAGAAAACCGGGATGGAGAACCACAATGAGGTGCTTCCGTCCCGCTTTTTATATTTTTTCTGATTTCTGTTACTAAAAACTTAGCACTATATGATGAACACATTATTATATATTATATGGAACCCCGACCTGACAGCTTTCCAACTTGGGTCGTTCAGCATACGCTGGTACTCGCTCTGCTGGCTCATCGGTCTGCTGCTGGCCTATCTCATGGTGCGCTGGCTCTACCGTGACCAAAAGGTGCCGCAGGAGAAGTTTGAACCGCTGTTCATCTACTGTTTCCTGGGCATACTCATCGGCGCCCGGCTGGGCCACTGTCTGTTCTACCAGCCCGACTATTTCCTCACTTCATGGAAAGGCTTTGTCGAGATGTTTCTGCCCATACACTTTGACCAGGGCGGCGACTGGCACATGGTAGGCTATCAGGGACTGGCTTCGCACGGCGGTACCTTGGGTCTCATTCTGGCCCTGCTGCTCTACTGCCGCCGACTGAAGATGCCAATGTGGCAGGTGCTCGACAACATTGCTATCGCCACGGGCATCACGGCCTGTTTCATTCGCTTGGGCAACCTGATGAACAGCGAAATCATCGGCCGCGTCACCGACGTGCCCTGGGCCTTCGTGTTTGAACGTGTAGACCAGCTGCCACGACATCCCGGACAGCTCTATGAGGCCATCGCCTACGCCGTCTACTTCCTACTCTGCATCGTACTCTATAAAAAGATGCCGCACCGCGTGGGGACGGGATTCTTTTTTGGACTCTGCTTAGCGTTCATCTTCACCTTCCGCTTCTTTATAGAGTATACCAAGGAGGTGCAGGAGGCTTTCGAGCAGTCGTTGCCCCTCGATATGGGTCAGTTGCTGTCACTGCCCTTCATTGCCGTGGGACTGTGGTTCATGGTGAAAGGATGGAAGAAAAAACATTAACCGAATGATGAAAAAAACGGACGTAAAGCCTGCCGACGGAAGGCTGGGCATACTGATAGTAGGCAACGGGGCCGTTGCCACCACCTTCATCACCGGCGTGCTCCTGGCTCGCCGCGGATTGGCTAAACCCATTGGTTCGATGACACAGTACGACCGTGTGCGCGTGGGACATGGCGACAACCGCAAATACCTGACATACTCCGAACTGGTGTCCCTGGCACGACTCGACGACCTGGTATTCGGTTGTTGGGACGTATATCCTCAGAATGCCTACCAGGCTGCTGTCTATGCTCAGGTGCTGCGCAAGGAAGACATCGATCAAGTGCGCGAGGAGCTGGAGAAGATTGAACCCATGACCGCCGCTTTTGACCGCAATTATGCCAAGAGACTCGACGGCGAACATGTAAAGAAGACCGCGGCAGGAACAACTCTCCCTACCCGCTGGGAAATGGTGGAGCTACTGCGGGAAGACATACGTCGCTTCAAGGCTGAGAAGCAGTGTTCGCGCATAGTGGTGCTCTGGGCCGCATCAACAGAGATCTACGTTCCCGTGGACAAGGACGTACACTATACTTTAGAGGCCTTGGAAACAGCCATGAAGGCTGATGACAGAAAGCGCATCGCACCTTCGATGTGTTATGCCTACGCCGCGCTCACCGAGGGCTGTCCTTTCATCATGGGAGCACCCAACACAACCGTCGACATTCCTGCCATGTGGCAGCTGGCCGAAAAGACTGGCATGCCCATCGCCGGCAAGGACTTCAAGACCGGGCAGACGCTCGTCAAGAGTGGATTCGCACCTATCATTGGCACCCGTTGCCTGGCCCTCGACGGATGGTTCTCGACAAATATCCTGGGTAACCGCGACGGACTGGTGCTCGACGAGCCGGAGAATTTCCACACCAAGGAAGTGAGCAAGCTCTCCACGCTGGAGACCATTTTGAAGGCCGACGAGCAGCCCGACCTCTATGGCGACTATTACCATAAGGTACGTATCAACTACTACCCGCCACGCAACGACAACAAGGAGTCGTGGGACAACATCGACATACGCGGATGGCTGGGCTATCCCATGCAGATAAAGATTAACTTCCTCTGCCGCGACAGTATACTCGCCGCTCCCGTGTGCCTCGACCTGTGTCTGCTCATGGACCTCGCTGCTCGTGCCGGGCGATGGGGTACGCAGAGTTTCCTGAGCTTCTTCCTGAAAAGTCCCATGCACGACTATACACGCGGAGAGCGACCCGTGAACCATCTTTACCAGCAGCACACCATGTTGCGCAATGCCCTACGTGAAATGGGTGGCTACGAGCCCGACGAAGAAATGGATTAAGATATGGAAGATTACGAAATACAGAACGGACAGCAACAGCCTGTAGACTACGGTGACGACAACATACGTACCCTCACTGGCACAGAGCACATACGTCTGCGCCCTGGTATGTATATAGGCCGTCTGGGCGACGGCTCGCTGGCCGAGGACGGCATCTATGTGCTGCTGAAGGAGGTGATAGACAACTCTATCGACGAGTTCAAAATGAAGGCCGGCGACCGCATCGAGGTCACTGTGGAGGACAACCTGCGCGTCTCCGTGCGTGACTACGGACGTGGCATCCCCCAGGGAAAGATGATTGATGCCGTCTCCGTGCTCAACACAGGCGGTAAATACGACTCCAAGGCCTTTAAGAAGAGTATCGGACTGAACGGCGTGGGCGTCAAAGCCGTCAACGCGCTCAGCTCGCACTTCGAAGTGGCCAGTTTCCGCGATGGCATAGTACGTCGCGCACGTTTTGAAAAAGGCAAACTCATAAGTGACGTTACTGAACCGACACAGGATGAGAACGGAACGTACATTTTCTTCGAGCCCGATACCGATCCTACCTTATTCCCCAACTACCGTTTCCATGATGATATCGTGGAGACGATGTTGCGCAACTACACTTATCTGAACATCGGATTGGCCATCCTTTACAACGGCCGACGCATCCTTTCACGCCGTGGACTGGAGGACCTGCTCAAGGACCGCATGAGTGCCGACGCACTATACCCTATCATCCACCTGCAGGGCGAGGACATTGAGATTGCCTTCACGCACGCCAATCAGTACGGCGAGGAATACTATAGTTTTGTCAACGGACAGCATACCACGCAGGGCGGTACCCACCAGAGTGCCTTCAAGGAGCACATTGCACGTACCATCAAGGATTTCTATCAGAAGAACTTCGAGTATGGCGACATACGTACCGGTATTGTCGCTGCCATCGCCCTCAACGTGGAGGAGCCTGTGTTCGAGAGCCAGACGAAGATCAAGCTTGGTTCCACCAACATGGCTCCGGCAACGCCCGAGAACCCCTCGCCCATGAGTATCAACAAATACGTAGGCGACTTCATCAAGCAGGAGGTAGACAACTACCTACACCGCAACAGCGACGTGGCCGAGGCGATGTTACAGAAAATTCAGGAGAGCGAGAAGGAACGAAAAGCTATGGCGGGCATCACCAAACTGGCCCGTGACCGCGCCAAGAAAGCCAACCTGCACAATCGCAAACTGCGCGACTGCCGCGTACATTACAGCGACGTGAAGAACGAACTGAAAGAGCAATCGTGCATCTTCATTACCGAGGGCGACTCTGCAAGCGGAAGTATCACCAAGAGTCGTGACGTGAACACACAGGCAGTGTTCTCTTTAAGGGGGAAGCCCCTGAACACTTTCGGACTGACAAAGAAAGTGGTCTACGAAAACGAGGAGTTCAATCTCCTGCAAGCGGCCCTCGATATTGAAGACGGTATCGACACGCTGCGCTACAACAAGGTCATCGTAGCTACCGATGCCGATGTCGACGGCATGCACATCCGTCTGCTCATCATCACCTTCTTTCTCCAATTCTTTCCTGAACTCATCCGCACAGGCCATGTCTACGTCTTGCAGACCCCGCTGTTCCGCGTTCGCAATAAGAAAAGTAAAATAAAGAAAAGAGGGGCTGAGGGAGCGTCGGTTGGAGCCAAAGGTGGGTCGGACTATGTCGTCCGCTACTGCTACAGTGAAGAGGAACGGCTGCAGGCCATCAGCGATTTGGGACCCGACCCGGAGATCACTCGATTCAAGGGCCTCGGCGAAATATCGCCGGAGGAGTTCGCCGGATTTATTGGCCCCGACATTCGTCTGGAGCAAGTCACCCTGCACAAGACCGATCAGGTGCAGAAGCTGCTGGAATACTATATGGGTAAGAACACCATGGAGCGCCAGAACTTCATCATAGACAATCTCGTCATAGAGGAAGATCGCCCTGAGGAAGACTCCGCTATTGATTTATAGTTAGCTTTTGGGGACTGCTGATTTCACTGTTCCGTTTTCAAGGTGATGCCCTTCTCTTCTTGCAGCCAGGTAGTGTAGCAATTAAGCATGGCGAGCCCATATTCCTGGATGTTGGAAATGGATTTACTGGCGGCTTTTATGAAATTCTGGTAGGAAGCTTTCTTGAACATGTTAATGCCGAATTTCAGGTCACCCTCAGTCATCGTCCCAAACATGCAGTTCAGCATCAGCGTTTTCATGTTCTTCTGTACATAGGTCTGGTACTTATCAAACATTTTCTTTACCTTCTCATTTGAGGGCAATTTTTTCATGGCCTGTGGTATCATCGACGGGAGCATGGTGTTCATGAGTTGTTCGATTTGGGAATCCTCGTAATACTGATTGAAAAGTTCCTGATAGCTCTTGGTGCAATCCTTGTTGGGTGTGAGGTCATTATTGGTTTCGTCATCGTCATCACTCAGCATAATCGACATGGCGCTCATGCCAAGGCTCAGCCCCCACGCAGAAATAGCCTTCTCGCTGTTATCCTTCCACTGCTTCCCCTCTTTCGAGTTCATCATTGCCACCAGCTCTTTGAGGTCTTGCTCGCTGACCGACTCCTTAAACATCGGTATTAATACATTGCTCATCATGTCTTTTTCCATCTGAGAGGCGGCATATTCTTCTATCAGCTCGTCTGACTTTGGGAGGTCTTTGTCGTTGAGCAGCTGTTTGTTCACCTCCTCCAGCAGAGACTTTATTTTGTTGCTGTCAATCATCTGGGATGATGTACCGTTCAGCGAAAGATATTCCTTTAACGCCTGTTCATAAGACTCCTGTCCTGTGCAAATGGTGCAGCTCATCACAGTGAGCAGCATGAAAAGTAGTTTCTTCATAGTGTTTTATTATATGTAAATGAATGCAATTAATGAATAAAAGATAACAGGCACTTATCTCTTTAAAAGAAATTTTGCAAAGTTACAGACTTCGTAAAAACTCATGGTGGGAACTGTCATTTTACGTCGGCAAAGGTAAACAAAAGTTAGATAATATACAAATAATATTATTTCCTTTACGTTAATAAACGTTGATAAGTTAAAAAGAGTGTTTTTCGCGAACTAAGGAACATTGTAAATTGCGGAAATATGTGTAATTTTGCGCCCTAAATGAGCATGTTAAGTGTAAAAAAGGTTGAAACAGGGAAGGAAATGGACGATTTCGTCCACTTCACGCGTGCCCATTATGCACGTTGTCCACAGTACGTCCCCGACCTGGAACGCGATATTCGCGACACTTTTAACCCCCGTAAAAACGCAGGGCTGGAATTCAGCGATATACAGCCGTTCATTGCCTATCGCGACGGTCAACCCGTGGGGCGCATAGCAGGTATTATCAACCACCACGCCAACAAAAAGTGGGACAAACGTAACGTGCGATTCGGTTTCATAGAGTTTATTGACGACCAAGAGGTCTCCCGTGCACTGCTCGACGCTGTGGCACAGTGGGGCCAGGAGCATGGCATGGATCGTATACAGGGGCCGATGGGCATCACCGACTTCGACAAGGAGGGCATGCTCGTAGAGGACTTCAACCTCACTGGGTCGGTCACCGCCATTTACAACTACGACTACTACCCCCGCCACTTGGAGGCCTTGGGCTTTGAAAAAGAGGCCGACTGGCTGCAGGTGCGCGTGGAAGTGCCCACGGAGATACCGGCAAAGTATCAGCGCGTGGCGAAATATGCTCGCGAGCAGGTGGGACTGAAAGTCATTAAGGTGAGAAGCAAGGACATACGCGGCGAATACGGAAAGAAAATCTTCCACCTGCTGAATGCTGCCTATAGCCCGCTCTTCGGCTATACCGAACTGTCGGAAGGACAGATAAACGACTTCGTGAAGCAGTATATCTCCCTGGTCGACAAGCAGCTCATCCCGCTCGTGGAGAACGAGAAAGGCGAGCTGGTGGGCGTGGCCATCACCATGACAAGCATGGTAGAGGCCTTTCAGCGCTCTGGCGGACGGATTTGGCCCTTCGGGTGGTGGCATCTGCTCGGCGGACTGAAGTGGAACAAGGCCGACCACGCCGAGATGCTCCTCATCGCTGTTCGCCCCGACTATCAGGGTCTGGGCGTGAACGCGCTCTTCTTCGACGACCTTATCCCCATCTATAACAGAATGGGAATCAAGTGGGCAGAGACAGGACCACAGCTCGAGGACAACATGCGAGAACTGAACCAGTGGAAACCGCTAAACCCCAAGACGGTGAAACGGCGTCGATGCTATACGAAGAAAATCTCCTAACCACGATTGTTTTTACGAATATATCGAATAACACGAATAGAACTAATAAAAATGAATAGAGTTGTAATAACTGGCATGGGTATCTGGTCCTGCTTAGGAACGACACTTGACGAAGTGCGGCAGTCGCTTTATGAGGGCCGCAGCGGTATCATTTTCAGCGAGGAGCGTCAGGCTGCAGGGTTCCGTTCGCCCATGTGTGGCAACGTGCCCAAGGCCGACCTAAAGAAACTGCTCAGCCGTAACGTGCGGCAGATGATGCCCGAAGAGGCACAGTACGCCTACATGGCCACGCTTCAGGCACTGGAGCAGGCACGTCTGGATCAAGACTATATCGATGCTCACGAGGTGGGCGTCATCTACGGCAACGACTCCGTGGCCGAGGACACGATGGTGGCTATGGACAAGTTCCGTCAGGCTGGCTCGACGGCCGCCTGCGGTAGCGGTGCCATCTTCAAGTCGATGAACTCGACGGTGACGATGAACCTTGCCACACTCTTCCACCTGAAAGGTATCAACCTCACCGCCTCGGCGGCTTGCGCCTCTGGTTCGCAGTCGCTCGGACTGGCTTTCCTGCTCATCCGCAATGGCTTGCAGGACTGTATCGTCTGTGGCGGTGCAGAGGAAAACAATATGTATGGCATTGCCGCCTTCGATGCCCTGCAGACTTTCTCCACCCGCGTGGACGCTCCTGAGAAAGCAAGCCGTCCCTTCGACCGCGACCGCGACGGACTTGTACCCAGCGGCGGTGGCGCTACGCTCATTGTGGAGAGCTTAGAGCACGCTCAGAAGCGTGGGGCAACCATCCTGGCTGAAATCGTGGGCTGGGGCTTTTCGGGCAACGGTGACCATATCTCGACCCCCAACGTGGCAGGTCCGGCACGCTCACTGGAGCAGTGTCTGAAATGTGCTGCGGTGAACCCACGAGACATCGGCTACGTCAACGCCCACGCTACGTCAACGAAGATTGGCGATGCCCGTGAGGCACAGGCCATCGCACAGGCCTTCGGCGACTATCGCGTGCCTGTGACTTCAACGAAGAGTCAGACGGGCCACGAGATGTGGATGGCTGGCGCATCGGAGATTATCTATTCTATGCTGATGATGCAGAACGACTTCATCGCCGGATCGCTCAACTTCGAGAACCCCGATGAGGAGACTGCCTGCATCAACGTGCTCGGCGAGCGCAAGGACACACACTTCGACATGTTCCTCTCTAACAGCTTTGGCTTCGGAGGCACCAACTCGACATTGATAATCCGCAGGATGTAATAAATCGTAAATAGTTTATTTTAATCGTAAATTAATATGACAAGAGAACAAATCATTGAGCAGGTGAACAACCTGCTGGCAGAAGAGTTTGAAGTAGAGGCCAGTGAGTTCGCTCCAGAAGCTAACCTCAAGGAGACTCTTAACCTGGACAGCATTAACCTCGTAGACCTCATCGCACTGGTGCAGTTCACCTACAAGATTACCATTCCCGTTGAAGACCTTAAGAAGATCCAGACCTTCAACAATCTCTACGACTACATAGAGCAACACCTCGGATAGTGAAATTCATCGGTGAGGATATGGAACGGCTCATCCCTCAGCGCCATCCTTTCATGATGGTCGACGGGTTTGAGCCTTTAAGCGATAGCAGTGCCACGACGACGCTGGCTGTTTCCCGGAACAACTATTTCATTGTTCCAGGCGGTGAGTTGACGGAGGGCGGTATTATTGAGCACCAGGCACAGTCGGTGTCAGCCATGGCTGGCTGGAAAGCTATGGAGAGCGGTGCTACGGATGCCCCCATAGGCATCATTGGCGAGGTGAAACATTTCGAGTGTTTGCGACGACCCAGGATTGGTGAGCGCGTGGTTACAACGGTGCAAATGGGCATGACCTTCGGCAATGTCACCATGGCAAAGTGTGAAAGTGCCATCGACGGCGAGACCGTGGCGCGGATAAATCTGAAAGTGTTCATGCAGTGAATATGTTCATACACATCTATAATTATTTCCATCGGCACCGGTTGCAATGCTGGGGGTCGATGGTTCTTCTTTTTTTGTTCTTCGGCTATTTCGCCGCGCAGCTCCACTTGGAGGAGGACATCAACAAGCTTATGCCATCGTCGCGCAATGAGGACGGCAGCACGAAGCTGGCCTTTGCCGACCTGCGCATCAAGGACAAGACCTTTTTGCTCTTTGAGCGCAAAACCGACGCTGTTACCACCGAGCAGATGGCTGCGACCTGCGATGCCTTCGTGGACGCTCTGGTAGGGCCTTCTGTGTTTTATAACCTCTCCGACGACCTCCTGCCCGATGCTATTGCCTACATGCAGGAGCACCTCCCCGCCTACATCGCCCCGTCGGCCTACGCCGCCTTCGACACCCTGCTTACCCGCGACCATCTGCTGCGCCAGATGGAGCAGAATCGCGAGGACCTGGAGGGCGAGTTCGGCAGTATGTTCCCCGAACTCATCCAGAGCGATCCGCTGGGTCTGCGCAATGTGCTGGCCGAGCAAATGGCTCCGCTGCTCAATGCCGGCGGAGGCAGCTACAAGACCATCGATGGCCATTTCTTTGTCAACGACTCGTCGGTTTGCGTGGCGTTTATCACGCCGCAGTTCTCAGCCACGAACACAGGAGAGGGCTCGGCACTCTTCGCCCGCATGAACGAGCTGATAGACAGCTTCTCCATCGCTGCGCCCGACATCAACATCTGTTATCACGGCACGCCCGCCAGTGGTTTCTATAACTCCACCATCATCAAGCACGACCTCACAACTACCATTGCTGGTTCGCTGGTGCTGGTGCTCATCTTTATCATGGTGTGCTTCCGCCGATGGGACACACTGCCGTTACTGCTGCTGCCCGTAGCCTTCGGCACGCTCTTCGCCATGGCCGTGCTGTACTTCCTGCGCGGACAGTTCTCACTGCTGGCCTTAGGCATCGGCGGCGTGGTGCTTGGCGTAGCCCTGAGCTATGTGCTCCACGTCCTCACTCACCGTCACTACGTCAAAGACGCTGAGCAGCTACTGCGAGAACAGACAAAGCCGCTGCTCTTAGGCTGTATCACCACCATAGGCTCTTTCAGTGGTCTGTTTTTCACCAACACCGACCTACTGCAAGACTTCGGCCTCTTCGCTTCTTTGGCCATCGCAGCGACTACGCTGTTCAGCTTGGTCTATCTGCCGCAGCTTCTTGGCTCTGTCTGTTGCGACTCAGTCGCAACAAACGAAAAAGGGGCATTCTCCATCATCAACCGCATCAATGCCTGTCCCTTCGACCGCAAACCGTGGCTCATCGCCGCCGTAGTGGTTGCTGTAGTGATTTGCGTGGGTGCCTGGCTGTGGAAGGGAACGTTCTTCGATGCCGACATGCACAATCTCGGCTACGACGACCCGCGTGTGGAGCACTCCGAGCAGCTGTTGCGCTCAAAGACCTATACCGGTGACAAGGAGAAATACTTTGCCTCGCAAGGCAAGACCATGGAGGAGGCCATCCATAACTTCGGTCTGCTGCGGGAGAAACTCGACTCACTTGCAGAGGCAGGGCTGGTGAAGAGTTACACGCCCACCGACCGTATCTTCATCCCGCTTGACGTGCAGCAGTGCAACATCAATGCTTGGCATGCCTATTGGACAGACGAGCGCCTCGCCACTGTCCGTCGTCTCATCGCCGAGACGGCCCCCCAGAGCGGTCTGCGGGCCGATGCCTTCGAACCGTTCTTCGACCTTTGCACCGCCGACTACGAGCCCGACGCGCTCTACGAGGCCGGCATCATCCCCGAGGGCTACCAGACGACGCTCATGGAGCAGACCTACGGCGGCGACTACCTCTGCTTCACCTCCGTTCGCTGTGAGAACGACAGCGTACGCTCGTCTGACAGCGACTACCGCCGCATCTGTGATGCCGTGTGTAAAGAGCCGAACCTCATGGTGCTCGACACCTACTACTATACCACCGACACGCTGCTGAAGCTGAACACCGACTTCAACATCCTGCAGTGGCTCTCCATGGCCTTCGTATTCCTGGTGCTGCTCGTCAGTTTCCGTTTCAACATCAGTCACACGCTGCTCGGTTTTGCGCCCATCCTCATCAGCTGGCTCATGGTGCTCGGCATGATGGCCATCTTTGGCATGCGCTTCAACCTCATCAATATCATCATCTCCACCTTTATCTTCGGCATCGGCGTGGACTACAGCATCTTCGTCATGCATGGGCTGATTGGTGTAGGGGCAGGCTCCGTGCCAGCCCGTAATGAGGATAAGAGACTGCTGACGGCCCACAAGAGTGCCATCTTCTTCAGCGTCGTGGTGCTGGTGGTTACTGTAGGCTCCATGCTTCTGGCTGTCCATCCGGCCATCCGTTCCGTAGGTTTCGCCACCATCGTAGGACTGCTCTCAGCCGTCATCCTCTGCTACGTCCTGCAACCCGCAGCCTTCCGCTGGTTCAACCGCAATTCGTAATTCCTAATTCGTAATTCCTAATTCCTAATTCGTAATTCGTTAGTCCCTCTTTCACTCCCCAAACAATGAAATCCGACGTAATCATTATCGGCAGTGGCCTCGGCGGCCTTATCTGCGCTAAGCTATTAGCGGAGAAGGGACGACGTGTCACGGTGCTGGAGCGTCATAGCGTCCCAGGCGGCTGCCTCCAGAGCTACCGCCGCCACGGCATCAGCTTCGACACAGGACTTCACTACGTCGGCGGACTGGCCGAGGGTTTTCGGCTTCACGGCATCTTCGAGCGTCTTGGCCTCATGCGCCTCCCCTGGCAGCGTATGGACCCGCAAGGATTCGACCTTATCACCATCGGCGGTGAAACCTTCCCTTTCGTGGAGGGCTACAAAAACTTCGCCGATACCCTCGCCGACCGCTTCCCCCATGAACACGCCGCCCTGCACAAATACGTCGTCTTGATGGAGCGCGCCGACCGCCTCCCCCTTGGCGACCCCGAGGTGCAGACGCTCTGCTCCGTCAACGCCTACGACTACCTCCACAAACTCTTCCACGACGAGCTACTCATCAACGTCCTCGCCGGCAACGCCCTCAAGTACGAGCTGCGCCGCGAGTCCCTTCCGCTCTTCAACTTTCTCCATGCCACGTCGAGCTTCATTGGCGGTGGTGCCTGGCGACTGCAAGGCTGTGGCGACGACATCGTGCGTCTGCTTGTCAGCGACATCGAGTCCATGGGCGGACAGGTCATCACCAATGCCCAGGTGGACGAACTCATCGAGACCGACGGCATCATCACCGCCGCTCGCTGCACCAACGGCGAGACCTACAAGGCCGAGTCCTTTATCAGCGACATCCACCCCCAGCAGACCTTCGCCCTCGTGAAGGAGAGCACAAAGCTTTCTCGCCTCTTCCGTCGTCGCATCAACATGCTGGAGAACACCCACGGTATGTTCACCGTCTCGCTCGTGACCGACCGCATCCCCTATTTCAACCACAATAAGTACATCTACCGCAAGGCTAACGTCTGGGAAACTTGCCCCACCCCCGAGGGGACGTCTTGCCCTTTGGTAGACCGTGTGATGGTGAGCAGCATGGCTGGGAGCGCAGACGTCTCCGTCTGCAATCTAGGTTCATCCTCCCACGTCATTGACCTTCTTACTCCCGTTCCCCTCTCGCTCTTTGAGCCATGGGCCGACAGCCATGTTGGCCACCGCCCCGACGGCTATCATCAGCTAAAGGAGCAACTGGCAAATGAGTGTATCGCCTTGGCAGCAAGTGTGATGCCAGAGCTGCAATGCAAGGACGTATTATCGGCCAAGTACACCAGCACCCCCCTTACCTGGAGCGACTACACACTGACTCCCGACGGCTCTGCCTTCGGCCTCCGCAAGGACTGTCGTCAGCCCTTGCTCACCATCCTCTCGCCGCGCACCCCCATCCCCAATCTCCTGCTCACTGGCCAGAACCTCATGCTCCACGGCTTGGAGGGTGTCACCATGACCGCCTTACAGACCTGCCAGTCCATATTGCCATAAAGCGCTGACGTCCTCGTCTGCCACCAACCAATACCCATATCAATCCCCCGTAGCCTCTAAGTGGGCTACGGGGGATTGATGCTTTGACGTTGTGAATAATAAACGGAACAGGGGGCTTGCAATGTAAAACGGGACTGTTTTTCAGATGACTGAGTTGTTACTCTATTCATCCCATGGGTCAGGCCCTTGGAATCGTGCTGGGGAAGGGTTTCCACCAGATGGTTCGTCATCCCACAAACCTCTCGACAGGGCTTCGTCGGTATGACCACTTTCTGAGGCAGGCAACATGATGCAGTCCTCCATAATGTCGTTCATCATCTCAATGATGGGTGTGGTGTATTTCCTTTTCATAGCTCTTATCTGATGATGATGATTTGACCTTGGGCATTCTTCTTCCACATCTTCTTGAAGGGTGAAGCAACTGCTTCCGCATTGAGCCTACGTCCCTGAAGATCATACCATTTACTATTTGACCATTTACTATTTACGATTTCACTTATTGCGGTTGTAGTGGAGTCATCAATGATTATCCTTGCTCCACGTGAGTCAGCGGGGAAGTCTTCAATGTATGCGCGGTTGGCGGGAATCTTTGTGCCTGTAAAGAGCCAGAAGCCAATCTCGCCTGTCTCTTTCGAGTGGCCGAGGGTGAGCACGCTGTTGGCGTCGACGGTCGTGGCCTCGGTGGTTCCCTTGAGGATTGAGGAGTGAGAAGTGAAGAGCAACGAGTTCTGTTCTATGGTCTCGGTGTCAATGACAGCCGAGAGCCATTCACAGGTGGTCCCACCCTCAACTTGCAGCAACACAGGGGTGTCTTTTGGCAGCACACTGGCATTGACCTCCTCCATCACCAGCTCTCCGTTTTCGATGCCCGTGGCGTCCCAAAAGGTGACACCGTCGGGTACACGTGCGTCGAAGGGCAGGCAGGTGGTGGCATAGCCCTCTGTGGAGAAGGTTGTGGTGACAGGGGCGGGCAGGTCAATGATGTAGAAATTGCCCACTTCGCCTACCTCATCATTGTTCTTGTATTTGAGACCCTGGTCTACCTCAATGATGCGGCCTTCCCCAGATCCACCAAGCATCTCAGATGGGACATACACCTTGAAGTGCAACGCATCGCCTCTTGTGCTGCTGCTTCCCCACACGTCAATGATGAACATGCCAGTGTAATCTCCCAAGTCGAAGGGCGTGTCCTTGCCACGCAGCTCGTCGTCATGGTAGACGGCCACCACCGCTCCGTCGCCAAGTATCTCGCCGTTCATCTTCACTTGAGCGTAGATGGTCATGTTGTCGGGATACTTGTACTTGTCCACCTCACCAAACGGGTCAGCGGTCTGGGCCATGAGCGGTGCTGGCATGAAGCCAGCACCGATGGTCAGGAGGAGGGCGAGGGTCAGAAATGTTCTTTTATTCTTCATTTTAATTATTCTTTAGGAGTGGTCGCTACGCTACGCGCAGCGACCATCTCGTTTCCAGTTACTTAACCTGCTTCTGTCCGTTCACAATGTAGACACCCTTGCGGATTTTACCATTTGACAATTGACTATTCGACAATTTGCGGCCCTGCAGGTCGTATACATCACCGCTATTGTTTATTGTTTCACGGATATTGTCTGCAATGCCTGTGGCGTTGTCAAGGTTGATGATGAACGGAGCCTTCGGTGTACCGATGACAGCGTCGGTCTCGTAGGTGATTTGAGCGTTGAGCGTTGAGAGTTGAGAGTTACCGTCGCTGACACGGAAGGTCAGCTCGCAGTTTTCATCGCCAGGGATGGTGATGTAGACCAAACCGCGCTCGTCGGTGACGGCGGCCTCGCGACATTCCTCTCCGGCGAAGACTCCCAGCTCGAGACCGCTGACAGGCTGACCGTCAGCCACAACCTGTGCGATGAGCACCATGTTGGCTGGGTAGTTGCTGTAGTCAACAGGGGTAAACGTTGAGGTTTGAGCGTTGAGCGTTGAGAGTTGAGAATCAGGCATTGCCCTTCTGGCACCTGCTACGCTCGTTGTCGACGGATAGCTAAATGTGCGGTCATTGCTAACCTCGCTCTGAATCTTGTATCCTAGTCCAGGCACTAATGTGCTGAGCGAGCCTATCCATTCTGAATCGTCGAAGTAAGCCACTCCGCGCTGTCCCTTGATGATATCGCCATCCTGTGGACCTAGGCCACTCAAGGCTTCCGTCAGGCTGGCGGTTTTCATACCGTTGTAGCCTAACCAGTTCCAGCCGTACTTTACAGTGATGGGCACGTCAGCGGGCTTCACGCGGTGGCCTGTGACGGTCAGTGTCAAAGGTTCGCTAGTCTTGACGACATACATCTCTTGGTTGTTCATACCCAAATTCGTAGGTTTAGCTACCCATTGGCCGTTCGAGTAGGTGATAGTACCGTTGCTCTGGCTTTTCACTGTGAGCACTTTGCCGTTCGCCTTCTCGAATACCACTGGCACAGTGAAGGTCTCTGGAGTGACGCCCAGCGACATCCAGTTCCAACCATTCTCCAGGTCGATGCTCTGCTCAATCATATCCGTTGCAGAGATGCTGACCGGTGTCTTGTAGCGTCCCAAGAAGCTATTGGCCTCCCATTCCACTGGCTCACTCGTCGTTACCACAGGATAGATGATACCAGTGGAGGCATCGTAGACCTTGAACTCCACTTCTGATTCATCATTATTACCATTGTTATAGATGTCCATCGTGACGAAGTAGCTGTCATACTTCTTTATGTACTTAGGATGAGCCACTCCGCGACACTCGTCATTGATGAATGCTCCCACCAAGTCATCCTCGTCCTCGCTGGGTACTCCGAGTATGTCGAGTGCGCCGATGAGGTTCATCGATTCCTCGTAGTCGCCAACGTTTACTGACCACAGTGGCTCGTCGCCCGTCACCTTCACGTTGATGGTGAGCGGTGTCTCAATGCCGTCGTTACCCTTCAGGTAGATGGTCTCCTCGTACTTGCCGATGGGCGTAGAGGGGCTGACGGTGAAGGTCACAGTGCTCTCGCTCTTCGGATTCGTCGTGCCATACTCAGCACTTGCTGTCAGCCATGCGGGCATTCCGTCGAGCGTCCACATCTGCTGCTTGCCGCCCTTGTTCACGATGGTGGCGGTGACGCTGCTGCCGGTCTCCACGTGCTGAGTCACGCTGAGGGCATCATCGGCCCATACCAGCTCGTTGCGGTTGACGAAGGCACTCCAAGTGGTGGGATCGGAATAGTTGCCGTTCACATCGCGCACACGCTTCACGGTGAAGTTAAGCGTACAGCCCTCGATGGTGGCGGGATCCTCGTCGATGTCGATTACCACCTTCTCGTCAGAGGCTACGTAGTTGAAGCTGACGTTAGTCTCGATAGGCTTTGCGCGCAGGGCGGGAGCGTTGTCCACGTAGTTGAGCTCGAGCTGGCTGCTGGGGTTAGGCATGGCCGAGTTGGCTGCGGGCAGGGCATAGCGTTCGGCTTTGTGTCCGCTGTCAGTGAGGTCATCGCTGATGCCGATAGTCCCAATCTGGTTGGTGTTGAGGTCGAGGCGCTGGGTCTCGAAGGGATAGTAGGCCATGAGTCCGGGCTCGCTGCCGGTGAAGCGCACCTTGCGGTTCTTCGTCAGCATGTCGCCGTTCATCGTGGCGCCCCACAGGCGGATCTCGTCAATCTGTCCCGTGAACGCATGGTCGAAGGTGTAAGAAATAGGAACGGCGTTTCCATCCTCGTAGTTCGAGATGCGGCGTGCGCCGACAATCATCCTGTCGGTTGCTATGCTGCCCACGTTCATGGCGTTCGTCGTCAGGCAGCGTTTTCCGTCTACGTAGACGGAGGCGGCACCCTGGCGCAGCACGTTCAGTGCGATGTGGTGCCAGGCGTTGTTGGTCAGTTTCGAATTACTAACTACGAATTCCGAATTGGGTTGCACCGTCGTGCTCGAGGCATCCTTACCCTTGAGCTGCAGGTTGCCCTCGGCGTTGACCGAAAGGGCGATGTCGCCCATCTGCACCAGCTGGGCCTCGCCTGTCTGCTGGCCGCCGCACATCCAGAACTCTACGGTGTAGTCATCGTAGGCGGTGGTGGGCAGTTCGCCGGCATTGATGGCCACGAAGCTCTGACCGTCGAGGCTGATAGCCTTGTTCTTATTATTGATGTACCAAGTCTCGTCGGCCATGGTCATGTTGCGGCTGCGGGCGTAGTCGCGTATAGAGGTGCCTTCGCCCTCGTCCATCTTCCAATATCCGATAAGGTGGCGTGTCGACGGGTTCTTCCTCACAGAACGGTTCAACAGGGCGGTGGTCATGTCGTGTGCCTCGTCCCAAAGCAGCAGCTCGTGGATAGCAGCTGCCGAACCGCCACCCACGCTCAGCGGGCCGTTGCCTGCGTAGGTGGCCACGGGCATCTCGTTGAAGAGCGGTGTCTCGGTGGCATCCTGTGCCACGGTGGCCGAGAGCTTGCCGTCCGCCGTCAGGCTCAGGGTGAGGAACGACCACTTGCCCGTAGGTACTGTATTAGCAGAGGTGTAAGTGTTGGATCCTATCTTCACAACGAGTTTATTGTCAGCATTGGTGCCCACGGTCAGCTTATTGTCGCTCTTTCCGTGAATCAGCAGTGTGCCGGCGCTGGTGATATTCACCCAAGCGTCGATGCTGAAGTCCTTGTTGGCGAGGTTGATGCTGGCCTCGGTCTCGGCGCTGCAACTCTCGGAGTCGTTGCCCACTAAGCTCAGTGCGGTCTCATGTTCCACCTCCGAGCCATTGAGCACGCCGGTGATGACGAAGTTCATTTCCTTGTTCAGTTCGCCCTTCAGGAATGCCTCGTTGAAGGTGATGCTCAGCTCGTCGCCGATGTCGAGCACACCGTCGGTAGGCTCAGGCTGTCCCATGGGTCGCGGCTTCTGCATGTCTTTCACCAGTGCCAGCTCGTCGCTGTAGCGATAGACCTCTTTGCCGCCGTGGGTGCTGGCAGAGACGCAACGGAACCAGTAGTCGCCGTCGCTGAAGTTCGCCATGTCCTTCGTGAAGCTGACGGTAGCACCCTTGGCGGGCAGTTTCTCGTTAGTGTTGGGTTTAAAGTCGTCATCGTTGAGCACATACTCCTTCAACTGCGTCCAGTCCTTATCGCCCTGCTTTTTGTACTGCAGGCGGAAAGCCTTCAGGTTATTGTAGTTGCGGTCGAAGTCCTTGATGGTAAGTTCGAGGTCGGTGCCCGTCTCGGTGTTCATTGTCGAGTTGGACAGCGCCAGCGTCACCGGCGATGATGACGGCGTGAAGTGTGCGGTGATCTTCACCGTGTCGGCGATGACATCCCATGTGCTGGTCGGGTCGAACTGGCACTGCGAGGCGAGAACGAGCCCTATGTCCTCGTAGTCGAGGATGCTGGTGTTGGTCTGCACGAGCTGCAGGGCCTTGGTGACGGTGGTGCCTGCCGGAATCTTGATGATGCGGCTGTCGGTGATGGGCATGCCGTCAATCATCAGGTTGGCACCGTCGGGGTTCGTCTCGTCGTCGACGAGCAGGCGGTAGTACACGTCCTCGTCAATCTCCGACTGGTTGGTGAGGCGCAACGTGTAGTTGGCCGGCGAGCCGCAAGGAATGTCGGTCAGTTCGTTGACGTCGACATAGATCTTCGGCTTCTCAATCTGCATGGTGGCCTCCATGAGGATATGTTTGCCCGGTTCGTAGAACTTCGTCACTTCCTTACCCTCATACGGGCAGCAGGTCTGTCCGGCACGGGTATGGAAGATGGGGCCGAAGTTGCCATACTTGAGCACGTCGACCGACAGAGCGTCGTCGTCGCCATCCTCTGCCAGGGTGTAGCTGAAAGTGGTGGTTTCCACACGTGTGCTGTCTGAGGTGTGATGTTCACCGCCAATGGTCTCGTCAGTCAAGTGAACTTGGAATCCGAAGCTGCTGATGGCAAGCCCCCAGGTGTCGTCGATGAAGAGCCCGCCCTTGATGGACCAGTCGCGTGTCGTCGTAGTGTCGTTTTCCAAGCTCACCTCGTAGTTGTACGTGGTGCCGCTGTCGAACGAGAGGTTGTCGCCGACAAGGTACTTGCTGCGTTCGGCGTAGGACAGCACCTTTTCACGTTCGTTGTCAGCCATGCGATCCTTCCATGTCTTTATCTGTTGGCTCACCCAGAGGACAGAGTCAGAGTAGGTCCCTGGCAGGGCAGGCTTGAACCAGCTGTAGGTGTTCTCCTCGCCAAAATGCTCGTCGTCGGAACTCAGGGTGGTGAGGTACACCGAATAGTTGTTGTTGTTCACATAATTGTTGATTTCTTCCTGCGTTGCGGGCTTCAGGAACTTCTTGAGCATCAGCTTATAGTTGGGTATCAGCACGTTCTCAATGTAGTTCTGGGTGTACATGAACATCGTACCGAACTCTATGCCCGTCTGTATGATGTCTTCCAATGATATGTCGGCCTTGTCAGTGCCCGGAACACGCCTGAAGTCCACGCTACGCACCTTTCCTACGAGGATGTTTGTAGAGTTGCCGATATACACATCTCCCTGTGCTCCTACATATTCAGGTGCTGCTGAGGTGCTGATGGTCTTGGTGACGCTTGTTGTCTGTGTAATGGATTCTGAGCTCTCGTTCTGATATTCTTGCTTCACGCCGACTTCGAGGTCGTTGACCTCTTCGATAGACTCTATCGTCGTTATAAGGCCTGCTCCGATACCCAAGGTTTTCTTGAAACCGAACCTGTGCTTGAAGCTTGCAGAGTTGTTCTGGTTGAACGTAGAGCCTGTGAGCGTGGTCGTGGTCGTTGAAGCGCCGGTCTTCCATTCTGTAAACGAGTTGGTGCCTGGGGGGTCGCGCAGCACCATGCTCACCTTGTCGGGGCCGCAGGTTACGAAGTTGTTGCCAGTAGGCAGGCAGCCCAGAATGATGCCTTTCAGGCTGCTTTGGCCGTTTTGCTTCCATTGTACTGGAACGCCTTCGACCTCGTAGGTCATGGAGATGGTACGTGAGTAAGGATCAGAGATGTTGGGCAGTCCGGCCGTCCATTTATATGTGGCCTTGCCCGCGTCGTTGAGTTCCAGCTGGTTTTCTTTCAGGTCTTCAGTAGCGCCGTTGTCTATGCGGACAGCCTGACTTGCCGACAGGGCGTTGGCGATGGTTACGACCGATCCTACCAGAGGCACGCGGTCCACCTTGCTGTTGTCGGCATTGGTGTATTCTTCGTAGCCTTCCAGCTCGAAGGTGTAGGAGTCGCCTTCGATGAAGACTGGAGAATCATAGTAGTTGTATTCCACATTCTGGCCGTTCACAGTATAGATATCATCGACCAACACTTCGCCTAGTTCGTCGGTAAACTTGTAGCTCTGTATACCGAAGGAGCCGTCGGTGCGGCCTTTCTGTGCCACATTGAACTGTGCTTCAGAATGGTAGGTCTGATTCAGCATGGTGTGGTAATCGTAGGTCTTATAGCTCTTGCCATCGTCGCTGTAGAGGGTATCGGTGTAAGTGACGGTGGGGTCGGTGAGGTTGATAGTCATCGGGTTGCCCACGCTGAGCGTCGGCGAGCTGTTCAGCACCGTCATGCTCTCAATCTTGTACTCCAATGGCGGCACCATGGCCGAGAACTCGCCCGTGAGAGGGTCTGTCTGGATGATAATCTTCTTGTCGTTATTGCCGGAATCGCGCCACGAATTGCTGTTGATGGCAGGCGTGGCCGAGGCAACGGGCAACTCATCAGGATTTGGATCGATGCTGAAGGCCGTGCCCGCAGCATTCAACGACTTAACGACGTTCAGCTCATAATCGGCAGTGGGTGTGAGCACCAGCTGCACCGTGCCGATGTTGTTTGTACTCAGGCCGAAACCGACCTGTTTGTCGCCTTGGATGTCGCCTCCAACCACGCGGCCGGTGAGGTTGACCAGCGTCACGTCCTGGAAGTCCAAGAGCTTCTCTTCATGGATGAACGTGTAGCAGGTGTCGGTGCCGAGCGGGTCGGGCGGGAAGCGTCCCTCGTTGGCAAACACGTGGCCGTTCTTGGCCACCGTGATAAAGTGGTCGCCGATGGGCACACTGATCTTGTAATTGCCTTCCGAATCGGTCTCGATAAGCTCACCGTTGTGGGTGCAGGCCGAGCCGTCGACGTAGAAGTTCACGCCCTCGACAGGATAGTTGGTGCCGGCATAGAAAATCTTGCCACTGACGGGGAACGACGAGACGTCGTCGAAGTCGGTGCTGTTGTGAACCAGCGAGTTGCTGCTCACGAAGCGCAGGTGCTGTGTGGGGTTGAAGCTGTGGATTCCCAGCTTCGGGATGATGGCGTAGGTGGTGCCCTCACCACTGAAGGGCACGCCCTGGATGATGTAGTTGCCGTCCTTGTCGGTCTTCGCCTTCAGCTTCAATTGAGCCGGAGTGAGTGTTTCCGATTTGGTGTTTTGCGGACCAATCTTGCCATGATGCTGGTTGTAGACGGTGCCGTCGCGCGAATAGTCGAAGAACTGATTGCTCAGACCCTCGTCGAAGGTCCAGTAGGTCTCCAGGTTCTTCTCGTTGCCCACCAGCAGGTGATCCCAGTTCTCCTTGATCTCATCCTCAGTGAGGCACTTCGTCCAGAGGCGGAACTCGTCGACATAGCCCTTGAAGTAACCCAACGTGAACTGTGTGGCATTGCTCAAGTCCATGTTATGAATGGTCTGTGTCTCCTTCTTCACCACGGGGTTGCCCACCGAGTCGGGTTCCACCAAGTAGAAGGTCACCTGCTTGCCTTTTCTGGTCATCGTTACGTGGTTGTACTCGCCCTGCTTTAGTTTAAGGGTGTTGAAATTATATTGTGGCGAAGTGCCGCAACAGTATAGCAACTCTCCGTTACCGCCTATGCCAATGGCACCCCGGTTGTCACCCTTCAAGCGTGCTATCCACTGGTTGGAGAACTCCTCGGGATAAATCCACATCTGCATGGAGTAGTCACCGTTCTGGAACTTGTTCTTCGCATAATTGGCATCGGGGTATTGCCAGGTGACGAAGCCGCTAATATCGGTGAAGCGGATGGCATGATACTGTGCCTCGTTATTGTCCGTCTGACCTGTACGCTTGGCTTCCACATCGGCACCGGCCACAGCCATGCCCGTGGAGCCGTAGGTGATGCGGCCGCTGATGGTGCCCGTGGTCTGCGCGAAGCCAATGTCGGTGATGTCGCTCTTTATCTCACTGCCGTTGTCGCACTTGTCGATCACCGACACCCGGTAATCGTAGTACACGCCTGGCAGCGGGGTGTCGTCAGTGAAGCTCAGATACTCTTCAGTGCTCGCAAAGCTCGTCAGGTTCACCCAGTCTTCGCTTTCCTTCTCAGCACGGCGGCGGTCAACGACGTATTTCTTAGCCAGCGTGGAGCCTTGCAGGTCAACATGCCACGCCAGTTTCACATAGCCGGGATAGGCACCCTTCGTCGAAGTAAGTGAATAGAAGTGGGTGCCGCTACCGATAGCACGGCTGTCGAGCCTCACCTCGCTGAACTTCTTGTCGCCGATGTAGCTCTCCACACGATAGTTGTGGGGCACACAGGCGTGCAACGGCTCCTCGGTATAGGGGATGCCGTTACTCACGAAACTCTGGCGGTCGCTGTGCTTGTCGGTAGCGCGGTGCTCCCAACGGTAACTAGTTTGACCGTCAGAAGGCACGATGGTGTAGGCCAGTTCGTTGTCAATGAAAATCTTGAACTTATGACCCCAGTCTTTGGGGTAACTGTCCGAATTCCATGTGAAAATCAAACGGTCGTTGGAAGTGCGGCTGTCAACATTCATATTATTAATAGGCATCGTACGATTTGGGGTGACAGAATAATCATTCGATTTCAGATCACTCACCTTCGTGTCTTCGTTCCAGTTTTTCCATACATAATATATCGTGTATGTATGTTTGGTCTCGTTTTCAAAACCAGTGTCGACGAACGAACGCACATTCTGGCTCACAGCCCCGATTTTATTGCCGTCGCGGTAGATGACCCACTTCGTACCCCAGTCGCCAGTCTCGAAATTGCGGTTGCTGACATTCCATTTCAGCGTTATCGTGCGCGGGGACTGTTGGAATGAAGCCTCAGTGATATTTGCCACCGGCATAGCTGAGAACGTATTCGAGCCTGCTTTGGTGGAGTACTTCTTCTGGCCATTGTTGGCATCCTTGTCGTTATAATGTGTAAATTCATGATAAGGCTCGATGGTGAACGTCGAGGTCATCTTCATACCTATATTATATAGATTGAAGGTATAACTGCCGGCGGCATAGTTGCCGGGAGACCTATAGCCAATCGTTCCGTTTTCACTATTGTTGATGCTCGTAAAGATATGTGTGTCGCCGTCGGTATTGCAGGCGCCTCCAAACTTATAGGGCACGGTCACTGTGCCGTCGGGAGAAATGTTGATGTTGCCGTTCCAGGATATACTGCGCACACTAAAAGCATACGAAGAGGTGCAACTCCAAGTTTTGGATTTCGAGTTCTGGTTGTCTCCGTCATAGTCGCACCACTTGCCTTCGCATTTGATTTTAATGTTACAGTTGCGATATTGCAATGGCAGGTCCCATTGTACTTGGACTGCTTCACGGTATTTAGAATACCACCATGGATTTCCCTCACTACGTGAAGCTTTATACAAACTGCCAGTGAGAGTCAGACCGCCAGACCTGCTGGTCTTTATCCTTCCGATTTCTTGATAACTGTTTCCGTTATCTTTGCTGGCCTTAACAATCAGTCCGTCGCTCGTACACCAGCCTTCTTCCGTGCCGTAGTCATCCCAAAAAATCACCTTGAATCGAATGCTCGTATTATTGAGCAATTCGAAATCCCATCCCGTATACCAGTCTTCGTGGTCCTGACGGGAATCAGCAGCCGTAGCCGGCAGAGGAAGCATGAACAACACGGCAAGTAACGTCATGGCAAACGTCCATGGCAACTTGCATCGTTGAGAGACCAACAGCGGCATCTGCCACCATCGCTCCAATAGCTTTGTACTCTTTTCCATAATCTTAAAGGTTTAAATGATTGGGCTTAAAAAGAATAAAATGATTGGACTAACTAGAATAATGATTAAAATAATTTATGATTGAAAATGTTTTAAGCGGTCTTAGGTTTTACGTTGCAAATATACACCATTTTTTCTGTTCCCACAATAGTTCGGGCGAATTAACGTACTATTTAAGACGAATTAACGTTCTCCGCTCTATCAGGCAGATGGTGTTCCAGATACCGACGCTGATTGTACGTTCTTCAATGTTTTCATAGGCAATTTTGTTTATTGATGTTGCAAGGGTTGAATGTTTAAGGTTTTGGTTGATTAATTTAAGGTTAAGGTTTGATTCACGATGCAAAAATATGAAAAATAATCGAAAGGGGGTGTGAAAAATACCACAATGGTGTGCAATTTATATAAATAAGGTGTGTAATTTGTGCAAATTTCCACACTTTTGAGGGGGATTAATGAAAGAGGAGTGAAGGGGGAGTGAAAAGGGGGAGTGAAAAGAAGAGTGAAAGGGACATTACCAATGTAACGTCCCTTTCACTCCCACGGGCGAAGTGGGTTCACTTCGCTTTCACTGCACTTTCATTCCTTCTATCTCATCAGCTTCTGCACTTGTGCGCGACCGTTGTCGTAGGTGACCTGCTGGTAGTAGACACCGGCGGGTAGTGCCTTCAGGTCGGCCTTCGTCAGGAGGCGCGTCGGGTGGTCGATGCTGCGCACGAGGCGTCCGGTAGAGTCGAAGAGCTGAATGCTCTTGATGCTCATGCCACTGACGGCGCTATCGATGCCGGTAGCCTCACGGAGCTGGAGGACGACGGGCTGTGTCGTTGTTCCTCTCATGGCATTGGCGACGAAGGTCTCGTTGTTGGCAACCATGAAATCGCCTTCGGCTGTGGTGACTACGAATGTGAGGATGTCGTGGTCGCCGTCCTGTCCGCCGATGGTGAGGAAGTGGCGATTGTTGGCGACTGCCTCGGCAGAGAATGCGCGCAGCTCACGGTTTGCATAGACGCTCACCTGTGCGTCCTCCACAATCTCGTCGTCCTGCATCACCACTGCAATCATGGTCATGTTGTCCTTGAAGTGATGACCATTGACCATTGACGATTGATCATTGACCATTGACCATTGCGGAGCGTTCTTGCGGCCGCTGACAGCGGGCTTCGGGTAGCGGAACGTCTTTTCAGACGATGCTTCAGAGCCGTAGAGGTAGCCTTCGCCGGGCACCATAGCGGTGAGTGTGCCTACCCAGTCACCATCGGTGTAGATGGAGAATGTGCTCTGGTTCTTCACGATGTCGCCCTCCTGTGGGTTAGCACTGGCGAAGGCGGCGCTGATTGAGTTGGTGCCCTGTGCGGGATAGCCTATCCACGTCCAGCCTTTCTTGAGTGTGATGTCGATGGCGGTCGGGTCGGTAGGCTCGCCGACGATGGTCTCGACGTAAGGCTCAGTGGCGTTCAGCTTGTACATCATGGCGGGGTTGTCGAGTGCCATCTCATTAAGCCAGTTGACAACAGAGGTGGTACCGTCGGTGATGGCTGCGATAGCATCCTTGGCATCCTTGAAGAGAAGGGACGCATCGGTTTCCTTGGGTGTGGCATGGAGTGAGAACCACTTCCAGCCCTTGCTGTCCATGGAGAGGTCTTGCTCAATCTCGTTGAGGGGTGTGAATGTCACGGCATTTGTGAAGGAGCCTATGGCCTTGTCAACGCCGAAGGTGTATGCGGCATGGTTGCTCACCTGTACGGACGGGTAGATGGTGCCTGTGGAGGCGTCGTATGCCTTGTAGGAGAGTTGAGCCTCCTCTTTGCCGTAGATGCTCATCGTCACGATGTAGCTGTCGTAGCGGCTGAAGTACTTCGGGCTGGCCACTCCGACGCACTCCTGTCCGCGGAAGGCGGCCACCATGTCCTTCGTGTCGCTGCTCTGCACGCCGTCGATGTTGAGCACACCGACGATGGTCATGGTGCTCTCGCCTGGTATGGCGGTCCACAGCGGGGCGGAGCCTTCTGAGGTGACGGTGATGTTCAGCGGAGCGGCAATGTTCTGTGAGCCGGTCATATAGACGGTTGTCTCGTAGGTGCCGATAGGCAGGGCGTCAGCTACTGTGAACGTCAGTTTTGCCGTCGATAACGGCGACAATGTGCCGGCTTCGGTGTTGGCGCTCAGCCAGGTAGGCATACCGCTGAGGCTCCACGACTCGCTCTGGGAGCCACGGTTTTCAATGGAAGCAGTGAACTGTATGCTCTCTGCCCCTGTCTTGGTAATGGCGAGGTCGTTGTCAAGCCAGCGCAGGTTGTTCTGCTGCACATAGACACCCCAGGTGATGGGCTGTGCGGGGTTACCGTTGATGTCCTTCACGTTCTTGGCGGTGATGTAGATGTTGCAACCCTCCATCTTGTAAGGCTGTTCCTCCAGGTTCACCTTGATCTGGCGCTCACTGGCCACGAATGAGAACTGCACGTTCTCCATCTCCTTAGCCTGCTTCAGCGCAGCGGTGTTGTCCTTGCTGGTGGTTCCCGTTGCAGTCGCGGCAGCTTCGGTGAAGAAGGCCAGCTCCTCGGCGGGCAGACTGCTGGCAGCGCTATTGGTCAGCGAGGCGGCGGTCACCACCTGGTTGTAGGTATCGAGAGCGGTGGACTCCATCGGGTAGTAAGCCACGAGACCTGTCTCGTCGGCCTTCACGCGATTATACATATTATCCTTGATGACATCGGCCGTGCGGCGTGCTTTCCAGATGCGCACCTCGTCGATGGCACCCTTCAGCATCTGGTCGTAGGTGTAGAGGCTCTGACCATCCACGCTTGTGCGGTGGCTGCCCAACATCAGCTTCTCGCCGTAGAGGGCGGGCATGGCCGATGCAGAGAACTGCTTGCGCTGCTGTCCGTCCACATATACGATACCGCTTCCGTTGGTGCTCTTCAGCACGTTGACAGCCACGTGGTGCCACTGTCCGTCGCGCAGGTCTTGGTTGAGTACCTCTGTGGCGTTTTGACCATTGACCATTGACGATTGACGATTGACCATTGTAGAGCCTCCGAGTGCGAGTTCCATCTTGCCCTGTGCGTTCAGGCGCAGGTCCATCACCTGTGTGCTCAGGATGGAGGCCACGCCGTTCTGCTGTTTGTCGGCCTTGAACCAAGCCTCCACGAGGTAGTCCTCCGAGGCGGTGGTGTTCAGTGCGCCGATGCTGGCAGCTGCGGCCTTCGTGCCGTCGAGTGTCAGTGCGTAGTTGTCGCCATAAATCCACCAAGCGTTCTGGGTAGGCAGTGTCAGGTTACGGCTGCGGGCCTTGTCGGTGGCCACGTCGCCATGGCCCTCGTTCAGTTGCCAGTAGCCCATGAGTCCGCTGGTGAACTGGCTCTTCGTGGTGTACATGTCGGCCTGTGCCTCAGCCATTGAGCGGGCATTGTTCCAGATGGCCAGTTCCTGCATCTTACCATTGAAGTTCTCGCCACCCACGCTGACGGGGCCGTTGCCCTCGTAGGCAGGCATATCGGCATTGGCCAGCAGCGAGACGGTAGAAGCATCCTGTGCATAGCCAGCGCTGACTGTGCTGGTCTCAGCGTTGTATGCCACATTCAGATAGAGCCACTTGTCGGCAGGCAGTGCTTCCTTGGAAACAACCTTTGTTCCACCCGTGCTGACGGCCAGCTTGCCTTCCTCGATGCTAACGGTGAAGTTCTGGTCCTTGGTGCCGTGCTGCAGCAGGCGTCCGTCGGAAGAGTAGTTCAGCCACATACTTGTTGAGAACGACTTGCCGCTGAGGTCCATCGTGGCTTCCGTCTTGGCGGGTATGCTACCCGTCATGCTCAGTGCCACGTCGTGGGCTACGTAGCTCTCGTTGAGCACACCAAAGACATCGAAGTTGTTAGGCTTCGAGAGTATGCCGCCCTGTATGTCCTCGTTGAAGGTGATGGTCAGGTCGTCGCCGGCGCCCAGTATACCGCTGGCCGGTGTGGGCTGTGCGATGAGCTGCGGGCGTGTCATGTCACGGATGATGGTCACCTCTTCGCTTTCGTTGTTGACCTCAATGCCGCCCTGGTCGCACACCGTGATGGCGCGGAACACGTAGGTCTGGTCGCTGAAGTCGGTTTGGCGCAGATCGATGACGTAGTTCAGCTTGCTTGTTCCCTCAAGTGCAGGCAGCAGTATCAGGTTCTTGTCGGCAGCTACGCTGGCCTCGTCCTTGCTGTACTCCTGTATGGTCTTGAAGTTGGCCTCGTTGGCACCCTTGTACTGCAGGCGTATGCCCTTGAGCGACTGCATGGAGTAGTTGTAGCCGCTGATGCTGAGCGTCACAGGTGTCTCCGTGTCGGTGTTGACGAGCGTGTGAGTGGAAGCCAGCTGCACGTCGGAGCAGGTGGGCTGGAAATAGACCGAGATGGTTGTCGTGTCGGCAATCTCTGGGAACACGCCCGTATTGTCGGGCTGGCACTGCGATGAGATGCGCAGCTTGATGTCCTCATAGTTGAGCACGTCGGGGTTGGTCTGCTCCACTGTGAAGGTCTTGACCATTGTCTCTCCGGCAGGCACGAGGATGGTGCGTCCGGTGTTGATGGCCACGCCGTCCATTGAGATTTTCAGACCGTCGGGGTTGGAAGTCTGCACGACGCCGATGTCAAACCATCCGTCCTCGCTTGTGTCTGAATTGTTGCGGATATACACCTGGAAGGTTCCTTTGCCGCCAGCGGGGATACCCGTCAGCAGTTGTGTGGCGGCCTCAATCTCGGGCTTCTCTATCTGCACGGTCTTCTCGGAAATGACAAATCCCGGCTCATAGTACTTCGTCACCACTTCGTCCTCGTAGGGGCAGGAGGTAGCTCCGCCTCGTGTATAGAAGATGGGTCCGAAGTTGTCGGGTGCATTGTACACATCGACCGACAGGTAGTCGTCGTCGCCGCTCTCAGCAATGGTGAAGCTGAAGCCGGTGGTCTTCTCGTCGGTGTTCACGTAGGTGGTCGAAGCGGAGTAGTTGCTGCTCATTTCGATTTTCATCTCAAAGCCGTTGCCGTCCTGGTCCATCTTGGCTGCATCGGAGACGATGGCCTGCACCTCCTCGGTGTTCTCAAACGAGTGGGCGTCAACATCGGTCACCTCGGTGGTGCGGGTGAAGGAGCCGCCAGCATCGATGGTGTAGTTGTCGATGAGATACTCGTCGCGGTTCTGGATGGCGAGCACCTTGGCCTCCTCATTTTTGGCCAGCTGCTTTCTCCATCCCTTCATTTGCTCATTGTAGAACTGCACCATGTCCTGATAGATCTCGCCTGAGGTCTTCCAGTCTTCTGGCAGAATCATCCAGTATGACGGGCCACGGAAGACGCCGTCCGGGTCGGCACCACTGGACATCTCCTTGGCTTCAGCGCCCCATACGATCTTGTCGTAGTTGTTCGTGCCATATTTCTCGTCGTCTGGGCTGTAGGTGGTCACGTAGATGGCCTTCTCGCCCTTGGCAGGATGGGCCACCTTGGTCATGTCGGGCACTGTGACGAGCAGAGAGTTGCGCAGGTTCTCGAAATCAGGTATGAGCCTGTTCTCGATATAGTTCTGCGAGTGGGTGAAGGTGGTTCCGAACTCTTCGCCCGTGCTGTAACCGTCCTCCATCACCAGTTCATACTGGCCTGTCTGCTCATTCTTCTTTACCTTGACGATGTGGCAGGCACCGAAGATGGTGTTCTTCGACACACCGATGAACAGGTCGCCGGGAGCGCCGACGAAGTCTGGCTCGGTGCTGGTCGAGATGTCTTCGTTGAGCACGGTGGTGTGTGCCCATGAGTTGTTGGTTCCCACGGTAGCGGTGGTTTCGAAGCTGCCGCCCGTCTGTCCACTGACTGTGCTCTCAGTGATGACGGCCACGCCTACTCCGTTGGCGGTCTTGATTTGTATGGCACCATTGGTGAAGTACTCCAGCTTTCCGCCAATCTTGGCCGAGACGCTGAGTGTGCCTTCGTCGGTATGGGTGATGCCCTTTGAGTAAGTGATGCTCGAGCCTGTGCCGGGAGGATCACGCAGAATCATGAGCACCTGGTCGGGTGCCTGTGTGGTGAAGTTATTGCCGGTAGAGATGGCGCCGAGCACGATGGCCTTGAAGGTGTTGTTGCCCTCCCAGGGTATCATTGTTCCGCTGTTCTCGAATGCGATGGAGATGCCTCTGGTGTAAGGCTCCTGAATGTTGGGCAGACCAGCGGTGAAGGTGTAGCTGAGGTAGCCCAGCGAGTCGAGTTCAAACTCTTTCTCGTTGCCCTCTACCACTGTGCCGTCCTCGAGGCTGATGCTGACGCCTGTGGCATACTGGTTTTCTATCTTCACCAGCTTGTTGGCCAGCGGCACGATGTCTTCCACAGCCGGGGTGACGTCGTAGTTCACGTAGCGCTCGTAGGCGTGCAGCAGGTAGTTGTACATACCCATCTCCTGATAGACGGGATGCCCGAAGGTGTAGTTCACCGTGTTGTTCTCTATGGTGTAGAATGGCACGCTGACCTCGTTGCCGTCCAGTCCCTTCACCTTCACGCTCTTTTCGCCGAATGAGCCGTCCTCGTTCTCTGTCAGTTCGATGATGCTCTTGCTCTTATACTTAATCTTCGCGCTGGCGACGTACTTGAACTCCTGTCCGTCGATAGAGTCGGTAGACACGCGCTGTGTGTTGGTGGCGTCGAGAGTGGGCAGGTTGCTGAAGGTGATGTCCTTGTTCTTGATGATCTGCACGCTCTCCACCGTGTATTTCAGTGGCAGCAGTTCTGCGGCCCACTCACCTGTTACGGAGTCGGTCTCGATGGTGATCTTGTTGGCACCTTTGGCCACGTATGCCTTGCTCTCCACTTTGTTTGTGGTTGGCTCGAAGTCGCGCTGCGAGGTGGTGTTGTTATTCCAGCTCACCGTGGTGCCGACTTTGGTCTCGGTGGCATTGATGAAGTGCTTCTCGCTGTTGGCGTAGGTCAGTGTGATCCTGGCCTTTCCGATGTTGGCCACACTGGCTCTCAGTCCGAGCGGCTTCTCATACTCTATGTCGCCACCGGTCACACGTCCGGCCACGGTGACGCGGGTGTTGTCATAGAAGGTGACGCCCTTTTCCTCCTTCTCAAACGTGTAGCGGTTGCCCACGCTGTCGGGGTCTTCGGGCCATCGGCCGTTGTTCACGAAGGTGTGGCCGCTCTTCTTCACCTGGATGAAGTGGTCGCCGATGGGTACATCCACCTTAAACTCACCGAGGCTGTTGGTCTTGATGGCCTCTCCGTCCTTGGCGGCGAGATTGCCGTCTACATAAATCAAGGCTTCCTCAACGGGGATGGTGGTGCCGTCGAAATATACGGTTCCGCTGACGGGGAACGACGACACGTCCTCGAAGTTCACACCGCTGTAGGAGAGTGAGTTGAGGTTGAAGAAGCGTTTCTCGTTGGCGGGGTCGAACCTATGTACGCCGAGGGTGGGGGTGACGGTATAGCTGGTGCCTTCTCCCTGGAAGGGGATACCGCGCAGCATATAGTTACCGTCCTTGTCGGTATAGGTCATGAGGCTGAGCTGCTCGTCGCTGGGCACAACGTTGGCCTCACTTTTGGCGGCGACGTTGGTCGTTGCGTGGTGGCCGTTGCTCACGCCGTTCTGCTTACTGAAGTCGTAAGCGATGGTCTGGTTGGCCAGTCCCTCGTCGAGGGGCCAATACACCTGGAGACCCTCTTCTGAGCCGTTCAGCGTGTGGTTGTAGTTCTTCTCTAACTCGTCTTTGCTAAGAGCGCGGTTGAAGACGCGGAAATCGTCGATATAGCCATTATAGCAGATGGGGGCCTTGCGTGCGGCCCAGTTGCCGATGCCGAACACTCCGCCGGCGGCAGCGACCTGTCCATCGTTTATGGAGTAGGTAGCAGTGGAGACAGTGATGGAATCCTTACCGTTTTGGCTATATACGGAGACTTTATGAGTATTCTTTTGGTAGGTGAGGGCAACGTTAGTCCATTTGTCGTAGGGCACAAAGACAGTGTCGCTGAGTGTTATGCCTTTGTTGTTGAGTCCGACAAGCATCATCAATCTGGTGTCGTCCACTTTCTGCAAGTCAATGAAAATGGCCTTTGGGACATCGAAGAATACAACAGCGTCTGTGATGGTTTCCATCTCCGATGAGGGATTGATCCACATCTGTACCGTGAAGTCGTTGCCGAAAATATTCACCAGGTCATCCGAGGTGGTGGTGCAGGTGAGGCCTGAACCACCAGTGGTGGTGTTGGCGCTGCCATCGAATCTCAGTGAGCGGTTGCTCTTTATGCTTTCTCCATCGGCATTGTTGGCTCCCATGGAGATCTTCACACCTTCTACCGCCGTGCCGGATCCGTAGGTGATACGTCCGCTCACCACACCTGTGGCTAAGCAGAAACCGTCGGTCTTCTTAGCAGTACCTTCATAACGTGTGCCATTATAGATATCGAAAATCTTCAGGCGATATTCGTTGAACGAGCCGGGCTGTGCCGTGTTGTCATCGTAGCTGTAGGTGCTGGCAGTGCCGCTGGTGGTGTAGATGTCGGCCCAGAGGTTCTCGTTGTCGCTGCCCAGAGGACGGCGCTGTAGGGTGAAATAGGTCGGTTCGGTTCCCACCTGGTTCACTGTCCAGTTGAGCTTGACGGATGTGCTGTAGTTGCCGCGTGAGGCGGTGAAGCCGGTCAGGGTGGAGCCAGTGGTTACTGTTGCGGTCTCAGGCGAGCTGTAGACGTCTGCATCCTGTACGTTGATTTTCACACGATACTGGTAGGGCTTGTGTGTCTGCACATCGGCATCGGTATAGCTACCACTCGTCGTTGAGGAGCTGGTAATCTTGTCTGTGCGCAGGTCTTTCCAAGTCTGGCCGTTGTCGTCACTACGCTGCACATACAGTGTATATGCCTTTGAGTTGCTGGCATCCTTGATTTCGTTGTGGCTCCAGTTAAATATAATCTTTCCATCGTTCACCTCGGTTGAAAGGTTAGAGAAGGAGAAGTCACGGTTGAGCGTGTAGCGAACGTACCCATTGAGCCCCTCGGCCTCACTTTCGTTTTCTATGGTCCATCCCTTCGGCTGGTAGCATACGGTGTAGGTGTACGTGTTGCCATAGACGAGGTCGGCCTTCTTGTCCGTATAGGTGTAGGTGCCATTGGGGACCTCGCCGAGCTTGATCTGCGTATCGGCCTGACCCGTCAACTTGCGGAAGATAATCCACTTGCCGTCAGTCGCCGTGTTCTTGTCGTAGGCGTCGCGCTCCCACGATATGGTCACCTGCTTGTTGTACGTGTTATAGGCAGACACGTTGACGTTCGCAGGCCTCGGCTGCCCGGGAATGGTGATACTACTGTAGTCTTTGTCGAAGCGGAAAACGTAGGTATCGCTGCCTTTGCTCGCAGGAACGGCATTCTTATAGTACTCGAAGCGAGGATAGATTGTCACAGGCGTGTAGTTATCGCTCACGTTGAATTCGCCCGTGCCGGTCATCGTCGTGTACGAATAGGTGTTGGGATTCAGCCACTTGTTCGTGCAGTCCTCCTTGTACATGATGGTCTGGGTAGCCCAGCCCGAATAATTCGTATAAGAAGGATACGTGTACTTTATCTTCTTGTTGCTCGAACGGGTGAAGCTGGAACTGCTGATAGAGGGCATTGTCACAGTAGGCTTGTCAGTCTTGAAGAGTGTCTCATCAACCTGTATGCCACTACCGTTGTTGTAGTTCCAATAACCCGACCATTGGATTTCCCACTGCTTGTCAACGAAATTACGCTCGAAGGCAATCTCTATCGTTAAATAATAGCTTTTCGATTTGCCGTCTCTGTAAGGGTTGATCACACTCACATAGACATTCGTCGTGCCGCTGATCGAATACTGCTTTGTGACGACTAAATCATCGTAACCAAGAAAATTATCAGCTGCACTCTCGCTGTTGCTGCCGACGTCATAATAGTCCTTAAGCAGATCCTTAAGATAACAGAGCGTGGTGCCGTCGATCTTGATTTTGGTGTTGGTGCCACGCCAGAAGTAATTGTCGCCGCCATAGTCGAAGAACATGACGTCGAAAGAATAATAGAGCGTGCCGTCAATAGCTACCTTTTTCGAGTAGTTTTTAAAACTGGGGCCATAGGGGTTTCCTTTGGCCCACGCCCCTTGCGCTGCAAAGAGCAGCAGCAGTGCCGTGAGGCATGCACGCAGGAAGCGCCGTCGAAGTAAAACATGTTTTGTTTCCATGATTAAAAGGTTTAAAATGGTAAATAAATAAAATGGTTATAAAAGAGTATGTCTTTTTCTTTTATTTCGTGTCTTTCATCGTACCAAGATTTTTTTACCGTTGGTGATATATATGCCTTTTTTCAGCTGCCCGTTCGCTTTCCGGCCGTCGAGCATATACAAAGCGTCTGAGTTCTGAAGGCTATAGGGGATGGCCTGTATTCCAACGCCTATTATTTCTTTGCCGTTGATGTATAGAGAGATGCGGTCGCTGGCCTGCTCCATCTCCGCGAGTACGTCGTAGAAATCGAAATAGGCGTGGAAAGCCATTAACTGTGTCTCGCCCGTGGAGTACTGGAACTTGCCGTTGCTGAGGATGAGCTTTTGTTGAGGCACGATAGTCCCGTTGGTATAGTTGCCGATAAAGCTGTTGAAGAAGGAGTAATAGTTGGATCCCACCTTTATTTTCTGCTCATCGCAGTCGACTGATGGCGCAACGCCCTCGTCGAGGGGGATGATGTCTGCTCCGTCGATGCTTATCTCTGTCACCTCGTCTGTCACCTTGATGATGTAGGGGTGGTTGGCCTCGATGGCGTTGGCGGTCTTGAACTTCACGTTGATGTCTATCGCTATTTCTTCATCCTGATCTTGATAGGTTACATCGCACCCGATGAAGTCGGCTAATGTTACCTCGGTGCCGAAAGCCTCTGCGAGTTTCTCTTCAGGGATGGCGAATGGGAGACAGATGGTGCTCCAGACGCCGGCGTTGATGTTGCGGAAGACAGTGACGTTGGCTCCCGTCTCGCCCTTGGGCAGCTCCGTGTCGGTCTCTGAGAGATAGGTGCGGCCTGGCAGGGTGAGGTAGAACGGCTCTGCCGCGGACCCGACGATGTCGTTGGTCTTGAAGCCGAAGGTCTCTGGCACGTCTACGATGGTGGGGTTGTCGAAGTCGCCGTAGATGATTTGGCAGTGGAACTGCTCGCCCTCTTCTCCGCGCACGGTGAGGACGCAGGCGTGGTTGTCTTTTGCCATAGAGCGGTTGCAGTGTCGCAGCTTGTTGTTCTGGTCGTAGACGGCCACTTCATAGTTCTCCACACGCGACCCATTTGTGCCGAAGCGTGCTACTACGGCGTAGTACTCAGCGTTGGGCCAGTCGCTGGGCTGCTCCCAGTCGGGGAAATGTGTCGGGCGGTCGTAGTACTTGTCGTACTTGCCGTTTCCGTCAGGACCATTGTCCCATGCACGCGCGTTGCTGTTGCCGGCCACAATGAGGAGTGCGGCGAGCAGCAGGCGGAATGATAAGGTTTTGATGGTTTTCATACGCTTTTCTTTTTGTTTGTTATTGATTGATGTTCATTTCTTGTTTTTCTTGATTTTCTCCGCATCCTCCGTGGCACAAGTGGCAGCCTCGATGACGTTGCCATATTCGGTGAGCGCATAGAAGATGTAGCAGTAGACGACGATGCCCATGCAAAGCAGCACGGTATAGGGTGTTATCTGTGTTGGGAAGGCGGCGGTGACAATGATGCTTCCGATGCCGAAGAGCACGATGAGATAGGCGGAAACCATAAACGAGTGGTGGCCGTTGAGCACCGTGCGCTTCGCCTTGGGTGTCCACCACTTGGGTGACTCGCCATCAACGGGCATCCGCATGATATTGTGCCGCACGGTAAAATAGGTGTTGTAGAAGGTGTAGGCGATGAAGGTGGCGTGGACGAAGAAGATTGAGAATTGAAGATGGAAGATGGAAGACTGGGTTAACGCCACTGTCCAGTAGGCAATGATCCCCACTACTAATATAATAAGATCGCGCGCGAGGACTTTCTTGGTCAGGTAGTCGGGATGCAGTAGCGAGGTGTGGCTCCATCCGAAGAGCACACCGCCGATGTGGAAGTAGCTGACGGAGAGTGCCGAGGCTGCTGCTGGCCACGACGTGCGCCACTCGAAATGGGCGTGGAGGAAGAAACCGATGGCGAAAAAAACGTAGCAGAGGGCTACCAACTGGCGGGCACGGCGATAGACGTCATAGTTGCGGAACCACACGTTGTTGTATAACAATACAAAGGCAATCAGGAGATTCACACCTCCTGCAAACAATAGCACCGTGTGGTAGAGTTGTTGTTCCAAGGTTTAGAATTTAGGGGTTAAGGTATGGATTTTGGGGCTTAGAATTAAAAAAGGTTAGGTTTATGGTTGATTAATAAAATGGTTAAGGTTTAAGGTTGACGCTACAAAAGTAGGGAAAAAGGATGAAAAGAAGTGTGTAAATTATTACAATGGTGTGTAATTTTTATCAATAAGGTGTGTAAATTCGCATAATTTACACACTTTTTTTCGTCATATCATCAATTTTTCTTAATTTTGCCCCTGATTTATGGAACAGATGCAATTTTCTGCGGTCTTGCTGCTGACGCTTCTCCTTCTGAAGTTGCTGCTGATGCCCAACAAGGTGATGTTGAACACCGTGATGGGTAAAGCATGTTGGCTGATGACCATCGGCATCGCCCTGCTCGACGTGCAGTTCCTGTTGCAATACACTTTGGGCTTGCGGGCATTGGGTGTGACGCAGGCTGTGTTAGTGAACCTGCTGCTGTTCATACCTTGTAGCTGGACCATATCTCTGGCTATTATCTACCTGCAACGGCAGGGCGAGCTGAGCCGTACAGACAAGCTGGTGGGCGGCGTGACGTGGGCATTGGCCATACTGCTGTTAGGAACAGCCGCCGTCATCGACGGGCAGCCACTGATGAGCGACTCACCTGAGTTGCACTATGCAGAGATTACGGTCTCCATATTCTACCTTACCATGCAGGGACACTATGCCTGGCGGCTGATGAAGAACCTAAGGGCTATGCGGCTGGACCTGCAGAACTACTATGACCACGACATGGACGACATGCTGGTGTGGATGAAGTACAGCACGGTTGTGCTGGGCCTTCTGGCATTGATGGTGCCCATGCTTATCTTCGTCCAGCGGCAGGAACTGGCCTTCTTCGCCATCCTCTTCTTCGTCAGCATCTTCTATCTGGTCGATACCTTCTGTAACTATATGCTCAGTTCGGCTCCAAAGAAGATGGCAAGGGCGGAGCAAGAACCCTCAACTCTCAACCCTCCGGTCGGTCCAACGGAACGCTTGCAGGACCCGTCGGAGCAAGAACCCTCAAGTCCTCAACTCTCAACTCATCACGCTTCTCTCATCGAGAAGTGGATAGAGCACGGTGGGTTCCGGCATTGCGGCCTCACCATGCCTGCCGCCGCAGAGAAGATAGGCATCCCACGCTATCAGCTCTCTGCCTGGCTGAAGCAGCAAGACCTCACCTACGCCGCCTGGATTACGGCACTGCGCATCGACGAGGCCGAACGCGTCATCAAGGAGCAACCACAGTGGACCAACGAGGCCATCTCACAGCATTGCGGCTTCAGCGACCGCAGCTATTTCCAGAAAAAGTTTAAGGAGCGCACGGGGATGACCCCTGCTGAGTACAGTGCCCATTCTGCATTGTCAGCATGATTGCTGACGATAGATTCCGACATCGTTTTCAAGTGACAAACGGCGGGCTTGCGGTCAGGTACGCCCCCCTTTTTAGCATGGTACGGCCCCTTTTTTGACGTGGTACGCCCCCCTCACCTGTCGACTATAGTCAACAGGTCTATCGACTATAGTCAACAGGT